>Ga0101944_10001891_pt1 | contig 38289 bp, 35 predicted proteins | sample DewCreD2012metaG_FD_75245 | JGI IMG/M metagenome (GOLD analysis project Ga0101944, IMG submission 75245) | Hot spring sediment bacterial and archeal communities from British Columbia, Canada, to study Microbial Dark Matter (Phase II) - Dewar... ... | reverse complement strand
TTTTTGATTCAAATCCGGCGCTTGCCCAGAGCCTGCTACAGACGTTGAAACCCGGCGACCGGGTTCTCATTAAAGGTTCGCGGGCTACGGGCATGGAACAGATCGTTCAGTTCCTGCAGCAAAACGCACCGCAGGAGCAGGCCAATGGGTAACCGTTAAAAAATTCATATGCTCTATTATCTCTTATATCCGCTCCATACCGAGATCACATTTTTTAATGTGTTTCGCTACATCACGTTTCGCACTATTTACGCGACAGTGACCGCGCTCCTGCTCACCCTGATACTGGGGCCGCCGGTCATTGCAAAACTGCGCACGATTAATTTTGGGCAGTATATCCGTGAGGACGGACCCGCCACCCACCGCAGCAAGGAAGGAACGCCAACGGCAGGAGGGGTGCTGCTGATTTTTTCCATTTTCATTTCTACTCTGCTGTGGGCTGACATTGCAAACCGCTACATTTGGATCGTGCTGTTCGCTTTCATCAGTATGGGGGTGATCGGCTTTTTGGATGACTGGAAAAAGATCAAGGGGAAAAATGCCAAAGGAATAACCGCCCGGCAAAAGATTATATTGCAAACTGTAGTGGCATCGGTGATTGCGATTTATCTGTACCAGCAGCCAAACTGGAGCACCCAATTGAGTTTTCCGTTCTTTAAAAATGTGCTGCCAGACCTGGGAATATTATATCTGGTGTTTGCGGTGCTGGTGATTGTGGGCTGCTCTGATGCGGTGAATCTCACTGACGGCCTTGACGGTCTGGCGATTGGCCTGGTGCTCATCGTATCTGCAACCTATCTGCTCTTTTCTTATATTTCCGGCAATGTGCGCATTGCTGATTATCTGCAGATACAGTATGTGGCAGGCTGTGGCGAACTGAGCGTATTTTGTGGTGCGCTGCTGGGCGCGAGTATGGGATTTCTTTGGTATAACGCCTATCCCGCCGAGGTGTTTATGGGAGATGTGGGCTCGCTTGCCCTCGGAGGTTCGATAGGAACAGTTGCCGTCATTACCAAACATGAGATACTGCTGGCGCTGGTGGGCGGGATTTTTGTTGTTGAAGCGCTCTCGGTCATACTTCAGGTGGGCTCGTTCAAGCTGAGAGGAAAACGAATCTTTCAGATGGCACCCCTGCACCATCATTTCGAGCTGAAAGGCCTGTCTGAACCCAAGATAATTGTGCGCTTCTGGATTGCCGGCACTGTGCTTGCGCTTCTGGCAATGAGCACCCTTAAGCTGAGGTAGGGGATGGAACTGAACGGAAAAAAGATTGTGGTTGTGGGCATGGCGCAAACGGGCATCGCCACGGCGCAGTTTTTGGCACGAGGCGGGGCGCAGGTCACCGTTTCCGAAGCACAGCCGCTGGCGCAGCTCGGCACACCGGCAGCCGAGCTTGCACGGCAGGGAGTGCTGCTTGAAACCGGCGGTCACTGCGCGGAAACATTTCTGAGTGCCGAGCTCATTGTGGTGAGCCCTGGCGTGCCGCTGAACATCGCGCCGCTTTGCCAGGCACGTGCGCGCGGGATCGAAGTTATCAGTGAAATAGAGCTGGCATACCGGTTTCTGCGCACGCCCCTCATTGCCGTTACCGGCACGAACGGAAAAACCACCACCACGTCCCTGCTGGGCGAAATGTTTCAGCAGGCGGGCAGGAAGGTGTTTGTGGGGGGCAATATTGGCACACCGCTTATCACCTATGTGGCGGGTGTGCAGGATTGTGCGTTTGTGATTGCTGAAATCAGCAGCTTTCAATTGGAAGGCATAAAAGCCTTTAGGCCATTTATCAGCGTGTTGCTCAATATTACGGAAGACCACCTTGATCGCTACCAATCGTTTGCCGATTATTGTCGGGCAAAAGCGCGGATTTTTCAAAACCAGACGGAGCACGATATTGCGGTGCTGAATTACGATGATCCGCTGGTGCGGACTTTGGAGAACTCTATCACAGCCCGGAAGATTTTTTTTAGCACCCAACAGCCGTTAGCGGCGGGCATTTCCTATAACGGCGCGCTGCACATTAAACTCCAGGGAACAGCCGCTCAGGTATCAATAGCCGGCGCAGCGCTCAGCGGTATGCACAATGTTGAAAATATGATGGCGGCGCTTGCGGTCGGCTGGATGTGCGGGCTGCCGCTGGCCGGCATGGAGCAGACACTGAAAAGCTTTTCCGGGCTCAAACACCGTATGGAGTTTGTAGGCACCTTCCGCGGTGTTGCCTGTTACAATGATTCAAAGGCAACCAATGTGGGAGCAGTGGTGAAATCACTGGAAAGCCTGCCGGCCCCCCTGATTCTTATTGCCGGGGGCAAAGACAAGGGGGGCAGTTATGCGCCGTTGCTGAGCCTGCTGCGCGACAAGGTAAAGCTGCTCGTGTTGCTGGGCGAAGCGCGCGAACGGATGCACGCCGAATTGAGCGGAGCGGCAGAAACGATTATGACTGCCACGCTTGAAGATGCAGTCCAGACGGCTTTCAGCAGGGCATCGGCAGGGGATACGGTGCTCTTTTCCCCCGCCTGCTCAAGCTTTGACATGTTTACCAGTTATGCACATCGGGGCGAGTGTTTTAAGGAACTGGTGCGCGCGTTAACCAGTGCCACAGCATAAAAAACGGAGAGCAGTGTGCATATGTATAATAAACGCTTCATACATAATACGCTGATTTTTGTACCCATATTTTTAGTGATAATGGGAATGTGCATGGTGTATAGCGCCAGTTGTATTTTTGCCGCTAAAAAATTTGCGGACGATGCATTTTTTCTTAAAAAACAGGCGCTGTTTGCCATCGGGGGCATTATAGGGATGTTTATCATGATGCGGGTGCCCTACCGATATTTGCGTGCCTGCGCCTATCCGCTGATCGTCTTGAGCTTTGTGCTGCTGGCTGCAGTATTTATACCCGGCATCGGCAAAAAAGTCGGCGGTGCGTGCCGCTGGCTGTGCCTCGGGCCAATTTCATTTCAGCCATCCGAGTTTGCCAAACTTGCGGTTATTATATTTTTATCCTATTCGCTGGCAAAAAAAGAGCACAAGATAAAAATATTCTCCATCGGCGTTCTGCCCCATCTCATGGCGGTCCTGCCTCTTGCGGGCCTGATCGTTCTACAGCCTGATTTTGGAACCACCATAATATTTGTGGTATTGCTTTTTGGGTTACTGTTTGTTGCCGGCGTGCCCGCGCGGTATCTAATAGCCCTCGGCAGTGCTGCGGCGGTAGCAGCACTGCCGCTGCTGGTCTATAAAGGGGCATACCGCATTGAGCGGTTGTTCGCCTTTCTGGACCCCTGGGGGAATTACCGCGGCGCCGGCTACCATATCGTCCAGTCACTCCTGGCTTTTGGCTCAGGGGGCGTCTGGGGACGCGGTCTGGGCGGCGGCGTTCAAAAACTGCTATATTTGCCCGAACCGCACACGGATTTCATTCTTTCGGTTATCGGCGAAGAGTTTGGATTTGCAGGGGTCATGCTCGTCATTATCCTGTTCGGCGCTTTGGTATGGTGCGGGTTACAGGTAGCGCTCAATGCCGGCGATCTGTTTGGCACCTACCTGGCCCTGGGCATAACGTTTTTGATCGGGCTGCAGGTAGTCATCAATATGAACGTGGTTTTGGGGCTGATGCCAACAAAAGGAACGACCCTTCCCTTTATCAGTTACGGGGGAACATCGTTAGTCATGAATCTTTTGAGCATTGGCATACTGGTTGGCATTTCGGATCAGAGCGAGTGCCGGGTGCGACGATGATAATGGCAATCGCAGGCGGAGGGACCGGCGGTCATCTGTTTCCCGGCATAGCAGTGGGCGAAGAATTTTTAAAACGGGACGCGGACAACAGCATTTTTTTTATCGGCACCGCCCACGGACTTGAGTCGCACCTCGTGCCGCAGGCGGGGTTTGCCCTTAAGACCATTACCGTGCGCGCGTTTAAGGGGAAGGGGATTGCGCAGCGCATAATAGCGGCAGCGATCTTACCGCAGGCCTTTGTGCAGTCATGGCGCCATCTGAAGCACGGTCGTGCTGATATTGTGTGCGGCGTCGGCGGGTATGTATCAGGTCCGGCGGTAGCGGCGGGTGTCGCGATGCGGATACCAGCTGTCATTCATGAGCAGAACAGCTTTCCTGGTTTAAGCAACCGGCTGCTGGGAAAAATTGTGGATAAGATTTTTATCTCCTACGAAGAAAGCAGAAACTTTTTTCCGCCTGAACGAACCATGGTTACGGGTATGCCGCTCCGGCGTCAGTTCAGGGAACGGCCTCTGCCGGAACGTGGGGAAGTGTTTACCGTGGCGGTGCTGGGCGGCAGCCAGGGCTCCCGCGAAATCAACCGGGCGATGGCAACTGCGCTGAGCTTCTTAGCGCCGATTAAAGACCGCATCCGGATTATTCACCAAAGCGGCGCAGCGGATGCGGCCGCGCTGGCCGCAGCATATCGGCAATGCGGATTTGATGCGCGGGTTGAGCCCTTTATTGATGATATGCTAAGCGTATATGGCGGTGCGCATCTCATCATTTCCCGGGCTGGTGCCGCTACACTTGCAGAAATAGCCTGGTGCGGCAGGGCCGCCATTCTCATACCCTATCCCTATGCAGCTAATAATCATCAGGAAAAGAATGCCCGGGTGTTTGTGGATCGGGGCGCAGCCCTGATGCTGTGTTCCACAGAGTTGAACGGCCAGCGGCTGGCACAGGCAATTCTTGATTGCGAACAGCATCGCGACCGGCTTGCGCAGATGGAAGCGCAGGTTCGTACTCTGGCGCAGCCGCAGGCGGCACAGATGATTGTAGATAGCTGCTATGCGGAAATTCGGAAAAGAAGAAAAAATCCATGCGCTCGTTGTCAGCAATAAAATAAGGTGAGGATCGTCAAAGAGCTGGCGCGTGGATTATGCAGTTTCTCGCGGTGCATTGATCACCGTGAACGATAACAGCCATGTATAAAAAAGATCAGCATCTCCATTTTGTCGGTATTGGCGGTATTGGTATGAGCGGTATTGCCGAGGTACTCTTAAATATTGGCTATCGGGTAAGCGGCTCAGATATTAAGGCAACCGATATCACCCAGCGGCTTGCCGCCCGCGGCGCCATGGTTTATTACGGACACCGGCGGGAAAACATAAAGGATGTTGACGTGGTGGTCGTCTCATCAGCCGTCAGAGCAGATAATCCTGAAGTGGTGGAAGCGCGGGAGAAAAAGATACCGGTTATTCCCCGCGCCGAGATGCTGGCTGAGCTGATGCGCCTTAAATACGGTATTGCTGTTGCCGGCGCTCATGGCAAGACCACGACCACATCGCTGATCGCGGCCATTCTGGGGCACGGCGGCATTGATCCCACTGTGGTGATTGGCGGCAAACTCAATACCACCAATACCAATGCCAGTCTCGGCTCGGGAGAGTTTCTCGTGGCCGAGGCTGATGAAAGCGACGGATCATTTCTCAAACTCTCTCCCACCATTGCCGTGGTTACCAATATAGACCGCGAACACTTGGACTATTACCGGAATATCCGGGAGATCAAAAAGACGTTCCTTGAATTTATCAACAAAGTCCCGTTTTATGGTCTGGCGGTCATATGCCTGGATAATGAAAACCTCCAGAGCATTATTCCCCGCATTGGCAAGCGGTTTGTTACTTACGGCTGTTCAACGCAGGCCAATGTACAGGCACGGGAAATTGCACTGCAGGGATTTACCAGCAGCTTTTCCGTAGTCTTTCACGAGCGGCTGCTGGGGCTGGTGGAACTGGGGATTCCGGGCGTGCATAATGTATACAATGCCCTTGCTGCAATTGCCGTAGGGCTTGAGCTTGACGTGCCGTTTTCCGTCATGCAGGAAGCGCTGCAGTCGTTTAAAGGGGTGCAGCGCAGATTTCAGATCCGGGCGACGGCACGCGGCATCACCTGGGTTGATGATTATGGCCACCACCCGACAGAAATAAAAACCACGCTGAGGACCGCTAAAGAAGTCTGGCAGAATCGTCTGGTGGTTGTCTTTCAACCGCACCGCTATTCCCGCACCCGGGCGTTGTTCAAGGAATTCATGGTGACGTTTTATGATGCAGACGTGCTGATCGTCACCGATATTTATGCGGCAGGTGAAAACCCCATTCCCGAAATGAGCGGCCGGCATTTTTATGAAGGCCTGCGTAATTACGGATACAAGGATGTTACCTATGTTCCCTTCGTGGACGACACAAAAGAGCACCTTAAGCACATTTTGCGACCCGGTGATGTTCTGCTGACGCTGGGGGCAGGGGATATATGGAAGGCCGGCGAACAGGTTATGCAGGAATTAATGGAAGCATAATATCCCTGCGGCAGCAGAAAACCGGCCGGCGCTTTTGCTAAGAGTGGTTCCAATGTGTTGGTGAAGGGGGCATATAACAGGCAACAGATGCAGATACCAGACAGCAAGCGGTCGTCATACCGAAAAACATTTCAGCAAAAGAAGATAGGGGTTCTTATGGGCGGGCTGTCTTCTGAACGCGAGATTTCATTGCGAACCGGGCGGGCAATCCTTGGGGCGCTTCAGGAGCGCCGCTATCAGGCGATTGCGTTTGATGTCGAGCGTTCTATTGCAGAAAAACTCCGGGAGTCGGCGATTGATGTGGCTTTTATTGCATTGCATGGCATGTTCGGCGAGGATGGCGCTATTCAGGGGCTGCTGGAAATTATGGGTATACCCTATACCGGTTCAGGGGTTTTTGCCAGCGCTCTTGCCATGAACAAAGTGGCTGCAAAAAAGATTTTTATGTATCACAACCTCCCCACACCGGCATTCACTACTGTTTACCGCGAGGATGTGGCATGTGCGGAAACTGCAATAAAAAAGATAACGCTATCCTATCCGGTTATCGTCAAGCCCGCTGAAGAGGGATCAACCATAGGGGTAACGATTGTGCGCCGCGAAGAAGACATGCTGCCGGCGCTGCACACCGCAGCGCGCTATGGTCAAGAAATCCTCGTCGAAGAATTTATCTGCGGCCGGGAAATCACCGTCGGAATTCTCAATGACCAGGCGCTCCCGATTATTGAGATAATTCCGCGTAACGGATTTTATGATTTCCAGGCAAAATATCAGAAAGGAGAAACTGCCTATCTTTTTCCTGACTGGCTCAACCCAGCGCAGGAGCAGGACATCAAGTCCATGGCGCTTAATGCGTTCCGGGTGCTGGGATGCAGCGGCGCCGCCCGGGTCGATTTTATGGTCGACCAGAATTTCCAGGCATTTATTCTTGAAATTAATACGGTGCCGGGCATGACGGAGACCAGCCTGTTGCCCAAAGCAGCAGCCCGGGCCGGCATTGGATTCGCGGATTTGGTTGAACAGATTTTGTGGAACGCCGCCGTGCATAAACACGCGTCTCCCCTGAGCGGGAGCCAGGACTTGAGATGAAACGTTTTGCAATGCACCCTATTGCGTCGTCGCCGCAGAGCCATATGGAACAGCACACTGTGCGCTATCGGCGGTTACCAGCCGTCGTGGCAGTTATCGGCATGGTGGCCCTCGGCGCACTGCTGATAATAGTAGGACCGTCATATTTTCCGCACGCCGGCGGTTTTCATATCAACCATATAAATATTTCGGGCTGTCGCATCACTCGGCCGTCGGAAATTCTCGCATATGCACACCTGCAGCCCGGCATGAATCTGTTACGGGTGAATCTGGCGCAGACAAGTACCCGGCTTGAGCAGTATCCGTACATCCAGAAAGCAGTAGTGCAAAGAAAGCTGCCTGATACCCTGGAAATATTTATTGTTGAGCGAGAGCCGCGCGCGCTCATACTGCTTGATGACTATTATGTGCTTGATACTCATGGCGAGATTTTTAAAAAAGCCGAAAGCGCCGAGCGGCACTATCCCGTGTTAACCGGTCTCACAGAACAATCTTTGTACCACGACCGTCAGCGGTGCGAGACAATGATCCGCACGGCGCTGCAGCTTCTTGGTCATATTGAAAATGACGCACGATTTAAAGGGTCGCAGATAGAAATAGGCATAGATCAAACGTCAGGGTTCACGATACGGATGTCGCCCGACCCGGTTGAGGTTGAATTGGGCTGGAGCGCATTTCCTGAAAAAATAGATTCCCTGTGGAAGATAGTGGATGATCTGAGAAGCAAGGGATTGTCCCCGGATATCGTTAAACTTAAATCACCGCACAAAGCATATGTCACGGTAAGGGGATAGCAATTATACGGATAAAAAATAAATCTACATATAGTATTTTATAGCTATTGACATACAATTTATGGTATAAGAACACCGTAAAAAGACTTGCATAATTATTTTTTAGTTAATCAGGAGGGTTTTACCATGGGCAGCAAAAACCCTGATGCGATCGTCGGACTGGACATCGGAACAACGAAAATATGCACTGTGGTAGGCGAGGTCCGGCAGGATGGCATTAGTATCATTGGACATGGTTTACAACCATCACGCGGCATAAAAAAGGGCATCATTATTAATATGGACAGCACTGTGGAGTCAATAAAAAAGGCGGTTGAAGACGCTGAAGCGCAGGTTGGGTTTAATATCCGCACGGTGCTGACCGGCATTTCAGGCAGCCACATTAAAGGATTCAACAACAGCGGCGTTGTTCCGGTCAAAGATCGGGAAATCAAAAAAGGCGACATCCGCCGGGCAGTGGATGCGGCAAAATCGGTAGTCATTCCCATGGATCGTGAGGTGATACATATTCTGCCGCAGGAATTTGTGGTTGATGATCAGGACGGGATTAAAGATCCCGTGGGGTTATCTGGAGGGCGGCTTGAAGCGCGTGTGCATATTGTTACGGGAGCGGTTACCTCTGCGCAGAATATTATCCGGTGCACGAATAGAACCGGGCTGAGCGTAAAAGATATTGTTCTGCAGCAGTTGGCCTCCGGCGAGTCGGTATTGTCGGATGATGAACGTGAACTGGGCGTGCTATTAATTGATATCGGCGGCGGCACGACCGACATTGCGATTTTCCACAAGGGAAGCATCCGCTATACGGCAGTATTGCCGCTGGGCGGTGATCATATCACCTCTGATATTGCGGTTGGCATCCGCACGCCGCTTTCTTCAGCAGAAGAAATAAAAAAACAGTGCGGCTGTTCAGCGGCTACATTAGCAGAAGGAAAAGAGACGATAGAAGTGCCCGCCATTGGCGAGAATAAACCCCGGCCGGTTGCAAAAAAGATGCTCTGCCAGATTATTCAGCCGCGCATGGAAGAGATTCTGATGCTGGTACAAAAGGAGCTCTTAAAATCGGGATACCGGGAATTTCTGTCTGCCGGTGCGGTAATAACCGGGGGCACCGCACTGCTGAAGGGTATTGCAGAACTGGCAGAGCAGGTGCTGCGTATGCCGGTGCGCATTGGTTACCCGCAGGGCGTCAACGGTCTGAATGACGTCATGAACAACCCCATTTATGCGACTGGCGTGGGGTTAGTGCTTTTTGGGACGAGGGCAAAAGAGCCCAGCTTTAACAGCGGCAATGGACATAATGTTATTACCAAGTTCAGTCATAGAATAAAAAGATGGTTTGAAGATGTATTATAAAAAACAATGTATTAAGAGTAACGAGGGAGGTGCCGTATGTTAGAATTTTCAGAGAACCACAATCCGATATTTTTATTTGAAGATCAGGCGCATATGGTAGCAAAAATTAAAGTGGTCGGTGTCGGCGGAGGCGGCTGTAACGCAATAAATACTATGATTGCCGCCAATCTGGAGGGTGTTGAATTTATTGCCGCAAACACTGACATGCAGGCATTGAAAAACAGTAAAGCAGCGGTGCGCATGCAATTGGGCGCAGATCTTACCAAGGGCCTAGGAGCAGGCGCAGACCCTATAATCGGGAAAAGCGCCGCGCTTGAAGACATTGACAAAATTCGCGAAGCTCTTGAAGGCGCTGATATGGTGTTTATTGCTGCCGGGCTGGGAGGCGGCACCGGAACCGGTGGCGCTCCCGTCATTGCAGAAGTGGCCAAGGGGCTGGGCGCGCTCACGGTAGCCATTGTGACGAAGCCGTTTAATTTTGAAGGGAAACGCCGTAAGCGCATTGCGGAAGACGGCCTGAAAGAGCTCGCTGAAAAAGTGGATTCACTCATCGCCATACCGAATCAACGCCTGCTCAGCGTGGTTGATCCGGCAACCAGTTTCGTTGAAAGTTTTAAAATGGCGGATGAGGTTCTGCTGCATGCCCTCAAATCCATATCTGATCTGATAACCGTCCCCGGCCTTATCAATCTGGACTTTGCCGACGTGAAAACCATTATGTCAGAGCGCGGCATGGCTTTTATGGGAATCGGGGTCGGCAGCGGCGAGGATCGAGCCCGGGAAGCAGCTAAACGGGCCATCTCAAGTCCGCTCTTGGAAGATATTTCCATCAGCGGCGCACGGGGGCTGCTCATTAATATTGCCGGCAGCAGTTCCATGTCGCTGCACGAAGTGGATGAGGCGATTTCGCTCATCCAACAGGAGTCGCACGATGATGATGAATCAAATATTATTTTCGGGGCGGTGATTGATGACTCTTTGGGAGAGAAAATCCAGATCACGGTTATTGCAACAGGATTTGACCAGCAGAAAGATGTTCTGAAAGAGCAATTAGGCAGCGAGTTTGCAGCCAGCAGGCTGATGGGGGATACGCAGCCGGTACATGCCTCTGACTTTAGCGATTCGCTGGCTAAAGAGCACTCCAAAGTTATTAAATTGGGAACCATTATCAGCGAATTTGCCGATGACAGCCAGTGGGATATTCCGACATTTATCCGCAACCAGGCCGATTACAAATAAACGGCACGAGCAGACTGCCGCGCCCGAAAAGACCGGAGTAAATATAACCGTTCGTTGAAAAAGCCACAGCTCTCGTTACACGAATCAGGGCACCTTTGCACGCCGCACACGGGCGACATCAGGATAGCGCTGGCATTTCCTAATACCTATCATGTGGGGATGTCCAATCTGGGCTTCCAGATTATCTACCGGCAGTTGAACCGTTGTCCTGATGTTAGCTGTGAACGCGCCTTTCTTCCCGACGGCAAAATCATCAAACATCAGGAATCAAGCCGGATGGCGCTGGCGTCGTTAGAATCCCGGCAGCCGCTTAACTCCTTTCACATCATTGCCTTTTCTGTTTCCTTTGAAACCGATTATCTCAATATTCTGACCATGCTGAGGCTGGCGCATCTTGATGTGCTAAGGACCGCGCGACGCGCTCGTGATCCGCTCATTATAGGAGGCGGCGTTTCCCTGTTCCTCAATCCCGAACCACTGGCGGATATTTTTGACGTGTGTATAATCGGCGAAGGAGAGGAAATCATAGAAGAAGTGCTCGATGTCATAAGACAGGAGCAGCCCGCCCGCCAATGGAAAAAACCGGATTTGAAAGCGTTTGCCCATATTAAAGGCGTATATGTTCCTGCGGGCTATAACGTGACATACCACCCGCACGGCACGATTAAATCATTCAGCCCCCTGCCGGGATTTCCGCCCACTATCACCAGGCGCTGGATTGCCGACCTTGACCGATTTTCCGGATCTTCCTGCATCATTACCCCGGACACAGAATTCGGCGATATGAAACTTGTGGAAGTAAGCAGAGGCTGTCCCCGGCGGTGCCGCTTCTGCGCCATAGGGATGGTATACCGACCCTACCGCCTGCGTTCGCTGCAATGTCTTGAACACGAGGCCCTATTCGGCCCGCCTGTTAATAACAGGATCGGCCTGCTGGGATCGGCAGTCGGCGATCATCCCGAACTGACTGCTCTGGTGCAGTGGATTGCAGAACAGGGCGGCACGGTATCGGTTTCATCCCTTCGCGCGGATACGCTTTCCGAAGAGCTTGTTGAACGTCTTCAGGAGAGCCGGCACTTTTCCTATACCATTGCGCCTGAAACCGGTTCTGAGCGCCTGCGCCGGGTTATTGCCAAAGACTTGACCAATGCTGAAATATTTTCTGCAGTGGCTCTGCTTGCCCGGCATAAAATTGCACGAATAAAGTTGTATTTTCTCATTGGCTTGCCGACCGAACGCGACGAAGAAATCGAAGCGATCATTGATCTAAGCCGGCGCGTCAGGCACGTATATTATAAGGAAGCAGGTGGGCAGCAGTGGCTGCGGCAGATTTCAATAAGTGTGAGTATATTTATTCCCAAGCCGGCAACGCCGTTTCAATGGCATGCTTTTGCCGATGTTGGAGAATTGAAAAGAAAACTGAAAAAAATTCGGCAGGGCTTAAAGAAAGAGCAGAAAATCGTGATGACGCATGAAATCCCCAAATGGGCGTATATTCAAGCGCTGTTAAGCCGCGGCGATCGGCGCACCAGTGCTTTTCTGATAAAAGCCTTTGAAACAGGAGGAGACTGGGGGCGCGCCCTGCGGGAAGTGCCCCTGAACCCTGAATTTTATGTGTCTCGACAGCGCAGCCGCGAGGAACTATTGCCCTGGGATTTTATTAACCATGGGGTAACCAAGGATGCGCTATGGGAGGAATACCAAACAGCGCTCCAGCAGCATTAGGCGGGAAACGGCAAGCTCTGCTGGTGCGATTTTTTTCTGGCTTTGCGCCGTACCTCAGTTTTTGAAAACAAATCAATGCGTTTCTGCAACGTATTTCTGCTTATGCCCAGAATGTGTGCGGCTTTGCTTTTATTGTTTTTCACGCGGCGCAGAACCGTTTGAATATAGATGCGTTCAATTTCCTCTAAACGAAAAAAATCCTCTCTGCCGAAAAAGCTCTCCAGGGCAATTGATTTTTTGGAAATATTAAAACGAATGTCATCTTTTGTAATGAGGGGACTTTGGGCAAGCAGCACGGCATTTTCTATGACATTTTTAAGCTCGCTGATATTATGGGGCCATGAGTGCGCTTTCAGGAGCCCGAGCGCTTCGGCCTGTATGCCGCTAATATCCTTGCCGTATTCCTTGCTGAACCGGTCCAGAAAAAATGAGGCAAGCGGTTGAATATCTTCCACTCGATCCCGCAACGGCGGCAGCGACAAGGTATCAGGATGCAGGGTTTTATTCAGCACTTCCTGGCAGGGCGCATCAACTGATGATTTTTCCTGGGTCGGGCTATAGGAAAACATCAGGTGGACAGCAGCTTGAGGCGAGCGGATACATTTAGTCCACAGGTCTTTTAAAAATTCAAACACTTTTCCCCGGATCTGGGGTTCCAATTTTCCCACGTCGCGAAAAAAAATTGTTCCTGAATTTCCGGATAATCCATCCCCCCCTGATTTATACTCAGCGTTCTTGCCCAGCGCTTCAAGATACTGCTGCATCTTGTGTGCAAAATGGTCAAATGGTAACTGTGCGCAATTGACCAGAAAAAAAGGCTGATGCAATGATGAGATCAGATAATGGATGTTTTTTGCGAGGAATTCTTTACCGGTTCCCGGTTCGCCGGTTATCAGTATGGGGGCATTACCTTTTGCGGTTATTTTTTTTGCCTGCTGAAATACCTTCCTCAGAGACTGACTCAGACAAAACAGCGGGGAATAGTCAATGGTATCAACCAGGTGTTCCTGTATTGCATGCATAGAGGGTGCAGATCAAATTTAAGCTGTTTCAGGAATATGTGCTGTTAAAAAGACGAGTAAAAGATAATAAAAATTAATGAAGCATAAAACAGAAGCACAAGATAACTATTTCTCGCGTATTAAATATTTTTTACCTGTGAAAAGAAATAAAAGTGCCTGCTGTTTGGTAAAGATAACTTGTTAATGGTGTTTATACATAAAAAGATTGAGTGAGCAAGTCAAGTAATATTTTGATGCAAAAAAATGCAAGAGTTTTTAATGAGAACGAATACGTGTTCGCATAATTTTTTTGCCAGGTATTGCAGCAGACTAATATTTGAGATAACAGAACATTTTATTAAAGCGAAATTAAGGTGCTATGATATTTTTCTCTGTTTCTTGATAAGAAATTTTTTTAACCCATTAATGAACAAAACAATTTTTGAATTAAGCGGGTAAGATTGTGACGCAGTATGATGATGAAAAATTTTATTGCACAGAGCGTCCGTATGTTTTAATACCTAATCAGAGATTTTATATCGGCATCCAAGCTGTACCGGGTGCTGGTAAAAATGCGGCAATTAAAACTACACACAGGAGCGTAAAACGATGAGTACAAACAAGAAGTATGCGCAACGGTTAAAAGAACTTGAGGGATATGCGCGCGATATCATCGCATTCAAACTTGTTGATGAAATACCGCCGGGAATAGAACATTACGGTTCTGATGTATCATTCATGTGCGCTATTGTTGCCGAGGTATGGCAGGGCCGAAAATGCTTTTACATCACCAATAAAAATGTGCTGTGCGGCGGGGCTGTCTATGCCGGTATCGGCAATAAAAAAATGACAAAAGAGGATTTTGACGCCGGGATGGAAACATCCTTGGGCAAGAATAAGGCCTATGAAAATCGTCAGGTCATGAGGCGAGTCAACCAGCAGATACCGCACCATTTCAAACATCATAAATATCTCATAATTGGTGCTCTGGAAGAAGTTGAAGCACCCGATCAAGTGATGATTGTCGCTGATGCGAACAGAATTATGCGATTGTGTAAAGCATATACCTGGAAAACGGGAGAACTGGTGCACGGGTTACAGGGAACCGCCTGGTGCACGCAGTCGCTGCCCGTCGTGCATAGAACCAAAACCATTACCTATACGCTGGGCGATCCGCCGTCGCGATTTCTCATGCAACTGGAACCGGGTGAAATGTATTGTAACATTCATTATGAGCTGTTGCCGCTTATCGTTGAAAACCTGGAAAACATATCAAGCGGTCATGTGTTGGAGTAATGAAAGGAGAAAAGCGTATGGCTTATGTTATAACAGAAAACTGCGTTATCTGTGGCACCTGCTGGGAGATCTGTCCTACAAAGTCAGTGGTTGAATATGATTGGTATTATAAAATTGCCGAGAGCTGTGTTGAATGCGGGGCATGTGCACGCGTCTGTCCCAATTCAGCCATTATACGGATAAGGGATAAAAAAGATGACACAAAAAACCAGAATTAGGACAGTTAATAACTCCCGCGCATAGCTTGTTTATATTCTCTCTGCTAATAGGAAAAGGCACCGGATAACCCATGGTGCCTTTTCTTAATTTGTTCTTATGACAAGCGTTACTTTTCAGCCGCGGGTTGTTCTCCCTGCTGTTCTGCCTCGGTTTTCTGGGTTTCCTGCTGCACGTCCGGTTTTTCTTCCTTTGCTTTTGCCTCGTCGGTTGTTGGCGCCGTTTCCTCAATTTTTTGCTGTTCAACTGAAGGTCCCGTTTGTTCTGCAGCAAAAGAATAGCCGGCCAGTGCACAGGCGAATATCAGTGCTACCACCATTATAAGAATCCGCTTCATTTATTGTCACCTCCTTTCCATATCATTAAAAAGAATATCTAACCAAATGTTCCCTGAACCTATGTATGGCAATTTCAATGCCATTGCTCGAAACAGTAATTAACTCATTAGATTAACTGATTTTTTTAATTTTAGGACTGTTTTACTGATGCCGATTGATGATTCTATTTAGCAACAGTAACTTAGTTCAACAATGTGAATCTGAAGCAATTTTTAACGGTTATTCTCATGTGATGGTTTTCATGCAACATGGTGCCATTTTGCTTCAAATCAATAAATAACTCAAATGACATATTTAAGTAGACAGGTTGACAATTGTTTATTTTTATTATATAATATTATGCGTTTAAACATATTTATATGTTGTTATTTTAATAAAAAAATTATATCTAAAATAAATAAAATTATGTATTTTTTAACTAATAAATACTAATAATAGAAATTAAGTAATCGCTTATTAATAAAGAATAAAGAAAAAAAGGTGGTTCTCAAGCCGCAAGACTAATTGTAACTGAATAATCCTAATAGATGCAATAAACCATTGAGACAATAATCATACTGGGAAGGAGGAAAAAATATGTAGGCGAGCTTTCTCATTTTAAAATTCTATATCTAACAACTTAACAACTATTTAATCTTTTTTTAGAAACGGTTCTCACCATATTTAAGAGGATCCTTAATAATTGACCTAAACGAAAAAAGGAAAGGAGCAGGAAATGAAAAAAAGAATTCTTATTTTAACACTATGTTTTTCCCTGATATGTGCCTCAAAACTATGTGCGACAATTGGCCCAATTCCTTTGAATGAGGCTAACAGTTCAAGCATGCTTCCGGATGGCGAGATCTATGCAGTAGTCACGGTCTCACTTTTGCCGGATGCTTGCCCCGGTTCGTATGATGGGGTAAGACTTGTGGTTGACGTCAACCAGAATATCCTTATCCCCATCCCCGGCGCACCCTTTGGCGTTCAGAAATTTGGCTTTAATTACTCTGGCAATTTAGATGAATTGATCTTTTCAGGGTTGCCTTATAAATGGTCTGTTAAAACTAATCAAAATTTGTCAGAGTTCGGCGTGTTTATGGAAGCCGCTTATGACACCAAATTTCGTCAAGATCCACTGACGGTAGATATTTGCAATTGCTGCGCTGATTTAACGGAAGGGGATTTTGTGGTTAAAAACACAAATGGCTATGTGTTTGCTGCACATATTGCCGGATTTACTTATAGCGGCACTACTGAAACCTCAAGCGCCTTTTTTGGGACCGTTGAGACAACATTGATAGAATTGGCTGAATTCACCGTTAAACCGGGTAATAAAAAGGCAACACTGATGTGGAAGACTGCCTCTGAAATAGATAATGCCGGATTCAATATTTATCGTGCGGAATCACTTGACGGCGATTATGTAAAAATAAACGAGTCCTTAATTATTGGAGAAGGTTCCAGCACGCGGGGAGCAACGTATGCGTTTGTTGACCGGGATGTGCAGAACAGAAAAACCTACTATTATAAACTGCAAGATATTGATTTAGAAGGGAAGAGCACGTTTAATGGGCCGGTCAGCACCACCCCGCGATGGATTTATGGAATACTGAAATAAAAAAGGCGCTGATTGCAAGCAGGCAGGGTTAATTTAATAAATCGCCCTGCCTGTTTTTTAATGATTCCTGGAGCCGGCGAGTGGGGTTGAACCACCGACCTGCTGATTACGAATCAGCTGCTCTACCACTGAGCTACGCCGGCTCACACGTTTTTTATATTACTATCACAATGTGAGTGCAATTAAAAGCTTAGAGTGTAACAACACGTTGTTGCACATCGGTGTTTTATTCTCCCCTTGCTCTCCTCTTGTTCTGGAGGGGGAATCCCCGTTATTACAAATACGAAAAGAATGCCCGCTTTATGAATTCAAAATTTCTCGTAACATCATTTTTGCCGATGACGATCTCATTGTGTCCTGGCAGGAGATATTCCACATCCAGCGTTGAGAGTCTTTCAATACTCTGTTTAAGGAGTTCACCGCTGCCGCCCGGAAAGTCGGTTCTGCCAACGCTTTCCGAAAATATCACATCACCGGAGATGAGCGCTTTTTTTTCCGGCCAATAAATGCAGATAGACCCGGGAGAATGACCTGGGGTAAGCAGGATCTGAAGTTCAAGGTCGTTTATGGTAAATTCACCTTCCTGCAGACTGATGTCAATCTGGCCTTGGGGCTGAGCCAGACCAAACATACTGAAAAACTCCTTGCCGGTTGATAAAAGGAATTTTGTCTCTTCCGCAGATAAAGCAACCTTAATGTTACGCTCTAAAAAATGCGAATTTCCATCCAGATGGTCTGGGTGGGCATGCGTGTTAATAACAAGACTGATATCGTCCTCATTAATGCCGTCCTGTTTTGCGGAGATGAGCAAAGCAGGCACATAGCGTTTAAGACCAGGGTCAATAAGCACGGTCGTCGCATTTTTCTTTAATATATAGCTGTTGCAGTTGTTTTCCCACATATTGGTCCAAGGATAGGAATAAATACCGTCAGTTACCTTCATTTCACCTCCTGAATTAATTAGCGATTTAACAGCATGCGGGGAATTTTTATTGTGTTTGGATGATAAAAGTGTGCTACACAGTACGATTACATCATTTACCGTATCGAACAAAAAAGTGCAAGGGAGAATTGCGCAACCATTCACCTCTTGGTATACATGAATAAGCCATGCATCGGGTAAACAACGCCACTCTATCCATAGAAGCGGTCTTCGGAGACCGGGGACTTCTGGCCTCTCGGCTGGATCGCTACGAGTTTCGCCCCGGCCAACTTGAGTATGCGCGGGCAATACAGAAGGCGATAGACCGGGAACACTTTCTCATTGCTGAAGCAGGGACGGGCACCGGTAAAACGTTGGGTTATCTGGTTCCGGCAATTCTCAGCGGCAAAAAAGCGGTGGTTTCAACCGGCACCAAAAATCTCCAGGAGCAGATATTCTTTAAGGACATTCCGTTTCTTCAGGAACTGCTGCCGATCTCATTTTCCGCTACGCTGATGAAGGGCAGGTCAAACTATCTCTGTTTGAGAAAATATAAATTGTTTCAACAGCAGCCGCTGTTTGATTTTATTGAAGATGCACAGCTCTTTAACAAAATTGAAACATGGGCACTGCACACCGCAACCGGCGATCGCGCGGAAATTGCCGGTTTGCCTGAAACCTATCAACCGTGGGAGCGCATAGCCGCGAGCGCTGAAACCTGCAGTGCGCAACAATGCCCGTTATATCGTGATTGTTTTGTGACGCGTATGAGAATGCGTGCGGCTAAAGCAGATATTGTGCTCATCAATCACCATCTGTTTATGACCGACATGATTATCCGCACTGCAGGATACAATGAGATAATTCCCCCGTATGACATCATCATTTTTGATGAAGCGCATCAGCTTGAATCAGTCGCGACCCAGCATCTGGGCATAATGGTTTCTCATCGCCGCATCGAGGAATTGGTTAGGGACATTCAGCGCGAAATGGCCGCAGCGCATGCGGACGGGCTGAAAGATACCACGCAGGTTCTGTCGGTTCTGCTGAGTCTTTCGCAGCAGTTTTTCGCAGCTTTTTACCGGCCCCCTGAAAGCTACCGCATAAAAGCAGACCATGTGAGCGAAAAACTGTGGGATAATTATCATGCTCTGGCGGAAGGTCTGAGCAGCCTGTGCAGCCGCATTGACGGCATGCAGAAAAAAACTGACGAGCTGGAACAGTGTCGGTATCGGGCGCTGACCATAGCGCAGGAATTGTCAACGATACTTAATCTTGATTCGGCAACGCACGTGTCCTGGTGCGAGCTGCGGGGCAGCGGGGTAGCGCTCCATTCCTCGCCGATTGAAGTAGGAAGTGAGCTGGCAGAGCTGCTGTACCCGCATATACGCACTATCGTATTCACTTCGGCCACGCTTTCTACCAACGGCACTTTCGCCTATTTTAAGCGGCGGCTGGGACTTGATCACATTGCGCCGCCTGATGAAATCATCATTCCTTCTCATTTTGACTTTGCTTCGCAGGCCATTCTTTATCTGCCGGATGACATGCCAAACCCTGATAGCGCACAGTTTGTGGCCCGAGCTGCGGAGCGCATTGAACAGGTGATTGCCCTGACCCGGGGGAGAGCATTCATTCTGTTCACCAGTTACCGTAATATGCATGAGGCATATGCAATACTCAAGGATAGACTGCCCTATCCCGTGCTTTTGCAAGGCAGCAAGCCGCGTCATGAAATGCTGGAGGAGTTTAAAGAAAACATTTCTTCCGTATTGTTTGCCACCAGCAGTTTCTGGGAAGGCGTTGATGTCATGGGGGAAGCGCTGAGCTGTGTGATTATTGACAAACTGCCGTTCGCCTCGCCATCAGACCCGCTGCAGGAGGCGCGCATTGAACACAGTGCCGCCCGCGGAGAGAATCCATTTCTTAGTTATCAGGTGCCGCAGGCTATCATAACTCTACGCCAGGGTTTCGGCCGGCTCATTCGCAGCCGCAGCGATCGCGGTATTCTCTGCCTCCTGGATCCACGAATCAATACCCGTCATTACGGCACATTGTTCCTTAAAAGCATGCCCCCTTGTCAGGTTACCAGCAGCATAACAGCAGTGAAAGAATTTTTAGGGCACGGTGCTCCGGTTTAAGTGTGGTGAATACCATGGTCGAAGCTGTTGCGAATTCGCCGCTGAACACGCTGTGCTGCGCAGCGAAACGCCACTTGACCAGGTTTAAAAAATAGTATATCAATAAGGCAGTGATAGTGATATGTTTGACTACGAGAGGTAGATATGGTTTTTTCAGCCGATAAAGAACCCATTGAAATACCCAATACGATGCCCTTGCTGCCGGTGAGGGATATTGTCGTATTTTCATATATGTTTTTACCGCTTTTTGTGGGGCGAGAATCATCAATTCGCGCCGTAGAAGAGGCAATGAAAACAAACCGGCTCATTCTGCTTGCCACCCAGAAAAATCCTTCCGAGGACAACCCCACCCCGCAGGATATTTATTCAGTGGGCACTGTGGCGATGATTATGCGCAAGCTGAAGCTCCCCGACAATCGGATTAAGATCCTGATTCAGGGACTGGTGAAGGCACAGATTAAACAGTATCTGCAGCAGTCGCCGGTGTGTATGGTTGAGATTGAGAAGTTGATTGAACCTGCAGTGGGGGAACTGACCGTTGAAATTGAGGCATTGATGCGCAACGTCAAGGAGCAGTGTGAGAAAATTCTGTCCCTGAAAGGCCTGATCTCGTCTGAGATACTTGAGATACTGGAAAATGTTAATGACCCGGGCCGTCTTGCTGATCTGGTCGCCTCAAACTTAAAGCTCAGCATTGATGAAGCGCAGCACATTCTGGAGATTGTTGATCCGGTCGTGCGCTTGAAAAAAGTCCATGAGCATCTCACCAAGGAGCTTGAACTCTCCACCATGCAGGCACGCATCCAGTCCCAGGCAAAGGAGGAAATGTCCAAAACGCAGCGCGAATATTTTCTCCGTGAACAGCTCCGTGCCATCAAAAGCGAACTGGGTGACATGGACGAAAAGACGCAGGAAATTAACGAATTTTCACAAAAAATTGAAAAAGCCAAAATGCCCCCTGAAGCAGAAAAAGAAGCCCGCAAGCAGCTCAGCAGACTTGAGCAGATGCACCCTGATTCTGCGGAAGCTTCGATTGTGCGCACCTATCTGGACTGGATGGTGGAGGTGCCGTGGAGCATATCCACCAAGGATAATCTTGACATTAAGAAAGCCAAGCGGGTGCTTGATGATGATCACTATGATCTTGACAAAGTGAAAGAGAGAATTCTTGAATACCTCTCGGTGCGCAAATTGAAAAAACAGATGAAAGGCCCCATCCTGTGCTTTGCGGGCCCGCCCGGTGTGGGAAAAACGTCTTTGGGCAAATCAATCGCCCGGGCTCTGGGACGCAAGTTTGTCAGGATTTCTCTGGGCGGGATTCGGGATGAAGCTGAAATCAGAGGGCATCGCCGGACCTACATCGGTGCTCTTCCCGGACGAATCATCCAGGGCCTGAAGCAGGCAGGCACCAACAATCCGGTATTCATGATGGATGAAATAGACAAGGTTGGTGCTGATTTCCGCGGTGATCCGTCGGCGGCGCTGCTGGAAGTGCTTGACCCAGAACAAAACTATGCCTTCAGCGATCACTATCTGAACATTGCCTTTGATCTCTCCAACGTGCTGTTTATAACGACGGCCAATCTTGTTGATCCGATTTTGCCCGCGCTCAAGGACCGGATGGAGATTATAGAACTCTCCGGCTATACGGATGAAGAGAAACTTAAGATTACCAGACAATTTATTCTTCCGCGCCAGCTTGAAGAAAACGGGATCACGGCAAAAGACCTGGAAATATCAGATGAAGCGATTCTTGCTATCATCAATCAATACACCATGGAAGCCGGGCTGCGCAACCTGGAGCGCGAAATCGGCAGCATTTGCCGTAAAACTGCACGGGGTATTGCCGAGGGAAAAAAAGGCAAAACAAAAGTCACCCGTGCAAATTTGCATAAATTCCTCGGTGCTCCAAAACGGCTCCCGGAAGAGGAACAGCAGAATCATGAGGTCGGTATTTCAACGGGTCTTGCGTGGACTCAGGCCGGAGGCGACCTATTATACATTGAAGCAACGATTGTAAATGGTAAAGGCAATCTCGTGCTTACCGGTTCGCTGGGCGATGTCATGAAAGAGTCGGCACAGGCAGCACTGTCCTACACGCGCTCGCGCGCTAAAAGTTTGGGCATCAATGCCAATTTTTTTGAAAAACACGATATTCACATCCATGTACCTGCGGGCGCGATCCCAAAGGACGGCCCATCTGCCGGCGTTACTATGGCAGTGGCGCTGATCTCTGCCCTCACCAAAATTCCCGTTAACAAAGACGTTGCCATGACGGGAGAAATAACCTTGCGCGGCAGGGTGCTGCCGGTCGGCGGACTCAAAGAAAAATCGCTTGCGGCGCTGCGGCAAAATATTAAAACCATTATCATTCCTGCGCGCAACAAGAAAGACCTGGAAGATATCCCGCCGACTGTCCGCAACAAGATAAACTACGTCTTTGCCAAACATATGGATGACATACTGGATATCGCTCTGGTGAAGAAAAAACAACTCACAGTGCAGAATAATCGGGTAGAGAGTGGAGTTACGAAAGCTCGGTGAGTTTGGGCTTATCGAGAAAATTGCCCGCATCGCGGGCGGGGGATTTTCTGAGGTCATTGCCGGCATAGGCGATGATGCTGCGGTTCTTCGTATCAGTACAAAAAAATGCCTCCTGATTACCACTGACACGCTTATTGAAGGCATTCATTTTCAATCGTCATATACGACGCCCTTCCTGCTGGGCAAAAAGAGCATAGCCGTAAATCTCAGCGATATTGCAGCGATGGGGGGCACGCCGTTTTGTTTCGTGGCGTCGCTCTCCATTCCGCCACATGCCTCCTATAAATTTATACACCACCTGTATCAGGGTATGATCAGCGGCGCGCGCGCGTTTGGTGCCAGCCTTGTGGGTGGCGACACCACCAGATGCCCGAAGCGGCTGGTCATTACCATTACTATGCTGGGGATGATGCAGCCGGATCGGGTCATCTACCGGCATGGCGCGCGGCCCGGCGATGGGATTTATGTTACCGGCTTTATTGGCGATGCGGCTCTTGGCCTGGCGCTCATAAAACAGAGAAAAAAATCAGCACGGTTCCGGTCGTTGATTGAAAAACAGATTAATCCCATACCGCGCATCAGGGAAGGAACCACCATATCCCGCATGCGTCTTGCCAGCAGCATGATTGATATCAGCGATGGTCTGCTGGGTGATTTGCGGCATATTATTAAACAGAGTCACACGGGCGCCCGCATATGGCTTAATCGGCTGCCACTCTCACCGCTCTACCAGCAGCACTGGCGGGACGGCGCACGAAGACGCTATGAACTTGCACTCTCAGGGGGAGATGATTATGAGCTTTTGTTTACCGTGCCTCCGGACCGGCAACAGCGCATTACCGTGTTGCAACGGGCCTGCGGCATTCCTATAACTTGTATCGGAGAAATTACCGAACAGAAGGGCAGAATAACCGTTCTTGACGACCAGAATAAAGAAATAACATGCCGTCAGGAGGGTTTTACCCACTTCTGATAAGTGGTTCGCTTTCTTGCGTGACAACTCGTTGTGCCGATGAAAGAAAATTTTATAAAAGAAATTTTAGAAAAAGTTAAAAACCGTTCCCTTTCCGTTGAACAGGCGCTTGACGACCTACGCACGTTGCCGTTTGAAGATCTGGGCTTTGCACGGGTAGACCATCATCGTGTTCTGCGGCAGGGATTTCCGGAAGTTATATGGGGTGAGGGAAAAACCGCAGAACAGATAATTGCTATAATGAAAAAGATGCATGCCAAAAAATATCCCATCCTTGCGACACGAGTTGATCATACAAAAGCAGCGAAAATAAAAAAAGTTTTTTCGGATGCCGCATACTATCCTTTGTCCCGTGTGCTAACGCTCACAGCCGAAACGGTGGAGCAGACCGGGAGGGGCTTAATTCTGGTTATTTCAGCAGGAACGGCAGATATACCGGTAGCAGAAGAAGCCTACATCACGGCGCAGATTATGGGTAATCGGGTTGAGCATCTCTATGATGTGGGTGTTGCGGGCATCCACCGCCTCATGAGCCAGAAGAAAAAATTAACCGAGGCCCAGGTGCTTATTGTTGTTGCCGGCATGGAGGGCGCGCTGCCAAGCGTTGTTGGGGGGCTTGTGTCGCGTCCGGTCATTGCGGTTCCCACCAGTACGGGGTATGGGTCAAGTTTTGGCGGCATCGCCGCGCTCCTCGGAATGCTTAATTCCTGTGCAGCCGGGGTCGCGGTCGTAAACATTGATAACGGATTTGGCGCTGGATATATTGCCAGCCTCATTAATCGCGGCATTGCATAATGAAACATTTGTATTTTGACTGTTTTTCCGGCATTAGCGGTGATATGACGCTTGCGGCGCTGCTGGATCTTGGCGTGCCCGCGCAGTATCTGAAAGAGGAATTGGCAAAGCTTAACCTCACCGGGTATCAGATTTCGGTTTCCACCGCCCGGCGCATGGGTTTAGCAGGCAAGAAGGTTGCTGTGAAGCTGACTGGGCATGATCACAGCCACCGCACGTATCGCACCATTGAGACACTCATACGGAAAAGCGCACTCAATGACCACACTAAAGAGATAAGCACCGCTATTTTTTATCGCCTGGCCCGCGCAGAGGCGCGTGTGCACAATTGCAAGATTACCGATGTGCATTTTCATGAAGTGGGGGCGGTGGATTCCATGGTTGACATAATTGGGTCAGCAATCTGTATAGATTATCTGGGGGTTGAAAACTTTTCCGCATCTGCAGTGCCGCTTGGTTCAGGCAGTATTAAATGTCAGCACGGCATGTTTCCGGTGCCGGCACCGGCGGCACTGGAGATGCTCAAAGGGGTGCCGGTCTATTGTTCAGATGGTACCGGAGAGCTGGTTACGCCAACCGGCGCCGCAATTGTAACAGCACTTGTTAAAACATTTGGCGCACCGCCGGCCATGACCATAACAAACGTCGGTTATGGTGCAGGGTCTCGAGACATACCCGGCATGCCCAATATGCTGCGGCTGATGCTGGGAGAGACGCAAAGCGTTGCGGCAGACGAATATGTATGGATGCTTGAGGCAAACATGGACGATATGAATCCAGAGTGGTCGGGCTTTCTTATGGAGCGGCTGTTCGCTGCAGGGGCACTGGATGTCATCTTTATTCCCGTGCAGATGAAAAAAAATCGTCCGGGCTTGTTGTTACAAGTGCTCTGTGCCGAACAGCAACAGCCAACGCTGCTTCGGATTATTTTTCAGGAGTCAACAACCGGCGGCATTCGTTTTTACCGAATTGCGCGTATGTGCCTTAAGCGTTCTTACGGCAGGCTGAAGACAAAATTTGGCACGCTGCGGGTAAAAATTTTGCACGACGGGAATACTACTAATATTACCCCTGAATTTGAAGAATGTAAACGGGTTGCCTTGGAAAAAGGCGTATCGTTGAAAGAGGTATATGCAGAAGTACTGGCTGCGGCGCAAGGCAGCAGGGCGGCAGTTTCTCAAGGCGGTTCGTAACAGCTTGCAGCGCGAAGCGTTTCTGTGCATAATTAAATAAGGCGCAGTGAGCTCCGAACTTTGCTCGCGCAACAGGACAGTATAGCCGCAAATACTAACGCATTGCTTTAGATGAGTCATTGCGCGAAGAGACCCGGACTCTGACGGTCTAAAAGGTTAATGCGTTGATTGTGAATTATAAGAAGGGTATATGCCAATTTTTGAGTTTAAATGTTTGCACTGTAACAATAGCTTCGAAGAACTGGTGTTTGGCAAACAGATGCCAGAAAAGTGTCCGCAATGCGGCGACTCCAGGATAGAAAAATGCTTATCCGCGTTCAGCTTTAAAAGCGCAGGCGGAGAATTCAGTTCGTCGCGTTCCAGTGGCTGCAGCACCTGCTCGTCAAAAAATTGCAGTTCCTGCCGTTAACGCACGTGCCGGCGCGTTTAAACAGGGATGGTAGCGGTTGAGGTTTTAACCTGTTCAGGCATGTCTTTTGCCAGAACTGCGGCAATGCGCGCGATCATGTTTCTTACTTTTCTCATGTCGCTTCTAAAGCGTATGAGTTTCAATGCCGCTCCCGGCTGTTGCAAAAAATATGCTACCAGAGATGCCGGTTCCCTGCGTTTTTTATATCCCGCTATTTTTTCATAATCAATAATCGAGCGGATGGCGGTATCTGATATAACGCGTATGTTAATAAACGGAATTCCCGCCGTGTAAAAGATGTTTGCCAGCGCTGCACTTTCCATTTCTATCAGCTTTACGCCAAATGTTTCATAAATCCAGGCTTTTTTAGCTTTGAGATGAATGAAATGCTCGGTCGTCAGACAATTGCCCCATTGAGGTTCCAGACCCTCACGTGCGATATGCTGAAATGCGATGCGACTGAGTTCGTGATGGCAAGAAAAGGAATGCTCAATTGAAATATTCTGGGTGTGGTATATAGACCCCTGCTTGCGCAGAATTTTATCTACTATGACGATATCACACACACGCAATGAGGGATCTACCGCGCCAGCGGCGCCCATGAGAACTACATATGCAGGCCGAAAATGCTGACTGATAAGCTGCGCCGCAGTTTTTGCGTTGCGGGGGCCAATACCCGTAATGACCAAAAGAAGTTCCCGGTCGGCAAGCATGCCCCTGATCAGCCGGGTAGCGTGATAACGCTTTTGTTCGTTGATGGTGATATGGTTCTTTAAGGCCCCTGCTTCAGCAGGCGTTGCGCAGGCAATAACCAACATACCAGTGTATGGTGCAGCGGCAGGGGTGCGGGAAAAAGCAGGCACGACCTGTTAGCGGATATCGTGGCACTGACTCTCCTCAATTTTTTCCAGTTCACGCCGCAATCGTCTAATTTCCTTTTTAAGCTTGAATCGTTTTGCTATATCAAGGATGTTTCCGCACACCACGCCGACAAAAAACGGAATCAGAACCAGCAAATAAATTCTGCACGGCACCGTAATGCCGAAATAGGTGAGTTCTGCCGGCTGATTATTTTCAACCGCAAATATTATCAGCAGACCAAGAATTATTATAAAACTGATGGTATTGATAAGCGTTTTCACGAGGCACTTTATTAATAATCTTACCCGGTTAACGTTTCAACTCATGATGCCAGCACCGGGAAAGCGTTTTATTTTTGGGGGCGGGTGATCATTTCTATTTTATCCCGATGAAAGCGCCAGGCATTGCCCGCCCGAAAAGCGGGAAGGCATCCTTTTTTAATGAGTTTGTAAATGGTAATTTTGGAGAGCTTTAAAAAAGATGCCACTTCGTTGATATCCATAACGCTGCCATCTTTCTGAATATCTTTTTGCATGAGGCCCCCTCTTGCAGGAAATTAATAAAAACCCATTTCGCGCCTGACCTTATTAAAAGAAGGTGTTATTAAAAAGCAGTTTTATTGTTGTGAACTTTCATCCTTATTTTTAAATTTATATTTATAAATAACAGAATTGAAAAATAGTTCAATAAAAAATATCATCTTGCCAGATACAGGAGGAGGATAAGAAATTTTACACAATTCCTCTATTATTACGCACAGCCGTTTGATAAACCTGCTATAATTGTAGATACAATCTAATTTTTCATAGACAAGCTATAGCGTGTCTGATAATGAATTAAATTATAGCACTATTTTAACCCGGCAGAGCATGTTATGTTTGAGATTTCAATTCAATGCACATTTTCTGCGGCACACCGGTTGCGGCATTATCAAGGTGATTGTGAGGCGCTCCATGGTCACAACTGGAAAGTAGAAGTAACCGTTGAGTCATCCGAATTGAATCCTGTCGGACTGGGAATCGATTTCCGCGAGCTCAAACAGAAAACAAGCGCCATACTGGATCAGCTTGATCATACGTGCCTGAACGAGCATCCGTATTTTCAGGAAATCAACCCCTCTTCCGAGCATATTGCGCAGTTCCTGTTTAATGAGCTTAAAAAAGAAATTAATACACCGCAGGTTAACCTGAAGAAAGTATCAGTGTGGGAATCCGAAAACTCGTGGGTAACCTACGCGGAAGATTTTGCAACAGGGGTCCGTTAATTTAATCACTTTTCCTGTTCGCCTCATGCTGCCATGAACCTCAAAGATATTCAAAACCAGAACGATCACAGAAAGATAGACATAAATAAAGTGGGGGTTAAAAATATTCGGTATCCCATTATTGTGCTGGATAAAAAGAATAAAATTCAGCATACGGTGGCGACTATTAATATGTATGTTAATCTGCCGCATCATTTCAAAGGCACCCATATGAGCCGCTTTATTGAGATTCTCAATACCTATCGGCAGGGAATCAGTATTAAAAATCTTTCGCAGATTCTGATCAAGATGAAGGAAAAATTGCATTCTGAATCTGCCCATATAGAGATTGAATTCCCGTATTTTATTGAAAAACAGGCACCCGTTACCAGAGCAAAAAGTTTGATGGAATACACCTGTCACATATGGGGCATGCACAACCGGAAAGCTGACCTTATCGTGGGCGTAGAGGTGCCGTTAATGACCTTGTGCCCCTGCTCAAAGGAGATAAGCAATTACGGTGCGCATAACCAGAGAAGCCTGGTTACGGTAAAAGTGCGTTTTAGGCACTTTTTCTGGATTGAGGATCTCATTGAAATTATTGAAAACTGCGCATCGAGTGAAATCTACCCCTTGCTCAAACGGCCGGATGAAAAGTTTGTCACAGAAAAAGCGTTTGACAACCCAATGTTTGTAGAGGATGTTGTGCGTAGTATCGGGGAAAAACTTGATAGAGATCTGAATGTTATCTGGTACAGTGTAGAATCGGAAAATCTTGAGAGCATTCATAATCACAGCGCCTATGCTTTTATTGAGAAAGATGTCGGGAATATTGCCGAGGAAAATCAGTATTTCAATCGAATTGAAGCGGATAATAAATTTTAAATATCAAACAGCCTGCAGCGCAATGGGTAGCACGCTATAACAAAACAACAGGGGATTTGAGAAGAAGGAGTTATGGGGTGATGGAAAAACATAATCTTAAAGACAAGACAAAGGTTGAGCTTTTAAAGCTGGCAACTAAATTAAAAATTGCTGGCCGGCACAAAATGAAAAAAGAAGCTCTCATCAAATCAATAGAACAGGAATTGCGCACGCTTAAAACTAAACAGGTCCGTAAGCCGCTCAAAACAAAAGAAAAAGCACCCGCAAAGAAAAAACAACGCAAACCGGGACCACGGGCAGTCGGCAAAAAGACTTTTTTCCCATCAGCGCAGGCTGTTGCTGGGACTGTTGAGAAACACTGGCAGGAAGAAGTTGAACGGGCAAAATATGAACTCTATCCTCCACCGGCACAGCAAGAAAGCTGTTATCCGCCTGACCTACCCGTTGCTTATGGTGAAACACGCATAACCGTGATGGTACGCGATCCGTTTTGGGCGTATGCGTATTGGGAGATCGAACCTAAAAGATTGGAGGAGCTTAAACGCGCCATCGGGAAAGAAGCGCAGGAAGCGCAGATGATTCTGCGCGTATATGATATTACCGACATTGAGTTTAACGGTGTCAATGCGCATCGCTCCTTTGATCTGGAAATCACTAACATGGCGAATAACTGGTACATAAATTTAGGCGCTCCCAATAAAACCTTTTGTGTTGATATTGGGTTGAAAACGAGAAGCGGCACGTTTTTTCTCATTGCCCGGTCAAATAAAATACAAACGCCCCGTGCCTGGATGTCAGAAGTGTTAGATGAAAAATGGATGAGCACGCAGGAGGATTTTGAAAAAGTGTATGCCCTGTCAGGCGGCTATCGCGTGGGTGCAGGCTCTCTTGAGCTTCAGGAACTTGTTGCAAAAAGGCTGCAGGAGCACATTGCTTCTCCTGGCATTTCCAGCATGGCAAGCGAAGTAATGCCGCGAAAAAAGCAGGAACGAAAGTTCTGGTTTACACTGGACACCGAGCTGATTGTTTATGGCGCCACAGAACCTGACGCCCGCGTCTATTTGCAGGGGAGGCCGGTTGCACTGCGGCCTGACGGAACATTCAGTCTGCGCTTTTCCCTGCCTGACGGGACGCAGAAGATTCCGGTGACCGCGGAATCGGCCGATGGCATGGAGAGCCGCTCTATCATCCCTATAGTTTCGCGTGATACTGAACGGCCGGCCCCAAAGATAAAAAGGAAAGATATTTAATTTCAGCTCACAGATATGTGCGAAAACTTCGCAGCGCAAGCTGCGGTTATGGCGGTAAAGGTCGTTTTATAAAAAACGGCCTTTTTTATAAGTAACCCGAGGAAATTTTTTATGGAAAAAGGCTATCTCAGTATTATTCTGCACGCACACCTTCCCTTTGTCCGACATCCGGAATATTCTGATTTTTTGGAGGAAGATTGGTTTTATGAAGCTCTCACGGAGACCTATATTCCTCTTATCCAGATGATGGAAAAGTTGATTGCTGACCATGTTGATTTTCGGCTTACCATGTCTTTGACGCCCACCCTGTTGGCCATGATGATTGATCCGTTGCTGCAGCAACGCTACATCAGCAAACTTGACAAGCTTATAGAGCTTTCAGCAAAAGAGGTTGAACGAACCCGCTGGCAGCTGGCATTCAATAAGCTGGCGCTGTTGTATCACTGGAAATTCACCCAGGCCCGCGATTTGTTCGTCAACAAATACCAAAAAGATGTGGTGCGTTCTTTTAAAGATTTTCAAGATCATGGCAATCTGGAAATTATAACCTGCGCCGGCACCCATGCGTATTTGCCGTTAATGAATAATAACCGTTCTGCTATACGGGCACAAGTATGTGCAGGCGTTACCCAGTATAAAAACCTGTTTGGAAGAAAACCCCGGGGCATTTGGATACCTGAATGCGGCTATGAACCGGGACTTGACGAAATATTAAAAGAGTTTGACATTAAATATTTTGTGCTTGACACGCACGGCATCCTGCATGCATCGCCACGGCCGCGCTATGGAGTGTTTGCGCCTCTTTACTGCCCGTCCGGGGTGGCTGCCTTTGGTCGGGACATAGAATCATCAAAACAGGTCTGGAGCGCAAAAGATGGCTACCCCGGAGATTATGATTACCGGGATTTTTACCGGGACATTGGCTTTGATCTTGATTATGACTATATCAGGCCATACCTTCACGAGGACGGCATCCGGGTGAGCACCGGCATAAAGTATTATCGTATTACCGGCAACACTGATGACAAAGCACCGTATAATCCTGATATAGCACTGGAAAAGGCAGCTACTCATGCCGGTAATTTCATGTTTTATCGAGAAAAACAAGTTGAATTCCTTTATGATTTTTTAGGAAAGAGTCCGATTATTGTCGCGCCCTATGATGCTGAGCTTTTTGGCCACTGGTGGTATGAAGGTCCGCAATGGCTCGATTTTCTCATCCGCAAAATCACTTTTGATCAAAAGACCGTGCGTCTGATTACGCCATCGGAATACCTGACCCGTTATTCCAGGCATCAGGTTTCAGTTCCCTCCATGTCAAGCTGGGGGTGGAAGGGATACCATGAAGTGTGGCTTGAAGGAAGCAATGATTGGATTTATCGCCATCTGCACAAAGCAGCCGAATGGATGGTTGATCTGGCGAAACAACACCCGCAGGCTCAGGGAAAAAAGCTGCGCGCGCTTAACCAGGCCTGCCGTGAATTGTTGCTCGCCCAAAGCAGCGACTGGGCATTTATCATGAAAACCGGAACCATGGCAAGTTATGCCGTCCAGCGAACCAAGACCCATCTGCTTAATTTTATGCGCCTTCGCGAAGAAATACTGAGAAATCAGATCAACGAAAACTGGCTTATGGATGTGGAAAGCAGAAACAATATATTCCCAGAAATTAATTATCGAGTCTATGCAGAATAAGCAGTATATTGTTTACGGTGAATTTCTATTGAGATGGGAAAATCTTTTTAAAGTGATTTTGGTTTTCTGCCTACCAATGGCTTTTTCGCGTATCTAATAAAATAAGGACGCGTAATTTCTCCTGAGAGGAACCATTTAGATTAGCAACTAATAGTTTACCGGTTTGGTTAGAAAAAGCCCCGCCTTGTAAACGGTGATCAATCGGCTCGGCATGAAATATGAACAGCATTGCCAGCATTCCCCCGCTGAACGGCTCTGTCGCAATGAGACTCTGTGCGATTTTGCGTGATGGCGAAAAATCTCTGGATAGGGAAAAGCAGCGGGTTGCGATTCTTCCCATTCGTTCAGAATGACATTTCAGACCATTGGGACACAGCCTCCATGCGCGGGGAGCATCACTATCAGAATAGGTAATAATGGGTATGTTAACTGTTTTTGCCATTTTCAGGTTACGCCCCCTTTTGTCCGAAGAGCGAAGGATCCTCCTGCGCCCATGAACAGGGCAACTGTTCCGGCTATGACAAATGCTGTTGAAAATGAGTGGGTTGTATCCGCAAGGACGCCCGCGCAATAGGGACCCAGCGCCTGCCCAATGCCAAAAATTATAGTCAACAGGCCCAAGGCTGCAGGGGCAAGGCGCGAACCAAATACATCTCCCGCAAGCGCTGCCATGAGCGCCGGTATGCTCCAGGCGGTAAGCGCAAACAGTACCGCGGAACAATAAATAGCGACGAGATTATGGCTCAGTCCAAACAGAGTAAACGAAATGCCCTGAAGCGTAAAGACCAAGAAAAGGGTGAGCCGTCTTCCAAAGATGTCTGAGACGTGTCCCCAGATAAAGCCGCTTGCCAATGAGACAATCCCGATTTTCATCCAGAGCGAGCCGGCGTCTGTGAGGTTAAAAGTGTTTGTCTGTACCAGATGTTTGACAAAAAAAGTCGAGTAGACGATGTAGGAAAACCCGAAGGCGCAGTAAATTACGGCAAGCTGCCACAGCGTTCGTGATTTATAGACAAGTCCCCAATTTAAAGCCGTGGCACCTTTTTCAGTTCGGCGTTCTATTGTTTCTGTTTCACTGTCGCCAAGCGGCGTGAGCCCCATTTCTTCCGGGCGGTTTCGCAGAAACATGGTGCAGAGCACACATGCGGCAAAGCTCATCGCCCCCAGCACATACCAGCTCACGCGCCACCCCTCCGGACCACAAATTTGTAGTATCGCAGGGATGAGCGGACCCGTCACAATCAGGCCAATGCTTGACCCTGAAACGCCGATGCCGGATGCAAGCCCGCGCCGTCGCGTGCCAAACCACGACGAAATAAGCCCCATGGCTGGAACATTGCTGCCGGCGCCACCAACACCCGCGAAGAAGCGGGCAATGCACGCTGAGCCAAAAGCAGGCACAAGACCGGTGAAAATCATGGAAAGGCTGACAAGAAGCAGCGAGACTGAAATGACAATGCGGGGGCCATACCGGGCGGCAAGCATGCCGGCAAACACGACCGTAAGCAGGTAGCCGACCAGGTTGAGCGTCTGGAGTTCACCGGTCTGCGTATTTGAGAGCTTTAGACTATCTTGCATTGCAGGCAGAATACTGGTATAGCCAAACCGCGCAAGCCCCAACGCGCCAAACACCGCAAGCACGATGAGTGCAAGAACAATAATGCCGTAATGGACTTTAAAAGGATGTTTATTTCTGTAGATCGCTTTTTCGTTCATCAGCCCTACATACCAGACAGCGCTCACCACCTCAAGCGATTTTACATAAAAGGGCAATTTGTTTTTCTCTTGTTTATACTTGCCATCTTTTTTGATTTTCAATAGAGTCTGTTTTCATCAGCAATGACCGACATGTTATGATTACCCGACCAATTATTTTTTTGCTATGTATATGGTGCTCTTTGTTCGGAAATGCCGCCGCTTCAGCGCCATCTGCGGCAGAGGGGTTGTTTTCCATAGCTGAACTTTACCAGCACAAAGGAAGGTATCTTGAAGCACTCAGTTTTTACCGGGATATTGAATGTAATACAGATAATGCCACAGTGCCCCGAACCCTGTATAAAAACATGGGGGATATTTACTATGAGTTCCTGGAAAGCTATGATCAAGCGCATTCTTATTATCTTAAACAGTTGGAAAAATTTCCACACGATAGCTGCGCCCCTGAAATCAAACATCGGATTGCGCGCATTTTGTATCTAAAGGGAGAGCGTGACAAATCTTTTGAGTACTATCAGGCTCTCATTTCTTCCTATCCAGAATATTGTAAAAATAATTCAATAGCTGAAGAAATGGATAAGATGAAAAAAGGAAGTAAGGTATTTGGGGGCCGCGCATTGATAGCAGATCAGGCGTTTTCCCAGCAGATACGGGTGTTGTTGAGGGATGATGCAGATACGGTTGCGCTCTCTGCCAAAGACGGGCTTGAGTTTTCTACCACAGCACCGGGCGCTTTCACAAACAGCACTGCTGGCGAAGCAATAACCTGCAGGACTGAAAAAGCAGGGATGTATATTAATAATTACGGCCCGGTGCAGGGGCCGGTACTGATAAAGGCAAAAGGACAAGCGTTCATTGAAATAGATCAAAAGCCTTATCGGGGCATGCTGCAGATTTATCTGCAGGACGCAAAGCTTACGCTGGTCAATCACGTTCCGCTTGAAGACTATTTGTACGGGGTAGTATCAAAGGAGGTGCCGGCAAGCTGGCCTGCGGCTGTTTTGCGCGCGCAGGCAATTGCCGCCCGGACCTATGCGCTCTATACCATGGTAAAGAGAGAGACAGAACCCTACGATTTATATTCAACGGTTGCGGCACAGGTTTATGGGGGAAAGGACAGCGAACAAGAGTCCGCGTGCACAGCAGTAGATGCAACAAAAGAGCTGGTCATCAGCTATGACAACAGGATAGCCTATCCCCTGTATCACTCAAACAGCGGCGGTATGACCGCCAGCGCAGAAGAGATATGGGGATGGCCGGTTCCGTATCTGGTCAGCAAACAGGATGAATTCAGCATTGACATGAAGGGCTTCCAGTGGGAATGTTCTCTTGCGGTGAATGATTTGCAGAAGAATTTTAAACAGTTCGGGCTCCCGTTGCCTGATTTAAAAGCCATTGTTCCGCTTGTAAGAGACATGTCTGGAAGAATAAGAAATCTAAGAATTGAAACACACAACCAGACCTTTGTTTTGTCAGGAAATAGTTTCAGGCTTATTGCAGGGCCGGGAAAAATCAAAAGTTCACAGTTTGGTGTCAAACAAAAGGATCAAACCTTTAATTTTGAAGGAAGAGGCTTTGGGCATGGTGCGGGCATGAGCCAGTGGGGTGCTTGTCAGATGGCTCGCAACGGGCATAGTTGTGAACAGATTTTACAGTTTTATTATCCGGGGACAAAAATAGTGAGAGTTAACTATAAGATAGATTAATCAGCGTTGCCCACGACAGGAGAGCGCGGTGTGCCGCGCGCACCGACGCCTTACGTAATGCAGTTGTATTAGTCGACCTGTGAGCGCGGCAGTTGTTGGTAGACAGCATGGGGAGGATTCATGGTGAAAAGGTTAAAAGCATTTTATCTTGTTGTGCTGGGAGCTGTGTGTCTATTGGGAGCTAAAAATGAAAGCCTTAAGCCGGCATCTGAATGCGGCAAGCCTGAATTGACAGGGGTTCACGCAAAGGCGATACCGGAAGAATATAAACAACTGCTGATTGAAGCAGAGCCGATCGTGCAAAACATCCTAACGGCACTGAATGAAGAAAACTATGATCACTATATCAGGGACTTTAGCGCTGTAATGAAACGGGGATATACAAAAGAAATCTTCAGAAAAAACACCGTACTGATTAAAGAAAAAATTGGCATCTATGTCGCAAGTATTCTTTGGAAGATGGAGCGGTTGGGTCAGAATTACATTCTGTATTATCATGCACGATTTTCCAAGGCAGGTGACCCGGTGGTCATTAGACTGGTGGTGCAGAGGGTAGAGGGCCTGCTCCGCGTCGCGTTTTTATCATTTGATTCCCCCGCACTCAAGGACATTGGGCAGCCCAAAACAAGTGGGGGCGGGATTACGGACGTTAACACCGCTCATTGAGTACCATAATGAAACCCTCTGCATTCCATGCAAAGACCATAGACAAACATTATCCCCTTGATTTGAAGCCCTATGCGCATCGTCCCGGGAACGTTTTGGTGATTGCGCCGCATCCCGATGACGATGTTATCGGCGCAGGAGGAACGATGGCATTGCTTGCGCAGGCAGGCAAACAGGTTTTTTCGCTCTATATGAGCGACGGCAGCAACTTTCCGGGAGCGTCTGAATGGGGGACACACGGTGCAATAAAGGCACGCCGGCAAAAAGAAGCGCTCGCAGCGCTTAAGACGATACAGGCACAGGGCGGCATATTTCTCAAGGGAAACAGCAGAAAATTGAAAGGCACCGACAGCGGCTCTATAGAATGTGCTCTGAGGGAAGTGATATGTTTTTTGCTTCCGGAATCAATCTATGCTCCCGCGCCTTTCGAGTTGCATCCGACACACGACGCTGTTTTGCACATAACGCTGCGGGCGTTGCGCAGCATTAGAGACTATATTCCCCAGTTCTGGGGATATACGGTATGGGGCGGGATATTTTTGACCACAGGATTTAAAATAGTTGATATATCGTCGGTTGCAGGTCTTAAAGCCAGCGCAATTCGCGCGCATAAAAGCCAGATTGCATACAACGCCTATGATGAAGGAATACTTGGCCGCAACCGCTATGAAGCAGTATTTTCAGAACCGCACATGCCTGCACCGTATGAATATGTGGAGCGTTTTCTTGACATGCAGGAGCTGGTTGCCAATAAAAAACTGAGCCTTGCCTCTTTTACGAAACGGCTCTTGAAATCCGGCATCACCATCCTGAAATGAACCTTCATTCAACCGGACCGATAAACTGGAGCTGTTTTTCCCCAAGCAGATTGTCCGGCGTTACATACCAGTTGCCCCCGGCAGATTGACAGGCGATCTTTTCGGCTGTAGGCTCAGCATATCTGAAACTGAAAAAATTAATTGCGCCGGCAGTGAGCGTTCCGACAAAAGCATATCCCATTTTAACAGTGAAATACGGGAGGGTCAAAAGGGCCGAAGCTGTTGCAAGCCCAGATTGAGCAGCAGGGTTGCATTGGTCAAAGGATTTTGCCGGAGCCTGTGCCGGGCACATGACCATGCTTAGTGCGACCCATAAGATGATTAGTGCAATTTTATTGTTCATGTTTGCTCTCCTTGTATTTTTTCGTTCGTTGATACATGGTTTGACCGCGCCACGTTTCCTTCTCACCCGCTTATTCTCCCACCGAAAACTTTTATGGGAAGCCTTATGGAATTACTTTCGGGGTCATTCGCCACCCGTCGCGCGATACGGTCAAAGGTGTTTTCTGGAAGTCCGCGCTGCCGCGCTATACAGCGGACAGAATAAAGGATATCAGCATAATCTGTAAGCCGTTCAGCCCTTCCTTCAATAATAACCGCGCGCCATCTGCTATAGCTTCTATCAGAATCACAAATTTTGAAGACCACGTTGGGGTTTGCGATAATGCAGCGCGACATGCGTCCCCCGGGCATGGAACCGCAGTATATATATTCTCCGTCTGTGCCATAGGATAGCTCCACTGCATACGGTTTATTACCTTCAACGCCAATGAGAGTTCCCCAGGTCCACTCCCGGATAAAATTTCTAATTTCTTGTTCTGTCATGTCGCGCATGGCATCTCCTTAAATCACCGGACGCCCCAAAAAAATAATGATCCTTCGCGTTCTCTGATTCTATGTGCTGTGTATGTGAATGCGTATCTCAGTGCTTACCGGTATATCAGCGGTTAACAGGGCACAGTTTCGTAAAAAAGATAGCAAAACAAGCTGTTATCTCCGAGTTCATGTAATAATATAAAATAATAGAAAAGTTAAGGAGAAAAAACTGGATATTTGATAAAAAATGGTTTTACTATTACCTGCTATGAAAGCAATCATCCTTGCAGCAGGCTATGGAACAAGACTGGCGCCGTTGTCTCATTTTTTGCCCAAACCGCTTATGCCAGTTCTGGGCAGGCCGCTGTTATGGCATATCCTGACACGACTCAAGAACAGCGGGATTATAGAAGTCGGGGTCAACCTGCATCATCACGCAGACCGGGTCAAAGAATTTCTGCAAACCTGCAATGCGGGCTTACCCGTTACCTTATCCTATGAGCCGCAGATCCTTGGCGTTGCAGGCGGTATTGGCGCTTTGAGAAACTTTGTGGCTGAAGAAGAATTTTTCCTGGTGCACAACGGAGACATCTTAAGCACGATTCCCATTAAACAGCTCGCACAAGCATTTCGCAAAGAAAAACCCCTTATCGGCATGGTGGTGCATGATTTTGCACCATACAATAACGTGTGCGTTGGACGCG
>Ga0101944_10001890_pt1 | contig 38301 bp, 37 predicted proteins | sample DewCreD2012metaG_FD_75245 | JGI IMG/M metagenome (GOLD analysis project Ga0101944, IMG submission 75245) | Hot spring sediment bacterial and archeal communities from British Columbia, Canada, to study Microbial Dark Matter (Phase II) - Dewar... ... | reverse complement strand
GGCAGGTTGGTGTTGTGGAAGACAACAACTTTACCCGAAAAGCCCTATTTCATTCGCCTAATTTTGGCGAAGGTATTGATTTGTAGGACAGGTTAGAAACCTGCCCTACAGTCTGCGAGATATAACACAACGAAATCGGAAGCGATACGCTGAAATCTATCCCTTCAGCAACTCCACATCCTTCTCGCCGCTCTCCGTCAGATTCAACGGTGGCAGTTCAGTCAGCGAGTTCAGCCCAAAGTGCTGTAAAAACTGCGGGGTCGTGCCGTACAAAATCGGGCGGCCAGGGCCTTCAGAACGCCCAACTTCCTGCAATAGCCCTTTGCTCAGAAGGCTCTTGATAACGCCGTCGCTGTTCACGCCGCGAATCGAATCCACAGCGGGGCGCGTCACGGGCTGCTGATAGGCGATAATCGCCAAGGCCTCTAACGCAGCCCGGCTCAGACGGCTGGTGGCCTCCAGACCAAGGAAACGCTCGATGGATTCGGCCAGTTCCGGCGCGGTGGTCAACTGCACCCGCCCGGCATGGCGCTGTAAACGCAAGGCCCGGCTGTGGAGCTGTTCTTCCAACTCCTCCAGGCCTTTTTCCACCTCTGTCACCGTCAAATCGAGCGCGGCAGCCAACTGCATCGGGCTGACCGGCTCAGCGGCGACGAATAACAGACCTTCCAGCCGGACGGGCAGGCCGGGTTCAGAAAAACTTTGGGATTCGCTCATGCTATAATTGCTCCGCTTAAGGCAAATTTTTGTATCCGTGTGGTGAACATCACTCTATGTCCGTCAATTTATTGGAGAAACCCATGATAAAAAAGAGCCAACGCTTTATTTTAACGACACTCTTGAGCCTGCTCCTGGCTTCCCTGGCCTGCAACATTCAGGCTGGAGGACCTGCTTACCCGGAAACGCGCGTCCCAATTTCGACCGAATCCGCCGCCAGCCTGGAAGAGCAGGTGCGGGCCGCCCAAACTGCCGCAGCCCAGAGCGGCGCGCTGGTCATCAGCGTCTCCGAAAGCCAACTCACATCGCTGCTGGCTGCCAAACTCGCCGAAGACCCCTCGCCGTTGCTCACCGACCCACAGGTCTACCTGCGCGACGGCCAAATCCAGATTTACGGAAAAGCCACCCAGGGCCCCATTCAGGTCAACGTGCGGATTGTCATCTCAGCCAGCGTCGATGCTAATGGACAACCAGCCATCGCCGTCGTTTCGACCGATTTTGGCCCGCTGCCCGCGCCCGAAGGGTTGAACAAAACCATCACTGCGCTGGTGCAAGAGGCCTTTACCGGCGCGCTCGGCCCGGCGGCCATCGGCTTCCGTCTCGAAAGCATTACCATCGCTGACGGCACGATGACGATGGTAGGGCGGGTAAAGTAGCCCGATTATACCCTCCCGCAAAAAACACGGGACATTTTACGTCGGCGAATCATACCGCAATGCGTTTTCATCGCTTTATCATCCTCTCTGTACTCACCCTGCTTCTGGGTGGTTGCCTCGCGCCGCAGGTTTCGCAGAGCAATCTCACCGTGCAAGCCAATCTCAATGCAGACGGGGAGAATTACGCAGTGCAAATTCCGCTCGGAAGCACCGTCGCAGACGCGCTCAAAGCCGCCGGGCTACAAGTCGGCAGCCTGGACAAGGTCGAACCGCCGCTCTACACCATCCTGACCGATGGGTTGTCCATCAAAATCACGCGCGGGCGGGAAGAATTTGAAACCCAACAGGACACTATTCCCTACGAACGCCAGACTGTGCGCAATGAATCACTGCCGCAGGGCGAAACGCTCATCATCCAGCCCGGGAAAAACGGCATACGGGAAATCACGTATCGCAAATATTACGAGAACGACAGCCTGGTCAACAGGAACATCGCACGCATCACCATTCTCGAACCGGCCCTGCCCGAAATCGTAATGGTCGGCGCGCGCGCCCCCTTCGCACCCTTGCCCATTGCCGGCAAACTGGTCTACCTGGCCGGGGGCAGCGCCTGGATGATGGAGGGTTCAACCTCCAACCGGATTCCGCTGGTCATCATTGCCGATCCCCAAACACCGCTCGACGGGCGCGTCCTGCGCCTTTCTCCCGATAAACGCTGGCTGCTCTACACCCGCAAATCAGCCAAACCCGCCGAACAAGAAATCAACACGCTCTGGGTGCTGGATATTACCGACCCCAAGGCCAAACCCATCAACCTGCGCACGCCCAACGTCATCCACTTTGCCGATTTCGACCCGCTGGCCTCGCTGACCATCCTGTATTCCACCGTCGAGCCGCGCGCCGCTGCCCCTGGCTGGCAGGCCAACAACGACCTGTATCGCATGAAATTCGGGGCCAATGGCAATCTGGGCGTCCGCGAGCAAATTGTGGAGGCCAACACCGGCGGCGTCTACGGTTGGTGGGGAACAGATTTTTTCTGGTCACCAACCGGCAACCTGCTGGCCTACAGCCGCCCCGATTCAATGGGCATTGTCAGTTTCCGGGAGAAGCGGCTGCTCCCGCTGCTCGATATCACCCCATTTCAGACTCGCTCTGATTGGGCGCTGATTCCGCCGGTCAGCTGGGGCGCTGATGGACGCACGTTATTCGTCGTCACGCACGCCCCGCCGCCCGGGCTGGTCAACCCCGAAGAGTCGCCCAACTTCGACCTGAGCGCGCTTTCGCTCGATTCGGATGCCCTGGTGCGCATCAAACAGCAAAGCGGAATGTTTGCCTACCCCTCCGCCTCGCGCGCCAGCAAGCGCGGCGACGAAATGGCCTATTACATCGCCTATCTCCAGGCCCTGTTGCCCCAGCAGTCAGACATCTCCGGTTACCAATTGATCCTGATGGACCGAGACGGCTCCAATCGGCGAGTCGTCTTCCCCGCCCCCGGCTCGCCCGGTCTCGAACCACAGGTCCCGGCCTGGTCGCCCTCCGCGCCATCCTTTGTAGAGGGAGATTTCGTTGCGGTACTGTACGAAGGCAACCTGTGGATGATAGACGCTGCCACCGGCGAGGCAACCCAGGTGACCAATGATGGACTGATACAGGTCATTGATTGGAAGTAACTTGTAAAGAACAGGTAAAATTGGGGTGTTTATAATCCCATTATCCCATTTTGTTTTCTGGAGGCATCATGCGCATTGTCATCACCGGCGCGGCCGGTTTTCTTGGTTCGCATCTATGCGACCGTTTGCTTGTCGAGGGTCACAAAGTTGTCGGGTTAGATAATTTCATCACCGGCTCGAAAGAAAATATCGCCCACCTGATGGGCCACGACAACTTCACCTTCTACAAGCACGATGTCTCGAATTACATCTACATCGCCGGCAAGGTGGATGCCGTCCTGCACTTTGCCTCGCCGGCCAGCCCCAACCCGCAATCGCCGCTGGCCTACTTCAACCTGCCCATCCAAACCATGAAAGCCGGAGCGCTCGGCACCCACAACTCACTCGGATTGGCCAAAGCCAACAAGGCCCGCTTCCTGCTGGCCTCGACCAGCGAAATCTACGGCGACCCGCTGGAACACCCACAAAAAGAATCCTACCCTGGCAACGTTGACCCCGCCGGACCGCGCGCCGTCTACGACGAAGCCAAACGTTTCGCCGAAGCCCTGACGCTGGCCTATCACCACCAGCACGGGGTCGATACCCGCATCGTGCGCATCTTCAACACCTACGGCCCGCGCATGGACCTGGATGATGGCCGCGCCCTGCCCAACCTGCTCAAACTGGCCTTGCAAGGCAAACCACTCACCGTCTATGGCGATGGCTCGCAAACCCGCTCTTTCTGCTATGTGGATGACTTGATTGACGGCATTATCAAGCTGCTCTACTCTCAAGAACACATGCCGGTCAACATCGGCAACCCGGTCGAAATGAGCATTCTGGAATTTGCCGAAGCCATCAACCGGATTACAGGCAACCCCGGCGGAATCGAATTCGTGGCAGATGCGCGCAGCACCCGCGACCCGCAGCGCCGCCGCCCCGACATCACCCGCGCCCGTCAAATCCTGGGCTGGGAGCCAAAATTCACCCTGGAAGATGGCCTGCGTCGCACCATTCCATACTTCAAACAAAAGTTAGGCCTGGTGGAATGACGGCGATACTCAAGAATCCATTGGAGCGTACCCGCTTCATCAAGTTTGCCATCGTCGGAGCGCTCGGCGCGGTGATTGATTTTGGCGTGATGAACCTTTTGGTCTGGCTGGTTAAGGCCACCTTGGTAGTAGCCGGGAGCATTTCTTTCATTTGCGCTGTCATCAGCAACTTCACCTGGAACCGCTTCTGGACCTATCCCGAATCGCGCGCCAAGCATGTCGTCGGCCAGTTGGCGCAATTCACCATCGTCAACGCCATTGGCCTGGTCATTCGCGTTCCCATCCTGAAACTAGGCGAACCTGCCCTGGACCGAATCCTCGAAAACTCATCGCTCAACCTGCTGGCAGCCAGCCACACCTTTATCAGCCACAATGTCACCCTCGCCATAGCCATTGGCATCGTCATGCTATGGAATTATTTCGTCAACCGCTACTGGACATACAATGACATTGACGCCTGAAAATCATCATCCGGGCATATAATTAAACTATGGCAAACACAATCATTCCTGTTTTCTCTTCTCGCGGCGATGCTGACGCCTTTCTGGTCTACCCCTACCTGTTCAACCGCCAAGGCGAGTGGATTGGCTTCGTCACCCCACAGCGCGAAGTCTATTCCGTGCTTGGATATTACGTTGGGACCCTGACCAACGACCCACGCATCTTTCGGAAACGCTCCCAAGAAGAACGCCCTCGTCTCAAGCCGCCCACCCGCCCAAAACGGATTCGCATCCCTTCTAGTAACCCGCTCCCCAAATTGATGGGCGACGTGCCATTCGAGATGATAGACGTACTGCAAGACCAACCAGAACTCTTGCACACCCTCGATTCAGGCGAATTCCGCCCCGATATGGACTAACCGATTTACGAGTTTCGATTTGCACATGGCGACAAATTCCCTCACCCCCAAACCCATGCGTGACTCCCACGTTACCCTGGCCCAGTTCATGCAGCCCGAACATGCCAACCCGCTAGGAAACGTGCACGGCGGCTGGATCATGAAACTGGTCGATGAGTGTGGCGCGCTGGCCTGTATGCGCCATGCCCGCCAGCGCGTTGTAACCGTTGCAATGGACCGCATGACCTTCCGCCAGCCCATCAAGGTAGGGGAACTCGTCACGCTGACCGCGCAAGTGACTTACGCCGGGCGCACATCCATGGAAGCCGAGGTTCTGGTCGAAGCTGAAAATCCCATCAACGGCGAGCGCACGCACACCAACACCGCCTACGTTGTCTACGTCGCGCTCGACGAATCCGGCAAACCGACCCCTGTCCCACCCATTTTGGTTGAAACACGCGAAGAGCAGGAAAAACTCGAAGCGGGAAGAAAGCGGCAACAGCAACGTCTGGAGCAAACATAGTCCCATGACCACCCCCGAGCCATCCCCCGAAAGCACCTCCCAGGCTGGCGAAAGCAACCAACCATCCAGGCATTTCAAATCGCTCAAAGAATTGCTCGATTTCGCCTCGGTCAAAGATGTAGCCAGAAACCTCGCTCAAATGGGCGATTCGGGCATAGCCGAAGCCCTACCCTTTCCCTTCCTGGCGATTGTCGGGCAAAACGAGATGAAACTGGCGCTGATGTTGGGGCTGATTAACCCCAATATCGGTGGAATATTGCTGGTTGGCCCGCGCGGCACTGCAAAAACCACCGCTGTCCGCTCACTGCTCGACCTGCTGCCAATGATTCAGCGGTCTACCTGCTATTACGGTTGCCTGCCCGAGGATGTCGAAAGCGGCGGACTGGACGCCATCTGCCCCGAATGCGCCGAAAAATACGCCGAAGGCAGGCCGCTCACCGCCCCTGACCGGGCGCGCCTGGTCGAACTGCCGCTCAACGCCCGGCTGGAAGACGTGGTCGGCGGTCTGGATGAGCGCGCCGCCATTCACGAGCGAATGCGCATCCGGCGCGGCATCCTGGCCCAGGCCGATAAAAACCTGCTCTACATCGACGAAATTAACCTGCTCAGCGACGACATCATCGACGCCATCCTCGACGCCGCCGCCCAGGGCATCTACACCGTGCGGCGCGGCCCGGTTTCGGCCACTTACCGGGCGCGCTTCGTGCTGATTGGCTCGATGAACCCCGAAGAAGGCAAGCTGCGCCCGCAAATTCTGGACCGCTTCGGGCTGCGCGTCATCGTGCGCGGACTGGATAGCGCCGAGGAACGCCTCGAAGCCTACCGGCGCGTCCAGGCATACCTTACCAACCCGCGCGCCATGATTAACTTGTACGCAGATGAAATTGCCCTGGCGCGTGAAGAACTGCAATCGGCACGCAAGCTGCTCAAACAAGTGCATTTGCCCGATGAACTGGCAACCAAAGCCATCCAACTCATCCAAACAATGGGCATCGACTCGCTGCGCGCCGAAATCACCTGGTTCGAGGCCGCCCGCGCCTACGCCGCCGCCGATGGCCGCGAAATCGTCCAGGCGTCTGATCTGACCACCGTCGCCCCAATGGCCTTGCGCCTGCGCCGCTCCGAATTTATTACCGAATATTTCGACCGCCAGAAAAACGAAGAAACCGAGATGAAAGCCTTGCTCGAAGAACTCGGCTAAGAACCTATCCAAAAATTCTCGCAATCCGGGCTACCAGTACAAAGTCCACTTAAGCGGACTAGATAGCCGGGTTTAGCCGTCTTCAGACGGCTTTAGGATGGATAGCCCGGACATGAATGTCCGGGCGGGATGGCGCAAAAACATTTTTCGGATAGGCTCTTAGACCAAAAGCCGTTTATTTGCGGCGATTGGCGTGGACGAGCGGATAAAAAAAATGATGGACAAACCCGAATTCACCTTCCGCCCCTACACGCCCGCCGACCAAGCCGACTGCCTCGACCTGTTCGACAGCAACACCCCCAAATACTTTGGCCCTGCCGAGCGCCCGGATTTCGAGGATTTCCTCCAGCGTCTGCCCTGTCCCTTTTTCGTGGTCGAGGCCGAAGGATTGGTTATCGCCTGTGGCGGCTACGGCGCTGACCCGCGAAACGGAAAAATCGTCCTTGCCTGGGGCATGGTGCGTGGCGACCTGCACCGTCAGGGGGTTGGAACCTTCCTGTTGCAAGAGCGATTGAAAGCCATCTTCCGTGAAAACCCCGCCGCGCAAGTTATCATCGACACCAGCCAATATAGCCAACCCTTTTTTGCGCGATTCGGCTTCCAGCAGACCTGCTTCACCCCCGATTACTATGCCCCCGGCTTGCACCGCGTGGATATGGAACTGGAAATGACCGACAACTTACGCCGCCTGCTGGCCGATTAAATATCCTATCTTCCGCTACGCGCGTTGTCCATTTCTGTTTCTCCGCTTCCTCCGTTGCCCACATCCGTTTCATCCGTTGCCCAACTCCGCTTCTCAGTTTCCTCCGCTGTCCCATCCGTTCCCAACTCCGCTTCTCCGTTTCTCCGTTTCCTCCGCTGTCCCATCCGTTGTCCACTCCGCTTCTCCGTTTCATCCGTTGTCCACTGCTTCTCCTTCTGACCATCAACCTGACGGTCGGACTTTTTACCTTTCGCAACTACGGCCTCTCCTGGGACGAGCCGCTCTTCTACGACTACGCAGACTCCATCTGGAAAGCCTACACCCCCCGGGCCTTTGCCCCCGGCTTCGACTTTGACTCCGTTTACGGACGCAGCCCCGACGACCATAAAATCTACGGCCCGGCCTATCTGCTACTGGCGCGACCCGTTCAACAAATGGTGATGGCGCTATTCAATACAGACATGGCCTCCGCCTGGCACCTGGTCAACTTCTTGACCTTCCAAATCGGGCTGGTCGGCTTCTACCGCCTGGCCCGGCGCTGTTTCGATCCCTGGCCCGCTGCTCTGACCACCGCCTTCCTTTCCTGGCAGCCCGTCTTTTGGGGACACGCCTTCATCAACCCCAAAGACATGCCCTTCATGGTCTTTTTCCTGTGGTCGCTGACCCTCGGCCTGGAGATGGTGGATGTCATCAGCACCCCAGTCGCTCCAAAGCATCAAAAGGCGGCCAAAACCCTGCTCGCCGCCCTACTGCTCGGGCTCACCAGCGCCATCCGCGTCATTGGCCCGCTGGCAGGCGTGCTAGTTGGGTTGTATTTTCTGTTGCGACTAGGGCAAAGAAAACCCCAAGACGAGGAATACACGGAACAACCTGGAACAGGCAGAGCGTGCAAATCTTTCATCTCCGTGCATATCCGTGTATTCCGTGTACAGATTTTCAAACCAGGCATCCCCTCTGCCTGGCTGGCCTTCCTCGTCTACGGCCTGCTCGCCATGCTTGTGATGTACATCTTCTGGCCCTACCTATGGGCCGACCCATTCAACCGCCTGATGGCCGTCCTCAAGCACATGTCCGACAACCCTACCGAACTGGCCGTCCTATTCCTCGGACAAATCTTCCGCGCCAACGAAATGCCGCGCCGCTACCTGCCGACGATGCTCACCTTGACCCTGACCGAACCAACCTGGATTTTGTTCACGGCAGGAATTACATTGGCTGCACGCCAAATCATCCGAAAAACCCTCGATTTCCGCGCCCCGTTGGTCGTCCTGACCCTGTTCGGCTTCATGCTGGGCTACCTGCTCTACTTCACCCCCTCCATGTACGACGGCTTTCGGCATTTCCTCTTCATCCTGCCGCCGGTCTTCCTGCTTTGCGGGTTTGTTTTTCAATGGCTGGCAAAATTCAGGTATGCCACCGTCCTATACTCGTTACTGCTCCTGCCCGGCCTGCTCGGCATCTGGCAGATGCACCCCTACGAATACGCCTACTACAACCGTTTTGCGGGCGGCGTTGGGGGCGCGTATCGCGTTTATGAAACGGAATACTGGCTGACGTGCTTCAAAGAAGCCGTAGAGTGGGTAAAATATAACGAACCAGCGAACACGCTCCACGTCCAGAGAGAATTACCCATCGCCGCCTACTATGCCGAGGGCTTGAATCTTAAAGACCTGGCGCGCGAGCCCGAAGCAGAAATCCAAACCGGCGACCTGATGCTCTTTCACACCCGCGCCAACCTGGATACCCGCTCCATCTACCGTAAACTCCCCGTCGTGACCAGTTTCGGGCGCGGCGGCGCAGAATTTTGCATCATCAAAAGGAAAGATTAAATGCCCGGCCCCGCTTACCGCATCGTCACCCCGCAACTCGTCTTACGCTGCTACAACCCCGCCGACGCCCCGCTGCTGGCCGCCGCCATCACCGAAAGCCTCGAACACCTGCTGCCCTGGATGCCCTGGGCCGCCGCCGAACCCGAACCGCTCCAGGCCAAAATCGAACGCTTGCGCCGCTTCCGCGCCAACTTCGACCTTGGTCATGATTACGTCTACGGCATTTTCAACCCGCAGGAAAACCGCCTGCTGGGTGGCACGGGCCTGCACCCGCGCATTGGCAACAACGCTCTCGAAATCGGCTACTGGATACACAAAGACTACATCGGGCGCGGTTACGCCACCGAAACCTCCGCCGCGTTGACCAAAGTGGCCTTCGAGGTCAACCAGGTCGAGCGAGTCGAAATTCACTGCGCGGTCGAAAACGTGCGCTCGGCGGCCGTGCCGCGCAAACTCGGCTTCAACCACGAAGCCACGCTCAAAAACCGCTGCTTTGCCAACGGCCACAAATGCGACCAAATGGTCTGGAGCCTGTTCGCCAGGGAATACCCCGCCAGCCCAGCCGCCCAACTTGAAATCGCCGCCTACGACGCGGCAGAAAGGCGCATCCTATGACCACCCACCGCCAACGCCTCGAAGCCTGCCTTGCCGGGGAGTATCTCGACCGTCCGCCCGTCGCCCTGTGGCGGCACTTCCCGGTAGATGACCAGCACCCCGACACCCTGGCGGCAGCCACCCTCCAGTGGCAGAAAACCTTCGACTGGGACCTGGTCAAAGTCACGCCCGCCTCGTCCTACTGCCTTAAAGACTGGGGGGCGGAAGATGTTTGGGAAGGCTCTGCCGAAGGGACACGTCGCTACACGAAGCGGATTATCTCCGCGCCGGAGGATTGGACCCAACTCCCGGTGCTGGACGCAGACTCTCCGTATCTTGCCTCCCAATTAAGGTGCCTTTCCATCCTGCGGGCCGAGATCGACCCCGATACGCCCCTGATTCAAACGATATTTTCGCCCCTTGCGCAGGCCAAAAACCTGGTTGGTGGCGAAACCCTGCTCGTCCACCTGCGCCAAAAACCCGACCTGGTCTGGCGCGGGCTGGAAGTCATCGCCGAAAGCACCCGCCGCTTCATCCGCGCCGCCCGCACGATGGGACTCATTGACGGCATTTTCTACGCCGTCCAACATGCCCAGGCGTACCTCCTCACCAAAGAAGAGTTCAACGAATTCGGGCGCGCCATCGACCTTTCGGTTCTGGAATCAGCGCGCCTGTTGTGGTGCAACATGCTCCACATTCACGGCGAAAACATCTACTTCAACGCTCTGGCCGATTACCCCGTCCACCTCATCAACTGGCACGACCGCGATACCGCCCCCTCCCTGGCCGAAGCGCAGACCCGCACCCGCGCCGCCCTGTGCGGCGGACTGGGCCGTGAAACGCTGGTCTACGGCACGCCCAACGACATCCTGGACGAAGTGCAAAACGCGCTCGACCAAACTGGCGGACGTAAATTCATGCTCGGCACCGGCTGCGTGGTCGAGACCATCGCACCGTATGGCAACCTGCTGACGGTCAGAAGAGCAATGGAAGCCTGACTGCGACCGTGATATACTTACAGTGTAAGTATGCGCGCGGAGGCAAACATGCTCAGAAAAATTTTCAAGACAGGCAATAGTATTGTCGTTTCCCTGCCAAAAGACATGCTCGAATCTCTCGGCGTTGTTGAGGGCAATGACGTTTCGATTGAATTGGACCGTTCAAACCGACAAATCCTGCTTCGCCCGGTCGAAAAACCAATTGCCGCCAGCATTGATGAAACGTTCGCCCGCCAGGTGAACGAGTTCATCGAACAGTATCGTCCCGCCCTCGAAGCGTTGGCAAGGAAATGAAATATTTGGCCGCTGAGCAGGTGATTTTCATCCACTCTGTTTTGATATCTGAAACCGGAGGAATGCACGGCATCCGCGATTTAGGCTTGCTGGAATCAGCCATTGCCCGCCCCCAGGCAACATTCGAAGGCCAGGAGTTATATTCAGACCTTTTCCTTAAGTGCGCCGCTTTGCTCGACTCGCTGGTCAACAACCATCCCTTTGTTGATGGAAACAAGCGCACGGGCATAACAGCAGCAGGGATATTCCTGAAAATAAACCAATGGCGTTTGGACACCGAAAATCAAACCCTGGAAGATTTCACCATCGAGGTCGCCAGTAAACACCTGCCACTCGAAGCAATCGCAAATTGGCTTCGACACCACAGTCGGAAGATAGAAATATGACCCTGCGCGTGATTGCCGGCAAAGCCAAAGGCCGCAAACTGAAATCCGTCCCCGGCGACACCACCCGCCCCGTGACCGATATGGTCAAAGAGGCCTTGTTCAACATCCTGGGCAGGGATGTCATCGAATCGAACTGGTGGGACCTCTTCGGCGGGACCGGTGCTATCGGCATCGAAGCCCTCAGCCGCGGCGCGACCTTCATCCGATTTTCGGACCTCAACCGCCTGCCGGTCGAAACCATCCGAGGAAACTTGGCCGCGTGCGGCTTCAGCCAACAGGCCGAAGTGAGACGCGGCGACTCACTTGCCATGCTGCGCGCCACCCCCGACCGGCAATTCGAGTACATATACATTGCGCCGCCCCAGTACAAAGAAATCTGGTCACAGGCTCTTAAGTTACTCGACGCAAACCCCGGCTGGCTGGCCGCAACCGGCGAAGTAATTGTCCAGATTCACCCGCGCGAATACAAAGAGATAGAACTCGTCAACCTGCAAAAATCCGATGAGCGCAAATACGGCAGCACCCTGCTGGTATTCTACGATAAGGCGTAACGTGGAATTGATTCCGCAATCAAGAAAGAAACAAAAATGCTCAAAATCCTGAAAATCATCGCCGCTGTTCTGACCATCGCCACTGGCGCCTTGAGCCTGTTCTCGCCCAAGTCCGTGCCGGGGTTCACCGGCTTGCAGCCAGTCGGCGGACGCGGCATCAGCGAAATCCGCTCGATTTTGGGCGGGCTATTCATCGCACTGGGTATCGTTCCGCTTGTTTTGGGCGGCGCCACCTACGATATGCTCGGCTGGGCTTATCTTGGCATCGGCGCGGTACGACTGGTCAGCATTTTCATCGACAAGGCCAGCGAGCGCTCGAACTGGATAAGCCTGCTCGTGGAAGTTGTGTTTGGCGTCATCTTAATTTGGTAAGCAAATAGGATTTGCACTATTGTCATGAAAATGCGCCCACAGGGTCACTGCGGGCGCATTTTTAGGTTTTCGGTCAGTCTGGAATTAGAACAACCCGACCACCTTGCCAGTTTCCAGGTCAAGGTCTACATCATAAAAAACTGGGCGAGTGGGCAAGCCGGGCATGGTGCGCATGGTACCGAGCAGCGGGTACAGGAAACCCGCGCCCACGCTGGCGCGAATATCGCTAATAGTGACGCGGAAGCCGGTCGGCGCGCCCTTCTGGTCCGCCTTGTCGGTGAAAGAAAGGTGGGTCTTCGCCATGCAAAGCGGCAGGTTGGCAAAACCCAATTTGGTAAACTGCTCAATTTTTGCTTCAGCTTCGGGGGTGTAATCGACGCCATCGGCGCGGTAAATTTCGCGGGCAATCGTCTCGATTTTCTCCTTGACCGACATCTCCAGCGGGTAGAGGAACTTGAAGTTGCTGGGCTGCTCGCAGGCTTTGACCACTGCCTCGGCCAGGGCAATCGCGCCCTTGCCGCCATACATCCAGTGGTTGGAAACCACCGCATCCATCGCGCCCGCTTCAATGGCCGCCTTGCGGACCATCTCAACTTCATGCTCGGTATCGGTGGCGAAAGAGTTGACCGCCACAACCACGTTGACACCAAATTTGAGCGCGTTTTCGATGTGCCGCACCATGTTGGGAAGTCCCTTCTGGAGCAGTTCGAGATTTTCCTGGGTATATTCATGCGCCAACGGCTTGCCGGCCACCACCTTTGGCCCGCCGCCGTGCATCTTCAGCGCGCGGACGGTGGCGACAAGCACCACCACATGCGGAACCAGCCCAGAGTAGCGGCACTTGATGTTCATGAACTTTTCCATGCCGATATCCGCGCCAAATCCCGATTCGGTGATAACGTAATCGGCCAATTTGAGGGCGATTTTATCGGCGATGATGGAGGATTGCCCATGCGCAATATTGGCAAACGGTCCGGCATGGACGATGGCAGGCGTGCCTTCGAGGGTCTGCATCAGGTTGGGTTTGATGGCATCCTTCATCAATACAGTCAACGCGCCAGCCACGCCCAGGTCTTCGGCGGTGACAGCCTCACCCTTGCGATTAACGGCCACCACCATCCGTCCCAGGCGGTCGCGCATATCAGCCAGGCTGGTGGTCAGGGCCAGGATAGCCATGATTTCAGATGCGACGGTGATGTCGTAGCCAGAACGATGCTCGTGACCGGCTTCTTCTTTGCCCAGGCCAACCATAATTTCACGCAACATGCGGTCGTTAATATCAATCACGCGCCGCCACTGCACACCATCCGGGTCAATATCCAGGCGGGCAAAGCGGGAACGTTCTTCAGGCGTCAGATCGTTCGGGTTGGTCTTGTCAATGCCCAATTTCTTCAACCGGCGCAACATGGTTGGCGAAAACTTGCGGTTACCATGTTTATCAGGCGGGCAGAGCGCATCGAATAATTTCTCATCGTCCGGAGTGTTCTTTTCATGCATCATGCGGGCATCTAACGCGGCGGCGCACAGGTTGTGCGCGGCAGTAATCGCATGGATGTCACCCGTCAGATGCAGGTTGAAATCTTCCATAGGAATAATCTGGCTGTAACCGCCGCCTGCTGCGCCGCCTTTAATGCCAAACGTTGGCCCCTGCGAGGGCTGACGAATAACCGTCATTACACTTTTGCCCAGGTGCGCCCCAAGCGCCTGCGAAAGGCCAACCGTAGTGGTCGTTTTGCCCTCGCCGAGCGGAGTCGGGGTAATAGCAGTTACGTCAATGTATTTTCCGTCTGGGCGGTCTTTCAGTCTTTCCAGGATTTCGAGCTTGATTTTGGCTTTATACGGGCCATACATCTCCAGTTCATCGGCCTGGATTCCCAATTCCTCGGCAATCTGGGTAATCGGTTTGAGCGCGCCAGCCTGGGCAATCTCAATATCGGATGGCACTGGTTGGACAAGGTTTAATGGGGTGGGAGTAAATTTTCGGGGCATGGCTTCTCCTTTGGAATGCAAGCAAGATTTGGGGAATGACCAGGAAACATTCAAAACGACATCCCGAAGGGTTTCCTGGCTCTGCTCTGTCTTTGCTTTTCAGTCACCTTCGGGATGCTTTTTTGATTTACCGATAATATCCCCTTTATTATGGAAAATATTCATAAATTAAGCAATAGACTTACGTCATAATCCAATGCGTAGAAAGTAAGCAGTCAACCCATTTCATTGCGCGCAAATCACAGTTCCCAAATTTTCACCCGCTAGCGCTTTTTGGAGATTGCCCGACCCCTCGCCGCTGAAAATTTGGGCCGTCAGGCCGGGGATTTCGCTCACCAGGTCGAGCATTTGCCGAACTTTGGATTCCATCCCCCCGGTCACATCCGCACCGTGTGACTGCCCGACCCCAGCCCTGACTTCAACAAACGAGGCTGGCGTAATTTTTTCCACCCGGATTGCGCGTTGCGGGAAATCGGCCCAGACCCCGCCCTCAAGACCAGCCAGCAAAATACGGCCAGGGCGCAGTTCACGCGCGAGATGCTCGAACAGGTCTTCGGTCGAAAGAATCGTCCCGCCACGCGCCTCATCGAAAACCACGTCGCCATAGACGACCGGAACCAACCCGGCAGATATGGCCGATTTTAACGGGGTCAAATCCCAGTGCGAGACTTTGCCGTCGCAGGCTGTCACCCCCGAAACGGGAGCCAATGCCAGGGCAGGAACCCCGGCCTGGCGCAGGGCTTCCATCACGAAACGGTTCAAAGCCGAGGCCTGAAACCAGACTTCGGAGAATCCAAACCAGTAGCCGCCCTCTTTCTCTCCCCCTAGTTTCGTAGAAAATGGGGATATCCCTTCGCGGGTCTTATATTGCTTAGCCGCTACATGCCCAAAAGAGCCGGAACCATGCCCCAAAACGAGGGCAAGCCCAGGCCGGGCTTGCTTCGCGGCGCGAATCTGCCGGGCCAGGTCCGCAAGAATATCGAAGCGAGGAGTGTAAGGGCGGGTTTTGTCAGTAATCAGCGAGCCGCCGAGTTTGAGGAAAATCAATTCAGACATAAGGTAATTATAAACGGGTATAATTTTCTCAATGGACATCAAAGCCGGAATCCAGGCCGCTATTTTTCTTGCTATCCTGGGAGTGCTGTTGAGTGCCTGGATGGGCGTGCAAGCCATCCAGTCAGCGCGCAGGTTGATGTATTACCAACTGCGGCGCAAGCGCATCCTCCAGGGCTGGAGACTGCTGGGCACAGCCATTGGTTTGGGCATCGTTGCCCTGCTTTTAGGTCGTTTCGGCGAGCCAGTCGCATACAGTTTTTATGAGCCTTCTCCAACAATTACGCTCTCGCCGACCATTACCCTTTCCCCAACCATTACGCTTTCGCCTACCATCACGTTTACACCTACGATAACAGATACACCTTCCATCACGGATACTCCCACGATTACCCCTACCCCTTTCATCCCGGCGGCGGTAGAAGCTTTCTTTAGCAGCGCAGTAACTCCCGACCCGGCGGCCATCTTCAGCCCACTGGTATTCGCGCGCGGATTCAATCCGCGCACTTATGAGCCAATTGAGCAGGGAACGGTTTTTCAAAATCCCATCGACCGGCTAGTAGTTTTGTATTCGTATGACGGCATGAAGCCCGGCGCGCAATGGTCGGCGCTTTGGCTGCGGGAGGGCGAGCTAGTCTATTATGAAACGGCGCCCTGGAATGGCGGAACCGGCGGCTATGGTTTCACCGAATGGCAGCCCTCGCCTGACCAGTGGAAACCAGGCAACTACGAAGTGCAAATCTTTGTCGGGTTGGAATGGAAAGTGGTAGGGCGTTTCATTGTGGAGGGTGAACCCGCTACCCTGACGCCGACCCGCCCGCCTTCAGCAACGCCCAGCGAAACCGCCACGCGCCGCATACCACCAACCGCGACAGCCTCCGCCACGCGCATGCCCACCTCGACGCGAGCGCCAACCTCCACCACAACTGTCTCGCCATTGCCAAGCGCGACACGCACCCCGCGCCCCTCTGATACGCCCTGGCCAAGCGCAACGCCATAAATCGACGATGGATGCAACACCCAGCGCTCCCGATTCACTTGCTCTCCAAGCCTCCCACTTCTGGCGGGAATGGCTTGGCAATTCACTGCATTTCCCCATCATCAACATCCTGCTCGAAATCCTGGTTTCAGACCCGCTTTACTACCTGATTTCTCCCAACCTGGTTGGCCTGCTCCTCGCCAGCGGTTTACAAGCCTGGGCATTGAGCCGCTGGGAGAGGATGGAAAACCCACGCCGCCTGTTAGGCAACCTGATTGGCCCAGCAACGTTTACAGCCATTGGATTGTCGCTGCAAGGAACAGAGTTCCTCGCCGCTCCCAATCATGTTGCATATTGGGTGTTTGGTCTGCTTTTTGGAATCATCCAGAGTCTGCAACCAACAAAAAATGAGAGGCTACACGATTTTTTTATTCTTTCAGAAGCCCTGCTGCGCGGCACGATGGTCGCAGCGATGTATTACATTCTGCGCGCCCGGCTGGACCCCATTGCAACCATGCGAGTCCCTGAATTCCTGCTCGAACCGGGACACTTGTTTATCGTCCTGGCGGTTCTGTTATTGGGGTTGAATGCCGGGCTATTCCACCTGGCCCTGCGCCAGACCAACAACCAGGCGCAGGAAACAACACGCAGACTCAGGGTTTACGCCACCTGGCTATTCGGGCGCGACTCACAGGGACAGGTCATCTCGAACCCGAACACGCAGACAGTAAAGCGGGAAGAACGTATCATTCTCGCTATGAACGTGCGCGGATTACCTCGGTGGAGCGAAGCGCGCCAGCCCGAAGAGACAGTTAGCCTGTTGAACCGCTATTACCAAACTGCCGAGGCTACGCTGAACCATCATCATGCGCTTAAGTTCAAATTGCGCGCCGGGGAGGTGTTGGCACTCTTCGACCGGGTGGATGACGGCCTGGAAGCCGCCCTGAAACTGCGCCTGCAAATCAATGCCCTGCTCCACCGTCAAGGGCTGGGAGCAGGCATTGGGCTTCACGCCGGGCCGGTTGTGGAAGGTTGGCTGGGCGGAAAAGATGTCAAAGTGATGGATATGATTGGGGATGCGGTCGAGGTTGCCCGAAAAATCGAAGCAAATGCCGGGCCAGGAGAACTGCTGGTCTCTGAAAAAATGCGCATGGCTATCGGAACCACTTTTCGCGCCGGGCCAAAGCGGCTTTTGCCCATCGAGGGGCGAGATGAGCCGGTTGTGGTGTATCCACTGGAGTAGGCCTGCTAAAACATCCCGAAGGGACTCATGCGGTGGATTTTTTCACCCAATTCAGCCTTCGGGTCACATATCGCTAAAACAGATTAAAAAAACTGGATAGGGCAAACCCCGCCTCACAGCATTTTTTGCTGGTGTTCCAGGCCGACCAGCGCGCGGGAGATTTGCGCCGCCAACCGGGCATTGTTCAACAGCAACTCGAGATTGGCACGCATCGATTTGCCGCCAGTTAATTCGTTGACGCGCTTGAGCAAGAAGGGGGTTAATTCCTGGCCCCGAATTTTCTTCTCCTGCGCTTCTTTCGAGGCGGTTTCCTCGGCCTCGCGGGCGGTTTGCGCATCGAGCGCAGCCCCGCCAGGGATGGGCTGGCAAACCAATACCGCCGATTTCATGCCCAAGCCCCAGTGCGCGTTGGCAAAGCCGACCACCGCTTCGGGGGTATCCAGTTTTACGCTAACCGGATGATTTTTTCCTAGCGAGAAAAATTCGGGGAATTTGTCTGTACCATAGCCGACAACCGGCACGCCCATCGTTTCCAGGTATTCGAGCGTGGCGCGCAAATCGAGGATGGATTTGGCCCCCGCGCAAACCACAATGACCGGGATAGAAGCCAGCGCCTGCAAATCGGTCGAAATATCGAAGGGATGCTCGCGGTGAACGCCGCCGATTCCGCCGGTGGCAAAGACTTTGATGCCCGCTTTTTCGGCAGCGAACATCGTCCCGGCAACCGTTGTACCGCCCATTTTGCCCTGGGTGAGCGCAGTGGCAAAGTCGCGCAGACTGACTTTGACGGCGTCCCCGGCATTTGCCAGCCGCTCCAACTGGTCGGGGCTGAGACCAACCTGCACTTTGCCGCCCATAACGGCAACAGTGGCCGGGGTGGCGCCCTCTGATCGGACGGCAGCTTCCATATCCTGGGCCAGGGTCAGGTTTTGGGGTTTGGGCAGGCCATGCGTTACCACTGTCGATTCGAGGGCGACGACGGGCAACCCGCGCCGGCGGGCCGAGATAATTTCAACAGAAAGGGAAAAAGATTTAGGAAGTTCAGTCATTTTTATAGGGCCAATTCGTCGTAAAGTTTTTCGAGGGTCAGGTCAGGGAAGACCGTTCCAGGATAACGCAAGGTCAGGGCTGCGGCAGAAAGACCCAACCGGGCAGCGTCGTCAAGGTCAATATCATTCACCAACGCGAACATAACCGCCGCAGTAAGCGCATCTCCGGCGCCAGTCGAATCAATGATGCTGGTACGCAATGCCGGGATGTGGCCGGTCGTCTTAGAACTGGCATAACATACCCCAAACTCGGCCAGGGTGACGAAGACCGTTTCGACGCCCTGATTAACCAGATAGCGAGCGGCTTCAATCGCTGCCAGGCTGTCAGCGGGGTCGAAAGGCTGTCCGGTGAGAATTCCCGCTTCCATGCCATTGGGGGTAATCATCTTCAACTGGCGCAGGTATGGCATAAGCCCCAGGGCCAGCGAGCCGGAGGTAGGGTCGGCGCAAACCGGCAGTTTGTACTTGTTTGCCAGGCCAAAGACTGCCGCCATGGCTGAAGCAGACAGGTTGGCGTCTACAAAGACCATCGAGGCCTGTTCGAACATATCGGCATGGTACAGCAGATACGAGTCGGTCAATTCCTGCATCACGCGCATATCATCGAAGGCAAATTGGCGGTAGCCGCTGCCATCCAGCACGCCCATGTAAAAGCCGGTCGGGTATTTGTCGGTGGCATAGACGTGGTCAACATCTACGCCAGCCTGGCGGGTATGAGCCAGCACATCTTCGCCGATGCGGTCTTTGCCAACGACCGAAAGCAGGCTAACAGGCTGCCCCAAGCGAGCAAGGTTCTCAGCCACGTTACGCGCCACGCCGCCAAATGAAGTACGGATGCGGGCCGGGTTGGATGTGCCAGGGCGTAACTCGTCTTCCACGCGGCCCACCACATCCAGCGCGGATGCGCCAATCACAAGAATACGCTTCTCGATAGATTCGCTCATCCCTGCGCTCCAACATCGTAATGCGGTGGGTTGCGAAGGCGTCTGATAACACGAATCACATTCATTATCTGATTATATACTTTCAAATCATTAACGAGTTCTATGGTACGCGCGAGGAAGTCCTGGTCTGCCGTTTCGAGACGCTCCCCCAGGCGCGTTTTCAAAACCAGGGCTTGCTGTAAAAATTCATCAATACCTGAATCGGTAATGCGCCAGCCACTTGCCAGCGCTGTCATATTTTGCAGGAATATTTCATAGTCGGGAAAAAGGGAACGTCGTTCATGTTCCCTCAGTTTAACGGCCTGCTGTACCAGGTTAGAAAAGCGCATATCGAGCGCATTGGGGCCGCGATGGAATAAATCTGCCGCGCGCTGCAAGGTTTCCTCGTATTCCTGGAGCAGGGCATCGATAAGTTCGTTCTCATCGAGAGAATCGATGTTTTTATAAAATATTCCAAGCGGCAGCGTCTGCATCAGACGCAATAATTCCTGAAGTTTGGCTTCACTCTTTAGCGATTTTAAGGCCTGCGGGTTGCCGCGCGCGTAATTATCGCGGCTGATTTTCCAGGCTTCGCGGTGATTGGCGGTGATGACATCGATAGGGGTATGCCATGTGCCGACTCCAATCCAATTCAATTGGAAACCGCGTTCAATCATCCGCTTCAGGAATCCTTCCAGGTTATAAAATTGTTCCGTCAATAAGGTACGCGGCGTAAAAGGGCCAGCCTTCAGAGGTGATTCGCTCAGCGCGTTGCCATTGATGCCTGAAAGTACCTGACTGCGTTGGTCAATTTGTTGTTCAACCGCCGCAAGGGATTTTTCTTCCGGCTCGCCAATGCTCGAAAGGAATTCTCCCAGGCCTCGGCTGGCAATGAACGAACCCATTTCACCAAGAATGGGGCCATTCATTTTGAAAGAGCCAGATTTCCATTCGGGTTCTAAAGAAGGCGGTTTGCCCGGCTTGACCGCGCGGCTGTCTTTATAAACCAGGTTTTCGACTGACTTCGGGCTGAATGGATAGGGCATTTCTGAACGGTCAAGGGTCTCTCCGCGATAGATACTGTAGGAAAACTGAATATCTTTTACGCCGACGATGATGCCGTCTTTGGAGCGCGTGGGCGGCAAATCGGCGCCATCAATGGTGTCGCGCAGGTCAACCACCCGGCGAATCCGCACGAACTCATCGATAATCGTACCATTCGTCGGGCCAATTACTAGCGGCGTTCCATCAGGCCTCTCGAACAAAACCGCGCTATCGAGTTCTACTTTGACAATTCCCGGGCCGCCAATTTGCACAATGATGGAATCTTCTTCCACCACCTTCCCCTCACGGATTTGGATACTGCTATATCCCCGCCCAAAAGCGGCCTGTTCGATGAACGTTTCGGCAACGTTCAATTGTTCTTTCCCGAATCCAAAAATATCGGCCAGGTAAACGGCAGCCACGCGATGCATCAGCCAATAAGGCGCGTAAAGCGCGAGCATGTGACGCAAAACAGCCGGGTGAAGGAAGGTAGAAAACAGGAATTCAAACAATAACGCAAAGAGATTTGGCGGCGTCTGCCCTTCCTGGGGAATGGTGAGCGCAGCGTTCAGCAGACGGCCTGCCTGGGCCCGTCCCTCTTCGATTGGCACCACAAGAATCAGGGCAATCATCCAGGCCAGGAAAAATGCCACAGTCAGGGCATGCGAGCGCATGACCGAGACGCGGTGAGTCAGCGAAAAGGTGAAATTCAGGGCTTTGTCAACCAGATTGGAAATCCAATCAAACAGCCGCATCACCGACGAAGAGCCTGCCGCAGGGGTAGAAACGCGCACAAAATCTTTCATCCGCGCTCCCATCGGTCGCGAAGCCAGCTGAACACATCCGCCAGGTCCCGCAATTCGGTACTTGTTCGTTTAAGCAACGCGGTATTCCGGCGCGCGCCTGTAAGCGTACTGTGGACAAGGTAAGCCAGCGCCTGGTACTTGCCCGGCAGGGGTTCGGGGCGAAACTCGCGGGTAGCATCCTCTGCAAACTGCCTGAGCGCTTCTTCATAGCCTTCTGCTTCGTGCAATTTACGATTGCGGTCGACCTGGTCGCGCTCTTTTTCGGCATTTTTCTTCCAGAGAGTCGTCCACTGGGCAATGATTCGCTCTTCAACATCTGGGGCAAACAAAACACGCTTGATGGTAATGCCGGTCACCTGCCAGCCCATTTCAGACAGGGTTTTATATTCACGGCTGGGAGTTGTTTCCAGGTAGTCCCCGGCCTCCGCTGCTTTGTTGCGTTCTACCAGGAAGGCATACATTTGCCGATAAGTAAATTTGCTGGATGAGATAATGGTTCGTAAATCCGTTTCGACATCGGCATAGCGGTTATCTCGGCGATGTTTGTTGAAAATATCCCGACACTGCTCTTCGGGTTTCAATCCGGGACGGCCAAAATCATCCAATTTTTCGACTTCTGCCTGTTTCAGACGTTTGTTAATCATCCCACCAATGACTTGCAAGCCTGTTTCAGCTCGGCCTTCGGCAATGGCAAATAACTCATCCTGGCGGAACTTACGGACGTATTCGCGCCAGATGTCTGCCGCCATGCGAGACGGGAGTTCACTCCAAACCGGCCATTCCGTATTTGCGCCGCGCGTGATGCTGTCACGAATGGCCTTTTGGGCGTTTTCGCGGTTGAAACCAAAGCGCGTACTTCCCTCTCCCTCCTTCGAAAGGATACGAAAGTTTACAGAAATCGCCGCCACAACTTCAATGCCATCGCGGGTCAGGGCGCTGGTTTCCCAACGGCGCTTTTGAACTTCGTCATATTGTTCGGGAAATTTGTCTTTTGTGATTTTGAAGGGGTCTTTATCGTCACGGTCATCATCCAACGGCCCGACCGTCTGGGTAAGGGTGTGTAAATCCGCAGTTCCGGCAATATACTCGTCGGCTTTCGTAAAATGAATGCCAGGGCCTATGGTATCGGTAAATTTGACTTTGTTGCGCAAAACTGCCGCGCTGGCACTATCAAGCCAGATGACTCCTGGCCCCTTGCGACCTTTTTCTTCTTCCCGTTCCCGCACAATCCCATTCTCGATGAAAAGCGCCGGCCCATGCCCCCCCAGCAAATAGGAAATAAGGCGGTCTACGACTTTCAAGCGGTCGCTCAAGGTCCGCACTGGCAGCACGAATTGAGCAAAAAAGACCAGCCAAATTCCGGCGCCAACAAAGCAAATAAAGAAATCACCCAGCCAATCGAACGGGTCGATGGCATATCGCAGAATTAAGTCAGATGAATCGGGGAAAAACCAGGCAATCAAATAAGACAGCCCAACCAGCAAAAGGTATCCCCCAAAAAAGAGAATTGCGGCTGTTCTGAAGGCTTGAACGAGAGGGCTATCCCAAATACTACTTTTTTCTTCCATTGCCACGATTCTATATCAAAAACCCAAAAAAGGGAAATGAGATGACATATAATCGCCCCCTATGGACAAATACCGCGTTGAATTTCACTGCCACACAATTTATTCAAAAGACTCATTGGTTGACCCGCGCAAATTGGTAGAGACAGCCCGCCGCAAAGGTCTCGACCGCATTGTCGTGACCGACCACAATAGTATTGGCGGCGCGCTGGAGGCGCGGAATCTCGCGCCGGAACTGGTCATCGTGGGCGAGGAGATTTTGACCACCCAGGGCGAGTTCCTGGCCGCATTCGTGCGCGAGGAAATCCCTGCTGGATTAGAGCCACTCGAGGTCATTCGCCGGCTTAAAGAGCAAGGAGCGTTTATCAGCGTGTCGCACCCCCTCGACCCGATGCGCGGCTGGAAACGGGAGCACCTGCTGGAGATTTTGCCGCACATCGACGCGCTCGAAGTCTTCAACGCGCGCTGTATGGACGAAAAGTTCAACGATGACGCGCGCGCGTTTGCCCGGGAACATAAAATCCTCGGCATAGTAGGCTCCGATGCGCATACGCTGATGGAGTTGGGGCGCGCCACGCTAACGGTCGCCCCGTTCACTGATGCGGAAGGCCTGCGGAAGGTGATTGCTTCAGGGGTAGAGAATGTCCGGCTGTCGTCGCCGTTCGTCCATTTGTCATCGCGCTATGCCGTTTTCGCCAAAAAACGCGGCTGGGCGCGGTCGCCGCGCAAATCGGATTTTGCGGCAGGGTAATTCAGAATGCTCTGCTTGAACCCCCTAAAAAGGCCTTGGAATGGCTGACTGACAATGAACGAAAATCATAACCCCCAGCATCTGCCACAAGAACGAACTTTTATCGTTTAGAATAGAGCGGATATTTCAATTACAAGGAGAGATCCTATGTCCAAACGCCGAGTAGAACTCCGACGGCAAAGAGAACAACGCGCCAAAATCATCCAAATAGCCGGAATTGCAATTGTGGTCTTGGTGGTCGCGCTCATTGCGTGGATGTTCTGGCCCAAAGAGACCCCGTCAAACGGGCAGGGCGAACAACCCGCGCCGGTGACCGCCAAACAATATGACGCCCCCCCGCCGATGACGATTGACGTGACCAAACAATATTTCGCCACCTTCAAGATGGCAAAAGGCGGCGAGTTCGTCGTCCAACTGTATCCTGAAAAGGCCCCCATCACCGTCAATAGTTTCGTCTTCCTGGCGCGCGAGGGCTATTTCAACGGAGTCACCTTCCACCGCGTCTTGGAAGGATTCATGGCCCAGGGCGGCGACCCAACCGGAACCGGCATGGGAGGCCCTGGCTACCAATTTCAGAACGAAGACAGCGACCTGACCTTCGACAAAGCGGGCGTGGTGGCAATGGCCAACGCCGGGCGCGACACCAACGGCAGCCAGTTCTTCATCACCTTTGGCCCAACGCCCCAACTGAACGGCGGCTACACCATCTTCGGACAGGTCATCGAAGGGATGGAGGTCGTCAACAACATCACCCGCCGCGACCCCAACCAGCGCCCTGACTATACGGGGGATGTCATCGAAAGCATTACGATTACGGAAAAGTAATATCAGCCAAACGCAATTACAAGTCGAGAAACGCCTTTTTCAAAGCGAGACCCAGAGAGCAGAATAATTGTCGAAAAATGCAGAAGAGCGGCCTAATCTGGTCGCTCTTCTGCATTTACTATCTCCCCGCCGCCGCCCAATCCAGGCTATAAATATCATCTACTTCCACCGGCAGTTGGAAGGGACGAGTTTCGGTCCCATCGGGGCGCACCAGGTAAAGTTTGCGTTCGTAAAGCGCGATATAGGCAATCCACTGCCCATCGGGCGACCAGACCGGCTTCCACTCCGGGGTCTCGCCCCGGGTCAGCTGGCACTGGCTGCTGCCATCGGCTGACATGATGTAGAGATTGTAATTGTTCATCGCTATCCCACTGCCCCGGGTCGAGGCAAATACAATCCAGCGGCCATCTGGCGACCAAGCCGGGTGGGTGTCATTGGCGGGATGGTTGGTCAGGCGGCGCGCGTTCGAGCCGTCGATGTTCATCAGGTAAATATCTTCGTTGCCATCCCGTTCTGATACAAATACAATCTGCTTCCCGTCCGGCGAAATTCGGGCTTCGCCATCGAAACGCTCTGAGCCGGTCAGGCGGCGCAGACCGCTGCCATCGGCATTGACGAAAAACAACTCGGTATCGCTTACGCTTGCCTGGCCGGTAAAGAGCAGGGCTTTTCCATCTGGCAGCCAGGAAAGTTCTTCCAGTTTGGTTTGTTCATCCAACAGCGGCGGGCCGCCCTGACCGCTGGCATCGGCCAGGTGCAGGGCAAAGCGCCGAGTCTGGAAATCCTGCGAAACAAAGGCCAACTGACTGCCATCCGGCGACCAGGCGGGCGAGCGCGCCCAGAAGACTTTATCCAGCCGGAAGAGCAGTTCGCCCTGCGGCGTAACTGCCAAAATCGTGCGCGACTCGAGGTCGCTATCCGCTGGGACTTTGACGGCCAGCGCCAGGGGGCCGTTCGGCTGCCCGGTCACGTCCACAGGGGCAGGCAGCCCTTCACAGCGATTGACAAAATCGACCCGCAGCCAGTTCACCCCAAAAATTGCGCCAACGATGACGCCGCCCAGTAAAAAGACGGCCAGGGTGCTGGTCATCATCCCCTTGGCAACCGGCGAAGCCGGCTGGCCTCGCAACCCAGCCACAACCAGGCTGATGACAAAAAAAGCGAACACCCCCACCAGGTAAAGCAGCAGCGCGCCAACCGTCAACGGCACAATCCCAATCGATGTCCAGCCAACGATGGTGATGATGGCATACAGCGTCCCACAAAAACCACCCGGCATGGAGGCCCCGCTCATCTGGCAGCCGAGTGCTTCTGCCGTCAGCCCGGCAGCAAGTATCACCAGGAAAGGCAGCGCCACCAGAAAAACCAAGATAAAAAGAAAGAATAGATTGAGAAAGACCCCGCGTTTCATCACTCCTCCAAGCAAAAATTTTACAACAAAAAGGGCCTCGCGGCCCTCATCACTATTTGCGTCCATTTTATCCGATTTTTCGTCAAAGGTCGCTTTCTAAACACTGGCTCTCTGAGAATTAGCGTGAAAACCTGTACACGGACACTTGCGCCTGCGCGCAGTGCAGATGACACACGGAATTTACAGAAACGCACGGAAAGAGCTTTTGAAATACTGATTTTTCCGTGTTCATCCGTTTTTTCCGCGTTTCACCTGCCCTTGCGGGCGGTGCAAGAGTCCGTGTCCGAAAAATGCCTATCACGGAGATTCTTGAAGAGCTTAAACATCCTCTCCGGCGATTTCCTGGATGTCATCGTTCCACAACACGCAGCGGTTGCGGCCCGTCTGTTTGGCGTGATACAAGGCCAGGTCAGCCCGGTTGAGCAGGGTGAGCAGGTCGGTGACATCCGGCGAGAGAGAGGCAACCCCAAAACTGGCGGTGACAAAAGCCGGGGTGGTGTCGGTTTCGACCGGGGTGGAGGCCAGTTCGTGGCGCAGGCGTTCTATCAGGTTGAGTCCCTGCTCGCCGTCGGTTTCGGGCAACAGGATGACAAATTCCTCGCCGCCATAGCGACCCACCGTATCCGGGCGGCGCACGCTGGCGACGCAGCGCTGCACAACCGCGCGTAAAATCTCATCGCCGCGCGCATGACCAAAGGTGTCGTTGACTTTTTTGAAATGGTCCAGGTCAAAGATGACCACCGAGAGTGGGCGGTTATAACGCACCGATTCACGAAATTCTTTTTCGGCAATTTCAAAGAAATAACGGCGGTTGTAGATGCCGGTCAACGAGTCGGTGACGGCCATCTGACTGATTTGCTGGTGCAGGCGGGCATTGCGCAGCGCGGCAGCGGCATGGGCGCTGAACAGATCCAGCATCTTTAAGTCATTTTCCATAAAAGGCTGGTCAGAAAAAACGAAAAGAACGCCCAGGAATTGGTTCGACCAGGTAATTGGCGTTCCGGCCACCTTACCCCAGTAAGATTTACCCAGGTCGGAAGTGCGTCCGGTATGATAATCTTCCAACAGGACAGATTTACCGTTTTCCCACACCTGCCCGGCGAGCGATTCACCCCGCCGGGCATATTTTTCGACTTGGGGCTGATGTTCGCCCAGGCTGATGGCGAGTTCCAGCCAATCTTTTTCTGGGTTGTACAGGTAGAGAGCCATCGCATTGCCGTTCAGCAATTCCACCGCGCGCGGGGCAATCATCCAGATGAGGGCATCCAACCCCAGTTCGGCGGAAATTTCCAGCCCGGCCTGCCGCAGGGTCTCCAATTGGCGGGCATAGCGTTCGAGACGTTGCTCACTCTGTTTGATGGGGGTCATATCGCGGGCAATCATCCCAAACCAAATCTGTTTCTCGGTACGAATCGGGAAAATGACCGCGTGAACCCATTTCCGCATCCCGGTCACATGCTCCAGCGGGCCATCGAATGCACGAGGCAAGCGGCTGCGGGCAATCAGGGGCAGGTTGCGAATTAATTGGTCGTGCGGTGAATCACCAACGTCGTTAAGTTTCCAATCCGCGTTATCGAACATTTCGGGAAATAAGTCGACCAGGCGCTTGCCAACCGCCACAGCGCGCGGAAGCCCAAGAAGCGTTTCACAGCCAGGGTTCCAGTCCAGCACAAGCCCCTGCTCGTCAAATACCAAGATTCCGTCTCCGGCCTGCTCGACAACGGCGCGGAATTTGGCGGCGGTGAAATTCCAACCCTCGTCGACGACTTGAATGGTCTCCAGGTCAAGGTAGATATTGAAAAGGCTATATCCTTGATGGGATGGAATGATGTAGCTGGCCACCAGCAGGACAATCTTCTTGCCATCCTGCCCCTGATACTCGATTTCGGAAAATTGCCCCTGAGCCTCAAACTTGCCAGTTTCGAGAATGGCCTGACAGGCGGCTTGCAGCCGCCGTAAATTTTCGCGGGTTTGCGATTCGGGAAGCGTCAACTCGAACTGAACATCCCAGAGCGAACGACCTACCACCCGCCTGGCTGGCAATCCAAGCATACGCTCGAGGGCAGCATTCCAAAAAACCACTACGCCGCGTTCATCGGTTGCTGAGATTCCCAGGTCAATTTGTTCCGCAAATTTTTGGAACAAGCCGCGACGAAGTGGCTTGGTGGGGGTTTCTTTAAGCGCGCTCGCTTCTTTTCTTCCATCGTGATTCATCATGGTTTTCTATCCTGGCTGGAGTTTTCCCGCCATCCGATTTCAGTTACAATACTCAAAAGTTGTTATGACGAAATCTCTGGTATTTTGCAAAGGAAGGGATACTCTATGAATATTGGACAATTTTTTGCAAAAGAGTGGAACGGCCCGGCCTTCGAAATGTTCGGTCCGCCGCACGTTGCAGCGCTCCTCGTCATTATCCTGCTAAATATCGGATTATTACGTTTCAAATCTACGACAGAACAGGCGCGCCGCCGCCTGCGCTGGACGCTTGCCATCATTCTATGGGTCAATGAGGTAGGCTGGCATATCTGGAATTATGCGGTCGGGCAGTGGGACATCCAGACGATGCTGCCGCTGCACCTGTGTTCGCTGCTGGTGTGGGGCGGTGCGCTGGCGCTGGTGACACGCAACTATGGCATTTACGAATTCATGTATTTCATGGGAATTGCCGGGGCTTTACAGGCGCTCCTGACGCCAGATGTGGGAATATACGGCTTCCCGCATTACCGATTTTGGCAGACGTACATCTCGCACGGTTTGATTATCACTGCGGCGATTTACATGACCGTTGTGGAGGGCTTCCGTCCAACTTGGAAATCGCTGGGGCGCGTCTTTATCTGGATGAACGTGTATATGGGCATTGTCTTCGTGGTTAACCAGTGGATAGGCTCGAACTACCTGTTCATTGCCCGTAAACCCGACACCGCCAGCCTGTTGGACGTGCTGCCGCCCTGGCCTTATTATATCGCTTACATCGAAGTCATCGGCCTCGTGATGTGCCTGGTTCTGTACATTCCATTTATCATCCAAGACTGGCAAGCAAAGCGGACAGTACCCAGCAGCGCATAAAAAAACCGGGAAGTATCTCCCCGGTTTTTCATCACGTGGAATTGGGCAAAGTCATGCCTGGGCAGGCATCAGGAAGTAAAACGCTATCGCAAAGAATAAAACCAATCCCGCCGAAAGCCAGACGGTGGGATTGGTAATCCCAATCGTAAAGGCATAGCCCATCATCGTCAGCAAGGAAAGCATATTGTCGATAACAGCATAGCGGATGATGTCGCGATTCTTGAGCGGGTCCTGGTAGGCGAACCAATACAGAAAGACCAGCCCCATCTGCACGCCGCCAAAAATGCGCATGTAGAAGGGCGGCTGGGGCAAACTCTCGCCGAGCAGGTTCAGAAATGATTCAGGCGCAAGCCAGGTCGGCAATCCCCACAGCAGCAACACGACCAGAATTTTGAAAATGATGACGCGCTTGAGCCAGGTCAGTTTGGTAGTTTCCGTCATAAGATTCTCCTTTTTCTCATGAATGAATCTCGCGCCCGAGCGGGTATTTCCACATACAGAGCGCCACAATCAATGCAGCGATGATGGGCGTTACACCAATCAGGAAGCGGATGCCCCAAACCGCAGTTTCAGTTTGGACGGGACTGCCCTCCGCAAAACCGGTGACAGCGGTCACGATGGCGAACAGGATGCCCTGCGCCGAAAATGCCAGTTTGACGATACCGCCATTCATGCCAAAGAACAGCCCCTCGCGGCGATAGCCATGTTCCTGTCTGGCATCATCGTCAATAATTTCAGAGATGACCGGGAAGGGCATAATCATCGAATTGGCCAGGCCGGGAATGATGAGTAAGGTCCCTGCTAATCCAGTGTAGAAATCGGTCGCAAAGGTCATCACAAGCAAGCCGGGGATAAACGTCAGCGAACCAATGATCCATGTTTTGCGGTAGCCAAGTTTGCCCACGATAGGCCGCCAGACCAACAAAACAGGGATAGCCAGCAAAATCGGCACGCCCAACAAGACAGCCTCGGCATCGCCTGCGCCAAGAGTCATCCCAAACACATCAACCTTGCCCTGAATGCCGAGCGCATACTTGCGCCAGAAAGGCAGCATGCCGGCCAGCAGCAGCCAGATATACTCCTTGGAAATATTTGCGCCCAGAAACCAGCGAAACGCGCGGTTCGATAACACGATTTTGAGCGACGGGCCCAGGCCAAGCGACTGCTCCCTGCTCTCGTCGATGGGCTTTTCCTTGACCCCAATCATGGCAACCAGGTAGCCAGCCGCAATAAAGGTCCCCATCACCGCGCCCATCGTGATATATCCAATCTCCTCGGCCAGAATCGGCGCAAGGATAAAGGAGGCCAGCAGCGCCACTGTTGCCAGGATTTCGCGCACCGCCGAAAGGTCAATGCGGTCGCGCGGGGTGGGCGCAATTTCAGGAAAGAGCGCGTTATAGGCGATAATCGTCAGGCTGTAGAGCGTATCGAAGACGAACAAAATCATCAGAAAGTAGGCCGCCAGCAGCCAGGGACTTTGACCAGGGGGCGTCCACAGGAAGAAAAACGACAGGCCAAGCGGAATGGCGCCAAAGGCCACATACGGCACGCGCCGCCCAAACCGCGAGCGGGTGCGGTCAGAGACCTGACCCATCAGCGGGTCGTTGATGGCGTTCCACAACCCATAGATGCTCCACAGGATACCCGCCACGCCTGCGTTCAGACCCATCACATCCACATAATAGAAGTTGATGCGATTGCCGAACACCTGGTAGGCAATGGTATTCGCAAAATTGCCAAACGAATAACTGATGAACTTCAAAATTCGCATATTCCTCTCCTCTGTTGGTCTGTCTTTGCCCTGCTTCGACTTTCATCTGGCTTTAGGAACACTAACCGTCCCAAAACGTCTCTTGGAATGAGTATACAGACGAAAAAAGATAAAATCAAGTGCTTGACAAGCAAGGTTCTCAAGTGATACCCTATTCACACTTCGCATGATGCAGGAAAGACCAATGTCTACGCGACGGATTCTGATTCCCCTCCCCGACCACGATTTCGACCCAACAGAGACTGCCACGCCCTGGAAAATCTGCACGGAGCGCGGCTGGGTTGTGACCTTTGCCACCGAAAACGGCCAGGTTCCCGCCGCCGACCACCGCCTGTTGATGGGGGTCCTGCGCGGCCCGCTGGGCGCCGGCCCGAAGGCGCTGGCCGCCTACCAGGACATGGCCCAAACTGAAGCGTTCCAACACCCCATCCGATACTCGGATATTGATGTCAATGCGTTCGACGCCGTATCGCTCACCGGCGGTCACGCGCCCGGCATGAAGCAATATCTCGAAAGCGAAGTGTTGCAGCAAAAAATGGTGGAATTTTTCAGGCAAGGGAAAGTAGTGGGCGCCATCTGTCACGGAATGCTGGTGCTGGCGCGCGCCATTGACCCTGCCACCGGTAAAAGCGTGTTGTGGGATTACAAAGTCACCGCCCTGACCAAAGACCTGGAAATAACCGGCTACGCCCTGACCTTCTGGCTGCTCGGCCGCCGCTATCGTACCTATGCGTGCTACGTGGCTGATGAAGTCCAAAGCGCGCTGAAAGACCCAAAAAACTTCAAGAACGGTCTGGCGATGTTGATTCCGTTCATTGTCCAGGACCGAAACCTCGTCACCTCGCGCTGGCCCTGGGATGCCATGACCTATTCCAAAAAATTCGCGGAAATGGTCGAGACCCAACAAAAACCAGGCTAATTTAACAGCGAGAATGCCACCCTTGCGGATGGCATTCGGTTTGGCGCAGTGGCTTCCTTGGGATTAACCGAGGAGGGATGCCACTGCGCCGCGTTGGATACTGTTACTGTCCATGCTAGACATCACCTCCTCCTTTCTAAAGGATAGCAGTGAATCGATTATTTTTCCCTGAATGATGATAAGAGTATCACATAGAAATAATCGGATGTCAATAGACCGATTTCAACTCTTATGAATTTATAAGCATTTGAGACTATCAGAGCCTCTCTGATAGCACACGCCAGAGCAAAAGGATTATCCTTTAGAAAAACACGGAGGCAAAATGAAGAAATCCCCAACCCAATTCTGGATAGTCGTCCTTGCGCTTGGCTGGTTGTTCGACCTGCTCTTTTGGGGACACGAGCCGGGCGGCATCTCTTTCTCTATTTACGCGCTCATTACCCTGCTGGCCGGCTTCCTGCTGCTCTCGTGCGAGGGCATCCGCCCCAACGGTAAAGCCCTCATCCTGGTTCCACTCATCCTCATCTTTGCAGTCTTCACGTTCCTGCGCCGCGAACCGCTCACCGTCTTCCTATCCCACACCCTAACCTTGGTTTTGATGGCCGGGCTGGTCGTCACCTATCGCGGCGGGCGCTGGATGGAATACGGTTTGGCCGACTATTTCGCGCGCGGCTTCGACCTGCTGGCCAGCGCCTTTATTCGCGCCGGGATATTCTCCGCCGAGGCGCGGCGCATCAAACAAGAAACCGCCGCCAACGGGGAGAAACGCCCCAGCCCGGTCTGGCCGGTCGCGCGCGGCATCCTGGTCGCAATCCCTGTCGTGGCCTTCTTTGCCGCCCTGCTCTCCTCCGCCGACCTGGTCTTCGCCCAACGTCTCGATGACTTTATCGCCCTATTCCGGCTCGAAAATCTGCCCGAGTACATCTTTCGCGCCATTTACATTGCCCTGCTCGCCTACGTCCTGGCCGGGGTCTACCTGCACGCCGCTACGCGCTCCAGCGATGAGAAACTGCTCGGCCTCGAAAAACCGCTCGTGCCGCGCTTTTTCGGCTTCACCGAGGCCGCCATCGTGCTGGGCAGCGTCATCCTGCTCTTTGGGGCCTTCGTCGCCATCCAGTTTGGGTATTTCTTCGGCGGGCAGGCCAATATCCACCTGGAAGGTTTCACCTACGCCGAATACGCCCGGCGCGGCTTTGGCGAGCTGGCAGCGGTTGCCTTCTTCTCCCTGCTCCTATTCCTGGGGCTGAGCGCGGTCGTCAAACGCGAAATAAGCGCGCAGCAGAAAATCTTCTCTGCTCTGGGCGTGGCGCTGACCCTGCTAGTAGGCGTCATGCTCGTTTCGGCCTTTCAACGCCTGGTGCTGTACGAAACCGCCTACGGCTTCACGCGCTTGCGCACGTACACGCATATTTTTATGATTTGGCTGGCTCTTCTACTGGTTGCTGTCGTCGTGCTAGATGTCATTCAGCGACAGCGCATCTTCGCGCTCGCCGTCCTGCTGACCTCGGTCGGGTTTGCGCTCACCCTGGCCTTGCTGGATGTGGATTCTTTCATCGTCCGGCAAAATATCCAGCGATTCGAGCAGGGCGAAACGCTGGATGTCGGCTACCTGGCCTCGCTCTCGGCGGATGCGGTTCCCGGCATGGTAAGCCTGTACCAGTCCCCAAGCGTGGAGCAGGCGACCCGCGAGCGGCTCGGCGCAGCCCTGGCCTGTTACCAGTTCCGGGCTGGGTCCCGCCGTCCTGATACAGCCTGGCAAGCCTTCCACATCTCTGATCACCGGGCATCTGCCGACCTGGCGCTGGTTGCCGGGGAACTGACCGGGTACCAGGTCAATGATTCAGCCTCGTGGCCCATCACCGTCACCACCCCCAAAGGACTGGAGTTCGACTGTTATAGCTCCACATTCGATTAAAACAAAAACGTCCCGCAGGTTTGCAAATCTGCGGGACGTTTTATCTTTACATGGCAGGCTTCAAGCGCGCCGACATATCGCGCAGTTGGGCAAATGTAATGGGTTTAATCAACACAAAATCGGCTTCATCGCGCAGCGACTCGCCCATGATGGCATCGGCGGTCGCAATGACAACCATGGTTTTTTTCAAGCGCGGCTCAGAACGGATGTATGCCAGGATGTCTTTCCCCGAAACTTCGGGCAGGTGCAAATCCAGGATAACCAGGTGGGGGGTCACGGTATGCAATCGTTCGAGCGCCACGCGCCCGTTTAGCACAAACTCCGTCTCGAAACCGGCGGCGTGAACGGCTTCCGAAAAAATGTTGGAAAGGTCCGGGTCGTCTTCCACAATCAGACCGAAAGGTTTTTCTGGGGTCATTTTTCTCCTTCTTTCTCTTCTTTGCGCGGCAGTTCAAAGGGCAGGATAATTGTAAACGTACTTCCCTGCCCAACAATGCTTTTTAAGAAAATCTGCCCACCCATGAGTTCCACCAACCGTTTGACAATTGCCAAACCCAGGCCAATCCCGCCGTGCGAGCGCGTGACTGTTCCTTCCAACTGGCGAAATGGGTCGAAGATATGTTTCTGGTCATCCAGCGCAATGCCCTGGCCTGTGTCGGTCACATCGAAGCCCCAATGCTGCTCGTTGACTTTGTAGATGTAAACATCGACGCTGCCTTTGTCGGTAAATTTTACAGCATTATTGACCAGGTTGACCAAAACCTGCTGTAAGCGGTGCGTATCGCCAACCAATTGGCCCGGCATGTTGGCGTCGATACGAGAGGTCAATTCCAGACCCTTGTCGCGCGCAATTTTGTCCATCACGCTATGCAGGTTGTCGGTCAAGTCGCTTACATGGAACGGTTTATAGTCGAACTTCAGTTTCCCAGCCTCGATGCGGGCCTGGTCGAGCAGGTCGCTGACGATGTTCAACAGGCGGCTGGAATTGTTCAGGATGCGTTCAGCGGCATTGGCCTGCTTTTCATTGACCGCGCCGTAGAATCCATCACGCAGCATCTCCGAATATCCCAGGATGGCGTTTAAGGGGGTGCGCAATTCATGAGAGACCATCGCCACAAAGGCGTTTTTCATTTGCTCGACCTCGGCTTCGCGGGTGAAGTCGCGCATCACCGCAACATTACCGATGGCGCGGCCTTTCTGGTCGCGCACTGGGGCAGAAATTACGGAAAGCGTGCGCACCCCCCATTTGACGCGGATGGGCGCCAGGGTGGCCTGGTTGTATCCAACCGACCTTAGTATCATTTCCTGGTCTTCTGGCTCGACTTTGGGTGACCGGACAACTTCTGCCAGATTCTTATTCAATATTTTATCGAGAGGCAGCTCCAGAAGGCGTATCAGGGCCGGGTTGGTGAGGATTACCATGCCCCGGGTATCCATCACCATCACGCCGTCGGCAATGCCCTGCAAGATGGCCTGGCGCTGGCTGGCCTGCTCCGATTCGCGCGTAAGGGCCTCAGAGAGTTCCCGCGTACGGTCGGCCACGCGCTGGTCGAGTTCCTTGTTGATGGTACGCACTTCCCGCAGGGCCTGTTCCATGTTGCGGGCCGAAAGCCACGAGGCCAGCCCAACCAGGAAAAAGCCGATAGCGGCAAAAGTATTATACAAAGTCCCAGCCTGTACAGCCAGGTACCAGATTTCAAAAGCCGAAAACCCAGCAAAAATGAAACTGGCCGCCGGGAACAATAGGATGCTGGCCATAATAATGGGAATGGTAAACACGAACAAGCTGCGCCCCCCGGCCAGTTGTTCGGGGGTATCACCAAACATGAACAAAACCATCAAGAATAACAGAAACACTCCCGATGTTACCCAGCCAGGGATAGCAGGGTTGCGATTACTCCAATAAAATGCCGAACACCCGAATAGCAACGCGGTTGCGCCAATCCAAACAGCACCGTCAATCTCTAGGTTATTCCCCGCTAATACAAGAACCACCAACACCAAGAGCATTAGAAAAGTTGAAGCAGCTATTCCTAACAATAAAATACTTAATAACTTGCGGCGGCGCTTATCATCAGGGTCTGTAGCCGAAACATCAATCAGCGATGAAACCAATTTTTGGACATTCACTCGCATACGACTATTCCTTTGCAAGGGCCAGGGCAGAAGCAATGCTGGACTGGATAATTAAATCTGGAGTAAACAGCACTTTGCCTATCCACATAGACGGATATGGGCCCTCCGCATGGCGTTCCAGCCAGGCAACTGCCAGTTGAATTTGCTGTTCCGGAACTTTACCACCGAATCGTTTCCATAAAATTAAAGATTGAATACAATAGGCCGTTTCTTCCGCAGTGGAGAACCCAAACGCTCCCCACGAACCATTTTGATTTTGGGTACGAAGCATCCAATCAACCGCATCCTGGCATAGCCCTCTATCATACTTCATGGCCGCAATCACCATATGCGCGGTGATATAGTACGGCGAAATATGCCATTTATCGACCAGGTAACCGTCCTTATGGCGTGAATTGCGCAGAAACTGCACGATTTTTTCAACGCTGGGGTGGCCCGGCTCGAATCCATGCTGTCCCAATGCTCCAAGCATATGAACGTTGGAGCCTACCGACGGATTGGCTTCCAGTGGATAGCAGCGAAAATAATCTTGGTCTTCATAAGACAAAAGGGTTTCGACATCAAGGAAAACGCCCAGGCGGGCCAACGACTCGGCAAGCACGCTGGTATCATCCCCGTCGTAAAGAACTGAATTATCTGCAAAGCTAACGCCCAGGCCGGGCCGCCAAATCTGCTTCAAAAAATCAATATGAGAGACGCATTCGGAACGAATTTTTGCATCACTAACCAACGATGGGGCTAAGGTTATATTCCACAAAATCCACACCCGTTCGAATATGTTAAACGGGGCTACAAAAGGGACACCTCCCCCTCGGCTTTCCATGACCCAGCGTAGGTAGTTTAGTGCCTGTTCATCCCCAACCCTGACCTGTGAAGCAAAAAAAGCCGTGGCCGAGGGGCTATTTGCGATTGAGCCGTTGGATTCTTGCAAATTTTCGAGGTCGAGCAATGCTTGTTTGTCATTTCCTACCATTTCAGTAGAAAAAGCGGGCGTCAGGTAGCGGGAAATTTTAATCCCTTTCAGCTTTTCCAGTTTGCGCTCACGCAGGGTTTTCATCCGTCCCAGGATACGGTCGCCTTGTCTTTTGATAATCCCCAATTCTTCCGCTTCGTGAACCAGGGTGGGGACAATCATCTCAAAGCCGACTGTCGCGCCATTGGGGTCGGCAGCCAACCCGCGCGTGGCCCCTGCTGTGATTTTTTCGAGTGCGGTAAGCCCTTTTTCAATTTGCCACTTGTCCGAGGCGCGCCGCCCGCGCCGGGTGAGGGCCAGCATGGCCGCCAGGGTTGAGACCACCCGGTCGTGGTAGTACATAACCCGGGAAGCGCCCCAGCTGCCATCGGGGAGTTGGTTTTCGCAAATCCATTGCAGCGCTTCGGCGCTTAATTGGGTGTCGATTTCATGCAGGCGGGCCACCCACGAGGTATCGTAGGCGGTGTTATTCATGTATCCCGCACCCATTTGTTGAATGATTTCAGTGATAGTCAGCATTGTGGTGAATTCCTTGGCTAAAATAATGGATACCAAACCTGGTCGACCAGTTTACCAACGCCCAGAGTCTTGTGACGGTTTTCGTTGTAGAAGGTTTTCATGTACAGCAGGCTTTCCATTGACATTTCTTCGTAATCGGGGTGGTCGATACTGCGCGCAAACAGGTGGTCGTACAGGATATGGCGCAACTGGGACTCGGAGAGATACAGCACTGGGGCCGCCATGAAATACAGGTCTTCTTCGCCAGAACTGAGCAGGGGATAATCGAAGACCCAGAATTTATCGGAACTGATGTACAGGTTGGCATATTCGACAAATTCCCCGTAATAATTTTCAACGATTTCGCGCCGCGAGGGGAGTTTGCCGTGCTCGGCGTGATACTTGACCGCAAACTCTGCCGAGGCCTCGGTGGCATCGGTGGCAAAAGCGCCCCAAAACAGGCGACGTTTTGTGTAGTGGAGTGTGCGGCGAGTGGCAGCCTCGAACAAGTCTGATAGGTGGCTGTAAGAGGTTCCGCTCAGGTATTTGCGATGCTCACCATAGAACCGGACGCGAATCTCGTTTTCCTCATAAAAAGTCTTGAATTCAGAGTCTTCAGCCAGCCGTGCCAGCCCATCGGCGCCGATTTTTTGCATATACTCATCGCCGCGCCGGAACAGTTCGGCCCCGAATACGGGTGTGATGATGGTGTCGATGCCGAGGGCAAACAATAACTTATAGACTCGCAAGTGCTCCCGTCCCGAAAGTTCGATGTAGGCGGCAATCGGGTCGTCAAAGGATTGTTCGCCGTATTCCATGACGAACCAGCGCCGGGTGTTGTTGATCGGGATGACGCAGACCTGCGGCCCGGAGGCGCGCACAATCTGGGCGACTTCGTGAGTGGGGAGGGAGAGGAAGGTGTCGAGGTCAGTTTCCATATTTCTTTACCAGTTTCAAGAAAGTATTGAGCAGATGATTCCGCCCGACGGCAAGCACAAAGTTGTTCATTTCCAATTCAAAAC
>Ga0101944_10001885_pt1 | contig 38334 bp, 29 predicted proteins | sample DewCreD2012metaG_FD_75245 | JGI IMG/M metagenome (GOLD analysis project Ga0101944, IMG submission 75245) | Hot spring sediment bacterial and archeal communities from British Columbia, Canada, to study Microbial Dark Matter (Phase II) - Dewar... ... | reverse complement strand
GGACCTTGTGGACGAAATGGACAAGAAAATCAATCCCCTTGCGGGTGAAGTCCACTGGGTCCACAATGTCCATCTCGTCCATGGTTTGGTCGAAAGAGCCGCGTTCAACTGCCGATTTTAGGATGAATGTAATGCGGTATTTTTTATCTTTATCATGATTACGCAGAATTCGCGATTATGTCTCTTGCCGGACAGGCGCGAAGTGTGTAGACTCACGGTGTGCATGGAAAGTCCCTCGATTTTCGGAATGGAGGACCGTCGTGCGCGGTGTCGAATCGTGGCTGGGCCGCCTTGGGATGGCAGGGTAATGGCATCGTGAGTGCATTGGAAACGGAAGAATCGTTGCGCGATCCGCCGGTGCGAAAACGCCCGTGGGGAATTGGGGCGGGCGTCTTTCTGCTGTTGGCGCTGTCGCCCTTTGTTGCCGTGGGGATATTCGAGGGCATTCTGCGCATGGCCGGTTACGGCCATAGCGTTCGTTTTTTCGTGGAAAAGGAATTCGGCGGCCAAATATACCACGTAACCAATCCGGCGTTTTATCAACAGTTCATGGCGATGCCCGTCGGGAAAATCATGAATCTGGATGATCTGGGATTTCGCGTGCCCGCGACAAAAGCCGCCGGCGCGTACCGTATCTTTATATTCGGTGAATCCGCCGCGCTGGGTTGCACACCCGACGCTGCATACGGCCTCGCCCCCATGTTGGAGGTCATACTGGGCGATCGTTTTAGCGCGATGCGGTTCGAGGTGTACAACGCGTCTTGTCCCGCACTGAATTCTCACGTCATGCGATTGGCTGCCGAAGCCTGCGCGGATCTCGAACCGGACCTGTTCATCGTCTATATGGGCAATAACGAATATTCGGGTCCGTTTGGCCCCGCCTGGGGATCGGATCGGGGGGCGAGTCCGGCCGCCATCCGGGCATGGATGGCGTTCGGGGGACTGCGAACCGTCCAATGGTTGCGAAACATGCTGTGGCGGCCGTGGCTTCCGCGCGCCCAGGAAGCCGGTGAATACCTTAAGGCCTTGCGCCGATGCCGGCCGGACAGCCTCCCGTGCCAGGCTATGCGCGACCGGTTCCGGGAGAATTTGGACGCGATTCGCGAAGCCGGTGTAAAGGCAGGGGCGACGGTATTGTTGTGCAGTGTCGGAAGCAATCTCCGGGACTGGCGTCCCTTTGCCTCGATGCACCCTCCCGGATGGGACAAGACGAAAAGCGAACGATGGGACGCCCTTTTCCGGAAGGGGCGGGCCCGGCAGGAAACCGGCGCTTATGACCAGGCGATCGAAGCCTACCGGCAAGCGGCGGCATTGGATGATTCGTACGCGGAGTTGCAGTATTGGATGGGTGTCTGCTGTTTGCGCCTGGGGATGCGCGACAAAGCCATGAAACATTTTCGCATGGCGCGCGATTACGACTGCCTGCCGATGCGCACGGACAGCGAACAGAATCGAATCGTCGCCGCAACGGCCGCGCGCGGACCTTCGGATCGTGTACAGTTCGTTGATTTGGAAGCGATCTTGCCGGAACACGGCGAATTCGGTATTGCGGGTAATGATCTCTTCTGGGATTTTGTCCACTTCACATTTTCGGGGACCTATGCGGCGGCGGCCGCGCTTTCCGATCGTATCGCCGCCGTGCTGCCCGAACCGGCCCGCGCCCAGGCTGTCTCCGCGCTGATCGATCAATCCGAATGCGAACGGCGCATGGCATTCACCCCGCCGGTTCGGCTCCGTCATGTGCAAGAACTCCTGCCCGCGTTCCGGTTCTGGGGGGTGGACGAGGCGTATGTGTCCGGTTTGTTGCGGCAAGCATCCGAACTGGAAAAACAGGTGGGCGCGAACGGCGCGGATATTGAGGAGGAAGGCTACCGGCAGGCGCTGTCGTTGAATGGAAACGGCTATTATGTATTGTCCCGATATGCCCGGCTTCTTCTGGAAAAAGGCGATGCGGCGGGCGCGGCGGAAATGGCCCGGAAAATACTGGAAAACGATCCGGTGAGGCCTGCCGCGCGCAAGATACTGGTTGATGCGATGGAAAAGGCCGGCCAACAAACCGAAGCCCTCCGGGAACGCCGGATCCTTCAAGAACTGTTTCCCGATGAAGAATCATGACGTAACTCGGCGAAGCCTCCCCGCGAAGCGCAATACGCCGGCATGTCCCAACGGCCCGGCGGCACGTCGCGGCGGCGCTGTTCCATGTGTAATCGGCGTTGATTTGGATAACACCATTATCCGATATGACGGCATTCTGTTTCGCCGTGCCGTCGAGTGCGGCTGGATTCCTCCCCACGCGGCAGGAGACAAACGATCCATTCGCGACCACATACGCCTGTTGCCGGAGGGTGAAAAAAAATGGCAGGCGCTGCAAGCGTATATCTACGGCCATGGCATGGTTGGCGCAAGACTTATGGCCGGTGTCAAAGCCTTTCTCGGCGCATGCCGCGAATATGGCGCGCCGGTGTATATCGTGAGCCATAAGACGCCTTACGCCGCCGCCGCGCCCGAAGGGCCGGATCTTCGGGAAACGGCGCTGGCCTGGCTGGAACGGCGGGGATGGTTGGGCCTTTCGCGAGACCGGATTTACTTCGAATCCACGCGCGCCGGCAAACTGGAGCGCATTCGGTCGCTGGGATGTACGCATTTTGTGGATGATCTCGAAGAGACGTTTCTGGATCCGGCTTTCCCTCCAAATGTCGTAAAAATCCTGTATGCGCCGGACGGCGCCGTTGCACAAGGGGTCAACTGGCTTGTGTTCAATTCATGGAAATCCATCCAAGACTATTTTACAAGGTCATGCTGGCATGGATAATTGCAAGAAATGGGCGGAAGCCCTGATTGGCAAACCGATCGTCGCGTTCGATCGCGCCGCGGCGGGGCGCAACAGCCGCGTATTTCGCGCACGGACTGCGGACGGCGCCGCGTATGCCTTGAAACAGTATCTCGTAACCCCGGAACGTAACGGATTGGAAACCGAATTTTCCGCGTTGCAATTTCTGCATACGAATGGGATTGGGAAAATCCCACGCGCCATCGCGTGTGACCGTACGCACCATTTGGCTGTCTATGACTTCATCGAAGGCGCGCCGGTGGGCGATGCGGTTGCGCCGAACGACCTGGACGCCGCGGTCGAATTCGTCCTCGTATTGGACCGGTTGAGCCAAAGCAACCCCGCATGGAAAACAAACGCGGCGGAAGCCTGTTTCGCGCTGAATGACGCCATCGAGAATATCAACGCGCGGTTGAGGCGGCTGACGAGTCTGCGCGAGGACAGTCCGCCTTTCTGTGAACTTCGCGCCTTTCTCGAAACGGATCTGTTGCCGCTGTTCGACGGCATCGTCCAATGGGCGACGGAGAGCGCGGCGCGCGAGGGCCTTTCGATGAATTCCCCAATCGAAACCTCCGAGCGCATTCTAAGTCCTTCCGATTTCGGATTCCACAATGCGTTGCGCCGGACGGACGGAGAAATCGTCTTCTTCGATTTCGAGTTTTTCGGCTGGGACGACCCCGCGAAACTGATCTCCGATTTCCTACTGCATCCGGGTATGTCGCTGGACGACGATCGCCGGAAACGCTTTGTAAAACGGCTTTGCTCTGAACTTCGGAACGGTCATTCGGTTGCAAAGCGGCTTCCCATGGCCTATAGTCTGTTTGCGGTCAAATGGTGCGCGATCTTGCTGAACGAATTCATTCCTGAACATCTGGCGCGGCGGCGGTTCGCGGGCGATTCCCGCGACGAGAAGGCGATCCTCTCCGGCCAGTTGGACAAGGCCCGCCGTATGGCCGGGCAAATCGCAAACACTTACAGGGATTTTCCTTACGGTGATTGAAACCCATAGCGGAACACCGTTGGACGAGCGATCGCTGGCGTTGCGGCGCCGAATGGTGGACTGTCTGAAAGCCAGCCGGCGCGGCCACGTCGGATCGGCCTTTTCGCTGGTCGAAATCCTGCGCGTTCTGTACGACGACATCCTGCGATACGATCCGCGGCGGCCCGATTGGCCGGATCGCGACCGCCTGATCCTCAGTAAAGGCCACGGCTGCCTCGCTCTCTACGTGATGCTTGCGGAAAAAGGTTTTTTCCCCGAAGAGGAACTGGAACGGTTCTGCGCATTCGACGGCATTCTGGGCGGGCACCCCGACGCGCGCAAAATCCCCGGCGTCGAAGCATCCACGGGCAGCCTGGGCCATGGTCTTTCGATTGGACTGGGCATGGCGATCCATGCGCGCATGGTCCAATCCGGCGCGCGCGTGATTGTCGTGCTCGGCGACGGCGAATGCGACGAAGGCTCCGTCTGGGAAGCGGCCATGGCCGCGGGCAAGCACCGCGTGTCCAACCTCACCGCCGTCGTGGACTACAACAAGATGCAGTCGTACGGCAGCACCTATTCCGTGCAGAACCTCGAACCGCTTGCGGACAAGTGGCGGAGTTTCGGGTTCGGCGTGGCTGAAGTGGATGGACACGACCCGGCGGCCCTGCGCGAAATCTTCCGGCGGCTGCCGCTTGCGGCGGATCGCCCCGGCGCCGTCATCTGCCACACTGTCAAGGGCAAAGGATTGCCGTTCGCGGAACAAAACGCGGACTGGCATCATAAAAACCGCCTGACGGACGACGAAATCGCGCAATTGTACCGCGCGCTGGAGCGGCCCTGATGCGGAAAACGGCCCTCGATACGGTTTATGAACTCGCCAACCGCGACCCGCGCGTGGTCTTCATCGGTTCCGATTTGGGTGCGGGCACGCTCGACGTTTTCCGCAAGGAAATACCGGAGCGATTTTTCATGGAAGGCGTGAGCGAAGCCAACGTGATCGGTATGGCGGCAGGACTCGCTGCGGAAGGCCACGTCGTTTATGTGAATACGCTAGCGGTATTTCTCACCCGCCGCGCCTACGAGCAGGTGGCGCTGGACGTGTGCATGCGCAATCTCGATGTGCGCCTCATTGGCAGCGGCGGCGGACTCGTCTATGCTCCGCTGGGAGCGACCCACATGGCGACAGATGATTTCGCGCTGATGCGGGCGCTGCCCAACATGACGGTGATCGCCCCGGCGGACGCGCCCGAAATGCGCCGGCTGATGTTGGCGATGCACGATCGCCCTGGTCCAGCCTATATCCGCCTGGGCAAAGGCAACGAGCCGCCGATTACGCCGGATGTTGCGGACATGAAAATCGGCGATGTCGTTCTGGTGCGCGAAGGGTCCGATGCGCTGATCGTTACGACGGGCGTCACGCTGCACGCGGCGGTTCCCGCCGCCGAGGCGCTGGCGCGGGAAGGCTGCCATACGGCCATTCTGCATTGTCCCGTAATCAAACCGTTGAATGTCCCAGCCATTGCCGCGGCGATACGCGGGATTCCTCTGGTTGTCGCGGTCGAAGAACATGTGCCTTCGGGCGGTCTGGGCGGCGCGATAGCCGGACTGATCGCGAAAGACGATTCGCTGCGCGGGACGCGTTTCCGGCACATAAGCATCCCGGACGTGTTTCCCGATCATTACGGATCACAAGCCGATTTGATGAAATATTACGGCATTACACCAGAAAATATTGCGGCCACAATTCAGGCCGCCAGGAAATAGTCATGTGGAATTGTTCCATCGGAATCCAGCATGATGAGGAATCGTTCTCATCCAACACGGGATATGACCACAATACAGTCTTTTTTCGTGTTCGTGTTCGTTATCGTCATCGTTATCGCGAGAAAAACTCCGCGGTATTCGCACTCGATAAATCTTTGAATCTTTTGAGATCTTTGTGTCCTTTGCGGTAAATCGAATTTGTACGGCAATGGGAATAGTCCATGGGCAAGTTAGTTGAAATAATCACACCGCTGCATACGCGGACCGCGCGCGATTACGTGGGCCGGATGATGGACGGCAAAATCCATTGCAGCGAGGTTTCGCGCCAATACGGCCGTGACTATTGGGACGGTGATCGCCGTTACGGCTACGGCGGCTACCGTTACGACGGCCGCTGGGCGCCCATTGCCCGAAAACTGGCCGATACCTATGAACTGCCGCCGAATGCGCGCATTCTCGACGTGGGCTGCGGCAAGGCGCATCTCCTGTACGAACTGTCCCGCCTGCTGCCGGACGCCGAGGTGACGGGATTCGACGTTTCGTCTTATGCTATCGAAACGGCCAAGGAGGAGATCCGCGACAGGCTTTTCATTCACAAAGCGGAAGAACCGTACCCGTTTGATCGCGGCCAATTCGACTTGGTTCTTTCCTTGATGACGCTGCATAATCTGCCTTTGCCGCAATTGGCGGCGGCCTTGGCCGAAATCGAGCGCGTGGGCGTCCGAAAATACGTCGCCGTCGAGAGTTACCGGAGCGTATCGGAACTCTTCAATCTGCAATGCTGGGCCTTGACGTGCGAAAGTTTCCTGCGTCCCGAAGAATGGCTCTGGGTGTTCGAAAAGGCCGGGTACACCGGTGACTACGAGTTCGTTTTTTTTACCTAGAGGTCGTGAATAAATGACGAAACCCATGGTGCAGACTGTCGAGTCTGCGCAAGCATACCGAAAAAGCCCCTTTTACGCAGACTGGATAGTCTGCGCCACACGGCTGGGATTTTTTCACCCTAGAGGAAGCGCATGCGGTATTCGCGGCTGAAAATATTTCATTTCCCTGAAAAACTGGCGTCGCTGCCCCGCGACACCGGAGAGATACGCCCCCCGCTCCACATCCGCATCAAACCGACCAACGTCTGTTCCCACCGCTGCCGGTATTGCGCATACCGCGCGCCGGAACTCCAACTGGGCCGGGACATGGACCAGCGGCACTCCATTCCTCGCGAGAAGATGCTGGAGATCGTGGACGACCTTGCCGCGATGGGCGTGCGCGCGGTCACGTTCAGCGGCGGCGGAGATCCGTTCTGCTATCCGCACCTCCGCGAGACGGCGGAACGGTTGGCCGCTTCGGGCATCCCGTTCGCGGCGCTGACCAACGGCGCCCGGCTTGAAGGAGACGTGGCGGCGCTGTTTGCCCGATCGGCGGCATGGCTGCGGATTTCGATGGACGGCTGGGACGCGCCGAGTTATGCCCGCTACCGGGGCGTGGATGAAGACGAGTTCGACCGCGTCATAGGAAACATCCGGCGCTTTCGCGCGCTCGGAGATAGATGCCGTCTCGGCGTCAATCTCGTCGTGGATCGTGAAAACGCCCCGCACGTGTTCGATTTCATCCGCATGGCCAGAGAACTCGGCGCGGACAGCATCAAGATTTCACCCTGCGTGATTGCCGACAGCGGCGCTGAAAACAACGCCTATCATCACTCCTTCTTCGCGGACGTGAATGCCCAAATCGATCGCGCACGGGAAACATTCGGTTCGGATGCGTTCGAGATTCATCACGCGTACCACGAACAGCAGATTGTATTTGCGAAACCCTATTCGTGGTGTCCCTATTTGCAGATCCTTCCGGTAATTGGCGCCGACATGCGCGTGTACACCTGCCAGGACAAGGCCTACAATCGCGAAACCGGCCTGCTCGGCAGCATCGAACACGAACGGTTCCGCGATTTCTGGATGAACAACAAGGCAAAATTTTTCAACATCAACCCCTCGCATCATTGCAACCACCACTGCGTCGCTGACGCCAAAAACCGCCTTGTGCTCGAATACCTCGAAATCGAGCGTGAACACCTGGGGTTCGTGTAGCCGCGGAATCGGGACGGAAAAACGATTTTTCAAACCTCCAGGATGCGCACCGTCAGCGGCACGTTGGCCAGCACAAGACGATCGCCGTTGCGCAATAGCGCGGTCTGCCCCGGCATCAGCCGCGTCTGATTTACGAAGGTGGGATTCGTGTACTCGGGCTGGGCAACGGCAATTACATGCCAGCCGTCCGGTCGAAACTCGAATTGGCAATGGCTTCGATGGACATAATTCAACCCTGCAAGGCCCGACAATTGCACCTGCGCCGCGCTCGTGGGATGCGCCTGGCCGATGACCCATCCACTGCGAATCTCATAGGCCGTGCCCGATTCCGTTTCGAGATACAATGCCTGGATCGTCCCGCAAGCCGGTTCCGCTTGGGATTGGTCTTCGGCCCTATCGGATGAACCGGGTTCCCCGGCGGATGTCCCGGCCGATTCCGGCGTCGTATCCGGCGCGATCGAGGCAGGCACCATGCCGAGGAACTCCCCGTCCCGTTCGCATGATTCCGCAAACTCGTCGTTCTGATGACCGCACCGCGGACAAACCTTCACATACCGCATAGGCCGTTTCCTTGTCCTTGGTTCGCATCCGGCGCGCCGGCATGGAATGCCTCGCACACCGCCGCGCGCGTCTCACGTCCCGTCACGCCGATGATCATGTCCAGCGTTCCGTTTCCGAATCCGAGGTTCACTTGTTCCACGGGGCATGATTCCATCGCGGCGCGCATCGCTTCCCCCGCGGCCGTCAGGCAATGCACACGCTGATTGCCCGAACCCGCCAGCGGATGAATCCGGGGGATTTCGCGCCGGTATGGGCCGTCAATCAGCACGTCGCATTCCGCCAGCAACGCCATCCGGACCGGATCGGCGCGAATCTCCCCGATGGCATATCCCGAATACGCGATAACGGTCCATGCCGGCCGATATGGGCGCACAATCCGAAGAAAGGCCGCCAGCGGCTCCGCCTGATCGAAGGGTTCGCCCCCGGAAATCGTTATCCCGTCGAGCGGCGGATAAATACCCAGGATATGTTCCGCCAATCGAGCAACCGGCACCGCGCGCCCGGCATCCGGCGGCTGCATTTCCGGGCTGATGCAATCCGCGCATCCGCGTCCGCACCCCGCCACCCACAACACGGTCCGATTCCCCGGCCCAAGCGCCGTCACCGGATAGGCCAAACTGTACACGCGAATGTTCATGTCTTTCATTCTGTTTTCTTGTCTATACAGCATACATGAAGCAGCGCATGGATGCATGCATGGAGCCGGTTGCGTAGTTGATTGCAGTCAATGGTAACGGGGATAGGAGCGGGTCGAGAATATCGAGTTACCCGCAGGATGCTCAACTGGCGTGGGATTTGGCGGCGCAAGCGTTTTTTCGGCGTTTTTTCGACCATGGCGGACTTGGCGCGGGGATTAGTTGCTTTGTATAATGGGTGTGGTAGGAACGGAGGGTATCGCGCATGTACAACCACACCAAGCAGCCGTTGTTCGCATGGGAATGCCTGGAGGATTCGCCGTCGTTGCGGACCATCCGCCAGGCGCTGGCGATGATCCCGGACGGAAAACTCCTGGAGTCGTTTCGCGCGATCTCGTCGGAAACCTATGCGGTGGTCGCCCGGAAACTGTCCGAACGATTCGGCTTCAGCGCGGTGGCGATCACATTGCGCGAGGATATCAGCGTATGGCGTAACACCTGGGTCGCGGTGGCCTATGCGGACGGCCATGTGTACGAGGGGCCGCGGTTCGAGGTCGAGATTGTTGACCGCGTGGACGGCGGCGATTCCTTCAGCGCCGGTTTCCTGTACGGCATGCTGACGGAAGGAGTCGAATACGGCCTGCGATTCGGCAATGCCTTCAGCGTGCTCGCCCATTCGATTCCCGGCGATTTCAACTACGGCACAAAAGAGGAGGCCGAAGCGCTGCTCAAGGGCGGCAATCTGCGGATTCGAAGATAATGACCGCCTGCATGACGACTGCTGCGGCGCGTGACGTGCGGAGGCCAAATGCACAAAACGGGTGGCGCTTGTGCTATTCTAAAACCGATAAGGATGTATTCAAGGAGATCTTTTGATGAATTCCGAACTTGCTGAACGTATCAAACAAGCCGCGTAGGCGCTCATCGCGGCAGGCGCCCGTGAAGTGTATCTGTTTGGTTAGGCGGCTATGGGAACTATGTGCGAGGATTCGGGCATTGCAATGATGCGTCTAAATAGGCCCTTATCGCTCGCACATCGACAACAAATTTTCGATGTTTGTAACATGTTGATATCGAGTGCATTTCGGCTACGTCAAAGGCGTCCCCTCTTCTAGGCGAAGTTCCAGACGAGGCGTTGTTTTTTTACTGCTGAGATTCGAACACCTATGCTTTTTTATCTGCGCACATCTGCGTCATCTGCGGAAGATCAGGATTTTCCGCAGATGACGCAGATAATCGCAGATTCAACAAATGCCGTCCGGCTTTGAGATTCTGTGATGAAATTGAACAGGGCGTCATTGAAACGCCCATTTCCAAATCGGCCTGCCAAAATGACGGCATTGAAATGCCGATTTGGAAATCGGCGCTACAATTCAGAAAAACCGGGAATTCTCAAGTAATGTAATGATAGCGAGGATATTGCGGCTAAGCCGAAGGCGTCCCCTCTTTTGGGCGAAGTCCCAGACGAGGCGTAGGCCCTTCGCTCGCACATCGACAACAAATTGTCGATGTTTGTAACATGTTGATATCGAGTGCATTTCGGCTACGTCAAAGGCGTCCCCTTGATCGAAACATTGCGGCTGGGCCGCCTTAGGATCTGCCCGAGATCATATCCGAGAAGCGCAGGGATTTATGGTGATTTTTAGCCACAACACGCAAACAAATGTAAACATGAATTGATCCGGAGAAGGAAATACGCACATGGCGGAACTGACGATCTATTTCGGCGATAATTTACCGTTTCTTCAACAGATGTCGGCTGAAACCGTGGATCTGATCTACATCGATCCTCCATTCAACACTGGTAAGGTCCAGAGCCGAATGCGCCTGTCTACTGTAAGGGACGAGAACGGAGACCGGACAGGGTTTCAGGGAAAGCGATATCGGACAATCAATCTCGGCAAGAAAGAATATTTGGATATTTTCGACGACTACCTTGCTTTCCTTGAACCTCGTCTCGGCGAGGCGCGGCGTGTTCTGAAAGCGAATGGGAGCCTTTTTTTTCATATAGACTATCGTGAAGTCCACTACGCCAAAGTGCTTCTGGACACGATTTTTGGCCGAGATTCATTCCTGAACGAAATTATTTGGGCCTACGACTACGGTGCGCGATCAAAGAAAAAATGGCCGGCCAAACACGACAATATTCTTTGGTATGCGAAGAATCCGGATGATTACCAGTTCCATTTGGAGGAATGCGATCGTATTCCCTATATGGCGCCTGGCCTTGTTGGGCCGGAAAAAGCCGCGAATGGAAAAACTCCAACAGATACATGGTGGCATACCATCGTCAGTCCAAATGGATATGAAAAGACCGGTTATCCAACCCAGAAGCCAAGGGGCATTCTCGATCGTATCGTCAAAGTACACTCCCGGGCCGGAGATTTGTTGTTGGATTTCTTTGCCGGAAGTGGCTCATTCGGCGAGGCCGCTATTGAACTGGGCCGCCACTGTATACTCGTTGACAATAATGAAGAGGCTCTGAATGTGATGGAAAAACGTTTTGCGGCCATCAATGTAAAGTGGGTCAACTGGACTCCGGAAACGCAGCATAATGAGCCCGTGCAAAGGAGATTGTTCGCGTGAGGATAAAAGATCCGGAAGTGAAAATCCTTGCATCAATCAGCGGCCAACTGCAGGCCGCTTATCAAGATGAAAATCGGGATTGGGAAGGCAGTCCCTTTGCCTGGATAAAGACAAAACCTTCACGACAGGTTGGGGCGATCGGAGAGAAACTGATTGCCGGCTGGCTGGCCGCCCGCGGGTTCAACGTGGTACGGTCCGGGGACTCCGATGCCGACCGAATCATCGAGAACAAGAGAGTAGAAGTAAAGTTCAGCACCCTCTGGGCCAACGGTTGTTACAAGTTCCAGCAACTGCGTGATCAGCGCTACGATTTGGCGATCTGTTTGGGCATATCCCCTTTCGATGCCCATTGCTGGATCATACCCAAGGAAGACATTCTGCGTTTATGGAAAGTCGAACACAGGATTTCGAGCCAGCATGGGGGCCAGGGGGGCGCCGATACCGCGTGGATTGACGTTCATCCGGACAATCCGCCGGCATGGCTGCAATGCTATGGCGGTTCTCTTTCAGACGCCATTTTCGCGCTTTCCAAAATTACCGGGTTCAAGGTAAAGAAACTTCGGGAAGAACTGGAAGAATACGAGGCTTGACCGGAAGGTGTCTTTGCCTATTCCGACAGAAGTTGATTGGCGATGGCGAATGTGCGCAGGACGGGCGCTTTGGGATTGGGATAACGCAGGAACTCGACGTGCCCGTCCATGTAGAGCACGTTGGCGCCGCCCGGCGCGTGGTTGAAATCCTGCGCTTTCGCGGATACGGTATCGAACAGGACGAAGACGCCGCTTTGCGCCAGCGCGGCGGCGGCGGGGTTGTTGATGTCGGTCACGCAGAAGCGTTCAACACCTTCGCGGAGACGGTGGACGGTGCGTCCGCCGCCGTTGCCGCATCCCGCGAGCCTCGGATCCGTGGTGTCGTTGTCGAGTGACGGTAGCGGATACAGGCGGAAATCGTTGTCGGCGGCCTGCCAATTCGCAATCATGTCCGGTGCAGTCAGGATGATCAGCCAATGCTGGACGAATTGCTTTTGGATGCCTTCATCGGGCAGCACAATCTCCGGACGAAACATGTGGATGAGTGCTTCGTACTCGGAAGGCGGCGTCAGATATTCCGGCTGGTCGTCGCAACGGTCGTAGAGAAAACCGAAATACACGTATGAATCGTCGGCCCGCCACCAGCGGTTGTGAAAACCGTAGGGCCACCGGTTGATGAGAATCGGCTGGCCGAGACATTCCGGGCAGAATTGCGCATCGTCGCCGTTTGCCGCGTCGTAGTACATCTTGCGTTCCGTATGCGTTGCGCTCGACGGGCACACATAAATGCGCGGGTCTGTGACGTAATCCGGGTAGACGCCGGAAACGTATGGCGTGAGATAACAGCCCAACTGCCCGGATCGCGTTTGCTGAATCGGCGGAAACAGGCCGCCGCGCGCCTCGTTGGCGTACATTTTGAAAACCACGCCCCATTGCTTGAGGTTGTTGGCGCAACTGGAACGGCGCGCCGCTTCACGCGCGCGCGCCAAGGCCGGCAACAGAATCGCCGCCAGGATGCCGATGATCGCAATCACCACCAGCAATTCGATGAGGGTAAAACCGCTTTGCCGCATCGTATACACCTCACGTTTCTCATAAAAGAGTGCCACAATCCCCGTCTGGACACAAGATCGGCTTACGACCTTTCGGAACCATCCGGCCTGCCGCGCATGGGGGCGATCAGTTGGCAAATATGCGGCCCATGACCGCCGTGAGATCCGACGGCGTCGTTACAAGGGGTTCGACGCGCCGTTGCAGCATGTTTTCAATTGCGCCGATGGCGGACGCATCGCGCGGATTGGCCATGGCCACCAAAATGCGGTCGTCGGCCGTTCGAAGCGGGATACAAGCATGGCGGCGGCAGAATTCGTAGCCCAGACGGCGCGCGTTGTTTTCGTCTACTTGGGCGTCGTCAAGGCGGATCAGATACACCTTGCACTGGCAGGCTACGGCCTGGGCCACGTCGAGTTCGCCGGCATGGCCGCATTCGACCAGAATGGCGCCTATCATGCGCCCGCGCGACAATGTCTGCGAGGCAATGGCCGCCTGTAACTGTTCATCCGTGATGATTCCCGCCGCGTTCAAAATCTCGCCGATTTTCCGTGCGGACTCTCCGGATAACAAGGCTTCCAGAATGATGCGTTCGCGCCGGCGGTTGCCTTCTTCGCGCGCTTCGCTGTCTTCGAGCGAGGCCCGCAGACGATGGTTCTCGGTTTGCAGCAGGGTAATTTGGTCCGCAAGGAAGGCCGCCATGGACGCCGCCTCTTCGCGCTGCCGTTCGGCCTCGCCCAGCATACGTTTGAAACGGCTTGCGCTTTCTTCGGATTCCGCCAGCGCCTGGCGCAGCCGATCGATTTCGCGGTAGGCCTCTCCCAGCGATTCGGCGTGGCGGCGCTTTTCGGAACGCGCGGCCGCCAAGCGCTCAATCAGGTCTTCGTTGGTCGAAAGCAGCCAGCCTTCCTGTCCGCGCAGCAACGCCATCTCCATCTTGAGATCCGCGGCCGCCCTTTCCAATTCGGACCACTCCGATACCGTTTGCCGCAACGAATCCGTATCCGGCGCGCCGGCGCGTTCCCCGGTTGTACGTGTCCGCCAAATCAGTTCACCGGTCTGAAAAAAATCGCCAAACGGCTTTTCGTCCCCTTTCGGTACGCCGATTTTATTTTTCAACGCATTCAATGCCGCATCCAACCGCGATACGGCATCCCCAGTCATCACATCCATGGTTTCTTCCACCTCTTGTTGTTGACTATTCGAATGCCCATCAGAACTGCCAAACCCCACTTCTTAGCATTATTCTAAGATAATCCGGCGAAAAAGTCAAACTAACCCCCTATTTGAGATGAAAAAATTGTGAACCAACCTGGATTCGGCCATCGAAATCCGAATCCGGTGGCCAAACAATGGACATCGTGGACTTTGTGGACAAGGTGAACAAGAAACCAATCTTCCCCCTTCGGGAGAAGTCCGTTATCCTGGATTCGGCAGTCAAGATCGGATTCTACGTGCTATCCTCTGGATGTCGTGGACCTTGTGGACGAAATGGACAAGAAAATCAATCCCCTTGCGGGTGAAGTCCACTGGGTCCACAATGTCCATCTCGTCCATGGTTTGGTCGAAAGAGCCGCGTTCAACTGCCGATTTTAGGGTTATGTTCGCAAAGTCCGGGATGTCCAGAAGTTAGAACATAGCATCCGATCTTGGCTGCCGAATCTAAGTCCAACTGCTGAATTTAGTTGGCCGAGATATTGCTTCCGGGCCGAATAAGTGCGTTATTTAGTTCCCGCGATTGTGCTGCGATACGCCTCGATACGTTGGAGCCATGTTGTGTTCAGCGTCAGTTTACGGGAACTGCGCGGGGAGGTTGTGGGCTTTTTGTTGAAAAGGGCCTGTTCGGCGGCCGTCAAGGGACGATACGAGATGCTGTGGGCTTTTCCAGCGTCACCGCGAATGGCGCGGGCCTTTGTTTCGGCCGGATCCGTTCCGTACACGTATAGTTCGACGGGACCATACTCGCCGGTTCCGACATCCACTTCCTGAAAGTAGAGATCCGTTCCGCCCCGGTAATCGTCCATGGCGTCCATCCAATCGAAAGCCCGGCCGTCCTCGAAATCGAAAGCGCCGAACACGCGGCCTTCTGAAAATCCGTCGTTGTAACCGTCGTCCCAGCCTCCGTCGCCCAACTCAAGATGGGTATCGTTTTCAAGAAAAGTCAGATATCCCGAATAAAACGCGGCATCGTATCCTTCGCTGAACCCGATGGTGAACGCGAAGTCGTAGCAGACGAAGTAACCGTCGTTATAGGCGTACCAGATGCCGTCGTAATAACCGCGATCGTAATCGGGCGACTGCGGATTGGGAATGTCGCCGCCCTGGTAATAGATAGGCGTATTCGATCGGGTATCGTAACTGTCGTCAAAACCTTTCCAGTACCACTCGTCGTTGGCGAACCCCGCAAGAAAGCCCCGCTGGTAGTCTTCGGTATACGAGGACGCCACCACGGTAAGCGTGGCCGGGCGGGAGACGGCCTTGCCGTAGGCGTTCGACACTTCGCAAATGTATTGGCCCGCGTACAGGCCGTTGACCGGCGGCGTGGCGTAGGTGGCCAGATTGGCCGCCCAGAGTTCCGCGCCATCTTTTTTCCACTGGTACGATAAGGGCCATGCGCCAATCGCCACACAGGTAAACGAAGCCACATTGCCGGCCTCGACCGTCTGCGACTGGGGTTGGATCAGGATAACCGGCGCGTCAGGACAACCCGCCGTAAGAAGGGCTGCAATCCCCGCTAAAAACAGGTTGCACAGCCCGAATCCACGGCTGTTTACGCGCCGAATCCCATACATTCCGCTGGAAACGGTTTCGTTTTTTTCACTCGTGTTTCTCACGTTCACAACCTCCACGTTGCGCCTGCGATACCGCGCATTGATACGAAAAATTCTCCGGGAAGACACGCGGGACAGACTCCCGCGCGCACCGCTTCGTTAGCGTCTCCTCGATCCCTCAGGACCACCGAAACCGGCCCCACGGCCGCCGCCGCCCATGCCGGTTCTACCGGATTCTTGGCGCGGCGCGATGAATGGGTTTGGCTCCGGCGCAGCAGGCCGCGGCGGTCCCAATCGCTGTACTTCGACGCTTCGTCCGCGCTGTTCCGATCCGCTGCCCGAATCGTGCGAACGGAGCGATGGATTTGTCATCGAAGGCGGCGGCATGGCTTGCCGCACCGTTTCCGGCTGGTGGGATTCGGGTCGCATGACGGGTTCGGCCATCGGGCGGCGCGCCGGCGCCTCCTGCATACGCGGAGCCGGCATGGAGACTTCCGCAGGCCGGTTTCGTTCCATTTGTGTACGGGGCAAACCCGGGGATGGCATAGCCGGCGTCTGTTGTATTGTTTCGTTTAGGCGCGGAGACGTGCGGGTGGGCGCGGGTTCCGGCCCGCGCATGGGAACGGGCGCCGGGACCGATTCGCGTGATCGCGAACGCTGCAGGGTTCGTTCCGGCGAGGGAACGGGATTGAGTTGAACGACTGAAGACCCATTACGGACGATGTTCCGTTCCGGGCTTGGCGTCGTCTCGCGCCGGGCCGGGGTACGATCCGGGACGGTTTGAACCGGACCCTGACGTTCGATCAAACGGTTGTTGCGGACCGTTTCCCGTTCCGGGCTTGGCGTCGTCTCGCGCCGGGCCGGGGTACGATCCGGGACGGTTTGAACCGGCCCCGTCTGTTCGCCCAAGCGGTTGCCCCGGCCCACGCCTCGTTCAGGGGTATTCGCCGGGCTCTTTTGGGGAGCACGGACAGCCGAATCCGTATCCCGCGCATGTTGTCCGTCAGACCGCGAACCGGGAATGATTTCGCCCTGTTCCGGCGCCTTTCCGGCATCCCGGATACCACCGGGTTCGGGCCGTGCGGCATCTCCACGGCCACGTATATCCCGGCCGCCGCCGGACCGGTCTCCGCGATCGGTACGTGCTGTTTCGTCCGTGCCCGGCAACGGCAATCTCGATACGCCTTCCGTAGTCAACGGCGCGCGCATAATTGCCGCCGAACGGCGCGGGTCGGGTCCGGCCTCGCGGATTTCAGGCGTGACACGGACGCTTCGCAGGGGAGCGGCGGTTTCGGGCCGGACGGATACCGCCCGATCCCTCGGCGGGCCGGCCAGGCGCGGCGTAAATTCCTGCCGTCCCAAGGAAGTTTCCAGTGTGGCGATGCGCGCATGGGCGGGATCTCTCGATGGCAACGAATCATATCCGCGGATTACCCGCCTCGGCGCATAATCCCTGACTTCCAGCCGGGAATCACGCGCGAAATCGTGAGGATGGCCATGTTGCGAACCGATGTTGATGTTCCAGACCGTAATCTGTGTGACAGGAACGGGGCGCACGATGACAGGCGTGACAGGCCGCACATAGCAGGAACCCATCAGCAGGTCGTCTGCCAGACAATACGAACTTGCGTACAGGCCGAAATGCGCCCGTCCTACCGCAAAAGTCCCGCCCACAACCGTACAGGGACGGTCGAAGGGATCCAGCGGCGTCCACACAAAATGCGGCCCATAATGCACGGCGGATACCCACGCCGGGCCCCAGCCGCTCCGATATGTCCACACCCATCCGTAGCGGGAAGTGTACCGCCACCGGCCGTAATGCGTCGTGACATACGAAAAGGGATAACTTTCCACCCAGCAATATCCGGCCCCGCTTACGTAACTCCAGCGGCCATAGCGATACGGCACATAATCAACCACAACAGTCGGCCGCCAGCAATACACCGATTCCACTTCGACCCATTCGCCGTAGGGCGACAGATCCGCCACGCCCATCGGGGTCCGGTCTATCGGAGCCGTCTTGGGAATGCGTTCCTCGCCTTCCGCCAGCAGCCGTGCCCGGTCGCGATTCCAAGTGTCGAAATCGTCTTCGACATTCAGATTGAACACGGTGGGTTCAGACGGAAGGTATCCGGGGTCCACGTAGGATCGCTGTCCCGCGTTGAGGACCACGTCACCTCCGGCTTGGCATCGCACGGTGGCGCTCCCCCAGCGCACGCTGACGGTCGTTCCGCCTTCCGCAACGATATCTATCCGCACCATGCTGTTCTGATTTATGTCCACCATGGACACCGGCGTGTCGAATTCCATGCTGCCCGTACTGCGCGCCGTTCGCTGCAAATAAAACGAGCCATGCCAGCCCCGAAGCCGTCCGGAAGGCGGAAGCGTTTCGATATCCACCTTGCTTGCGTCGGCCATTCGGAGAAACGAACCGCCGGACATTTCGAGTTCCAGGACGCCTTTCTGATCCACCCATAACGTGTCGTTCGGCAGCACAATCGTATTGAGGGTCGCGTAACTCCAGTCGGTGTCGTCCCGCCCCTTGATCATCCCGTCGCCCGCGTCGTAACTTACGCGCGCATGCAGAAAATCCTCACCGGCGGCCGCCAGACATGCCAGACAGCATAGTGCCACCGTTGCCGCACACCACCTTTTCCTGTTCATGATCTTTTCTCCTGGCAATCCTTCACGCGCCCAAACAAGCGCCGATCCGATTGCATTTTCATTACAACCGTATAGACGGAAATCAGGTGCGGTTATTCACCGGATTCGTCGGCGGCGTTCGCCTTTTTTGCGGAGGGAACGATGGCGGAATCGAGCGCCGCGGCCACATAGGCGGCGGGATCCGATCCAAAAGCCGCGAATTCCGCCGCATTGGTGAATCCGTCACCGTCCGCGTCGCCGTTTTTACTGAAATATTGGGGGAAACGCGCATAGTTGTTCAGATCAATTTGCGGATTGGCGGCCGTATCGCCCAGCAGAAACATGAGCGCTTGGATGAAACCCGCCGAGCCGGTGCACGACACATAACCGGGAATCGAATAGTCCGAAGACCCGTCGCCAATGAGCATCATGCCCACCATCAACTGCGGCAAACCATCCGCCAGCAGCACGATCAACGGCCAATACATCCCCACATCGGCCGCAAATTGCGCATAGTTTTTATTCCATCCCTCAATGATCGCCGATCGCTTCAGGCCATTGGGTAATTTGAAAAAGGGCGTATTGAGAACTTTCTCGACCAACGCCAATTCGTGAACGCAGTCGAGCATGCCATTGCCATTGAGTTCGAACAGGACTTCCGGCTCCTCTTGAACCCAAGACGAACCGTTCAAGTCGGCGGCTTCCGGCAGCAGCCGCGCCGCCAGCGCGGCAAATTCGGGATCGACCATACCCCAGGCTTCGTTGTCGTGTACTTTCTGAAAAAACAGGCAGAAGGTTTCGCCTTCTTTTAGTGGATTCTCCCCTTCGCCTTCGCCTTCCCCTTCGCCTTCCCCTTCGCCTTCGCCTTCCCCTTCCCCTTCGCCTTCGCCTTCGCCTTCGCCTTCGCCTTCCCCTTCGCCTTCGCCTTCCCCTTCGCCTTCGCCTTCGCCTTCGCCTTCGCCGGATCCCGGTATGAATTCATAGGCGCCAATGTCGTAATCCGATCCGTCGCCGGTTGGCCCGGCGCCAAGTCCGTCTCCGTCAATTCCGCGTGTTTGGCCGAGAAAATCGATCAAAACAAGCCCGCTGGCGGTATCGCCGGTATGCTTGCCGGTATCAATACAGGGGGAACCGGGTTTCAATGCGCACACGTTCAGTCCCAATCCGATGAATTTCGGATCGGCGTCTATATTGCCCGTGCCGGCGTATCCTCCGCGCACGTTACAGTACGTGACGATCGGTTGCGAGATGGGGTCGGAATTCTGAAGGGGTATCTCGCCTTCTTTTCCCCAGAGAATGCAGTTGGCCACGATCGGTGACGATTTGAGATTGGCCAACGACGTGCCCGCACTGATTTTGGCATCCGGCGTGCCACCGGCTGTCATGTTGGCATTGGCCCGGTTGAACGCCAGCGTACAATTCGCGATGACGGAATTCGCGCTGCTGTTGTAAATGCCTCCGCCCTCCACGCCCGCGTTGCCCATGAACACGGAGTTGACAATACGCGGAGCACACAATTCGGCATATACGCCGCCGCCCCATAATCCGGCCTCGTTGTTTTTGAACAGGCATTCCGAGATGATCGAAGTGGATTCCTGCAGATTGAGGCCGCCGCCGTTTCCGATACACAGGTTCGTGTCGAACCGGCATCCCTTGGCCACGATGGGGTTTTTTTCGCAGCAAAGGGCGCCTGCAATGACCCACGACATATTATTGGAAAAAACACACCGATCGAAACGGCCGCCGCCGCGCGCCATGTAGATTGCCCCGCCCTTGGCAACCGCCATATTTTTCTCGAACAGACAATCGCGAATCGTGGGCACGCCGCCTTCGCTGTAAAGGGCGGCCCCATAAAGGCCCCTGTTTTGCGAAAACGTGCAATTGACGATGCGGGGGGACGAACGAACGATATAGAGTCCCCCGCCGCGATCCGGGCCGGTTTCACTGCCTGTCGCGCGCCCGCCTTGGATGATCAGGCCGTCCAAAACAGCGTCGTCCGCCCCAATTATCACATGATAGGCCGCCGCTCCGTTGCGCGCCTTGCTCCCGTCAATGACGGTCCGGCGCGCGGCCCAGTCGCGTTGGTCCCGTTGTGTTTCCGTGCCGGCGAATCCCCCGTATATTTCGATGCCGCGCCGTAAAACCAGCGCGCCATTTGCATTGGATCGCGCTTCGTCGTAAATGCCTTCGCGCACCCAGACCTCGCCGCGTCCAAATTTGAAAAACGCCTTGTCAATGCCGCGTTGAAGGCTTGAAAAGGCCGTTTCCCATGTGGTTCCATCCTGAAAATGCGAAGGATTGTCGCGGTTCACATAGATGACACGCTGTTCGGGTTCCCCTTCGCCTTCCCCTTCGCCTTCCCCTTCGCCTTCTCCCTCACCCTCGCCTTCCCCGGCCCGGTCAGGCGCTTCGGCCGTGATGCGGATGGCGATCTGTTGCAGTCCCCAATACACCATTATCCGGCCTTCATTTATCTTGTTGGGCAATGAGGACGGAATTATGCGAACTTCGATGCCGGTTTTGTCGTTTGGCCCCGAACTGACTCCTCCCGTCGGGGTCAACGCCATCCATGGCGCGCTGACCACGGCTTCAAATCGAATGGGCGTTCCGGGCAGGCCGGTGTTCGAGACATAAAAGGTCCATACCGTTTCGTGCGGACGGAAGGTATGGCTGGTCTCGGATACCGAAAGTTCCGGTCCCTTCTCGCGGGGACACCCCGTCAGCGCGGCGAGACACCCTATGCCCAGTACCGCGGCTATCCCCATCGGGCAAACGCGCGTTATCACCTTCAACCGGCCCATCGCCGAATCCTCCCTCACGACGCACGGCGCGTCTTCAGGGTCAACCAATTTCTTCCCAGTATAGCACGCCACACCTACGAATCCGCATCCCGTGCGCCTGGCCGCAGGGATAGGAATCACCATCCACAATACCATCGGATAGTGTATCTGTTGCGCCTGGGGCGGCTATCCGGTTTATCCTGGATTCGGCAATTGAAATCCGAGTCCTATGCGCAAACAGTGGACATCGTGGACTTTGTGGACGAAGTGGACAAGAAAACCAATTCCCTTTTGAATGAAGTCCGCTGTGTAAAGTTTTAGGGGCGAATCATGTCCCGCTCGGCTGGCGCTTGGGCAGACGGACAACAAAGCGGGTGTTTGGACCATTCGTGTCAATGATCAATTCCCCGTGATGCGCTTCCAGAATCTGCGCGGAAATGCTCAACCCCAAGCCGACGCCTTTCCCCGGTTGCTTTGTGGTGAAAAACGGCAACATCGCCTTTTCCCGGATTTCGGGGGCCAGTCCGTGGCCGCTGTCGGTAACCGTCAGGGCGATTGTCTCGCCTTCGTCCTGAACGCCGATTCGTATCCACTTCTCCGGGATCGCCTCGACGGCGTCGTGGGCATTATTGATCAGATTCAGGAGCACCTGTGATATCTGGGGCGGCAAGCATTCGATTTCAATGTCGGGAATGGCGGCGACTTCCAGCAGGATGCCTTTTGCCATAAAACGCGCCTGGCATAATTCCAAGAGATCCGCCACGAGACTTTGGACCGGCGTCAGTGTATAAGGATCCTGCGATCCGTCGCGCGAAAGCATCCGCAGCGCCCGGATAATCCGCGAAATCCGCTCGACGTTGCGCCCCACAACCTCGGAAACCTTTGCGAGCCTCGCCGGGTCGGGATGATCCTGCCGGGCCAGCACATCCAGTTGTTGCGCGGCGCCCGAAATGATCGCCAGCGGATTGTTGATTTCGTGGGCGATTCCGCTGGCCATGGTGCCCACGGCCGAAAGCCGCGACGCATGAAGCATCTGCGCTTGCTGTTCGGCGATAGTCCGCTCCGCCACGACGCGGGACGTCACATCGTTTCCGACACAGAACAATTCGCGGATACGGCTGACCTCATCATAAACCGGCGTACTGGTCCATGAAATCCAGACATGGCGTCCGTCGCCCCGGGTCCATTCGTATTCGCTATCCATCGAATGATCCGGATGTTTCCCGTTGCGGCGAAGCAAGGCGGCCAAATCCGTTCCGTCCGTCCGGTCTGCTGGAAGAACCGTTCCCAAAGCGCTTTGTCCAAGCAAGGCCTTTTCCGTCCGACCAAAGAATTGTTCGGCATACTCGTTGAAAAAGGTGATTTTACCCCCGGTATCCAGTCGGGTGATGATCGTGTTGGCGTTCTGCACGAGATCCCGGTACTTCGATTCGCTGGCCTGCAAGGATTGATCGGCGCGCTTGCGCTCGGTGATATCGCGAAGGAAAACGTATTGCCGTCCTCCGGTCGTGCTCAAATGGCTGGTGCTGACTTCCACATCAATTACGGATCCGTCTTTTCGGCGATGCCGGGTTTCGAAGCGATCCCAGCCTTTGGCTTGCACTCTCTGGATATGCTCGGCGACGTCCTCGGCCGTCTCGACGGCTTCTACGTCCGCGATACTCATGTTCAGGAGTTCATCCCGGCTGTATCCGATCACGCGGCAATACGCTTCATTTACGTCCAGAAATCGTCCATGGTCATCCACGACCCAGAATCCGTCCATGGCCGTGCGCAAAATCAGTTGGTGTTCTTCCTCGGCCTTGCGCCATTCGGACACGTCGCGGATGATCCCCACCGCGTGCCACTCATCCCGCAGGCGAACGGAAGAGACGGAAATTTCGACGTCAATTTCAGCGCCGTCCTTGCGTTTTGCCTTGACCAACGTCGTTTTGCCCACGATGGGCCCTTCGCCCGTAGCCCGCCAAACACGCAAACCATCCGAATACTTGTTTTCCAGACTGGGAGAAGCAAATGTTTCATGGACGGGTTTGCCCATGATGTCCCCCGCCGTGTATCCCAAAATCCGCTCGGCGGCCGGATTCCCGTAACACACGCATCCCGCGTTGTCCATCAGGACAATGCCGTCCAGCGCCGACGCGCTGATGGCATGCAGCACGGCTTCGTTTTCGCGCAGACTCTTCTCCACCTGTTCCCGGCGGGCGGCTTCTTCAGTGAGCCGCGTATGTTCCGCCATGAGCCGTTGCCGCGACGCCATCAACTCGATAACGGCCAAGAAGAACGCGAACGCAATCAGGACAAGCCCCAAGCCCGTGAAAAGGTTGTCGAACGCCCGCAGTGTGTTGTTCCAGTCTCGGCTTACAAGCCCATCCAAGAGCCGCAATGATTGTAAAATCCGGTACGATTGGGAAAGTAACAGCAGCGTTGTGCCGCTCATGACAAGCAACACCAGTTTCCGCTCGCGGCGAATCCGGCCCAGAAGGTGCATGGTAAAGACGCAAATGAGCAGGAATCCGATGCCGGACGCCGAAAGACGCAACCATGCAATGTTGCGCCCGAAAAGGCGCATCGCAAAGTCGGGCAGGAGCGCCGCAAAGACCATCCATCCGAGCGGAATCAACATCAGCAGGCGCAATCGTCTTGTGTTGACTTGCCCTTCGGGAACGTTGTCTTTCCGCATAGCGCCGATCCCCTGTTCAAACACCTCACGCTTCTTGGAACGCCGCCTCACTTACAAGACATCATACAACAAGCCGCCGTAAAAAGCCATACCCCGAAACCCACCACAATCCGCACGTAAACGGGAGGGCCGGCGTCCCCACCGGCCGTGGCGCCCGGTTTCCTGATTGGACAGGGCAACGCGAAGCGGCTCGCGAAGACGCGCGCCCTCCCAAGTTTATGGAAAAATAGCCCGGAAGCGGCGCAGACCATTGAGACTTTGCAAAGCCTTTTCGTTATATCCGCTCAGACTGGACTGTCTGCGCCACGGATTTCGTCCTTTATTCATACCCTCTTGGAAAATGTTCGCCGGGCCGGACCTCCGAGTTGAGCAACGCCGTCCTGTTCGTGGTATTGTGGCGGAATACTTGGAGGGACCGTATGATGACGGAGTGGACATGGGACGATGTCAAGGAAGCATTGCGCGAAGTGCTCGATGAGGAAATGGGCACGGGCCACTGCGCCATTGCGCCGAAATGGAAGGGCGGCAAGATGATCCTTCAGCCGTTCGACACGGCGTTGCAGGGCAAAGAAGTGCCGATCGCAATCTTTTTCAAGAAGATTGTGTCAGTGCGCGAAAAACTGCGCGTTCTCGAACAGAAAATCAACAACCATCCCGCGCTGGCGCAGGAGGATAAAATCGAATTGCAGCAACTCATCACGCGCGCCTATGGCAGTTTGACGACGTTCAACATTCTGTTCCGCGACGAGGATGACCGCTTCAAGGGCGTATCGGAGTAGATGATGCGGGACGATGCCCAAAACGTGGTGCTGATCGGCATGCCCGGCGCCGGCAAGAGCACGGCCGGCGTGCTGCTGGCGAAGGCGTTGTCGCGCAGTTTCATAGACACGGATGTGTATCTGCAAGCGCGCGAGGGGCGGCGCCTCCAGGATATCATTGATACGGATGGTCTCGACCGTTTTCGCGCCATCGAAGAAAATTATATCCTGTCGCTGGATTGCCGCGGGCATGTGGTGGCGACCGGCGGCAGCGTCGTATACAGTGATCGTGCCATGTCGCACCTGCGGCGATCGGGGCCTATTGTCTATCTTTATCTGCCGCTGGAACCCTTGTACGCGCGGGTGACCAATCTCGATTCGCGGGGCGTCGTCATGGCGCCGGGCCAGACGTTCGCGGAATTGTTTGATGAGCGCCAGCCGCTCTATGCGAAACATGCGGATATAACAATTCCTTGCGAGGGATTGAACCACGACGAAACGGTCGCCGCGATTGTCGGAGCGTTGAAGAAAAGGGGACTGTATGAATGCTGAAACAACCGGCCTGCGCGACCTGGCGGGCAAACGGGGATTGCGTATCGGATCGGCGGTCAGTGCCGATGCTCTGCGCAACGATCCGCAATACCGGGCGATCCTTGCGCGTGAATTCAACATGATTACCTGTGAAAACGAGATGAAATTTGGTCCCTTGCGACCCGAACGCGACCGGTTCGCGTTCGACGACGCCGATGCCATCGTCGCGTTCGCGCGGGAACAGGGGATGGCCGTGCGCGGCCACACGCTGATCTGGCATAACATCCTGCCGGACTGGTTCGCGAACGGCGGATTCACGTATGACGACGGCATTGACATGGTGCGAAGCCATATCCACACGGTCGTGCGCCGGTATCGCGGTAGCGTGTTCGCATGGGACGTCGTCAACGAAGCGCTGGCCGACCGTGGCGGCTGGCGCGATTCGCCGTTCCTGCGCATGTTCGGCCCGGATTATCTCGCGATGGCGTTCCACTGGGCGCACGAGGCCGACCCGGACGCGAAACTGTTCTATAACGATTACAGCGCGGACGGCCTGAACCGGAAATCGGACGCCATGTACGCCATGGTCCGCATGTTGCTCGAACAGGGCGTGCCCATCCACGGCGTCGGCCTCCAGATGCACCTGTGCATCGGAGACGATATCCATCCGGCGTCCATCGCCGCGAACATCAAACGTTTCAACGACCTCGGCCTCGACGTTCACGTCACCGAGATGGATGTCCGTATCAAGGAACCGTTTCTCGAATCCGATTTGCTGCAACAGGCGCGCATCTATCGTGAAATCACGGATGTGTGCCTGCGCGCCGAACGATGCGGCGCATTGGCCGTCTGGGGCGTGACGGATCGGTACTCGTGGGTTCCGCAGGCATTCAAAGGCGAAGGCGCCGCGTTGCTCTTTGACGCCTCCGGACAACCCAAACCCGCCTACGAAGCCGTCCGAAACGCACTGGCCTCCTGAAGAAATAAAGGAAAAGGCATACTCTTGTCCAAATTTCGAAGGTCCATTATCAACGCAACGGCGCAAAGAACGCGGAGAATCGTGGAGATTACCGCGTGACAACTTTTCGACCCGCGGACATAGACCTCAAATTGACGAATGCGATTTCGTCTCCAGCAGCGCGACTACGCGCTCCTTTTCCCGTTTATAAACACGCTTCTCCGAGCCTGTGAAAAAAAGCCCAGTCACGTGGCGCAGACTGTCCAGTCTGTGCAATAAGGACGTTTTTTACTATAGATCCGCGCAGACTCGACAGTCTGCGCCACGGGTTTCGTCATTTATTCACAACCTCTTTGCGCTCCTTTGCGTTCTCGGCGCCTCTGCGTTGGAGTTATTTTGGACAGCAATGGAAAAGGCACGGGAAAGAACCATCGCTTGCCAGAACGGAAGCCGGCTAATTGGCGGTGTTATCCTGGATTCGGCAATCGAAACCCCAGTCCTGCGCGCAAACCGTGGACATTGTGGATGAAGTGAACAAGAAAACCTATCATCTTTCGAAATGAAGTCCGCTTTGTCCACAAGGTCAACAACGTCCAGAAATTAGAACGTAGAACCCCATCTTGAGTGCCGAATCTGAGTTTATCATTCCGTCGGTTTGTGTTTCGGGCGGGCGTGGGATATCATAAAAATCTATGTAGTAACATATCCGACAAGGGTTGGAAAGGGTTCGCAGGAAAAAGGTGACGGCAAACCACGTATTGGTAGTGGACGATTTTGTGGAAAACACGCAAATTCTGGAGGCGTTTTTGGGCGCCAAGGGTTACCGTGTGTCCTGTGCGTCCAATGGGCAGGAAGCGTTGGACAAAGTCGTGGCGGAACCGCCCGACATCATCCTACTGGACCTGATGATGCCAGGCATAAACGGATTCGAGGTCTGCAACTGCCTGAAGCAGGCGCCCGGCACACGTCATATTCCCGTTATCATCGTCACGGGGCTGCACGAACGGGAGGCCAATATCCAGGCGCTGGAAGCCGGCGCGGATGATTTTATCGTAAAGCCGTTCGACGCGCTCCTGCTCGACGCGCGCATCCGGAATTCGCTGCGCACCAAGGCGCTTCAGGATCAGATCATCCAGTACCAGAAACGGCTCGAAACCCAGAACGAGGAATTGGAACAGCGCGTGCGTGAGCGCACTGCGCAACTGATCCGGACGCGGCAGGTTACCGTCTTCAGCCTGGCCAAACTGGCGGAATCCCGCGATACCGAAACCGGCGCGCATCTCGAACGGATCCGTTCCTATGCGCGCGCCATCGCGACAGAACTGGCCCGGGGCGGACAGTATGGCGAAACGCTTTCGCCGGCGTTCATCGAAGAGATATATCATTCGAGTCCGCTTCACGACATCGGAAAAGTCGGCATTCCCGACGGCATCCTGCTGAAACCGGGCGCCTTGACGCCGGACGAATTCGATTTCATGAAAACGCACACCCTGATCGGCGGGGATACTCTTCGCGCGGCGGATATCGAGGCGGGGCGCGAATCGTTTCTGGCGATGGGCCGCGACATCGCCTACTTTCATCATGAACGCTGGGACGGCGGCGGATATCCCCGCGGGCTGAAGGGAACCGATATTCCGCTGGCGGCGCGGATTGTGGCCGTGAGCGACGTGTACGACGCCCTCTCATCCAAGAGGCCCTACAAAGAGGCGTTTTCGCACGAAAAATCGAAAGGCATTATCATCGAGGGCCGCGGCACGGCATTCGATCCGGCCGTCGTGGACGCCTTCCTGGCGTGCGAGGAGGACGTGCTCAAGACGCAGTGCCGGCTTCAGGACAGCGGCGTGGGCCACGTTTACAAGGCCGCCGTCCGGACGGGGATCGCCCAACCCAAGCCATGACTTTTGTCATCCGGTGGACTTGTTCCGATACAATTCTTCCTGTGGGATGCTTCCCAATTTGCGGAGAGGTTGTGAATAAACTTGGATTCGGCAATCGAATTTCGAGTCCTATGTGTAAGCGGTAGACGTCATGGACCTTGTGGACGAAATGGACAACAAAACCAATCTCCTTGCGGATGAAGTCCACCGCTACCACAAGGTCCACGACATCCAGAGGATAGCACGTGGAATCTGATTTTGACTGCTGAATCCAGGATAAATAACGAAACTCGTGGCGCAGACTGTCGAGTCTGCGCAGGTATATAGTAAAAAAGTCCTTTTTTTTGCACAGACTGGACAGCCTGCGCCACGTGACTGGTTTTTTCACAGGCTCGGAGACAACGACCATGCGGCATGTATTGCGGCTCTTGTTGGCAACACTGTTTGTTTCAGGGACGGCGTTCGGCGGTCCGGCCGAGCGGTTGAACCTGAACCGGGGCGATGCCATTGCCGGCGTGTCCGGCATCACGTTTGATGGACGGTTTTTTACGGTTCCAGGGCGTGATCCCATTCCGCGGGACGAGGTGAAATCCATCGAATTCCTCCGGGAAAAAGAATCCGGCGAAACGGATGCGATGACCGGCGGCGAGGGCTTGTCGGCGGCGGCGCGCGCGGCGCTTCCCGGGGCGAAACGGATGATACAGGCTTTTCCCGGCATTGCCGGCGTCATGCTGGTGGACGACGGCCGGTTCGTTTACCGGAAAGACGGCGCCCACGTGTACCGGTACCATTTTGCCGGACTGGTCCTGAAAGAAGAGAAAAAGGAATGGGCGCAGGTCGGCGCGGGCTTTGAGGAAGGCCGCAGCCGCGTGCGCATTTTGTATGGACGCGCCATAGCGCCGGACGGTTCCGTAACCGTCCTGACACCGGCCATGATCAAAACCAGCAGTCCGTCCGAGGAAATGATGTTTTTCAACCCGAACCGCAAGATCCTCACGGGCGTCATTCCCGGCGTCGAAATCGGATCCATCGTCGAGTATGGCTATGAATACGAGGAGTACAATCCCGAAGATCCGCGCCTGTTCAACCCGGGATTCTTTTTTCAAAGCACCGAACCGATGATCCTGTCGAGGCTTGCGGTCGAAATGCCGAAGGACATACCGCTGCATTACGCAGCGCGCCACTTTTCCGACCCTAAAAAGGCGGAACCGTCCATTGAAGAAAAAGACGATGTCCGAATTTATACATGGCAGATCGAAAACATGCCGCCTATTGCCGAAGAGCCGATGATGCCGCCGGAACCGGATATCGTTCCCATGGTCGAGTGCTCGGTATTCAAGGATCACCAGGAAGTCTTCGATCTGTTGCGCCGGTTGCAGGAGGCGCGCATGAAACCCACGCCGGCTATCGAGGAAAAAGTCCGGGAGATTGTGCAGCATGCGTCCACGGACGAGGAAAAACTCGCACGTATTTACCATTGGGTCCAGGAAAACACACGCTACATTTCCATCAAGGGAAGTCTTGGCGCCGGCTTTTCGGGACATACCGCGCAGGAAACCTTCGAGAACCGGTACGGCGACTGCACGGACAAATCCATCCTGTTCTGCACGATGCTCAAGACGATTGGAATTGAAGCGTATCCGATCATCGTCATGACCAACGACGCGGGCGCGGCGGTCACGGAAATCCCCACGCTCAGCGGCAACCATTGCATCAGCGAAGTATGCCTTGCGGGACGCTGCTTTTACCTCGACACGACGGCGCAGACGTACCGTTATCCCTATTTTCGCGCGGACGACCACGGCATCGCGGCCGTCAACGCGATTCGCGGCGACATCCGGACGATCCCCGTGCCGCCGCCGGAAGACAACCGGCGCGTGTCGCGTCTGGACATCGTGCTGTCGGCCAACGGCGATGCGGCCGTCAAGACGCGCAACGACTATAACGGCACGGTCGAAGCGGGCATTCGTTCCTTCTGGAAAAACGCGCGTGAAGACGAACGAAAACCGATGATGATGGAATACGTCAACGCGATCAGTCCCGGCGCGGTCCTGCGCGACTTCACGCTGACGCCGCTCGACGATCTCCTTGTTCCGCTGGTGATGACCATTGACTATACGCTGCCCGGCCATGCCATTCGCGTGAAGGATCTCCTGTATCTGCGTATGCCGACGCTTGAGCGGGATTTTCCCGAAGCCGCGCTGGAAAAACGGCGGTATCCGATCCAGTACATGACGACGGAAGAACGTGTGCTCGAAATCACTCTTTCCATGCCCACCGGTTTTCATGTGCGATGGATGCCGCCGCCGATCGATTTGTCGAGTCCATATCTCGACTATCACGCAAAATACGAAGAACAGACGGACCGGGTGATCCTGCGCGAGTCGTTCCGGCGTCTTGAACGCATCGTGCCGCCTGCCGATTACCCCGCCTACCGCGACGCACTGCGACAAATCGCCGCTTTTGGCAAACAGGAAATCTTCCTGTCCGCAAAGGATTGATCACATGAAAAAGCCCTTTTCAGACAAGCCGTTTACCGCGATTCGACTGATGGTTTTTTTTCTTTTCGGCCTGCCGTGGCCGGTTCCGGCGGACACCCTGTACCTGCGCGCGGGCGAACAGGCCGAGGGCGTGCTCAAAGCCATGGAACCGGAAACCGTCGCGTTTGAAGAACCGGGCGGCGTCAAAATCCATAACAAGGAAGACGTCGCACGCATTCAGATGCAACAGTCGCGCCGGTTCGACGACATTACTGATGCCGCCATGATTTCGGATCCGGATCTCCGGCAGTGCATCGCCGAACAACCGTCCGAATCGGATTACCCGGCTGACGGATCGGCCACGCTTCTGCACCGCCGCGTCTTCGATCTGACCACGCCCGGCCTCGTGCGGGAAACGACGCGCACGATTACCAAAATTCTCCGCCAACGCGGGGAAAACGCCGCCAGCACGACGATCCGGTATTTTGAGGACGCCGACAAGCCGGAAATTGATTTCGCCCTGACCGTCACGCCGGACGGGCGCGTGCTGCATTTGAACGATACGGCGATCAAAGACGAATCCGTGTATGCACGGTTTCCCGATTACCGGCGCCTGTCGCGGCTTCGCTTTGTCTGCAAGGAACCGGCCCCCGGAAGCATTCTCGATGTCCAGTACACGGTGGAACGAACGCGCAATACCCCGCTGGAACCATTCTATTCCGAGGAGCCATTCCGGTATGATTCGCCCTTGTTGCGCAAGGAAGTCGTCGTGATAACGCCTTCCGGCACGGAGATTGCGCATGGCCTGAGCGCGGCCTGCGCCGGCAAGATTGATTATTCTGAAATTTCTGAAAATGGGCATGTCCGCCGGGTATGGCGGCTCAAACAGCCCGAATCCGGCATCATGCAGGAGCCGCTCATGCCGCCGCGCAATACCTTCATTCCCCTGTTGACCTTGGGCGCGCCGGCGTCGTGGGATGGCGTGGCGCAAGCCTATCGCGCCATGCTCGGCGCGTTACCGCCGCTGTCCGATCCGCTGCGTGGAAAAGCCGTCGAACTGGCGAAACACGGCGGCGCGGCGGCCATTTATGAACATATCGCGAAAACAATTCGCACGGCGCCCGTCGGCCAGCATGAATTTCGTTTCCAGCCCCATTCTCCGGACGAAACCGCCTCGCGCGGCCTGGCCAACGAACTGGACAAGAACGTTTTGTATTGGGCCATGCTGAAAGCCGCCGGGTTCGATTGCGCCTTCGCGCTCGTGCGTAACCGCATGCAGGGGCCGCTTGACGAGAACGTGCCTTCGATCCGCGCCTTTCATCGCTCAGCGGTGTTTCTCGTGAAAAACCACCAATTTTCGACGACCGTCAGCGACCGGCTTCCCTTCGAAGCCGTCCCCGGCGACTTACAGGATGCGCCGGCACTCGTATTTTTCGACAAAGGCGCCCGGCGCATGAAAATCCCCGTGGCGAAACCCAGTTCCGAAAGAGACGAGACGCGCTTCGAGGCGCGTCTGCATGAAGACGGCGAATTGGATCTTACCATCGTTTACCTCGCCACGGGCAACGGACAGCCGGCGCTACGCGCATTCAAGGACTTCGACGAGCAACAGTTGCGCCATCGGCTTGAAGCCGCGGCCGCGCGCATTCATCCCGCGGCGCTTCTGAAGAGTTACAAGACAAGCGATCTGTCGGACCTCTCCGTTCCTCCTTCGATTTCACTTTCGTGCCGGATTCCGGGATTTGCCACAACGGCCGGCGGTGATCTCATGTTGTTCAATCTGCCGGCCGTGGATTACAGCGCGTCGGACGCGGGACGTTCCTCGAGGGAATACGGTTTGTTCTGGTTTCAGACATCCCGCGCGCGCGTGGCCGGTTCCATTGAGTTGCCGAAAGGGTTTGCTGTATACGGCGGCCCTGGACGCATTCGCCTGAAAACCGAAACCGTCGCGTACAGCGCCCGGTTCAGCGCAAAAGCAAACAGGATTACTTTCGAAGACACCTACGATATCAAGACGCTTTGCGCGCCCGCATCCGCCTACGCGGACTACAAACGCGTGCAGGAAGCGCGCGCCGGCCTTGCGCGCCGGCGTGTCATCATCGAGAAGCGGCCATGATTCTTACGGTAACACCCAACCCATGCGTTGACAAGACGGTATTTATTCCCGAATTGAATGTGGGAACCTTCATGCGGTCGCAGCGGTACACCTGCATCCCCGGAGGAAAAGGGACGAACGTGTCGCGCGCGGCCAAGGCGTTGGGCCGGGCGACGGCGGCGATGGTCGTTGTGGGGGGCCATTCCGGCGCGCATGTCGTCGAAATGATTCGTGAACAGGACGGGGTCGAATGTATTCCGGCATGGGTCGCATCGCCCACGCGAACCATCACGACCGTGCTGGAGGAAAAAATTCACCGGCAAACCGCCTTTTTTGAACCGGGATCGCGCGTGACGGAAGAAGAAGCGGTTTCCATACGGGAATTGTTCGCGAAGACAGTGGTGAAGGCGCGGGTAGTCACTTTTAACGGCACCGTGCCCGATCCGGCGATTGGCGCCTTGTATCGCGAATTGATCCCCGTCGCGAAAGCGGCCGGCGCGATTACGATCCTCGATTCGCATGGGCCGGAACTGGCGCTGGGCCTTGAAGCCGCGCCATACATGATCAAGCCCAATCTTGCCGAGGCGCGGGAACTGGCCGGTTTCGCGCTGGACAGCGACCGCGCGCGATGGAAGGCCGTGGATTTTTTCCACGAGCACGGCGCGACGATGGTCGTGTTGTCTCTGGGCCGGGAAGGCGCGCTGGTCTCGCGCGGCGGAATGCGTTTGCGCGTGACGCCGCCCCCCATTCGGGAAATCAACCCGGTCGGCAGCGGCGATGCGCTCGTGGCGGGGTTTGCCATCGGCCTGCTCGAAGACATGCCGATGGACGAAATGGCGCGGCTGGCCGTTGCGGCAGGAACGGCAAACGCCATGAGCTGGGATATCGGCCACTTCACCCCGGATGAAGTGGAGGCGCTGCTGCCGAGGGTCTCGGTGGACAAGGCATGATCCTGGATTCGGCAGTCAAGATCGGATTCTACGTGCTATCCTCTGGATGTCGTGGACCTTGTGGACAAAATGGACAAGAAAATCAATCCCCTTGCGGGTGAAGTCCACTGGGTCCACAATGTCCATCTCGTCCATGGTTTGGTCGAAAGAGCCGCGTTCAACTGCCGATTTTAGGATGATGCAGGCCGGACGGAGTTTCCGGCAAAGACGCGGGATGCGGCGGTCCGCTCCGGCCTTCGGCCTAATTTCCGACCAGACTGGACAGCATCAGGATCGGCATGAACAGCGCCACGACGATGCCGCCGACGACGATGCCCATGAACATGATAAGAATCGGCTCGATGAGACTGGTCATGCTGTCCACCATCGCCTTGACCTCGGAATCGTAGAATTCGGCGATCTTGAGCAGCATGCCTTCGAGCGCGCCGGTCTTTTCGCCGACGCCGATCATGCGCGTGACCATCGGCGGAAACTGTTCGCTGCGCGCAAGCGGTTCGGCCAGCGTTTCGCCGTTGCGGACGCTGTCGCCGGCGCTCTTGACGACGCGCGCGAAGACCTCGTTGCCGGCGGTGCGCTCGGCGATTTCGAGCGCGTGAAGAATCGCCACGCCGCTGCGGGTCAGCGTGCTCAACGTGCGCGTAAACCGGCTGATGGCCACTTTGCGCAGCAGAATCCCGAAAATGGGCAGGCGCAATTTCAGCACATCGAGATTGTAACGCCCCGAGGGCGTGCGCCCATAGGCGCGGACAGCAAACACGATGGCGATGACCGCCCCCAGCACCGCAAGTCCGACCCAACTTCCCAGCGTGTCGCTGATTGAAATCAAAATCAACGTCGGAGCCGGCAGTCGAACGGGTTTGTCCGGCGTTCCGAAAGACGCGAAAATCGTGGCGAATTGCGGAACGACCCACACGATCAATCCGATCGCAATCAGCAGGATCATGCTGAACGCCACGACAGGATAGGTCATGGCCGACTTGATCCGGCGGCGCAGTTCCTCGCTCGCTTCCATGTAATCCGCCAGTTGCAGCAACACGCCGTCCAGATCGCCGCCCGCTTCACCCGCGCGGACCATGCTGACGTACAGATCGGGAAACGCGCGCGGAAATTTTCCGATGGCGTTGGAAAACGATTCGCCGTTTTCGACATCTTGCGCGCAAGCAAGGATGACGGCGGAGAAATTCGGATCCTCGGACTGTTCGGACAGGATATCGAGACCTTGGAGCAGGGGCAGGCCGGAACTGACGATGGTCGCCAGCTGCCGCGTGAACACGAGCAGGTCGGTTGACTTGACCTTGCGCCGCGCATTGGCGCTGGCGGCCGTGGGCTTGACGGTCTTGCTCGCTTCCGCGGCGTTCTCCACGATAAGCCCCTTGGCAGCCAGCATCTGCGTCAACGCCTGGCGGCTTTCGGCCGTCATCGTCCCCTTTTGGCGCTTGCCGTCGCGCGTGCGCGCTGTGTATGTAAACGTCGGCATGGCTGAGTCCTTCCTCCGCTGCACGGTTTGTCGATCGCTTTGATCGTACCGTCCACGCAATCTGCGCGGATGGCGTGAACCAATAAACCACACACTCGACTGCGATATTCTTGCCGGACTGCTTACGGCCAAGTATACATGCAATGCCGCGATTCGTCAACTCAGCCTGGCATGTTGTTTTACCGGTCCGGGGCCATTACTATTCTGCGGTGATATTCATGTTGGCGCAAGCCAGCCGGCTTTCACGGTTTTTTGGAGAATGTTTCCTATGATTTTCGCCGCCCTCGGCAATATTGACGGAGATGCCCGCGCCCTGGAATCGGCGTTGGCCGGCATTGACGCGGCGGGTATCCAGACGATCGTCCACACCGGGGATTGCGTCGGGTTCGGATCTGCCCCGAATGAAACCCTCTCGTTGCTGCGCGCCCGCGCGATTCCCGGTGTCCAAGGCGACATGGATCGCCGCGTGGCGCGATTCGTCCGCAAGCAGCGCACGCTGCGGACCGAATGCGCGCCGAATGTCTTTTCCGCACTGCAACGGACCTATGACGCGCTCCACAGCGAGCATGTTGAATATCTTGCGGGTTTGCCTCGCGAACGGCGGCTTGTCGTGGATGGAATTACCGTTTACCTTTGCCACGGCAGCCCCCATGGACAGGATGAGGGACTCCTCGAAAGCGACGATGCAAACCGCTTTCGGCGTTTTCGCGAAATGGCCCGTGCGGATATCGTCGTCATGGGCCATACGCCCCATCCGTTTTCACGCATGTGCGACGGCGTATTGTTTGTCAATCCGGGATTCCTGGCGGGCGAATGCCCATGCTATGCCGTCGTGGATACGGAAACGGAACCGTGGTCGGCCGCGTTTCATCGTCCGGGCGATCGAGTTTCCCCCTGATGTGGGTAACATCCCAACCCATTTTCTCTTCGTGCTCGTCATCGTCATCGTAATCGTAATCGTAATCGCACTCAAAACCCTGCTTTTTTGGGACTCGCCAACACATGGAACTTCAATTGGCCGCGCAAATGGCCAAAGGCTGTCGGGTTGTTTTTTGGTAGAAGCAAAACTTTAGGCCCTTATCGCTCGCACATCGACAACAAATTGTCGATGTTTGTAACATGTTGATGTCGAGTGCATTTCGGCTACGTCGAAGGCGTCCCCTCTTCTGGGCGAAGTCCCAGACGAGGCGTAGCACCTTACCGTGTGGCTTCTATCAACAACTACAAGAAGTTTTTGGGCAACTTACACAACCAATTGAAGTACAATGATTTGTCGAGTGCGAATACCGTGGAGTTCTTGCCTCGATTACGATGACGATGGCGAGCACGAGCACGAAAAGAGACTGGGTTGTGGGCAAAGCCCACGTTGGTTTCTTTGTTCGCCACTTTTGCGCGCCGCGCGCAGAAGTGGCGAACAAAAAAATTATACCCTTGATCGAAACATTGCGGCTGGGCCGCCTTAGGGCGCTGATTGCGCGAAACAAGCCGTTTGTTTTGCCGTTTCCGGAGCGTTCGGCGGCTATGGTGGGGATTGGGGAATGCCCCAAGCATACAAGGTGACGTCGCCGGTCGAGGCTTCCTCAATGCGGATCATGTGTTCATTGACCCATGCGCGGTCCGGTTCCTGTTCGGGAAAGAAACCGAAGCGATACCATTCCGCGATGAAATACCCTTTGGGATGCCGCGCGACGAACGCCTTGAGATCGTCCAGTGTCTTGAGTCCTTCCGTCCCGATTTCCCATCGCTCGGACGGCAGGCGGGCGCTGGGGAACCACTCGTCAACCCGCCCAATGTAGTAAAGCGCCGAAACGTAGGTGTCGGCAACAACCATTGTATCCGGCGCCAAGCGTTCGCGGACGTACAGGCACGGCTTGCGATATTGCGGATGCCGCGTCGCCAGCGTCGTGTCAGCCCCGCGCGCCGCTTCAAGGCTATCGCAAGCGAGCAACACGCCTGACCACGCCACGCGCGCGATAAACAGGATTGCCGCGGCCGCGGCGATTTTACGGCCCGGCGATCCGCATCGCGCGCGAATTATCCACGGCAGGGCTACGACGATCGCATAACTGAACGCGGCCGTGTAAAAGGGAAAGGCGAAATACAGGAACCGGTGGCGGCGGTAGGCAAGCGCCAGGCTCAAGACGATCAAGGGTCCCCAGAACGCCAGCGCCATGTACATACCGCGCCGGCCTTCGCGGGCGATCATCAGGAGAGTTCCCGCAACGGCCAGCAGAAAGAATCCGCTTCCAAGGTTGTTCCACAGCCATGCGGCATAGTACACCGGATTGCCCTGCGCGGGATCGTACACATGCGCATTGGATGACGCCGCGCTGAACACGACGCTGGCGTCGTGGGCGGGCAGCGTCAGACGATAGAAGACGATCGTGCCAGCGGCGATCAAACCCGTAGCGGCGAGTAGCGCGGTCCAACGTGATCGCAAGCGGCGTTCGCTCGCCGCCATGGCCGCGCAAAACAACCCTGCCACGCACAAGAACAAAAGGGAATGCAGCGAAACCATCAGACCGGCAAGATAGGCGCCCAAAGCCGCCGTAATGAATAGGACCGGTGATGCGGCGTCTGGCCGGGATGGCTGCCCGATCCCCTGGATTCCCTTCCAGAAGGCCCATACAAACAGCAAATAACACGTTTGTTGCATCGTGTAGAAACGCGCTTCGCGGGCCCATGCCACCGTCCAAGGAGAAAACGCCATGGCGAAGGCGGCCAGGACGGCGGGGCCGCTGCCGAGCAGTAGGCGCACCACCAGGAATGTGATCAGCACGTTGACGGCGTTGAACAAGACGGAAGGCGTCCGGACAACCGCCTCTCCGTCGCCGAACACCTTGATAAAAGCGGCCATCACGGCGTTGAAAGCCGGCGCGACCGGATGCGGCTTGCCGCTCGGCAGGACGGCCTCGCCCGTCTCCGCGATGCGTTTCGCAACGAGGACTTGCACGGCCTCATCGTGCCACAGGCTCGCCGCGCCAAGGTTGGCTCCGCCCAACACAAGGGCCGCGCAGACGGCGGTTATCGCCAGCGCCCATTCCCAACGCGCAATTGGCACATGTTCCATGCGGGCGATTCTACCGGGTATCCGGCGAATGCACAAGCGCGATATCCCTCCCATAACTCACGCATAAGGGATGCGCTACGGATGCCGCATCCATGGGTATTTCTTATAGATGCGGCCTTATGCCGCTTTCCCTTCGTTTTGCCTCATTAGGCGGATTCAAGTTCCAAGTGCAACATCCAGGTTATGGAAGACTTCATAGGGCGTTCGGTATCCAAGGGTTTTCCTGGGCCTGTTGTTGAGTTCAT
>Ga0101944_10001884_pt1 | contig 38336 bp, 24 predicted proteins | sample DewCreD2012metaG_FD_75245 | JGI IMG/M metagenome (GOLD analysis project Ga0101944, IMG submission 75245) | Hot spring sediment bacterial and archeal communities from British Columbia, Canada, to study Microbial Dark Matter (Phase II) - Dewar... ... | reverse complement strand
GCTGAAGGAGGCTGGAGTTGTCTACTCCCGTTCGGTGTCCCGGGCGACGGATACGCAGAACACGATCGAGAACAAGGTGCGGATGATCGTCCAGTTGGCGAACGTGACGCAACTGACGCCGCGGCAGCACTCGAAACTCATGCTCGAGGTGGCCGACGTGGACAGCGCCGCCGCGCAGGTGCTGTCGGCCGTGGCCTCGATGGGTGGCCAGAAGATCGCCTCGACCCAGGCCCGCTCCGGCCAGGGGCAGGTCAGCGGCCATCTTGTCGTCGTCATCCCGCTGGACAAGGGGGACCTGCTGCGGGAGGCGGTCAGGAAGCTGGGAACCCTGCGCGTTTCCGAGACGCGCGAGGACTGGGCGGCGCCCGGCGGCCAGATTGGCCGCGCGCGATTTGAAATCACCTTTGCCACTCCCGATCGGATCGTGACCGAGGGGCAGGGGATCGGTGCGGCGCTGCGAAACGCGCTGTCGATCAGCGCAAGCGGGCTGTTCTGGAGCGTGCAGATGATCGTGGTCGGGCTGCTGTTCGTCGGGCCCTGGGCGCTGGTCCTCTGGGGCCTCTGGAAGCTGGCCAGACGGCGCCGGGCGGCAACCGCCTGACGCGGCGGCGGCCGGCCCCCGTTGGACCTTGATTCAAACGGCGGTCGCAGCTTCGCTCTCCGCCCCGATCCCGATTACAATCAAGGCGATGCCCAACGGCCTGATCGATTTTGTCGCCTCCCTTCCCCGCACCCGCATCGTGCTGATGGGAGATCTGATGCTCGACCGGTACCTGTTCGGTCTGGCTGAGCGTGTCAGCCCGGAAGCCCCGGTTCCCATCCTGCACTTCCAGCATGAGGAGTATCGGCTCGGCGGCGCCGGGTCCGTGGTGGCGGACCTGGCCGGCCTGGGCGCGCACGTGAAGGTCATCGGCGTCCTGGGCAGGGATTCCCAGGCACAGGAGGTCCGCTCGCGTCTGCTGGCCGCCGGGGCCGACATCAATGGCGTGGTGGAGTGCCCGGATCGTCCCACCGTCACGAAGATGCGCCTGTTGGGCGCCAGCCAGCACCGCCAGCCGCAGCAACTCATTCGCCTGGACATCGAGAACGTCGCGCCGATTACCGACACCCTCGCGCGGGAGTTGCTCGGTCACCTTGCCGCCGCCCTCGACGACGCCGAGCTGTTGTGCATCGAGGACTACCACAAGGGGTTGCTTGAGAACGGGGTCTGCCAGCGGGCCATCGAACTGGCCCGGCAGCGCAACGTGCCGGTCCTGATCGATCCGGCCAACATCGCCGATTACTCCAGGTATGCCCGCGCAACCGGGTTGAAGATGAACCGCGTGGAGGCCGAGCGGGCCACCGGCCTGCCGGTGCGGCTTCCGGAACATTACGCGCCGGCGGCCGATGTCCTGCTGGACAGGCTGGACCTGGAAGCCGTCATGATCACGCTCGACCGCCAGGGTATGTTCCTGGCCACGCGGGATGGCCTGCGCCGCCACCTTCGGACGCGCGAGCGTCAGGTTTTCGACGCCACGGGGGCCGGGGACATGGTGCTGGCGATGATTGCCGTCGCCCGGGCGGCCGGGGCAAGCTGGCCCGACGCCTGCGCGCTGGGGAATATCGCCGGCGGGCTGGAGGTTGAGAAGCTCGGCTGCGTCCCGATCACGCCGCGGGAGATCATCCAGGACCTTCTTTCCGAGCACAGCGCCCGGGCCGGCAAGCAGCGCACCGTGGAGGAGTTGTGCGCGGAACTGCAACGCCACCGGTCGCTGGGGCGGAAGATCGTTTTCACCAACGGATGCTTCGACATCGTTCACCTGGGCCACGTGGAGTATTTCCGGTTCGCCAAGCGGCAGGGGGATGTGCTGGTGGTGGCGGTCAATTCCGATGACAGCATCCGCCGGCTCAAGGGACCCAGGCGGCCGATCATCAGCGAAGAGGACCGGCTTTCGGTGCTCGAGGAACTGGAGAGCATCGACTACCTGGTGAAGTTTGACGAGGACACGCCGATTCCGCTTCTGGAGAAACTTCGCCCGGATGTTCTGGTCAAGGGAGCGGATTACTCCAAGGAAAAGGTGGTGGGGTGGGAACTGGTCGAGTCCTACGGGGGCCGAATCGCCCTGGCGCCGCTGGTTGACGGACGAAGCACCTCGAACGTCATCCAGCGCATACTGGATGCCTACGGGGCGGGGTAGGCGCGTGTCGCGGCCGGTTTTCTGTGATCCACCTCTTATTCCCTACAGTTTCCCGATTCCGCCTACAATTACGGTGTTCGGGCGATCAAATCCGCTTGTTGCGCCCGTGAGACGAAGGTACACTTGCCGGACGCCAGTCGCTAGTCGCTTGTTGCCGGTTGCTAGTCGCTGGTCGAGGCTTCCTGGAGGCCGGAAAGGGCATCGGGAAACCAGCCCGGCCCCGGGTTCCAGAGAGCGTCCCCCGGCACCCGGCAACTGGCATCGTCGGCTGCTGCGCGAGATCAACCACCATGGCTCGACAACAAAAGAAACTCGGCGAAATCCTGGTCGAATGGCAGATCATCAACCCCAAGGAACAGGCCAAGGCGGTCGAGCACGCCAAGGCGCGCAACCTGCGGATGGGCGAAGCCCTGCTGGACCTGAAGCTCTGCAGCGACACGAACGTCTACAAGGCGTTGGCTGCCCAGCACGGAATGGAATACATCGACCTTGAGAAGAGCGCCGTCGCCCCCAACGCCGTCAACCTGATCCCCGACGACATCATGAAAAAGCACCTTGTCCTGCCGCTGGGCATGGACAACGGCAAGCTTCGCGTGGCCATCCACGACCCGCTGGACCTGGAGACGCTGGACATTCTTCGCTTCCGCCTGAACAAGGAAGTGCGGACGGTCCTGGCGCCCAAGAGCCGCATCAAGCGTTACCTTGACGACCTGTTCAACACCAGCGCGTCAAGCACCATCGACAAGACCCTCGACAAGACGCTCAAGAGCCTTGACGCGACGATGGACAAGTCGGTGGACCGTTCCATCGACAAGTCGATCGACGTGGACAAGATCGGCGACGACGCATCCAACGACCCCACGCAGGCCCCCATCATCAAGCTCGTGCAGGCCATGATCGTCGAGGCGGTCCGCAACCGCGCCTCGGATATTCACATCGAGCCGATGAAGGACAGGGTGCGGGTGCGCTACCGCATCGACGGCGAGTGCGTCGAGCGGGACCGCATTCCCCTGAAGATGCGCAACCCGCTGATTTCCCGCCTGAAGATCATGGCCGGCGTCGATATCGCCGAGAAGCGCCTGCCCCAGGACGGCCGCATCAAGATGACCGTGGACAAGCAGCAGATCGACTTCCGCGTCAGCACGCTGCCGGCCTATCACGGCGAGTCGGTGGTGCTTCGTATCCTGCGGCCCGACTCGGTGCGAATCGGCATTCAGAACCTGGGCTTCGAGGAGGAAGACCACAAGATTTTCCAGAAGATCATCAAGCGTCCCAACGGCATTTTCCTGGTGACGGGTCCGACGGGCTCGGGAAAGACGACGACGCTTTACGCGGCGCTGAACGAGCTGAACCGCCCGGACCGCAAGATCATCACGGCCGAGGACCCGGTGGAGTACAACTTCACCGGCATCAATCAGTGCCAGGTCAAGGAGCAGATCGGGCTGACCTTCGCCCGCATTCTCCGCGCGATGCTGCGCCAGGCGCCCAACATCATCCTGGTGGGCGAAATCCGCGACCTGGAGGTGGCCGAGGTGGCCATCCAGGCCGCCCTGACCGGCCACCTGGTGTTCAGCACGCTGCACACCAACGACGCGCCCAGCGCGATCACGCGCCTGATCGATATGGGGGTCAAGCCGTTCCTGGTCGCCAGTTCGATCCAGGCGATCATGGCCCAGCGCCTGATCCGCGTGCTCTGCTCCAAGTGCAAGCAGCCGGACCGCGAGCCGGACCCCAAGTTCCTCAGGCTTTGCGGCATCCGCGAGCAGGACCTGAAGGACAGGACGCTTTACAAGCCGCGCGGCTGCGACTTCTGCATGGGAACCGGCTTCCGTGGACGGAAAGGCATCTACGAGATGATGCAGATGAATTCGCAGATCCGCGAACTGGCGTTCAACCGGGCGCCGACCAACAAGATCCGTCAGGCGGCGCTGGCCAGCGGCATGAAGAACCTGCTGGCCGACGGCCGCATCAAGGTGCTCAACGGCATCACCACGTGCGAGGAAATTGTGAAGGTGGCACAGGTCGAGGGCATCCTCGAGGATCTCTAGGAAGCAGGCGGTTGGCGGCAGGCAGTTGGCAGCCACCGCCGCTGCAGACCGCTGACTGCCGACGGCAGACCGATTTATGGCAACAATTCAGATCGACAGACTGTTGGAGACGATGGTTCGCCGCGGGGCGAGTGACCTTCATCTGGCCGTGGGCAAGCCGCCCACGATCCGCCTGCACACGCACCTGCGCGAGCTTCAGACCAAGATCCTGGAGCCGGAGGACACGCTGGCGCTGATGAAGTCGATCACCCCCGAGCGCATCCAGCAGGAGTACGAGGAGCAGGGTTCGGGCGACTTCGGATTCGCCTTCGGCGACGAGGCGCGCTTCCGCGTGGCCATCTTCAAGCAGAAGGGATGCTGCTCCCTGGTGCTGCGCCGACTGCCCAGCAAGCTGCTGACCTTCGAGCAGATCGGCCTGCCCAAGATGGCCGAGCAGATCTGCCGCCGACCCCGCGGGATCTTCCTGGTGACCGGCCCCACCGGCTCGGGCAAGACGACGACGCTGGCGGCGATGATCAATTACATCAACGAGAACTTCGACAAGCACATCATCACGATGGAAGACCCCATCGAGTATTACCAGCCGCACAAGAAGAGCCTGATCGTGCAGCGCGAGATCGGCGTCGATGTGCCCAGCTTCTCCGAGGGCCTCCGCCGCGCCCTGCGACAGGACCCCGACGTGATGCTCGTCGGCGAAATGCGCGACCTGCAGACCATCAGCGCCGCGGTCACCTCGGCCGAAACCGGCCACCTGGTGTTCGGGACGCTGCACACCTCCGGCGCCGCCTCCACCGTCAACCGCATCATCGACGCCTTCCCGACCGACCAGCAGGAACAGATCCGCGTGCAGCTGGCCAACAACCTCATCGCCGTCTGCTCGCAGGTGCTCTGCCCGCGCATCGACACGGAAGGCATGATCGCGGCCTACGAGTTCATGTACGTGACCCCCTCGATCCAGAACCTGATCCGCGAAAACAAGCCGTACCGCATCGACTCGGACATCCAGACCGGCAAGCGCTACGGCATGCAGCTGCTGGACGACCACCTCTGGCGGCTGTTCAACGCCGGCAAGATCAGCAAGGAGGAGGCGATCGACAAGAGCAAGAACCCCGGCGCCATGGTTGACCGCATGCAGCGGGCCGGCATCGCCGTGGAGAATGTTGACGACGCGCTGCTGGCCGAGGTTGAGGAGGCTCAGCAGACCGCGCAGAAAACCAAGGAGGGCGGCGCGCCGGCCGGCGCCGTCAGCGAGGCCGAGAAGCAGGCCCAGGCCGCGCAGAACCGCCTGCGCATGCAGGCCTTGTCGGGAAAGAAGCAGTGAGCAACCGGAGTCCGCACACCATCTGAGGATTTGAGCATGCAACGTCCCGCAACTCCGAGCACCCCCCCGCCCGCCAAGCCCGCAGCGCCGGCTCCCGCGGCCCCCCAGGACAAGTCCCCGGCGACTGCCGCCGGACCCGGAGGAATGCCCCCGATCGACCAGCTGCAGGGTCGGCCCATCGGGCGCATCCTCACCAAGATGAACAAGATCACCCGCGACCAGCTCGTGGAAGCGCTGAGCTTCCAGAAGAGCAAGGGCGGCGCCCTGGGTCGAATCCTTATCGACCTGGGATATGTCAAGGAAGCGGACGTCAACATCGGCCTGGCCGCCCAGCGGGGCTACGAACTGATCGACTTGTCCAACATCAGCATCGACAAGTCCGTCATCGAAAAGGTCCCTCCCCAGATCGCCACGACCAACAAGGTCCTCCCGATTTCCTTCGACCCGGCCGGCAAGAAACTCGTCGTGGCGATGGCCAGCCACGAGAACTTCCGGGCCCTGGACGACCTGCGGTCGCTGATGGGCTTCACGCCCGTGGCCAAGATTGCCACGGATGTCGATCAGCTCGAGAAGCTGATCGCCAAGCACTACACGGCCGCCGGCCACGAGGGAATCAGCGACATCCTCGGCGAACTGTCGCAGGACGACGCGCTGAAGGACCTGAAGAACCGCGGCGAGTCGATCGACCTGGAAACCCTCAAGGAGGCCGCCGACTCCAACCCCGTCCGCAAGCTCGTCAACCTCGTGCTGCTCCAGGCGATCAAGGACAAGGCCTCGGACATTCACTTCGAACCGTTCGAGGACGAGTTCAAGATCCGCTACCGCATCGACGGCATGCTCTACGAGATGATGCCGCCGCCGGCGCACATCGCCCCGGCAATCGCATCCCGCATCAAGGTCATGGCCAATCTCGACATCGCCGAACACCGCGTCCCGCAGGACGGCCGCATCGAGCTGTCGGTCAACAACCAGCCGATCGACCTCCGCGTCGCCGTCCTTCCGACCATGTTCGGCGAAAGCGTGGTGATGCGCGTGCTCGACCGCTCGAACGTGCAGCTCGACCTGGACCGCATCGGGCTGCGCGAGGACGACCTGAATGTCGTGCGGCAGCTTATCCACAAGCCCAACGGCATCGTCATCGTCACCGGACCCACGGGCTCGGGCAAGACGACCACCCTCTATTCCGCCCTTCGCGAACTCAACGACATCTCCTCCAAGCTCATCACCGCCGAGGACCCCGTCGAGTACGACATCGACGGCATCATCCAGTGCCAGGTCCGCAGCGACATCGACATGACCTTCGCCCGCATCCTGCGATCCATGCTGCGCCAGGACCCGGACATCGTCATGGTCGGTGAAATCCGCGACAAGGAAACCGCCGAAATCGCCGTGCAGGCCTCGCTGACCGGCCACCTGGTCTTCAGCACGCTGCACACCAACGACGCCCCTTCCTCGATCGCGCGACTGATCGACCTGGGGCTTGAGCCGTTCCTGGTCACCGCCACCCTCGAAGGGATCATCGCCCAGCGACTGGTTCGCCGCATCTGCACCAGTTGCAAGACCGAGTACACACCCACCGAAGAGCAACTGATGGAGCTTGAGCTTCGGCCTGAAGATGTCGTGGGCAAGAAGTTCTACTACGGCAAAGGCTGCGACAACTGCAACAACACCGGCTACCGCGGGCGAATGGGCATCTACGAGATCATGGTGCTCGACGACGACCTTCGCGACCTGATCATCAACCACGCCAGCACGCAGGTCCTGCGCGCCGAGGCCAAGAAACGCGGCATGCGCAGCCTCCGCCACTGCGGCCTGCTGGCCATCTATGACGGCGTCACCACGATCGAGGAAGTGGTGCGCGAAACCCTGATGGAAGAGAGTTGATGCGAGCCGCGACGCCGTGCGGCAGGCCATCGAGGAATACGAAAACCAGTCGCGGCAGGTCAAACATTAGAAACGCATGGTTGGCCGGGGTGTTCGTTCGGCTTTGGCCGGGCTATCGCCGTTGCGCGGTCCGACAAGCTCTGCTGCCGGCAGTCCGGGATCGCGGGGGTGCATGACGCAGCACGGGCATCCGCGCCCGTGTGCATGCTCCAGGAGTACACCGACGCCCGGAAGATCCTTACCATTGCCGTGAATCCTCCACCCAACGCCGAACCTGTCACGAGTCCGATTGGAGACGCCAACATCCATGTGCCGTCAGCGTAAGTGTTTTTATAAAATTGACTTATGATGGAATTTCACGTGAGTATGGGCGTTGCGGAATTCACGATTCCGAACAACCAACCTCAATGGACGTTGATTGTCTAGGATAGTGAGGGGAGAATACGACCCCACTCATAAAGGAGTTGGTATGCGTTGGGCTTTTTTGGTAGTGCTGGCGGCTGGTTCGTTTGTCGCGTCGGCCACGTGGGCGGCCGACCGAGGCAGTCGCTTTGACGATCGCAGGAAGGAGTCCGATCAGGAGCAGGTTGATCCGCGGAAGGAACCGGCTCCACCGGCCAAGGCACCGGCCCGCCGGGTGGAAGAAGAGCGTCCGGCACCGGCGCGTGGCGCTGCTCCGGCTCGCCGGGTGGAGGAGGATCGCGACGCGCAGCCTGCACGCCCCGTGCCGGCCCGTCCGACTCCCAAAGAAGACGGTGACAAGCCCACGGTGAGAACCCCCGCACGCCCGGAAACTCCCGCTGGCGCCAGGCCATCGGCTCGGGAAGACGAGCCGCGCACGGTCCGGCCTGCTCCGCGAGAGGAGACTCCGACTCGGACACCCGCGGCGGCACCTCGCCGCGATTCGACAGCGGATCCGCGTCGGACCCCCGTTGCTGACCCGCGTCGTACTCCGACGACGGACTCGCGGCGAAGTGTGGATGCCGATGCGAAGGCCGGTGATGGGGACAAGACTCCGGACAAGGCGCCCGCCCGCGCCGCCGAGGGCGCCCAGAAGGTTACCGAGAAGCCGGACGCCGCAAGGGTTCCCGCCCGCACCGCCGAGGGAGCTCAGCGGGCCACGGATCTGCGACGCGATCCGGCCCGTCCGACGGAAAAGGCAACCGGCACGACCGGCAACAAGACCGTCAACAACACCGAGGTCAACAACAAGACCGTTAACAATACCGATGTCAACAACAAGACGGTGAACAACACCACGGTCAACAACAAAACCACCAACAACGCGACGGTCAATAACAAGACTGTAAACAACACCACCTCCAACAACACGACGGTCAATCGCAAGGTGGTCAACGAGACCGTGGTCAATCGCAAGGTGGTCAACGAGACCATGGTCAACAAGCGATCCGTTGCCAGCCGCGACTATGAGCCGGCCCGTTTCGACAGCAGGCCCCGCTATCGCGACTATGATCGCTACGATAGCCGTCCCCGTTCCAGTTTCACCTTTGCCGCCAGTTTCAGCTCTGTTGACGGCTACAGCGGCAGCGGCTTCGCCTTCGGCTATTCCGAGTCGCGAGGCCACGGCCGCAGCAGCACTTCCGTTGCTTTCGGTTTCTCCAGCGGCTGGTGTCCGCCTCCGCCGCCGGTCGTCTACCGGCCCGCGCCGGTGGTTGTAACGCCGGGTGTCGTGGTGGTTCAGCCTGCGCCGGTCGTGGTGGTGCAGCCTCAGCCGGTGGTCGTGATCGAGCCAGACCCGGTCGTCGTTGTACCCCTGCACCGTCGCTGGTATCGCCCCGAGCCGACCGTCGTGATCGCGGCGGCCACCGTGCAGCCGGCCCCGGTCGTGGTGGCCAGCACCGTGCCCGTCTACAGCGCGATCTACACACCGACGCCGGTAGTGGTGGTCCCGACGACAACCGTCGTGGCCGCTCCGGCCGCCGTTGAGGTGGTTGAGCCCGCCCCGGCGTCAGGAACGAGCCTGGATGTGAACTTCAGCTACGAAAGGCACAACTGATCGAGGGATTCGGGCTGATGTGTCGCGAGGGCATTCTGGAGACAGGATGCCCTCTTTTTTCTTCTTGCTTGCGCATCGGAGCGTGGGGCGGGCGAGCCATGCGGCAATCCGGTGTCGGCAGTGAAGCAAGGCTCCCCCGCGCAACCGGCCTGCCTTGCCGGATCGCTAACCGCAGGCAAGGCGCAGGTTCTCCCGCAGGTGATCCGGGTTGAGGCTTCCAACAACCAGGGCGCTGACGGCGCTGTTGCGCAGGATGAAGGGGATCGCCTGCTCGGAAGGTATTTGGCCCGAGGCCAGAGGTTTCTTGACCAGAACCGCGACGCCGCGGACGGCCGCCTCATCCATGGCCGGCTGGAGCGAACTGTCGGCGGGATGGAACTCCAGCATCAGCGCATCGGCCCATTGCATCGCCTGACGCGCGCCTTCCAATGTCTTTCCGGATAACCCGATGAATCGTACCAGGCCTTGCTCCTTGAGCGACTGGAGGGTCGCGGCCGCGTCGGTTTGATTCAGAACGTGTGTATCGTCATTGGAGTGAAGAAAAACCAGGTCAAGCACCTCCGTGCGAAGTCGCTTGAGGCTACGATGAACGCTATGGATGATGGCCTGGCGAGAGAAATCATACGTTGACGCGCCGTTTTCGAAGGTTTCGCCCGCCTTGGTGGAGAGGATGTACTCCTTTCGGCGATGGCCGATGAACTGCCCGATGCGCTGTTCGCTGGTTCCGTAGGCCGGGGCTGTATCAATCAAATTGATCCCCATGTCGAGAACCGCGTTAAGCAGGCGATCGGTGTCCGCGTCCGAGGGAAGGTCGTAGACCCGCGCGTACTTGATCTTCTGATTCCGGCCGATCTTGAACGCGCCGAAAGCGACAGGGGCTGTGGACAGGCCGGTCCGGCCTAGCGGACGGTGAACCATGGACAGGTCTCCCAGGGTGGCAACGCGACGGGCGGTAACGAAACGTCCGGGAAGCCGGGATGCGGGGTCGTGGATTGGGGCTGGGGCAGATACTGGAGGATACGCCGTGCCAGGCGCGGAGCAAGGGCCAGCTTGGTGGGGAAGCTGGTCAGCAGATTGCCATCCTGAATCACGTGAACATCATCCGGTTTCTGGCCGGTGGCTGTCGCGGCCTCGGCGCGATCGACGCGATAAGAGGAAAACTCGGCCTCCCGCAGGTCCAGATTCGGAATACAGGCCAGCAATTCCTTCCTGGCATGCGCCCGGAACGTCGGTTCATCCATGTTCACGCCATCCTCGGCAATCTGGCCGCCGATCTGCCAGATGGTCCTTCCCTGCGAATCGAGGTTCGTCGTAACGGTGATGCGCGGGCGCGGATAGCCGATGCAGTGGCCAAAGAGCCTGGGCAGCCTGCCGCGAACCATCGCCATGTGCAGCGGTCGAAGCTGCATGGAACCGGCAGACAGGCCTGCATGGGTTCGGAGGGTGGCGTTGGCCCGGCCGGCCGTCAAGACGAGCGTTCGAGGCCTGACTTGCAGCTGCGGGATTTGGGTCAGGGGATGGGGTGCGAGAGTAGCATCGGTGATTCGATCGCCCAGGCGATTGAACTGCGGCGGCTGCTGAGGATCGGTATGGAGAATGTGGCCGGCGTTGCGACGGGCCAGGATTTGGACGAGTGATGTCGGATCGATCACCTGTTCCCCAACACGAAGAACCTTTCCGGGCACGTTGCGGATGGAGTCGGGGTAATCCTGCGGTTCGACGGGCATTGGCCTGGTGCGCAGGGCCATGGCCGAGCCGGTCAGAAAAATGCGTGACTTGAATGAGCCGGTGCCCCAGATGTAGCAGCAGTCGGAGAGCACGGTCGTGCCGGTCAGGTTCGGTTCGCCATCGCCGGCGATGCATGATCGCCACAACGCGGGCATTTCCGAGATGACGGCGGCCGATGGGGTTAAGTTGCCGTCGAACATGTACTTAAGCCCGCCGTGGATGATTCCCTGGGAGGCGATTGTCTGGAATGAACCCAGCGCATGCGGCTCGGCCAGCAGCGCGGAATAGCCGGTTCGACGCAATTCATCGAGCAGCCACAGGCCGGCCACTCCGCCGCCGAAGATCAGCACGTCCAGTTCAACGGTGAGCATAGAGAGGGGGGCATTGTAGGACAGCGGCAGAGGACAGCAAGACGCTGCGGACGCAACATCAGGGACCAACAAACGCCGGAGCTTCGGGGCCGGAACATGTGTGAAATGGTTGGCGTCCAATGATTTGCGTTGGTGTGACCCCGATGGCGAACTTATAATCCGGGGCGTGTGGCGACAGTCGTCGTGGGAGGCTTCATGAGCCGCTTGGATTTGCACGTTATGGCTGTGCAGCGGAAGCTGGTCCTGGCGACGTTTGTCGACTGGCTGGCCAATTGCCTGTTCGTGTTGTCGATATTGGTGCTGCTGACGGTGTTGTTTGCCAAGTTTGTGCCTGTCGTGGTGCCGCTCAAGGTGCTGTGGATTGGGTTGAGCGTGGCCGCGCTGGCGGCAGCCATCATCGCGTCAGCGACATCGCCGACGCGTTATTCGGCCGCGGTGGCGATTGATGCGAAGCTGGGCCTGAAGGAGAAGTTCAGCACGGCGCTGTACGTGCGCGGTGTGAACGACCCGTTTGCCCAGGCGGTGGTCAGGGATGCCGAAGCCACGGCGCAGCAGGTTCATCTGGCAGGGCAGTTTCCGCTGCAGTTTCCGCGTGCGGGGCTGGGGGTGATCGTGGTGGCCGTGTTGGCGCTGCTGGCGTTCATGTTCGTGCCGACCTTCAACGTCAGAAAACAGCAGCCGGCCCAGAACACGAAGAAGTTGCAGGAACTGGCGCTGGCCGACACGAAAGTGAAGGTGAAGGAGGCGATCGCCAGGATCGAAGCCCTTCCGGCCGTCATGAAGGACAACGAGCAGATCCAGATTGCCAAGGCCCATCTGGAAGACCTGGTGAAGCATCCGACCGGGCCGGATCCCGAGCGAACGGCACGCCGGATGATGGAAGAGCTCAGCAAGCTCGACGAGGCCGTGAAGAAACAGGTCGAGCAGAACAAGGCGTTTGCCGAGCAGCAGCAGAACATGAAGATGTTCAAGTCGATGCAGGGACCGGTCGAGGGCAAGGGGCCGGTGGCCGAGGCGCATCGGAAGATCGTCGAGGGGAATGTCGAGGCGGCGATCAAGGAGCTTCAGAAGGCGGTGGACGAGTTCAGGCAGATGGACCCGAAGGAGAAGCAGGAGGCGGCCAGGCAGATGCAGCAGCTTGCCCAGGAGCTTGCGGCCATGGCGCAGGATCCGCGTGCGGCCCAGAAGATGGCCGAGCAGATGAAACAACTGGGCGCCAATCAGCAGCAGGTCCAGCAGATGCAGCAGATGATGCAGCAGGCCGCCGCCGGCGACAAGCAGGCTCAGCAGCAATTGCAGCAGATGCAGCAACAGATTCAAAAGCAGTTGGGGCTGAACCAGCAGCAGATGCAACAGATGCAGCAGGCGGTGAATCAGGCTCAGCAGGCGGCCAACGCCCAGGCTCAGGCGCAGCAGATGGCCCAGGCCGCCCGGCAGATGGCGCAGGCGATGCAGCAGGGAGGCCAGCAGCAGATGGCGGATGCCCAGCAACAGATGCAGCAGATGCTCCAGCAGATGGAGGCGATCCAGAAGGATGCCGAGGCGGTGGCGGCGGCCCAGCAGGCGATGCAGGAGGCGATGGGGCAGGCCGGCGGCCAGTGCAACAACCCCGGACAGGGAGGCAATCCGCGGGACGGGCAATGGATGGACCAGAAGCAGCTGGGTTGGAACGACGGCGGGATCGGCGCCGGCGAGCGGGCGCCCAAGCAGGCCGCTCCGTACGGAGTAAAGCAGGAGGTCAGCAAGTCGGCCTATGACGAGAAGGGCAAGCACCTGGCGAGCGTTTACGTGAAGGATCGATCGATCAGGGGGGAGGCGAAGATGGAGTTGAGGAAGGTGGCCGAGGCGGCCGCCGCGGAGGCCGGCGAGGACATCGACGACGCGATGGTCGATCGGCGCTCGTTGGAAGTGAAGCGCAAATACTTCCAGCGTATGGCGGACGAGGCGGGAAAATAGCTGGCGAACGGTATTCGGTTTTCGGGACGAGACGCGAGGTGGCGATGCGCTTGGCGGGACTGCTTGGGGTGCTGCTGGTGTTGCTGGCCTTGGTCGGGTGCGACCGGGCAAAGCCGGCGGACGTTGTTCTTTATACCAGTGTTGATGAACCGGTGGCCCGCCCCATCATCCAGGCCTTTGAGAGGCAGACCGGATTGAAGGTTGCCATGAAAACCGATACGGAGGCAACCAAGTCGGTTGGGTTGGCCCAGCGGCTGGAGGCCGAGAAGGACAACCCGCAGGCGGACGTCTGGTGGGGCAACGAGGTGTTTCATACGATCAACCTTGCCGAGCAGGGCGTGCTGGCCGCCTATGCCTCGCCGTCGGCCGAGAGGATTCCCGCGATGTACAAGGATTCGGAGGGTCGCTGGGCGGGAACGGCGCTGCGGGCACGGGTGATCGCCAGGACCACCAGGGACCCCGATATCACGCTGCAGTTCCTGTCGAGCATCGGCGACCTGGCCGATCCGGCCTACAAGGGCCGCATCTGCATGGCGCGTCCCACGGCCGGCACGACCGGCGGGCATATGGCGGCGTTGTACACGCTGATGGGACCGGAGAAGTTCGCCCACGTCCTGCGCCGGTTCAAGGAGAACGACATCAGGCTGCTGGGGGGCAACTCGGTTGTGGCCGAGTACGTCGGCACGGGGCAGATGTGGGCCGGCCTGACCGACAACGACGACGTGGCCGCCATGCAACGTGAGGGGGGAAAACTGGAACTGGTGCTGCCCGACCAGGGGCCCGGCCAGATCGGCACCCTGACCATTCCGTGCACGGTGGCGCTGGTGAAGGGCGCAAAGCACGGCGAGGCGGCCAGGAAACTGGTGGATTACCTGCTCAGCCAGGAGGTTGAGCAGAAGCTGCTGGAGGCGAGTTTTGCCAGGTACTCGGTTTTTGCCGAGCCGGGGAAAGACGCGGTAAAGGGGATGCCGGTCAGATATGAGCAGGTCGCGAAGAACATGAAGGCGGCCGTCGAACTGGCGATGAAGGTGCTGGAGGGCAGGGAGTGATCCGGCCGCCGTTGTGGAATCGCTCACGGGAAGGTCAGGCGGCAGGACACCCCGCTCAAACGGCCAAGAGAATGATGGGGCGATCGAGGGTATCTCCGGCGGCGCCGGCCACCGCGATTCTATGGGCGATCGTGGGCGTGTGCTGCGTTCTTCCCCTTGCCTGGATGGTTGTCCAATTGGCCCGATCCACCCAGGCGTGGCAAGCGGCGAACTGGTCGCGTTTTCAGTGGGAGCTTTTCGCACGCACGGTTTTGTACAACGGCGGTGCCGCGCTGCTGGCCCTGCTGATGGCGCTTCCGGCGGCGGTTGTTGTCGGTCGCGGTCGCGGCATCGTTTCTCGAGTCCTGATGTTTCTGCTGCCCCTGGGCGTCCTCATGCCCTCGGTTGCCTATACCTATGGATGGGTGCAGCTGTTCCGCCTTTGTGGAATCATTCCCGAACCGGCTGGAGCGGCGGATATCCTGCGATGCGTCTGGACGCTGGCCGCCTGGCTCTGGCCGCTGGCGGCGTTGGGCATCGGGCTGCCGCTGCGGCGGATGGACAGCCAGATCCAGCAGCAGGCGATCCTCGACGGCGCCCTGTGGCGCATCACCGCCCGGCAACTGATCGGGCCAATCGTCGGGTCATCGGCGATCATCGCGATGCTGGCCATGCAGGAGTTTGCCGTATACGAGCGCAGCGGCATCAGCGTGATAGCCACCGAGATCCGCACCGTTTTCGAGACCGGCGCGATGGGCTTATCCAGCGATAGCATTGCCGGTGTCGTGGCGGGGACCGGCCGCCAGGGCTCCGGGCAGGCCGATCGTGCCGCCGCCGCCGTTGCCACGGCTGCGCCGATGCTGGTTTTGATCGGCCTGTTGACGCTGTTCGGGCTTTGGGGAATTGGTCGCGCATCGGCTGCGGAGACAGTGGAAAGCGAAGGTTGGCCGCGCGCCCTGAACGCCGGCCGTGTGTCCCAGGCGTTCACCGCTCTGCTGATTCTGGTCACGCTGGTTCTGCCCACGGGCGCGATGATCCGATCACTGGGACGCCCGCCGGACATTGGCCGCACGTGGGAAGTTCTGGGGCCGTATGCTTCCGGGTCCGTGCTGATCGGCGCGATTGCCGGCGCGGCCAGCCTGGGCATGGCATTTCTGGCCTGCGTTCGCCGCAGCGGCGGACTGCTTTCGCTGGCCGTGATCTGCTTCCTGATCGGCGGAGAATTGCTGGCGATCGCGTTGATCCGCCTGTACAATCGGCCTGCTCCCTGGCCGTTTGACGTTCCTGTTTCCGGGCATGATCTGTTGGGGTGGGTTTATAGCAGCGGATCGATCATGGTTCTTGCATTCGTGGGTCGATTTGGGTGGCTGTCGCTTCTGGCGGGGCGGGCAACCTGGTCGCCGGCGGTGCGCGATCTGCGACATGCCGCCGCCCTGGACGGGGCAGGTCCCTGGCGTGTCGCGGTGCATATCGTGGTTCCCCTGGCCTGGCCCATCCTGCTGGCATCGGCCGTTCTCGTGATGATCCTGTCGATCACGGAGGTGCCTGCAACCGTGCTGCTTTCGCCGCAGCGTCCGCCCATGCTCGTTCCGCTGCTGATGGGTTGGGTCCACATGCTCCGCTACGACGATATGCTCGAGGGATCGCTCCTGCTGATGGGCGTGGTCTTCATCCTGGGAATGGGCCTGGTGTTGCTGGTTGTGCTGGGTGCGCGGCTCCTGCGGCTGGTTGGTCGTTGGGCGCTTCTGGTCCTGTCGCTGGCGGTGATGGCGGGGTGCGGCGACACGGCCCAGCCCGACGCCATCTGGTGCGAAACCGGAACCGGCAGGGGACAACTGGTCTATCCGCGCGGCGCAGCCTATTCACCGGCGGACGACACCTACTTTGTCGTCGATCGCATGGCCCGCGTTCAGCGACTGGACCGGTTCGGTCAATGGCTCAACGAGTGGCGGATGCCCGAATTTGCGCGTGGCAAGCCGGTGGGACTGTCGGTCGGCCCGGATGGCAATGTCTACATCGCCGACACGCACTACGCCCGCGTGATGGTCTATTCACCGAAGGGGGAGTTGATCCGCCACTGGGGAAGCGAGGGACAGGGGCCCGGACAGTTCATCTACCCGACCGACGTCGCCTTCGACTCCGCGGGCAACGTCTACGTGAGCGAATACGGGGACAACGACCGCATCCAGGTGTTCGACGCCCGGGGCGGATACCTCCGCCAGTTCGGCCGATACGGCCAGGGGGATGGCGAATTCTGCCGCCCGGAATCCATGGTCATCCTGGACGACATCCTCTATGTGGCCGATGCGTGCAATCACCGCATCGCGGTGTTTGCCCTTGACGGCCGGTTCATGCGAAACATGGGCCGGGTCGGCAGTGAGCTGGGGCAGTTCCGGTTCCCGTACGGCCTGGACCATGATTCGCGCGGTCGGCTGGTGGTCTGCGAGTTTGGGAACAATCGCGTGCAGTTGGTGGACAGGCAAACGGGCCGCGGGCTGAAGGCCTGGGGCATTCCGGGCCGCGAGCCGGGGCAGCTGGCTTATCCGTGGGCCGTCGCCGTGGATCGAAGGGACCGGGTGGTCGTGGTGGATTCCGGCAACAACCGGTTGCAGGTGTTTACATGGTAGGGGCGGGGTTTGCCCGCCCGAGAGCTGTCGTGGCCAAGGGCGGCGATGACACCTCGCCCCCGCGTTAGAATGGCGCTGCATATGCCGATGCCGCTCGCGTCGATCATCGACCTGGAGTACATGCCGGGTTGGAAGGCGGCCCTGATCTGGGCGGCGCTGAGCCTGCCGGTTGTCTGGCTTGGGATGCGGTCGCTGGCCGGGCTGGGGCCCGTGCGCAAGTGGGTGGCCATCGCCGCCCGGTTGCTGGTCCTGCTGGGTCTGGTGCTGGTCGTCGGCGGGGCGCGATGGACGCGGAAGCACAAGACCGTGGACGTGATGGTCCTGCGCGACATCAGCGAATCCACGCAGCTGCTGCGACAGTTTCCCGGCAGAAACTACCAGGAGTCGGTCTACCAGTATCTGCGCGCCGCATCGGAGGAGGCGAAGAAGCCGAACAGGGACGACCGGATCGGCCTGATCAGCTTCGGCGACCGACCGCTGGTCGATTCCATGCCCAACACGTCGCTGGTGCTCAATGCCCAGGGGATTCGCGAGGGCGGCTCGAGCACCGACATCGCGTCGGCCATCCAGCTTGCCCTGGCGACCAGTCCGCGCGATGCCATGCGGCGCATCCTGCTGATCAGCGACGGCCTGCACACGGCCGCGGGAGACCTGGAGGCGGCCCTGGCCGCCGCGGTGGCGCAGCGCGTTCCCATCGACGTGATGCCGCTGCGATTCAACGTGACCAACGAGGTGCTGGTCGAGCGCGTGGTGGCGCCTTCCTGGAAGCGGGAGAGCGACGCTTTCGACGTTTCGGTGAGCCTGGTTTCCACCAACCCGGTCCCCGTGCGCGGCAAGCTGACCTTGCTGGAGGAGGGGGTGCCCGTCGAGCAGCGTGTCATCGAGATCGAAGGCGGCACGATCAGCGACGGCAGGCTCGAGCCGCGCAAGCATGTGGAGTACATCCGCGTGCCGGCCTTGAAAGCCCGCGGCGTGCGGCGGTTCACCGCGGTCTTCGAGCCCGAGATCGTCAACGTGCGATCCACGGGCGAATCGACCGCCGCCCAGGCCGCCGCCGGGGCCGGGGACACCCTTCTTCAGAACAACAAGGCCAGCGCCTTCACGTTTGTCCAGGGCCAGGGGAAGGTGCTGTACGTGGACAACTCGCTGGAGGCCGGCGGCCGGCGCGCGGGCCAGACCCTGGCCGACGCTCTGAAGATGGAGGGGCTGAACGTCGACCGGGTGGACATTGACCACGTGCCGGAGGACCTGGTGGCCCTCCAGGCCTACGACGCGGTCATCCTCAACAACGTTCCGCGCGGGCGCACGCTCATGGGCGGTGACGGACTGAGCGAGAAGCACGACGCGGCCCTGGCCGCGTACGTTCATGACTTTGGCGGGGGGCTGGTGATGATCGGGGGGCGCGACAGCTTCGGCGCCGGGGGCTGGCAGGCGTCGAAGATCGAGTCGGTGATGCCGGTCAACTTCGACATTCCCGCCCAGCGCCAACTACCCAAGGGCGCCCTGGTGCTGATCGTTCACAGCTGCGAGATGCCCGATGGCAACTACTGGGGCGAGCAGTGCGCCCTCAAGGCCGTGGAAACGCTCTCCTCCCAGGATGACGTGGGCGTGATCAGCTACAGATGGCAAGCCGGGCAGGGCTGGGCGGGCATCAACAACAGCACCTGGGATTTTCCCCTGGGGCGCAAGGGGGACGGCCAGGCCGTGACGGCGGCCATCAAGAAGATGACGCCGATGGACATGCCCTCCTTTGATGACACGCTGCAACTGGCCCTGTTCGGCGCCGGTCCGGCCAACGCGCCGTGCCTGATCAACTCCAACGCCGCCCAGAAGCACATCATCATCATCAGCGACGGCGATCCGCAGCGGCCCTCGCGGAAGCTCATTGACGTTTGCAAGCAGCACCGGATTACCATCTCCACCGTCAGCGTTTATCCCCACGGGCCGGTTTCATCGACCATGCGGGACATGGCCAGGGAAACGGGCGGGCGTTCCTATGGTCCGATCGAGGCCAATCCGAGCCAGCTTCCGCAGATCTTCATCAAGGAAGCGTCGGTGGTGCGTCGGACGCTGATCCAGGAGCGATTGGCGCCCGAGCCGCCGTTTGCAGTGTCGGTGGTGCCCCATGCCAGCGACATCATGAAGGGCATCAAGGACCCGCCCCCCATTCGCGGATTCGTCCTGTCGGTGAAGAAGAAGAACGATCCATCCGTCGAAATGCCCATCGTGGCGAGCGTCGATGGGAACAAGATCGACCCGCTGTTCGCGCACTGGCAGGCGGGATTGGGGAAGACGGCCGCCTTCGCCAGCGATGCCTCGACCGTCTGGCAGGAAGCGTGGCTCGCGCCGGCGTACGCGGCCCAGTATGGCAAGTTCTGGTCGCAGGTCGTCCGGGGCGTATCGCGGCCTCCCATGTCCAGCGATTTCGCCATCACCACCGTCCGCAACGGCGACCGTGCCACGATCAACGTCGAGGCCATCGACAGGGAGAGCGGTTTTACCAGTTTCCTGAACATCCGCGGCGTCGTGGTCGATCCCGATGGAAAGCAGCAGGAAGTGCGGCTCGTACAGACCGGACCCGGCGCGTATACCGCCGAATTCCCGGCCGGCCAGGCCGGCAACTATGTCGTGGCCCTTCGCTACACCGGCCCGGAGAACAAGGCCGGCTGGCTGGTTTCCGGGGTGGCCGTGAATGATTCGCCAGAGATGCGCAGCCTCAAGAGCAACGAGACGCTGCTGGAGGAGATTGCCCGCCGAACCAACGGTCGCGTGCTGCCCCCGTTCGATCCGGACGCGGCGGACTTGTTCAGCCGCGAGGGCCTGGTTGCCAGCAGTTCCCCGCTGCCGGTGTGGGACATCCTGATTCCCATCCTGCTGGGACTCATGCTGCTGGACGTGGCCATCCGCCGCATCGCGTGGGACTGGAACTCCACCAAACGGCTGGCGGCCGCCACGGCCGATTTTGTGCGGTCCTTTACTCTCGCGCGGAAGGTTGATACCGAACGGACGCTGCATGCGCTCAAGCGGGTGCGTGGGGGAGTGGCCGAGGAGCGATTCAAGCAGTCGGAGTCGCCGCTCGCTGCGGGCGCGGAAGCAACTGCGCCGGATCGGACGAGGAAGTTCGAGGGGGGCAAGGGCGTCGAGGGCGATATCGCCCAGGTCGTCGGCGGCGCGACGGCCAAGCCCGTTCCTCCGCCGCCCAGCCAGGCCAGGCCGAAGGGCCCGCCTCCCGGTCCCGGCGACCACACGGGCAGTCTCCTCGAAGCCAAGCGACGGGCGCAGCAGAAGATCCGGGAGAAGGAGCAGGGCCAGCAGTGAATGTGTATCCGCGGATGTGCGCGGATGCACACAGATGGACGATACAATGCGTGAGTTGATCCGAAGAGAGCAGGCCTATGCGGTGATCGGTGCCGCGATGAAACGTGACGGCAGCCTGGATGCCGAGCGCAACGGATGATGAAATGTTCTGTTGCTCCAATGGATGAAGGCGACCGGTTTTCGCGCGGGCCTGCATGGTTGGAAGCGAATGGCACACTGACTTGACATCCGTGATGATCCGTGTTCACCCGTGGATGAGGTTTCTTTATGGCTCAAGCAAACGTTCCCGGAGTTGACCCCCAGTTGCAGGCCGAGTGCGATGCCTTTCGTCGCGACTATCGCGCCGTGCAGGCCGAGATCGGCAAGATGATCGTCGGGCACCAGGACATCGTGGACGGCGTGCTGACGTGCCTGTTCGTCGGCGGCCATGCGTTGCTCGAGGGCGTTCCGGGCCTGGGCAAGACGGCCCTGATCCGTGCCCTGGCGCAGTCGCTGAACCTGAAGTTCAACCGCATCCAGTTCACGCCCGACCTGATGCCGGCCGACGTGATCGGCACCAACGTCATCATGGAGAACGAGCAGGGCCAGCGGCAGTTCACCTTCGTCCACGGCCCGATCTTCGCCCAGATCGTGCTGGCCGACGAAATCAACCGCGCCACGCCCAAGACCCAGTCGGCCCTGCTGGAGGCGATGCAGGAAAAGCAGGTGACGGCCGGCGGCGCGATCCGCAAGCTCGAGGAGCCGTTCTTCGTCATGGCCACCCAGAACCCCCTGGAGCAGGAGGGGACCTATCCGCTGCCCGAGGCCCAGCTGGACCGCTTTTTCTTCAAGCTTCTGGTGAAGTACTCCGACCGCCAGGAACTGAAGGCGATCCTCGACCGCACAACCACCGGCTACAAGCCGGAGATCCAGCCGGTGCTGGATGCCAAGCGCATCCTCGATCACCAGGAACTGGTCAAGCGCGTGGTGATTGCGCCGCACGTTCAGGACTACGCCATCCGCTGCACGCTGGCCACCCACCCGCAGGGCCAGTTCGCCCTGCCGATGGTCAACCAGTTCATCCGGGTGGGCGCATCGCCCCGCGCGGCCCAGGCGATCGCGCTGGCGGCCAAGGTCAGGGCGCTGCTTGACGGCCGGTTCCATGTGGCCTTCCAGGATGTGAAGGATGTGATCATCCCGGCCATGCGCCACCGCGTGATCCTCAACTTTGAGGGCGAGGCCGAGGGGATCACGACGGACATGGTCCTGGAGAAGATCGCCTCGGACGTGCCGATGCAGGTGGCGGACGAGGCGATGGCAAAGGCGTGAACAAGCATTGGCCACCGATAGGACACCGATGAACACCGATGATAAGAGATTCGATTGGATTACCGAGAAGATCATCGGTTGCGCGTTCAAGGGTTCAAGGTCGGAAACGCGCTGGGGTCAGGCTTTTTGGAGAAGGTGTATGAGAATGCCCTGGCTCATAAGCTGCGCAAGGCCGGCCTTCATGTCGCGCAGCAGGTGCCGATCAAGGTGTGGTATGACGGGGTCGTGGTTGGCGAGTACATTGCTGATCTGGTGGTTGAGGGTGTTGTGATCGTAGAACTGAAGGCGGGCAAGGCGCTGGATCAGGCTCATTTGGCCCAGTGCATCAAATTACCTGACCGCAACACGAATGCCCGTTGCCATACTCATCAACTTCGGCAAGCGGGTTGAGTTCAAGCGAATAGCCGGCCCGTCGCTGACATCAAATGAATCGGTGTCCATCGGTGTCTCATCGGTGGCTAATAGCGAGTGACCCATGCCCGTCGAGTCCGAACGAAAAGACCTCCTCCTCTCCTCCGAGTTCATGGCCCGGCTGGACCAGCTCGACATCCTCTCGCGCAAGCTGCTGGCTGGCAAAATGAAGGGCGAGCGGCGATCCAAGCGCCGCGGCCAATCGGTCGAGTTCGCCGACTACCGCAACTACGTCATCGGCGACGACCTTCGCTTCATCGACTGGAACATCTACGCGCGCCTCGACAAGCTGTTCCTCAAGCTCTTTCTCGAAGAGGAGGACCTTGCCCTCTATATCATCGTGGATGTTACCAGGAGCTGTGACTATGGCGATCCCAACAAGGCCCTGTACATGAAGAAGGTCGCGGCCGCCCTGGGGTACATCGGCCTGGTGAACTACAACCGCGTCAGCGTCGTCGCCATGGCCAACGGCATCGTCGATGAGACCGGCGGCTTGCGCGGGCGGACCAAGGTTGCCCGCATGATCGACTTCATCAACAGGCTCCAGCCGCAGGGAGCCGGCAACCTCGCCGTTGCCTGCCGGCGATTCGCCCTCTCCCATCGCCAGAAGGGTGTCTGCGTCGTGCTTTCCGATTTCTTCGACAAGGGCGGCTACGAGAACGGCCTGCGCTACTTGTCCGGCGGCAAGTACGACCTGTTCACCGTCCAGATCCTCTCTCCCCAGGAGATCGATCCAGACCTCCAGGGCGACCTGAAGCTCCGCGACGTGGAGGATGGCGACATGGCCGAGGTGTCGATCACCCAGCCCCTGATGAAGCAGTACAAGGCCAACCTCAACGCCTATTGCCTGGCCGTCAAGGACTACATCACCCGCCGCGGCGGCACGTATCTGTTCGCCAGCACGGCGGTGCCGTTTGATACGCTGGTGCTGAATTACCTGCGAGAGCGAGGATTGCTCGGATGATGCCAGACTTCCTCAATCCGGGGATCGCGGCCATCGCGGCGGGAATCGCCGTTCCTTCGTTGCTGCTGCTCTACTTCCTGAAGCTCCGCCGCCGCGAGGTGGACGTGTCCTCCACGCTGCTGTGGAAAAAGGCCATCCAGGATCTCCAGGTCAACGCGCCTTTCCAGCGACTGCGAAAGAACCTGCTGCTGCTCCTTCAACTGCTGATCCTCGCCGCGCTGCTGCTGGCGCTGGCTCGCCCGGTGGTAAACCATACCCAGCGTGCCGGAAAGCTTGCCGTCATCCTCATTGACCGATCGGCCTCCATGAATGCCGACGACATCGAGGGCAAGACACGCCTCGATGAGGCCAAGCGCCAGGCCCGCGAACTGGTGGATTCGCTCGACAAGAACGGGGCGGCCATGGTCGTTGCATTTGACGACTCGGCCGACATCGTCCGCTCCTTCACCAGCGACCGCGCCCTGCTCAAGCAGGCCATCGACTCGATCCAGCCCACCGACCGACGCTCCAGGCTCAAGCTCGCCTTCCAGCTTGCCGAGGCCCAGGCGGCGTCCTTCAATCCCGAGCAGCGCGGGCCGCTTGGGCCAAAGCCGGAAATCTGGCTCTACTCCGATGGCCGGGTGCTCGACGCCCCCGAGTTGTCCTTGCGATTTGCGGACCTCAAGTACAGCAGGATCGGCACGGCCGACGCGGCGAATCTTGCCATCGTTGCCCTCAGCGCCAGGCGCAACTATGAGCGGCCTTCCGAGGTGCAGGTTTTCGTCCGCCTGGCCAACTTCGGGCCGCAGCCCTCGGGCGCCGTCGTGCAGCTTTCCATCGACGGCATTGTTCCTCCGGGCGGCATTAAGCGCGATCTTTTGCTCCTGCCCGAACGCTGGAGCCTGGAGCAGCGCGAGAAGGCCGAGAAGGACCAGAAACTGCTGGCCCGCGACAGCGCCGAGTTCCGCCTGGAACTGCTCAAGGGCGCTGTCATTCGCGTGGAACTCAAGGAGCAGGAGAACGATGCCCTGCGGGCCGACGACGCCGCCCAGATCGTCGTTCCGCCGCCGCGATCGCTCAAGGCGCTGCTGGTGACGAAGAACGGCAACCTCTGGCTGGAGAAGTTTCTCGAAAGCGCCAACCTGGAGAAGCCCGGCGTTGTGCTCGGCGCGCAGTATGAGAAGCAGATCGGGGAGACTCAACAGACCGAATACGACGTGATCATCTTCGACCGCCACCAGCCCACAGGGCTGCCCGCCGCCGGCAACTTCATCTACTTCAACGCCGTTCCGCCCAGGTCCAGGATCGAGGCCGCCACCGAAAACGGCGCCCAGGTGCTGTTGCGCGACCATGGTGTGCTCGACTGGGAGCGCGGCCACCCCATGCTGCGTCACCTGAATCTCCGCTTCTGGGTCCAGGAGACGCTCAAGCTGAAGGTTCCCCTGGACGCCCAGGTGCTAGTCGAGGGCAGGCAGGGGCCCCTGGTCGTGTTGCATCGCGACGGTCGCAGCACTCATCTTGTGATCGGGTTCGATGTAAACGTCAGCACTTGGCCGACCTCCGCGACGTTTCCCATTTTCATGGACAACGCCCTCCAGTTCCTGGCCCTGGGCTCGGATATGGACGTGCGCCAGTCACACCAGCCCGGCGCCACGCCGCGCATCCCGCGGCACGTGCTCCAGCAGGCCGGCGCCGACCTCAAGCGAATCAAGCTCACCGATCCTCGCGGCAATGCCCGTTTCGTGAATGTCCCTGAGGCGGGCGATTTCGCCCTGCCGCCGCTCGATCGCGTCGGGATCTATCAGCTTGACCCGCCCCTGCCTCAATACGAAAAGATCGCTGTCAACCTGCTGGACCCCGAAGAGAGCAACCTGCTTCCCATCGATAGGCCGCCCGGCGGTGCCGGCGAATCGGTTGCTGTGACGGCAGGAAAGTCGCGGCTGGAACTGTGGCGGTGGATCGTCGCCTTCGGGGCGATTCCCCTCTGCATGCTGGAATGGTGGGTCTACACGCGGCGGATGCATCTGTGAGCGATGCTGACCACCGCTTGCCGTCCGCTTTGCACACGAATGAGAAAGGTCAGGGCGCAAACGCCCTGACCCTTGGATTGCTTTACCTGCACCTGCGCTATTGCGCGGCCACGTCCACGAACGCCGCCACGCTGTTCAGGTCGCGGAGATTGGCGGCCGTCGCCTTGATCGTTGCCGCCTCACCCGTCTTCAGTCCGAGGTGGACCTTGTTTGGCCGCTTGGTCCAGATCACGCCCCCGCGCCGCTTGGGCTTTTCATAGAAGTTGCGGCTCCGAGCCACCAGCGGCGCGGCTGCCTGCTTGTCCTTCAAGAAAAGCCGCTCCAGCGTCTTGCGGGCCGAGTCGCGGGTGATCGTCTTCTTGATGGTGACCCGAACCAGTTGACCGGGCTTTGCTTCGATGGCCATGTTGCTTGCTCCAACTCTCTGTTGCGTCCCCGCCACGCTACCGGGCGGAAGAGGGCAAAAGTATAGCGGCCTGAAACGCAAAGGCAAGCTTCACGCAAGTGCTTTTCAATAAAGGAACAAACGGTACCGTCTTGGTCCCGGCTGCCTCTCCGGTTGTGGTGGCGGCATCTGCCGAGGGATCTTCCCGGCCCCACTTCACATGCCTATCGCCAGCTTCATTGCGAAAAGTCGATGCCACCGCAACCGGGTCCGCCCTCAGCCCGCCGCCGGCTTCCAGGAAGGGTTTGGCGTCGGCATGGCGGCGTCCACATCCTTGAGCCACCGATGCAGCATGTCCGTCAGCTCCTTGGCCTTCTGCGGATGCCGGTTTGCCAGGTCGTCTTTCTCGGCAATATCCTCCCTGAGGTTGTACAATTCGACGTGGCCATCCTCGAAGAACTCGATCAGCTTCCAGTCGCCCGATCGTATTGCGGCCGAGGGCGGACCACCCTGGTTGGAATAGTGCGGGTAGTGCCAGTAGATCGCCTGCCGATCGAGTTTCCCGGCGCCCCTCAGGACCGGCGCCAGGCTGATTCCATCCATGTGCTGCCGGGGGCGAAGCGGCAGGCCGGCCATCTCCAGCATCGTTGGATAGAAATCGGTGCTGGTCACCGGCACATCGCAGGTCGAGCCGGGCTTGGTCACGCCGGGCCACTTGATGATTAGCGGTTCGCGGATTCCTCCCTCGTAGCACCATCCCTTGCCGGCGCGGAGGGGCGCGTTGGATGTGGGCGTGCCCTCGGCGGTCGAAAGCCCGCCGTTGTCGGACGTGAAGATAACCACCGTGTTGTCGTGCAGCCCCAGCTGCCTGAGCTTGTCCATGATCCGTCCGACCGATTCATCCATCGACTGGACCATGGCCGCGTAGACCGGTGAATCCTGCACCTGTCGCACGTCGCGCCCAAGATCGCGCACGAACCGCTGCTGGGCCGGCGGCGTCGATTCCAGTTTCTTCTTGTACTTCTCGACCAGTTCCGGCTTGGCCTGTTGCGGGTTGTGGACGGCGTAGTGGGACAGGTAGAGCAGGAATGGCCGGTCTTTCCGGGATTCCATCCACTTGATCGCCTCGTCGGTGAGGCGGTCGGAGAGGTACTCGCCCTCCTTGCCGCCAGCCAGGTCCAGCTTGTAGTCGCCTTTGGCGTTCTTGTAGGGCCAGAAATGGGACGGGGGCGAGCCATGATCGTTGCCCGCGATATTGATGTCAAATCCGTTGCGGTCGGGGTAATAGTCCTCCTTGCCCAGGTGCCACTTGCCGACGAAACCCGTCGCGTAGCCGGCCTCGCGCAGCGCCTCGGCCAGCGTGACTTCCTCCAGCGGGAGCTGCTTGATGTAGTCGGCGGAGCGGAGTCTGCCGTGCCTGTTGCCGCCGATCCAATCGGTGAGTTTCAGGCGGGCGGGATACTTTCCCGAGAGGATGCTGGCCCGCGTGGGCGAGCAGACGGGGCAGGAGGCATAAGCGTCGGTGAAGCGCATTCCCTCGGCCGCGAGCCGGTCGATGTTCGGCGTTTCGTGGAACGTCGAGCCGTAGCAGGAGATGTCGCGCTGGCCCAGGTCGTCCATGAGGATGAAGACGAAATTGGGCTTCTTCCGCGGCTGAGCCGCGATGGTCGGCAGGGCGGCCAGGAGGGGGGTGGTGCTGATCCATTTGACGAATGAGCGGCGGGATGGGGCGTTCATGGGTTTGATTGTATCGCCCAGCGGCTTCCAGAGCACATGCATGCACTCGCTGCGCCAGCATTGACAGAACCCCTCCCGCCGGGTTTGATCTGGCTTCCGTCGTACAACTTGAAACAGGGTCTTTGTTGCAACAAGAGGAGGTTCCAGGATGTCACGTCCCGTCACACTGTTCACCGGCCAATGGGCCGACCTGCCGTTTGAGACGATCTGTCAGAAGGCCAAGAGTTTCGGCTATGAGGGCCTTGAACTTGCCTGCTGGGGCGATCACTTCGACGTGGCCAAGGCCCTGAGCGATCCCGGCTATGTCAAGACGCGCTGGGACACTCTGGCCAGACACGGGCTGAACTGCTTCGCGATCTCGGCCCACCTGGTCGGCCAGGCGATCTGCGACAACATCGACGAGCGGCACAAGAGCATCCTGCCCCCGGAAGTCTGGGGCGACGGCAACCCCGAGGGCGTCCGCCAGCGCGCCGCCCAGCGCATGATCGATACCGCCAAGGCCGCCCGGAAGCTGTTTGACGCCCGCCCGGCCGCCTGCCCGGCGATCCCCGGATACGGCGCGGTGGTCAACGGCTTTACCGGCTCCAGCGTCTGGCACTCGATCTACGCCTTTCCCCCGACGGACCAGAACTACTGGCAGAAGGGCTTCGATGACTTTGCCAGGCGGTTTGCCCCGATCATGGACGAGTTCGACAAGCTCAACGTCAATTTCGGCCTGGAAGTGCATCCGACCGAGATTGCCTTCGACATTGCATCGGCCCAGCGAGCCATCGACGCGATCAAGGGGCACAAGCGGTTCGGGTTCAACTTCGACCCCTCGCACCTGGGCTACCAGGGCGTCAGCTACGTCAAGTTCCTCCGCACGTTCCCCGATCGGATCTTCCACACGCACATGAAGGACGTCTGGTGGGGCCATGGTGACGGCACGGTGGGCGTGTTCGGCGGCCACACCAGCTTTGCAGACGCCCGCCGCTTCTGGGATTTCCGTTCGCTGGGCCACGGCGACATCAACTTCGAGGAGATCATCGTCGCTCTCAACGACATCGGCTACAAGGGGCCGCTGTCGGTCGAATGGGAAGACAGCCGGATGGACCGCGAGTTCGGTGCGGCCGAGGCCGCCGCGTTCGTGAAAAAGCTGAATTTCAAGCCCTCGGCGATCGCGTTTGACGCGCAGTTTGATCGGTAAAGAGTGCAACCGCGGATAAACGCAGACGCACGCAGATGAACGAATCATCAGCGTTCGTCTGCGTGAATCTGCGGTTTCTTTATGCGCCGAGTTTGGCCAGTTCGGCCTCGGCCGCGGCAAGCTGGTCCCTGGTCTGCTGGACCAGGTGGGGCGGCGCCTTGTCGGTGTAGGCCCTGTTGGCCAGGCGGGCCTGCAGTGCCGCGATCTGCCTGCCCAGTTCCTCGCGGCGCCTGGCGATGCGCTGCTTCTCGGCATCCAGATCGACCAGGCCCTCGACAAAGACTTCGCAGCCGGCCGCGGCCGCGCGAGCGGCGTTGACCGGGGCGGCCAGATCGGGCCCGACCTGGCCGATCGCGCAGGTGCCCAGCAGTTCGATCGTGTCGCGGTTGGCCTCGATCTGCCCGGCGGTGTCGGCGGTGGCGGAAATGGCGACCGAGACCTTCTTCCTGGGGTCCACCTTGTACTCATTGCGGACGTTCCGGATGGCGGCGATCAACTCCTGGAGCCGGGTGAAGGTCGCCTCGACCGATTCGCTCACGAGCGATTCGTTGTAGAGGGGCCAGGGGGACTTGATTAGACGCCGGGCGAAGGGCGCACCGCCCGTGAACTGAATGCCCGGCAGCGATCGATCCGGTCGTGTCTCATTGAGCTTCCACCAGATGGTCTCGGTGATGAACGGGATCATCGGGTGCATCAGGCGCATCGCGGCGTCCAGGCATGCCGCCAGGACATTGGCCACCTGGCCGCGGCGCGGATCGCCTTCCCTCAGTTGCGGCTTGATGGCCTCGATGTACCAGTCGCACAGGTCGCGCCAGAAAAAGTCATAGCACGCGCGGGCATAGACATCGAATCGGTACGTGGCCAGGGCGTCGTCCGCCTCCTTGATGGTCCGCATCAGCCGAGACAGGACCCATCGGTCGGGCAGCGACCATTTCTGCGGGTCCGGCCGCTCGGCCTGAATGCCGGCCAGGTTCGAGAGGGCAAACCGCGTCGCGTTCCAGATCTTGTTGCAGAAGTTGCGGCCGATGTCGAACTTCTCGCTGGTGTTCTTGCCGTTGGGCAGCTTCTTGACCGGCAGGCGCGCATCCTGCGTCTCGGTGGCCATCTGCGTCAGCGTGAAGCGCATGGCATCCGCGCCGTGGGTCTCGATGATGTCCACCGGGTCCACCCCGTTGCCCTTGGACTTGCTCATCCGCTCCCCCTTGCCGTCCAGGATCGTGGGGTTGATCGCGACGTGGCGGAACGGAATGGTCCTCATGTTGTACAGGCCCGTCATCACCATGCGCGCCACCCACAGCGTGATGATGTCCCTTCCCGTCAGCAGGACGCTCGTCGGGTAATACCGGCGAAGTTCCGGCGTATCGCCCGGCCAGCCGAGCGTGCTGTGCGGCCAGAGCGCCGAACTGAACCAGGTGTCCAGCACATCCGGGTCCTGCGCGTAGCCTTCCCGCTCGAACCGATTCTCGACCTGGGGATGATCCGGCGGAATGCAGACGTATTCCGTCGCAACGCCGCCGGAGACGATCGTGCGCATCACCACCTGCACCCCGTCGATCTCGTGCGCATGCAGCGAGTCGATCTCCGGCGCGCCCGCATCGACGCTCCGCTGCTTGCTCCAGACGGGAATGCGATGGCCCCACCACAGTTGCCGCGAGATCGGCCAGTCGCGCTTCTCGCCCAGCCACGAGAGATACTGCTGGGCGTGTCGCTCGGGAAAGAACCTGATCGTGCCGTTGCGGACCACCTCCAGCGCCGGCTCGGCCAGCGGGGCCATTTTCACGAACCACTGGTCGGACAGGTACGGTTCGATCGCGGTCTTGGAACGGTCCGAGTGGCCGACCTGCGTTTCGTAGGGCTCTTCCTTGAGCAGCAGGCCCTGGTGCGACAGGTCCTCCACGACCTTCTTCCGTGCCGCGTCCCGCTTCATGCCCTTGTACGGCCCGGCGTTTTCATTGAGCGTGCCGTCGGGATTGATGATGTTGATCAGGTCGAACTGGTCGGCCTTTCCCTGGTGTCGCTGCCAGACGGCATAGTCGTTGGGATCGTGCGCGGGCGTGACCTTCACGCAGCCCGAGCCGAACTTGGGATCGACCAGGATGTCGTCGGCGATGATGGGAACCAGCCGGTTCACCAGCGGAAGGCGGACGAACTTGCCGATGGCCCAGTTCCACCGGGGATCCTCGGGATGAACGGCCACGGCCGTGTCGCCGAGCATGGTTTCGGGGCGTGTCGTCGCCACCACCATATGCCTGTCGGTGCCCTCGATGGGGTACTTGAGGTGCCAGAGGCTGGTCTTGACCGTCTCGTGGTAGATCTCGTCGTCCGAGATTGATGTCTGGAGGTGGATATCCCAGTTGACCAGCCGCTTGCCCTTGTAGATCAACCCGTCCTTGAAGAGCTTGAAGAACGTCTGTCGCACGGCCCGGGCGCACATCTCGTCGAGGGTGAACCGCGTGCGCGACCAGTCGCACGAGCAGCCCATGCGCTTGAGCTGTTCGAGAATGCGGTCGCCGTACTGCTGCTTCCACTCCCAGATGCGCCGAACCAGGCCGTCGCGGCCCACGTCGTGGCGGGTCTTGTTCTCCTTTTCCTTCAGCTGCTTCTCGACGACGGCCTGCGTGGCGATGCCGGCGTGATCGATGCCGGGGATCCATACCGTGTTGAATCCCCGCATGCGATGCACGCGCGTGAGAATGTCCTGGAGCGTGTTGTTGATGGCGTGGCCCAGGTGCAGGGCGCCGGTCACGTTGGGCGGCGGGATCACGATGCTGTAGGGATCGCCCGGCGCGGCCGGGTCGGCCTGGAAGCACTTCTCGTCCATCCACACGGCGTAAGCCTCGGTTTCGACGGCCGCCGGGTCGTAGGTCTTGGGCAGTTCGGCGATATTTGGGTTCTCTGCGGTCATGTCGTTTCCATTGTCGATTCCCGATCGCGGACAATCGGGAACGTCGGGTCTCTTGGGATCGAAGCGGAAATAGTAAGGCAGGGGCTTCCGGTGGACAATCCCGCGGGATTAATGGAAATCGCGCGAGGCAAAGTCGCAGCCGGCCAGCAGTTCGCTCCGGTCGTACAGCCGCCAGGCCATGATGTGGATTACGCTCCCCTGGCGCTCGACGTAGCCGTGGGCCTCCAGCAGCCCCGCGTGGCGGGCGGCCCGGCGGTATTTCTCATAGATGTTGGGCCGGACAATCAGGTTCACGATTCCCGTCTCGTCCTCGATCGTGATGAAGACAATGCCCGATGCCGTCCCGGGTCGCTGGCGGATCAGCACCAGCCCCGCCACGCGCGCCCACCGGCCGTGTGGCGTGTCCTGTAGCTGCGCGGATGTGATGATGCTGCCCTCGGCCAGGGTCGATCGCACCAGGGCGACCGGGTGGGTCTTGAGGCTCAGGCCGGCCGTGCGGTAGTCGGTCATGACTTCCTGGCGGAGAGGCATCTTCGGAAGGCACGAAGGCACCGATTCGGCAAGGCGCCAGGCGGCCGAATCAAAGAGGGGCAATTCCTCATCGCTCAGGGAGAGAACCTGCCAGAGGGCCTGGCGGCGGGCAAGGCCCAGCGATCCGAAGGCATCCGCCTCGGCAAGCCGCCGGAGAGCGTGTCGCGGCAGGCCGGTGAGGCGATGCAACTGGGCGATGGAGGCGAACGGGCCGTGCCTTTCCCTCGCCACGGTCAGCCGCTCGGCGTGATCCTGCCGCAGGCCTTTGATCAGGCGGAAGCCCAGTCGCACGGCCGGACCGGTTGCGCCCCAGTCCGCTTTCCTCCTGTGTCTTGGCGTTTTCTCGCCTTGGCGCCTTTCCTCCAGTACACAATCCCACGCGCTGTAATTCACGTCCACCGCCCTGACTTCCACCCCGTGCTCCGCGGCGTCGCGCACGATCTGGGCGGGGGCGTAGAAACCCATCGGCTGGCTGTTCAGCAGCGCCGCACAGAATGCGGCCGGGTGATGGCGCTTCAGCCAGCCCGACACATAGACCAGCAGGGCGAAACTGGCCGCGTGCGATTCGGGAAAGCCGTATTCGCCAAACCCGCGAATCTGGAGGAAACACTGCTCAGCGAACTGGCGCGTGTAACCGTTCCTGAGCATGCCGCCGATGATCTTCTGGCGAAACCGGTCAATCTCGCCGTGCCTTCTCCAGGCGGCCATCGCCCGCCGCAGCCTGTCGGCCTCCTCGGCGCTGAACCCTGCGCCCACCATCGCCACCCGCATCGCCTGCTCCTGGAACAGCGGCACGCCCAGCGTCTTTTCCAGCACGTGGCGCAATGCCTCGGATGGATATGACACCGCCTCCTGGCCGTTGCGGCGCCGCAGGTAGGGATGGACCATGTTTCCCTGGATCGGTCCGGGCCGGACGATGGCGACCTCGATCACCAGGTCGTAGAAGCATCGGGGCCGCAGCCGCGGGAGCATGGACATCTGCGCCCGCGATTCGATCTGAAAAACTCCGACGGTGTCGGCCTGGCAGATCATGTCGTAGACCGCGGGGTCTTCGGGCGGGACAGTGTGAAGCTCCAGTCGGGGAAAAATTCCATTAACCACGGAGGGCACGGAGAACACGGAGGAATTGTTTGGCCGCAGATGGTGCACGGATGAACACAGATCAGAATTCAAATCCTGGGCACTGGAAGCCGAACTCTGAAAACCCCTCTTTGAAAATCCGCGTTCATCTGTGGCCAATGATTTCTTCTCCGTGTCCTTCGTGCTCTCCGTGGTGAAATACTCGTTGATCAACGCGAAGGCTTTGGAAATGCACGTCAGCATTCCCAGTGCCAGCACATCCACCTTCAGAATCCTCAGTGCGTCGATGTCGTCCTTGTCCCACTCGATGACCGTGCGGTTGGGCATCGAGGCGTTCTCGATCGGCACCAGTTCGCACAGCGGCCTGCGCGTCATCACCATCCCGCCCACGTGCTGGCTCAAATGCCTAGGGAATCCCAGCAACTGCCCCGTCAATTCCACCACCAGCCGAATGGTTGGATCCGCCGTATTCAGGCCCAGTTCCCGCAGTTGTTCCTCCCCGAGCGTGCCCCGGTGCCACCAGTCCAGCTTCCCGGCCAGTTGATCCACCAGGTCCAGCGACAGCCCCAGGGCCTTGCCCACGTCGCGCACGGCCGATCGGCCGCGGTAGGTGATCACTTCCGCCGTCATTCCTGCCCGTTCCCGGCCGTATTTGCCGTAAATGTACTGGATGACCTCCTCGCGCCGCTCGTGCTCGAAATCGACGTCGATGTCCGGCGGCTCGTTGCGGGCCGCGGAGATGAACCGCTCGAACAGCACGTCGATGCGCGCCGGGTCCACCGACGTAATCCCCAGGCAGTAGCAAACCGCCGAGTTGGCGGCCGAGCCGCGCCCCTGGCAGAGAATTCCCCGCGACCGCGCGAACTGCACGATGTCGTGGACAGTCAGGAAATACGGTTCAAAGCGAAGCTGCTCGATGATGCGAAGCTCATGGATCAGAAGGTCGCGGACCCTGTCGGGGATCGCCGACCGGCGATTCCCGGCTTGCGGTCGACCGTAGCGGCTGGCGGCGCCTTGCCAGGCCAGGTCGCCCAGATGCTGAATCGGCGTCTTTCCCTCCGGCACCAGTTCGTGCGGGTACTCATAGCGCAGCTCGTCCAGCGAGAACGAGCACCGCTCGGCCACCTCCAGTCCGCGCCGGATCGCCTCCGGGCAGTCGGCGAACAGCCGGTGCATCTGGTCGGCAGGCCTGAGATAGCGCTCGCCGTTGGGAAACAGCCTGAATCCCGCATCGTGGATCGTGCAGCCGTGACGCACGCACGTCAGCACATCCTGAATCGCCCGCCGCGAGGGATCGTGATAGTGCACGTGATTCGTTGCCAGCAGCGGAACGCCGATCTGCAACGAAAATCTCCTCATCTGGTTCACGTAAGACTCATCGTCGTTGCCATGGAGCCGGCAGACCGCCAGGGACAGGCGATCGCCAAGGGCGTCCTTGAGAATGGAGATGGAATGCGGATTCACCGCGGCGGCATGGAGACACGGAGGAGTGCTCCAAGCCGGAGGTGGCCCCGGGGTTCCGGCGTCTCCGCGGTTGGCCTGGCGTGGTCCGGCACTGCAAAACACGGCCGCCAGCAGCCCCTCGTTGGCCTCCAGAAAATCCGCCGTCGTCAGCCAGCAATCTCCCTTTTCCGCCCGGCGCTTGCCCAGCGTCAGCAGCCGGCAGAGCCGGCCATACCCGGCACGGTCCATCGCCCACACCAGCAGGTCGGGCCCATCCGAAAACGTCAGCCGCGAGCCGATCAGCAGTTTGGGCGCTTCGCCTCCCTGCTCCCTGACTTGCCTGGTCGCGTCGTGTGCCCGCACCACGCCGGCCAGGGTATTCACATCCGTAATGGCGATCGCCCGATATCCCAGTTCGGCCGCACGGAACACCAGTTCGTCCGGATGCGATGCCCCACGCAGAAATGAGAAGTTGGACGTCACATCCAGCTCGGCATAAGCGCAGGCGGCCCTTGCCGCGCCCGTGGGCACCGGCGGCAGATCGCGAAGCTTGTGAAGTGGCGCGTCAGGCATCTTCCGCTCCGCACCCTCAGTACTCCCCGTGCCAATACCAGCGATTCGTCTCGCGAACCCGGAAAATCCACAGCCGCCGGCCCGATTCGGTCTCCACGGTGAAGTAGTCGCGCGTCTTGTGGTGGCCGATCCACCACTGCCCGGCGATGCGCTCCGGTCCCGTGGCGAAGACAACGCGGTGTGGCCGACCGTTGAGCGTGAACGAGATGGGCCGGCCATCGCGGTCGTCCGATGGCGACACCATCACGCCGATCTCCCGCGGCGCCGGCAGCAGGCTCAGCGGCCGGGAAGAATGCCCGGTCGCGGATTGTGGATTCCTGGCCGGGGCCGCAAAAGGAACCACCGTGCAGGCATGCTCGGGAATGTGCGACTCAATCAGCCGGGCCTGGAGGACCGCCTCCCGTCCCAGTCGCAAAACCAGCCGCTCGACCAGGCAATCCAGCTCCGCCTGCGCATCGTGCAGCTCCTGCTCCATCAGCGGGAGCTGTTCATGAGCCAGTCGCTCAAACACCGGCACGCGCAGGCGGATTGAGGTGAAACCGGCCGGAATGTGCCAGTCGAGTGCTGGCTGGGCGCATGTCAGTTTCCCCGAACCCGACATCCGACACTCGATCCCCGACTCCGTTGCGCATCGCATGAGATTAAATAGGCTCGCGGCGTTTCGCGTCGGCCGGGAGAGATGGATTTCCTTCACGATCGGCCGGCCGTCGCTGCGGTGCAGTCGCAGTTCGACTTTCCGCGCGCCGCATTCGCGCCGGGCCAGTTCAATGATCACCCGTGCGATGAGTTGCTTGAAGACCAGCCAGATTGTCTCCAGCGAATCGACCACGCCGTCAAAGTCCATGCCGGCACAAATGGGCGCGTGGTGCGGGACCGGCTCCAGCGGCTCAGGCAGCAATCCCAGCGCCTGTTCGATGCGCCGCAACAACTCCGGCCCGAATCGCGCCGGCAGCGCCTCACGCGGCAATGCCAGCACCTGGCCGATCGTTTCCAGGCCAAGGTGATGCAGCGATTGGGCGATGCCCTGGCAAATCCGCAGGGCAATGGGAGGAAGGGACGTCAGCGCCTCGCGAACCTGATCCGTGCCGACGATCACCCCGTGCCGCCCCGAGAAAGCCAGTGCAAACGCCGCGCCAGGCGTGGGAGCGATGGCCAGCCGGGCGCTGATGCGCAAGGATCGAAAAGCCTCGTCGACCTGTTCCAGCAGGCTATACAGCCCGCCGAAAAGCCGTTCGCAGCCGGTCACATCCAGGAACACGTGGAACCCGGCCTGCTGCGCCGCTTCCCGGCAATCGGGCAACGCCACAATCGGCGAAAACCGCCGCATCCACCGAGCCAGCTTCGTCAACGCCTTCCAATCGTTCTCCGGCTCGTGGGGAGCGTGGACCAGCGACGGACACAGCGCCCTTGCCTCGGCCAGCGTCAGGCCCTCGCGAATGCCAAACTGCCGCGCCTCGGCGGATACGACCGCCACAATCCGCCGCGATGCGATGGTGTCGATCAGGACAAGGGGCCTTTCGATTTTTGATTTCTGATTTTCGATTGCATGGAATGGCCGGTTTCGCCCATTCGCCGATTCGCCCTCTGGGTGCTTCGTCTCTTGCTCATGCCCCGATCCGCATCGCCGGCCCCTGTTCAGCCTGTCGATCGGCCACTGGGGCATATGCGCGCACATGACCTGTTTCACGGTTGGCCTCCAGGATGACGCTTTGCCCGACACGCCCTCCATGGCCATGAATCAACTGCAAGTTCCAACGTTGCATCGTTCGCTGGCCAGGCAGGGGCCGAACCAGCCAGCGCCTTGCCGCGGCATACTCGCGGCTGATTCGTCCCGCCGGTCGAAGCAGAATGCCCGTCGAGCCGCCCGCCTCCGCCGCCAGTTGCAGGCGCCTTGCCTCGATGCGCGACAGCCGGTCCAGGGCTGCCACCACCGCCGCCACCCCCTTGCACCGTAGGCACTCCGCCACTGCCCAGACCTGTTCGCCCGGTTTGTCCGGCCGCAGCAGGATCAGCCGCGACAGGTCGATGCCCAGGCCCGCCAGCCCCGGGGGATACAGCCGCCGATCTCCGTCCAGCCAGACGAGCCATCCGCCCGCAGCGTGCAGGGCCGCCTTGGCCAGTATCCCGGCCGCAAACCCCGGCTTGTAGCCATCTTCACCCAGCAGTTCATGCACCGATCTCCGCGGAAAACCACCCGCCAGTTCATCGAGGGCCTCCATCCCCGTATGAAACATCCGCTCAACGGGTTTAAGTCTTTTATTTTCGGTTAGTTGTAGCTTTCCAAGATAACATGAGACCACTTGCATAGGCCTTCCTGGAGTTCAATAAAAGTTAGGTATATCTCGGCTTCCCACGACCTGTCAATCCAATTTCCGGCGGATGAGTTTGACTTGGATTAAACGGGCGTTCTCCGAGGCGAACCATCGTCAATCAATAGGTGTTGACCCTACTGGTATCCCCCAGCAATAGGGCCAGGTGTGTTCAGGAGAAAATGAGCGACCGCGTTTATCTGTTTTTTGTCGATATCGCGACTTCTAAATCTGCTTGCATCGAATGCCTGTACTGCCTACATTAAGTGCATGCAGTACACCATCCGCAACATCCCCCGAGAAATTGACCAGGCCCTGCGGAAGAAGGCCAAGGCCGAGGGCAAGAGCCTGAATCAGGCCGCCGTGGATGCCCTCAAACGCGGCCTGAACCTCGGCGAGGAGCCCGTCGTTCACCGCGACCTGGACTTCCTCATTGGCACGTGGGTCGAAGACCCCGAGTTTGACAAGGCCATTGCTGATCAACGGCGAATCGAACCCGAGATGTGGAAATGAGGCTCGCGCTCGATACCAATCGATACACCGATTTCGTCCAGGGCCACGCGGACACGGTCCGGTGGATTCGCGCCGCTGACGCGATCCTTGTGCCCTTGATCGTCTTGGGCGAGTTGCGAGGCGGGTTTCTGTGCGGTACGCGCGCCCGCGAGAACGAGGCTCGGCTGATCGAATTCCTGCAGTCCCCTCGCGTCAGCCTGCTCGTGCCCGATGAACAGACCACGCATCATTACGCTCAATTGTTCCAGCAGCTTCGCCGGCAGGGAACACCCATGCCGGTCAATGATCTCTGGATCGCTGCGCTGGTCATTCAGCACAGCCTACACCTGCTCACCCGCGATCGCCACTTCGATCATCTCCCCCAGATTCCTCGCCTATGATCCTGCCGGGCGGCCCGGCCCGCCCACCTCCGATTCCACGGATGGTCCGCTCCAGGCTTGTGCCGTCGGTTGTTCACGATCGCCCTGCGGGGCTTCACCGGCTGCGGCCGGGTCGCTGATGTTCCGC
>Ga0101944_10001883_pt1 | contig 38357 bp, 35 predicted proteins | sample DewCreD2012metaG_FD_75245 | JGI IMG/M metagenome (GOLD analysis project Ga0101944, IMG submission 75245) | Hot spring sediment bacterial and archeal communities from British Columbia, Canada, to study Microbial Dark Matter (Phase II) - Dewar... ... | reverse complement strand
GCGGGTCCTGAAGAAGCGGTGCAAAAAAACCCCTCTGCAGATGCTGCTGCGCGGACAAAATCTGGTGGGGTACCGCAATTATGCAGATGATGTTGTTGAGGCATTTGTTATGACCGCTGCTGAATGCGGCATGGACATTTTTCGGGTATTTGATGCACTCAATGATGAGCGCAATTTTGAAGCATCATTTAAGGCCATCAAAAAGGCGGGCAAGCACATCCAAGCAACGGTATGTTACTCACTTACGGAACGGCACATGGGCGGTCCGGTATTCAACATTGACTACTATGTCAAAAAAGCCAAACTTCTGGAAAGCATGGGCGCCGACTCCCTGTGCATCAAGGATATGGCGGGAATCCTTGCCCCCTATGATGCGTTTACACTTGTAAGCACCCTTAAAAAGGCGGTTAAAATTCCGCTGCAGCTTCACAGCCATTACACCAGCGGCATGGCATCCATGACCTATCTGAAGGCTATTGAGGCAGGCGTCGATGTGATAGATACGGCACTGGCGCCGTGCGCTCTGCGCAGTTCTCAACCCGCGGTTGAACCGATTGTGGTCGCGCTGGAAGGAACGGAGCGCGATACCGGGCTTGACCTTAATCTGTTGTCAGAGCTGGGCGATTATATTGAATCCATAGCGCCAAAATACCGCGATTTTCTTGACACCAGCAAAATGTCAGTTATTGATACGGGAGTGCTCATGCACCAGATTCCCGGCGGCATGATCAGCAATCTGGTCAGCCAGTTAAAAGAGGCAGGGGCGCTTGATCGTCTGCACGAGGTATATGAAGAGCTGCCTCGAATTCGCAAAGAACTGGGCTTTCCGCCGCTGGTTACCCCCACCAGCCAGATTGTCGGCATCCAGGCAGTGCAAAACGTGCTGTTTGGCCGCTATAAAATGATTACCAGCCAGGTGAAAGATTATGCCTACGGTCTATATGGCAAACCGCCAGCTCCTATGGACAAAAAGGTGCAAGAGCTTATTCTCAAAGGCTATGAGCGCGGGGAAAAGCCGATCACCTGTCGCGCAGCAGATATTCTGGAACCCGAGCTTGACAAGGCAAAGCAGGAGACCAAGGGGATTGCCAAGACCCTTGAAGATGTGCTCACCTATGCCATGTATCCAACCACCGGCTTGAGATTTCTGCGCTGGAAATACGGCCTTGAGCCAGTTCCGGAGAGTGTGAAACCCAAAACACTTGAGCAGATTAAAAAAGAGGAAGAACTCATTGCAAAAGCAAAAGCCGGAAAGCTGGTGGAAAAGCCGGAAAAGACGGTGCCGGAGAAGGGGCCCGGCGTGCGAACATTTAATGTGTTTGTGGATGGCGAATACTACCAGGTTGAAGTTGAAGAACAGGGCGGCATCCGGCAGTTTTCAGCTCCGGTAAAAGTTGCGGCGTCGCCAGCTGCCGCATCCACGACTGCCCCTCCTGCCCCGCAGAAGCAAGAAGAGCCGGCGGTTACGGTTGCCGAGGGTGAGACAGCAGTAACTGCGCCCATGCCGGGACTTATCATAGAATATAAAGTTAAAGAGGGCGACCGGGTGCATGCGGGGGACGTACTGCTTATTCTTGAAGCGATGAAAATGCAAAATAACATAACCACGCCGGTATCAGGGGTGGTGAAAAAGCTCAACGGGGCTCCGGGCACATCGGTGCCCAAAGACACCGTGCTGTGCGTTATCGCAGCAGCATGAAATGGGGACACGAACGCATAGGATTATTAAACGGGCAGCGCGCCAATGTCTGCGTATGAATAAGAACAGCTTCCCTGCGATGAATCGGTGTTAATGTCCCGCAGAGATGACGCGTTCTACCACAGTGGAAACCTCCTGCCGGATTTCTGCAAGCCTTTTTTCAGAGTCTGCTTCAAATCTCAGTACCAGCACCGGTTGGGTATTTGAAGCCCGCACCAAGCCCCATCCGCCGGGCATCAAAATGCGCGCGCCGTCAATATCAATTATCTGGTAGGTTTCCTTGAATATCTCCTTTATCCGGTCTATGACCGCAAATTTTCTGTCATCCGGGCAATCAACACGAATCTCCGGAGTTGTCCAGGTCTTGGGCACATCGCTTAACAGGTGGCTTAGAGATACTGCGCTCTTCGCCAGTATTTCAAGAAGGCGGCAGGTCGCATATATGGCGTCATCAAAGCCATAGTAGCGATGGGCAAAAAATATGTGCCCGCTTACTTCGCCGGCAACCAGCGCATGCTCTTCCTTCATTTTAGCCTTCATCAGCGAATGGCCGGTTTTCCACATAATTGCTTTTCCGCCTTTTTGGTTAATATCGTTGTAAAAATTCTGGGAGGCCTTGACTTCTGAAATAAAGGTTGCGCCAGGCACTTCGTGGAGCACGTCCCGGGCAAACAATATCATCAGGTGATCACCCCAGATTATAGATCCGGTTTCATCCACGACTCCAATCCGGTCAGCATCGCCGTCATAGCCAATACCGACATCAGCCTTTTCTCGCCGAACGGTTTCAATAAGATCCTGCATATAAGCGGGGACCGTAGGGTCCGGATGATGATGGGGAAACCTTCCGTCCATATTGCAATATAACTCTATGACCTCAACCCCCAGCCGCCTGAGAAGCGGCACCGCCGCCTGGCCACCCGTGCCATTTCCCGCATCAACAACCACCTTGAGTTTTCTGGGCAGTTTGATATCCGCTGCAATCCGATCCCAGTATGCAGGGAGGAGATTAAGCGAAGTCAGGCTGCCTGCGCCGGTTTCAAAGTCATTGTTTTTGATAAGTGTTTCCAGGGCTTTAATTTCTGTTCCGTAGATAGTTGTTTTTCCCAGGCAAACCTTGAACCCGTTAAACTCTGGAGGATTATGGCTGCCTGTGATCATGACCCCACCATTCTTATCTAAATGGAAGAGAGAGAAATAAAGAAGCGGCGTGTGGCAGACGCCAATATCAACCACATTCACACCAGTGGCAAGCAACCCCTGGCACAACTGGTTTCTGAGGCTTTCCGATGAAAGCCTGCAGTCTCTGCCCAGCGTCATATCGCTGACGCCGTTGCGTTTGAGATACGTGCCGATTGCACGGCCCAAACCCATCACCACATCGGGCGTGAGGTCTTCGTTTACTGTTCCGCGTATGTCGTATTCTCTAAAAATATTTTCATTCATAGCGTTAAACCCCCGGACGCTGTTTCATCCCCGCCAGCGACCTATATTGGGGAAAATCCCACATTCCCAACCTATTGAATTCCCTACCTGTTGCTGCTGTTTGCGATGCTTCACCTCCGTTCAGAATGACACTTTTGAACAGTTTTCTCAACACGCATAACGAAATTCTACAGATAGTTTTTCTTTCCCTGTTTTTCCAGCAATTCGACGACCTTTTTCACGTCCTGCGCCTGATCCTTGCGGCAGACTAATAGTGCGTCCGCTGTTTCGACCACGATAATATCATTTAGACCGATGACAGCAGTTAACTTTTCCGGGGAATAGATGAGATTGTTCTCTGCGTCAATGGTGACAGCGGTTCCCTGGATGACATTGCCCTGGTCGTCTTTAGGGGATATGTCATACACCGCAGACCAACTCCCCACGTCATTCCAGCCGAAATCGCCCTTTAAGGTTACCACCCGTGTGCTCTTTTCCATCACACCATAGTCAATGGAAATACCCTCAATAGCAGCATAGGCTTCTTCAAGAACTTTTTGGGCGTTCGGCATGCCCCAATAAGCCTGAACCGGGAGCAGCTTGTTATATATATCAGGAAGAAAGGTTCTGACTTCTTCAAGAATAGTGGACGCCTTCCAGACAAACATCCCGCTGTTCCACAGAAAATTGCCCTGCTCTAAAAATGCCTTTGCTTGTTCACGGTTTGGTTTTTCGTGAAATTTGCGCACCTGAAAAACGGGTATCCCATTATGCTGGCCGATTGTGTTTGCATACTGAATATACCCATAGCCGGTTTCCGGGCGATCAGGGGCAACGCCGATTGTTACCAGACAGTCATGCTGCTGTGCGATTGTCGCTGCCGCCTCAAGGCAGCGACACAATGCCTGCGCGTCTGCAATAAAATGATCTGCGGCAAGCACGGCCATAACTGCATGGGGGTTTTTGCGGGCGATCTGCAGGGCAGCAAGACAGATGCACGGCGCAGTATTACGACCGACGGGCTCGACGAGGACATTTTCAGGTAAAAGCAGTGGAAGCTGTTGGCAGGTTTTTTCCGCATGTTCCCTCCCGACAACGACGATAATGCGCTCCGGCGGCACCAGGCGGGAAATCCGCTCCACACTCTCCTGAAGCATGGTTTTGCTGCCCCACACATTCAGCAGTTGTTTTGGCACAGCTGCTCTGCTGCGGGGCCAGAATCGGGTCCCCTTTCCGCCTGCCATAATGACACAATACATATGGTGTTTTTTCCAGGATATAGTTTTTTTATATTGATTACATTCAGTAATTATGCTATTTAACTAAACCTTTGTAAGTTTTAACCATATAGCACAGCTTATATGGACAGACAAGCGACAATACTATGTTACAGGTAGCGGAGGTAAAGATAGATGAGCAAAGTGTGCAGTATCTGCGGAAAACGAAGACAGGTTGGTTTCAATATTAGCCATGCCCATAACAAGACTAAAAAGGTCTGGAATCCTAACATACAGAAGGTAAGAGCTGTGAGCAGCATTGGCATGGTGAAAAAGATTAACGTGTGCACCCGCTGTATTCGGTCAGGAAAAATCGTTAAGCCGTTGCAGAAAAAAACGATGCATGTGGCAGAAAGTTTTTAAAATTTGAGGCGATTCACGCTGAGCACCCCTTTTATCCTCTCTATTGACCGTATCACAGCATTCAGGTGATCAAGGTCAGTCACGTCAATATCAAAAACATTAATTGCCTTTTTATCCGTCGTGGTGCTGACCCGGGCATTGCGGATATTTGCTTCTGCCGCAGCAATTGACGATGTGATCTCGGCAAGCAGCCCTTTCTGGTCTATGCACACTACTTCAATGCTTACGGTGGTAACAGCGCGGTAGGCAGGGTCCCACTCGGCTGTAACTTTTCGTTCTGCGTCTGCCGTCTCCAGATAGGGGCAATCAATGGCATGAACGGTCATCCCCCGCCCGCGCGTGATATACCCCATGATCTTTTCTCCGGGGAGCGGGTTACAACATTTGCCAAACCGAACCATAATGTCGTCAATTCCCCTGATCCTGACCCCGGCACCTGCGGCATGTTCACCGCGTGGCGAGTGCACCACAGCAGTGCTTTCCGGCAGCTTTACCACCGGCTCTTCTTTGGGCAGCAGTCGGCTAAAAACATGCCGCGCCTTCAGCGCGCCGCGGCCGATTGCTTCAAGCCCGTCATCAAGAGACTTGATTCCCTCGCGCTGCAACGACTTGAGTATGTCGCCAGAGCGAATCAGTTTCGTAAAATTGAGGTTATGCCGGGCAAACGTGCGTTCGCATATTTCCCGCCCCAGCGCAATGCTGGACTCGCGTTCCTGAGATCGTATCCACTGATTGATTTTGTTTTTTGCCCGCGAGGTCTTGACAAATTTGAGCCAGTCTTTACTGGGGTGGTGATGGGGAAGGGTCAGAATTTCCACCACATCGCCACTTTTCAGTTGATACTTAAGGGGCACCAGTTTGCCATTCACCTTGGCGCCAACACACTTGTGACCAATATCGCTATGGATGCGATAGGCAAAATCAACCGGCGTTGAGCCGGCCGGAAATTCAAAAACTTGGCCCTTCGGGCTGAAAACATACACTTCGTGAGGAAACAAATCAACGCGCACCGTTTCTAAAAATTCCCGCGGGTCTTTCAGCTCGTTTTGCCACTCCATGAGCTGATGCAGCCAGGCAAAGCGCTGGTCATCCTGCTGCTCTATGCGTCGGCCTTCTTTATATTTCCAGTGGGCTGCAATGCCTGCTTCAGCGATACGGTTCATCTCTTCAGTTCGAATCTGAATTTCAATCCGCTGGCCGTCCGGGCCGACTACCGTGGTGTGCAATGACTGATAGCGGTTCGCTTTTGGCATTGAAATATAGTCCTTGAACCTCCCCGGGACCGGTGTCCAGAGGGAATGAATAATCCCCAAAACTTCGTAACAGTCTTTTCGCGATTCAACTATGATCCGAAAGGCAATAAGGTCATAAATCTGGCTGAAGTCCAAATTTTGCAAATACATTTTGTTATAAATACTGTAAATGTGCTTAGGCCGGCCCAGCACCCGGGCTGGTATGCCGCAGCTCTTCAGGTGGTTGTCTATAAGCTGAATAACTTCGCGCACATAGGTCTCCCGCGCAGCAGCAGTGCTATCCAGTTTTTGTCTAATTTCCTGATACACCTCAGGCCGCAGATGCGCCAGGCATAAATCCTCAAGCTCGCTTTTAAGCAGATAAATTCCCAAACGCCCGCAGAGCGGGGCATATATGTCCAGGGTTTCTTCCGCTATTTTTCGCTGTCGTTCGAGAGTAAGGTATTTAAGGGTGCGCATGTTGTGGAGGCGGTCGGCAAGTTTAATCAAAATCACCCTGATGTCTTTTGCCATCGCCAGTATTATTTTTCGAAAATTCTCTGCCTGCTGATCAACCTGGCTGTCAAAAGTAATTTTGCTAATCTTGGTAACCCCGTCAACCAGCGCAGCCACTTCCGCGCCAAAAAGCCGTTCAATTTCTTCCAGCGTCGTGTAGGTGTCTTCCACCGTATCATGGAGGAGGCCGGCGACAATGCTGTATTCATCGAGCCGTAAATCAGCAAGGATTTTTGCCACCCACAGGGGATGATTAAGGTAGGGTTCTCCCGAAAGGCGGGTCTGGCCATGGTGCACTTTTGCAGAAAAAACATAAGCCTTTTCAACAAGGCCCAAATCAGCCTGTTTATAGTATGACGACACCTGGTCAAGGATGTCGTTGATGCGAACGATAGGTTCTCTCGTCATGCAGTGCGGCTTTTAATAATATTCACGACGCGGGCGCTCGCTTCGGCAACGGGCACCAGGGCTGTCTCTCCGGTGTCTCTGCATTTTATATCCAGGTTCCCTTCGGTGACCGCCCGAGCGCCGATTGTGATGCGCAGCGGAATACCAATGAGATCGGTATCCTTGAATTTTATTCCCGGCCGTTCATCCCGGTCATCAAGCAGGGCGTCAATCTTATGCTCCAGAAGAGCGGCATACATGGTTTCTGCAATCTGCCGCTGCTGCGGATCCTTGATATTGACCGGTACGATGACTACTGAAAAAGGGGCAATAGCAGGGGGGAAAATAATGCCGTTTTCATCATGGGACTGCTCGATAGCCGCGGCTACTGTTCTGCCGACGCCGATGCCATAGCAGCCCATAATCAGCGGGCGCTCTTTACCCTGTTGATCAAGGTAGGTTGCCCCCATGGCTGAGCTGTATTTGGTGCCCAGCTTGAAGATATGCCCCACTTCAATGCCCCGGCTGATGTGCAGCGAGCCGGCGCAACGGGGACACGGATCGCCCTCCCGAGCCTGCCGAATGTCTGCAAATCGGGTAATCGTAAAATCCCTGCCCGGATGGACATGGATCAGGTGCACATCCTTTTCATTACCGCCGGCAACAAAGTTGCTCCCCCCCATGAGCCCGTAATCGGCAATCAGCGGTATGGTGAGCCCCAAAGGACCGGCAAACCCCCGCGGCGCCCGGGTAATCTCCTCAATGACCGCTTCGTCTGCAAGCGCAACCCCCTCATAACCCAGCGCATTTCTCAATTTAACTTCGTTTATCTCGTGATCACCGCGTACCAGCGCTGCAAACGGCCCCTCGGGCCCGGAAAAAATGAGGGTTTTTATCAGGCTGGCGGCCGGCACCTGCAAAAACGCGGTTACTTCTTCCACGGTGCGCATCTGCGGGGTTGCAACGCGCTGGATCGGCTCACACGCTGCGGGGGACGAAGCCAGCGATTCCGGGGCGCGGATTTCTGCCTTTTCCATATTTGCCCCATAGCCGCATGCAGTGCAGCTCACAATCAGGTCTTCACCGGTTTCCGCCAGCACCATGAATTCGTGGGAAAAACTGCCGCCAATGGGACCAGTATCAGCCTCAACAGCCCTGAACGTCAGTCCGATGCGGCTAAATATGCGATCGTATGCATCATACATTTTTTGGTAGCTTGCTTCAGCGCCGTGTTCATCAGCATCAAAGCTGTATGCATCTTTCATAAGAAATTCCCGCGCCCGCATCACCCCAAAGCGCGGTCTGACTTCATCGCGAAATTTAATGTGTATCTGGTACAAAATTAGTGGCAACTGCTTGTAAGAAGTAACCACGCCTTTTACCAGATCCGTAATGACCTCTTCGTGGGTGGGGCCCAGACAGAATTCCCGATTGCTCCGATCCTTAAACCTGAGCAGCTCTTTTCCATATACGTGCCATCGCCCGCTTTGCTTCCAGATTTCCGCCGGCTGCACAAACGGCAGGGTCAGCTCCTGCGCGCCGGCTCGATTCATCTCCTCCTGGATAATGCGCCGGGTTTTTTGCATGACGCGTTCGCCCAGAGGCAAGGTCGCATAAATACCTGCGGCAAGTTTTCTAATCATGCCGGCCCGCAGCATTAAGCGGTGGCTCACCACCTCTGCCTCGGCGGGGTCTTCCCGGAGAGTCGGTATCAACAACTGTGAATAACGCATGCGTGCTTCCTTTCCGTTCTCCTGCTGCCGTTACGGTTCCCACAGCATCCCCGGCGGGTATGTATTGAGCAGCGCGGTTAGTTCCCGATAAAACGCTTCCAGCAATTCGCGGTCGCGGCATTTTTTTATGACGACGCCTTTTTTAAACAGCACGCCGCCCTGTTTGCTCCCGGCAATTCCCAGGTCTGCTTCCCGTGCTTCTCCCGGTCCGTTCACCTCGCAGCCCATGACCGCGATTTTCAGAAACCGCCGCTCGCCGGCAAGATGTTTTTCAATATTCCGCGCCAGGGCGGCAACATCAATCTGGCATCTGCCGCACGTCGGACACGAGATAATATCGGGGCCGTGCTGGCGCAGACCTAATGCCTTTAGAATTTCATATCCAACCCGCACTTCTTCCACCGGATCGGCAGTTAAAGACACCCGGAGCGTGTCGCCAATGCCTTCAGCGAGGAGGATGCCCAGCCCGACAGCGGATTTAATCGTGCCGGAAAATATGGTGCCGGCCTCGGTGACGCCGATATGCAGCGGGTAGCGGGTTTTTTTGGAAAGCAGGCGATAAGCTGCAACCGTCGTCATAACATCTGGTGATTTAATGGAAATCTTAATTTCTCGGTAAGAAAGCCGTTCAAACAATTCGATACTTCTGAGAGCGCTTTCAACCAGTGCGGCAGGTGTGGGGCTGCCGTATTTTTTGCGCAGGTCCTGCTCCAAAGAGCCGGCGTTTACCCCGATACGAATAGGGATGCGCTTTTCACGGGCGTGCTCCACAATGACAGCCACCTTTGCCGGCCCGCCGATATTGCCGGGATTAATGCGCAGTCCTCCCACACCTGCTTCGATTGCCTTCAACGCAAGTCGGTGGTGAAAATGAATGTCGGCAATAATGGGAATAGGAGAGCTCGTGACAAGCGCCGGCAATGCGTCAGCAGCTCGCTCATCAGGCACTGCAACCCGCACAATCTCGCACCCTGCCGCGGCAAGTTGGTTAATCTGGGCACGCGTTGCCCGGACATTGCGCGTGTCGGTTTTAGTCATGCTCTGCACGCTGATCGGCGCACCGCCGCCAATTTTTACCGATCCCACCAGAATCTGACGGGTGTTTTTTCTCTTTTTCACTGCATGTGCTCCGGGGTGATATTCAAGCAGCCAATAATATCCGTGAGGTTTGCGCAGCCCTTGCGCTGCAAATACGCGGCAATGCCTTCCACAATGCGCAGCGGTGCGTCAGGCCTTACTAACAGCGCAGTGCCGACCTGAACCGCCCGCGCTCCGGCAATCAGATACTGCAGCGCATCCGCGCCATCCATAATGCCGCCCATGCCGATTACCGGCACAGACACTGCCTGAACGGTTTCCCAAACCATCCGGAGTGAAAGCGGCCTTATGGCGGGACCGGAGAGGCCGCCGGTGATGTTGGCCAGAGCCGGCTGGCAGGTATCCACATCAATCACCATGCCGGTGAAGGTATTGGTCAGCGATATCGCATCTGCGCCTGCGTCTTCCACACTGCGTGCAATCTGCGCGATGTCCGTAACATTTGGTGAAAGCTTTACGATAAGCGGCAACGCCGTAACTTTTCTCACGTCGCGAATCAATTGATGGGCCTGCACCGGGTCGGTGCCAAAACATATGCCCCCCGCTTTGACATTGGGGCAGGATATGTTAATCTCCAGACCGGCAATACCTTCTACGGTGCTCAGCCGCTCGCACAACGCGCGGTATTCACGGGCTGACTTCCCGAAACAGTTGACAATGACCGGGGTTTGAAATTGCCGCAGAAACGGCAGCTTATGTGCGACAAACTCTTCCACGCCGACATTTTGCAGCCCTATGGCATTAAGCATGCCGGACGGCGTCTCAATAATGCGCGGCGGCGGATTGCCTGCTTGAGGGTATAACGATATTCCCTTGGTAACAAGAGCGCCCAGACTGTTAAGGTCAAGAAAAGCGGCCAGTTCCGCGCCATACCCGCAGGTTCCCGATGCTGCAATGACCGGATTTTTAAGGCGGATCCCGGCAATAGTCACGGAAAGATCTATGGCAGTGATCTGGTTATCCGCGGGCATATGGTTATCACCAGGTGTTAAAGTATTCAGTTTTTTGTCGTGCTGATTTAGACGGCTGTGGGACTGCAGCACGGTCGTCTATGTACATACATTTTTCCTCTGTCCGCAGTTACGGGTGCGGTGACCGCAGCCGGTTCAGTCGCCCCACACCAGCGTGGCGCTATTAAAGACTGGTCCATCCGCGCAGACTCTTTTATAGGTGCTGAATTTTGAAGCACAGCTGTCCGCAGCGTCGAAGGCACTGCCAGGGAGCGTCCTGGTTTTGATCGCACACCCCAGACAGACGCCAATACCACAGGCCATTCTGGATTCCAACGATACCTGGCAGTCAATTCCTCTGTGTTCAGCAATTGCGCTCAGCCTGCTTAGCATTGGTATCGGGCCACAGCCAAACAGGCACTCGCCCCCCCTGCTTTCATGGCGGACATGCTGAAGATATTGTAACAGCAGGTCGGTTACCAGACCGGGAAAACCCCGCGCGGCATCTTCGGTGGCGTGGAAAATATAATCATGATACAGCGCGGAGTCAAAAAAGTCATCAACCACCGCGACATCCCGCGCCGTTTTCCCGCCTATAAAAAAGGCACTGAAACTGCCGTGATACCGCTCTTGAAATGTCTGAAACAGAAAGAGAAGCGGCGCAATGCCGATCCCCCCGGCAACGAGATAGGCGCGCTTTGGCGGCCCAGTGATATTAAATCCGTTGCCCAACGGGCCGATACAATTGACGGTTTTTCCGATTTGCCAGAGAGCCATCGCAGCGGTGCCTTTGCCCACCAGTTTATATAAAATATCAATCGTTTCATGCTGTGCCGCGCATATACTGAACGGTCGTCTTAGCAGCGGGTCAGTATGCTCGCTCACCTGCACCATAATAAACTGCCCTGGCTGGGCATGGCGCGCTGCCGCCGGCCATTCAAGGCGCATCCGCATAATACCGGGTACCACCGGCCGGTTAAATACAATCGAGGCATCATGGATGCAAGCGGGCAAACGCAGTTCTCCCTTAAGAAATAAGATCAGTTGGTGTTACGGTTTGGGCGCTGTCGCAATGTTCCGCCAGATTTTTCACCATAATAATGGCATCCTCACGCGTTTCCTGATAGTATCCCTTGCGAACACCGGCATGGCGAAACCCGCACGCAGCATAAAATTGCAGGGCTCCAGTATTAGAGGGTCGCACTTCCAGCGAAGCAGTAAGGGCGCCCCGTTGCCAGGCGTCCTGGAGGCCATGCTGCAAAAGCCGCCGGCCGATGCCCTGTCGGCGATAGTGGGGATGGCAGGCACATTTCAGAATATTACAGTGCTCATACACAATCCAGCTGCACATATAACCTGCCACCGCGCGGACATCAGGCAACCGAACGACAGCAACAAAAGAGCGGGAGATGGGCGTTGCAAGCTCATGGTAGAAAAGATTTCTTGACCAGGGTGAAATAAATGAATGCTGTTCAATGTCCATCACGGCGTCAAGATGGTTTTCTGCCATGGCGACAATTTCTATTTCCATGGTCGCTTCGCCTTACCGTGCCAACGGCTTCTGCGCCGTGTGAAGCGGCATGCGCATAAATCTACTTTTTCAACAGTTCGCTTGCTATACAGATATTTTTCTGGCCGCATTGCTTGATATCCTGTGCCAGCTCAATGAGCGGGATAGCTTTATTTCTGCTGTTAACCAGCTTAATGAGCATGGGGAGATTAACGCCGGTCAGCACTTCAACCGCGCCTTCTTCATGCAGCGAGAGGCTTAAATTTGACGGGGTTCCGCCAAACATATCAGTTAAAATGAGCACTCCGGCACCCCGGTCAACCTTTCGGACTGCTTCAGCAATTTTCTTCAAAGAAGATTCAGGGGTATCCTCAGGGTTAAATTGAACCGGACAGATGTTGGTAATCTCTCCGCCTATGAGTTTGAGTGCTTCTAAAAATTCTTCTGCCAAATTACAGTGTGCAACCAGAACAATGCCAACCATATACGCTTTCCTCACTAATGGGATTTCCTGCTGCGGCGCACTGCGCACGCAGACCGCTTATTTTTTCATGCTATCCCGGTGGGTTATGTGCACCTGATATTTCCCGCCTGAAAATATATTTCCCAGATAATTGACGATAACCATGGAGCGATGCCTTCCACCCGTGCAGCCGATTGCTATGGTCAGATAGGTTTTTCCTTCCCGTTCAAACAGCGGGAGCTGGAAGGCAAGAAAATCTCTTAGCTTGTCCACATAGCGCTGTGTTTCCGGGCTGCGAAACACATATTCGGCAACCCGCGGGTCACTGCCATCAAGGTCCCTGAGTTCACGGATAAAGTGGGGGTTTGGCAAGAAACGGACGTCAAGGATCATATCAACGTCATGCGGGACGCCGTTTTTAAATCCAAACGACATAAAGGTAATATTCATAGCACGCCGCGAAAGCTGGTGAAAATAACTCTCCAGCAGGGCGCGCAGTTCATGAACCGTCAGGGTTGACGTATCTATGATGCGGTCAGCCTGTGCTTTTAGGACGCTGAGTTGTTCCCGTTCTTTCTGAATACCGTCACGGATTGAGCCGCCATCTCCTATGGGGTGCTGTCTGCGCGTCTCGCTGAATCGCTGCACCAGCACCTCATCGGAAGACTCTAAAAAAATGAGCTCAATGCGGTAGCCCTCGGCTTTGAGCAAATCCAGCACATCCGGATATTCTCGTAAAAATTCCCGCTCCCGGATATCCATAACCAGACCGATTTTGGAAATATCATTGGTTGAACTCTGGCAGAGTTCGATAAATTTCGGCAGGAGCAAAACCGGCAGATTATCGACGCAAAAGAATCCCAAATCCTCCAACGTCTTCAGCGCCGTTGTTTTACCCGACCCGGAAGGACCGCTGATGATGATAATTATAATTTCTCTCATGCTCCTCGTACGTAACGTGCTCTCCGGGTGCTCATATGATGGGATTAAAGGTGAGTCGCTGATTTAGTGCGAGAAAGGCCCCCTGTCGAGCAGCGCGCTGCATCGGGCACACACATCGCGCCGCGCCGGATACCATTACGCTGTAGTTACCCCTGCACCGGGTCAGGTGCCACCGTGTTCATCCTCTTCAATAATGACCTGATAGAGCTGTTCTGCATCAGAAAGATTCATAAGCTTTTGTCTGAACCCATTCCGCTTGAGCAGCCGCGACAAGCGTGCCAGGGCTTTCAAATGCACTCCTGCTGAATTTTCCGGTGCGATTAACAGAAACAACAGATAGACCGGCCGGCCATCCATGGCATCAAAGGCCACACCCCGGGAGCTTTTTCCAAAAACTGCGATAATTTGTTTGAGATCTTTTAATTTTCCATGGGGAATGGCAATCCCGTCGCCAATTCCCGTACTGCCCATCTGCTCACGATCCAAAAGCACCTTGAGCAGCTCGCCCGCATCAATGCCGGCAATTTTTTGCGCAACAAATTCCACCAGCTCTTCAAGGACTTTACATTTTTCAGTCTCCCGGAGATCCGCGATAATCAAATCTTTACTGAGAAAATCGCTAATTTTCATGTTTACCTGCCACGCCGGGCACAGTCGGCTGCCCGCCTACTCATTTTCCGGCTCTATGAGCCCCAGATTGCCATCCCGCCGGCGATACAATACATTAACCTTTTGGGTTTGGGCATTGGTGAAAACCATAAAGTCATTGTGCATCAGATCAATTTGCATAATTGCTTCATCCAGGGACATCGGCTTTATAAAAATCCGTTCGGTTTTGATAATCCGCTCAGCCTGCGGCGGGATAGTTGGTTCGGGAGAGACAATGTTGTGCCGCGCCGTGCGTTCAGCGGTTTTATGGTTTTTAATTTTCTCTTTGTGCTTTTTTACCTGGCGCTCCAGTTTGTCGACGGCAAGGTCAATGGCAGCATACATGTCTTCGGTAACTTCTTTGGCATTCACCGTGAAACCATTGGTGGTGAGCGTAATTTCTGCCTGATGACGGTGCTTTTCCAGCGACAGAATCACGGCGACATCGGCGGGGGAGCCGACGTACTTTTTTATTCGTGAAATTTTTTCCTGCGCATAATCCCTAAGGGCATTGGTTGGTTCAAGATGCCGAAATGTGACGGTTATGTCCATAGTAGCTCCTTGTCTATTCCCTGGTTAAAAATGTTTTCTTCGTTTTGATGACGAGAGAATGCCGATCATCTCCCGGTATTTAGTCACGGTCCGGCGGGCGATGTTAATGCCCTGTGATTTAAGCAGATCGGCAATCTCCTGATCGCTGCGCGGCTTGCGCGGGTCCTCCTGCTGCAAAAGCTCCCGGATTTTGTTTTTTACACTCTCAGAGGCGATGCTTTCGCCGTTGTCGGAGAGCAGGCCGCTATTGAAAAAATATTTGAGTTCAAATACGCCATGGGGGGTGTGCACATACTTATTGGTGGTAACGCGGCTGACATTTGATTCGTGCATGCCGATATCTTCAGCGACATCGCGCAGCACCAGCGGCTTGAGATACCCGGCCCCGTAGTCAAAAAATTCCCTTTGGAATTTTATAATACTTTTCATGACTTTTACAATGGTGGTCTGACGATGGTAAATGCTTTTGATAAGCCAAAGCGCAGAACGCAGCTTATCCTGAATATAGTCGCGGGTTTTGGGCGGAAAAAGATCGGGATCGGCCAGGGCCTTTTTATAAAAGGCGTTAATGCGCAGTTTAGGCTGACCATCTTCATTGAGCACGACGACCCACTCATCATTTATCTTATAAACATAAATATCCGGCGTGATATAAACCGTCTCATTATCACTAAAGGCGCGCCCGGGCCGTGGCTCCATATTGGAGATTATATGCGACGCCTCAACCACTGCGTCCAGGGGAACTTTCAGCTCGCGGGCGATAACCTGGTAGCGTCGCCCCTCAAGATTGGCCATGTGGTGCAGCAACATTTTTTTTACCAGCCGCTGATCTCCCGGCAGCATGTCAGCCTGAACCAGCAGGCACTCCTGCAAGGTGCGGGATGCAACGCCAACCGGATCAAATCTTTTTATCTTTTCCAGCATGGCCTCTACCTGCGATGGTTCGGCGCCGCAGTCCCTGCAGAGCTCTTCGACGGTCACCTGCAAATATCCATCCGTATTAAGATTACCGATGATGTGCTCGCCGATTTTCATTTCAAGCTCGGTAAACGGGTGCAGGTGTAGCTGCCATGTGAGATGGTCTTCAAGCGAGGTCTTTTTGGTAATGATCGGCTCAAACTCTTCGCGATCCTCAGCATCATAGGCAATGGTGCGCGGGGTACTCTGCCGGAAATATTCCTGCCAGTCAAACTCGGGAGCCGCCTCCGCCGTGGCAGGTGATTCACTGCCCTCTTGCTCGGCTGTTGGCAGCTCTGCTGCGTCATCGCGTTCCGTATCGCTGGTGTCAACTTGCTCGTCGAGCACCGGATTTTCATTGATCTCCTGCTGCAAGAGGTCAGACAGCTCAAGCGAGGAAAGCTGCAACAGCCGTATTGCCTGCTGCAACTGCGGGGTCATAATCAACTGCTGCGATAATTTGAGGTGCTGCTTGAGTTCGTATGCCATAGAGGTCATCGTAGGCTTACGGGTTGCGTTCGCTGCCAGATGCCATGCGGCGCGCCCAAAGCCCTTTAAAATTCTTACATGGTAAATTTTTCTCCAAGATAAATACGTCGTGCGCGACTGCTTTCAATAATATCTTGTGGTGCTCCCTCTTCCAGAACCCTGCCATCATGAATAATATAAGCCCGCTGGCAGATGCCCAACGTCTCTCTCACGTTGTGGTCAGATATGATCACCCCAATTCCCTTTGCGGTCAAACGCAGAATGATGTTTTGAATGTCATGTACGGCGATTGGATCAACACCGGTAAACGGCTCATCAAAGAGAATAAACGATGGCGAGGTTACCAGCGCCCGGGTTATCTCTACCCGCCGGCGTTCGCCGCCCGACAGCAAGTATGCCTTCCGCTTGGCAATGCCGGCAATATTAAGCTCGTTTAAGTGTTCCTCAAGCCGCTCCAGCATCTCTTCTCTTGAAATGGGGAGCGTTTCAAGGATGGCAAGGATATTCTCCTCAACCGTTAGTTTTCTAAATATGGACGTTTCCTGGGGCAGATACGTAATGCCCATGCGCGCCCGCAGATACATGGGGTATTCGGTAATATTCTGGCCATCCAGATACACGGCCCCGCTGTCCGGGTGATACAGGCCAACCATCATATAAAACGTTGTGGTTTTTCCCGCACCGTTTGGCCCCAGCAGGCCGACAATTTCACCGCGTTCTACCTCCAGCGAAATATTGTCAACAACTTTTTTCTCTCCAAAATATTTAACCAGTGCCTCGGTTCTGAGATGGGTCATAAATTCTTTGTTGGCTATTCACGCATATTGATACTTTACCATAGGATGCACATAAAACCATACTTTTTGTATGGATCCGCACAAGGCTGCATCGCTGGCGTCACGGCGCGGTTTTCTGCCCCTTTTTTTTGGGAACAATCGTAGCGCTCACCCGATTTGCCGTGCTGCCTTCAACAATGCTGCGTTCTTCCTTGATGAAGACCGTAATTTTCTCACCATTGATGACATTATCGCCCTGCCAGACTCGCGGGTTTCCGGTCAGCACAATTTTCTGCTCTTCATTATAATAGGTGATAACATCGCCGGTGGCAATCCGGTCGCCCTGAATGATTTTTACACCACCCCGCGCTTCAATTTGCCGAAGCTTCCCTTGGGTTTCATAGGTCACATTCATGGCATCGGCGAAAATGACCATGTCGCCCTGGCGGGCAACCACGTGCCCCTTAAAGGCAACCATGTTGCGTTTATTGTCATATTCAAGAGTATCAGCATTAATATTTACCGGGAGGTTGGAACCAAAAGAAAGCGGCCCTCTTTTCTTCTGCGCTTCATCTGCTGTGCGAGGCGGTTTTTTATCCTCGCCCGACGGCACGGCAGCGACGCGGGCGCGCTCTTCCTCTGCCACAGGTTGTTCTGGCGCTGCAGAGGAAGGAGTCTGTGCCGGCATTTCAGATTCTTCAACCGAGGCTGGCGGAGGGGCTGAAGTCGTGGCACCACTCTCTCCTGCTCCGGAAGGAAGCTCCTGCTCAGCAGGTGGCGGCTGTTTCTCCGCCTCTTCGGCAAGCAGTTCTTCAGGGGGTTCAGGCCGCGGCGCTTCCTCGCTGGCAACCGGTTGCTGAGATTCGCTGGGAAGGGCCTTTTTCATGATCTCCGGCTCCAGCTTTTGCGCAATGGTGCGGATCAGGACGTCAAGCACCGTTCCCTCGGCAAACGCCTTAAAGTAAGCGCCCTTTTCGGCGCTGTTAAAGAGCTGTACATCAATGCTCATATCGTTTTGTATTTTGGTCATGCTGCCAAACACGATAAATTGCGCATTAAGGGCTTGTGCGATTTCAGCGAGGGCAGTTTCGTGTAGACGTTTATCCTTTCTGTTTTGCAAAATAGCAGCGATTACCTCATAGCTGCACGTGAATATTCGAGGATTAAGCGCCATCTGCTGCGCAAGCTGAATGGAAAGCTCTTTGCCCAGATTGGGCATTTCTTCCATGCTGAAAATATCAAATGGCATTACCGCCACGCGCACTGCCGGCGCCTGTTGGGCGCTGAGGCTACCTGACCATAGCAGCGCTATCAGGATGAGGAGCATCGTGCGTTTGTAGTTCATTTGTTCTCCGTTACCTTGACGTTGGCAAGCAAATCGATTTTTTCTTCCTTAATGTTTATAATCATGCCCACACCTTCCATATACGACCGCTCGCGGGTAATGATTACTTTATCCGACGTGGTTACGATGCGTTTGGCATTGTCATATAAAAATGATTCGGTTGCAATCTGGGTGTTGTTCGGCAGCGTTCCTTTTACCTCACCCTGAACAGTAATATTCTGCGTATCAATGTTAAGCTCTCCATACTTTCCCGAGAGCTTGTAAGTTTGGTTATTGGGCCGGTACAGAATGACTTCTATGTCCTCAAGTTTTACCAGCTTCTGGTCTTTAAAATACCGGGCTTTTGCCGCTTTAAGCTCCCATTCCTTCTCATTATTTTTATTCGTATAGCCAAATGAGACGCCCGTGACTTCAAGGTTTGCGTCGCCTGGCGGAGGCTGCGTATCTGGTACTTTTATTATGAAGGGCGCGCGTTTTTCCTTTACCGCAGAACCTACGACGATTACGATAATAACCAGCGCCACGCCGAGCAGCGCCACCTGAAGCCGCCGCATACTGCGGTACATGCTGTTGGGTGGTTGCCGACTAAAAATAGCGCGCGGTAACTGATTCCCAAACGCCGCGAGCCTTGAGAATAATTTCGCATACCTCCCGGACAGCACCCTTTCCTGCCTCCTTCTGGGTTACATAATCAACCTCCCGCTTGACTTCATCCACACTGTCAGGAACTGCAACAGAAAATCCGCATTTTCTCAGGATCGGGAGATCCGTCAGGTCGTCACCCATGACACACAGCTCTTCATCGCGCAAATTTTGTGTTGCGCGTATTTCCTCGTAGGCTTCAATTTTATTCAGCGCTTTTTGAAACACCAGACGTATGCCAAGATCGCGGGCCCGGTGCTCTACCGCAGCAGATCGTCTGCCGGTTACCAAGGCAACCTCAATGCCCGCACGCAACAGCAGTTTAATGCCATGCCCATCCTTCACATCAAAACACTTTAGTTCTTCGCCCCGGTCAGTGTAGATAATTTTTCCGTCAGTAAGCACTCCGTCAACATCAAGAATGAGCAGTTTAATGGCGCGCGCCTTTTCCATATCTTGTTCCCCGCCGCGTGTTGCAGCAGCCTCTACACAATCCCTGCCTTAAGAATGTCATGCAGATGAATTACTCCCTCAGGCCGTTTTTTTCCGGACTCTGACACAATAAACAATGCGGTAATAGCATACTGCTCCATCTTCTGCAGCGCCTGTTGTGCCAGCGCATTTTTTTCAATGGTTTTAGGATTGACCGTCATGACTTCCCGTGCAGAGCGGGCAAGAAGGTTTTCATCGCGTTCAAGTCCCCTACGCAGATCGCCATCAGTGATAATGCCGGTTAGTTCGCCGCCTTCATTAACCACCCCAGCCAGGCCTAACCGCTTGGACGTCATCTCAATGAGCACCGCTTTCATAGGATCCTGCTCAGATACCAACGGGAGCGCATCTTTGACATGCATCAAATCCTCAACTCGGAGCAACAATTTGCGTCCTAATGCGCCACCAGGATGGAGCAGAGCAAAATCTTCTTCTCTGAACCCGCGCCGCTCCAGGAGCGCCAGCGCCAGTGCATCCCCCATTGCCATTGCTGCGGTGGTGCTGGCGGTAGGGATCAGCCCCAGCGGACACGCCTCTTCCGGAACGCTGATGTCAAGGACAACGTCGCCACTTTTTGACAAGACTGAATCCGGATTCCCGGTTAACACGATGAGTTTTATGCCCAGGCGTTTGATGACCGGTAGTATCTTGAGCAGTTCATCGGTTTCACCGCTGTTGGAAACCGCTATCACCACATCATCCTTTGATACCATGCCAATATCGCCGTGAATGCCCTCTGCCGGATGGAGGAAAAATGCCGGTGTTCCTGAGCAGGAAAGCGTGGAAGCAATCTTCTGGGAGATTATGCCTGATTTCCCAATACCGGTCACAATGACTTTGCCGGCACATGATTGCAGGATGTTCACCGCTTTGACAAAATCCTCATCAATGCGATCGATGAGCGCAAGAATTGCGTTTGCTTCCTTGCGAAAAATCTCTTTTGCATGTGTGAGAATAGTCATGCGATCTCCTGTCGCAACGTGCCGCCTATGGGTAACGTATAACCCCATAACCACAGCCGGGACACCTGAAAGCCTTCAGGATTTCGGGCACACCCAGAATTTATTAAACGCTGAAAAATGCCGTCAGCCGGATCGGGTTATGCGGTCAATCTGCTTTATGACCTGTAACAGCCGGGGCACTTGCGCAAGCCGTAGTGAATTTGGTCCGTCACAGAGCGCGTTGTCCGGTTGTTCATGCACTTCTAAAAATAGCGCATCCACGCCCACTGCTGCAGCTGCCCTGGCAAGCGGTGCCACAAACAGGCGCTCTCCACCAGACGCACCGCCACCGGCTCCCGGAAGCTGGACACTGTGTGTGGCGTCAAATACCACCGGAAATCCAAACTGACGCATAATAACCAGCGAACGCATATCAACGACTAGATTATGATAACCGAAGGTGGCACCTCGTTCGGTAATCAAAAGACGCCTATTGCCGGTGCTGGTAACCTTTTCAATAATGAAACCAACATCGTCGGGAGCAAGAAACTGTCCCTTTTTAATATTCACTGCTTTGCCCGTGCGGGCAACTTCTATAACAAAATCGGTCTGCCTGCATAAAAACGCGGGAATTTGCAGAACATCCAGCACTTCTGCAGCAGCTTCAATCTCTTCAAAACGATGCACATCAGAAAGCACCGGGATGTCAAGTTGGCGCCTGATCCGGGCTAAAATTTCCAGCCCCTGCTCATATCCCGGCCCCCGGAAAGATGTGAGCGAAGTCCGGTTCGCCTTATCGTATGATGCCTTAAAAATAAACGGCATTTCTGCAGCAGCAGCAATTTTTTTTAGCTTTTGAGCTACTGCGCAGGTTTGTTTCCATCCTTCTATTACGCATGGTCCGGCAATAAGAACAATAGGAGCTTGTCCCCCAATCCTGATGTTGCCAATCCTGACCTGTTCTGATTTAGATACCGTCATGCAAAAACTATACAGAAAACTTAAGGGTTAATCAAGACTAAAATCCCCCCAGACAATCTCTCATCTGAAGGGATTTAAGATGAAACAGGATTATAGATATAGATCCTTCGCGTTACGCCATGTAAGGATCACCGGGAGCAGTATCTGAAAGCCAGGTAAGTGCACCGGGCGTCTGTTGCCACAGTTCTAATGCAAGTGCCGCATATTCGACCGCTTCATTTTCGTCCCCCATACCTATATAATCAGGAAGATATCGCGGCAGCCGCTTTTTACCCAGGAGAAACAAAGGGACAAAACGATTATATGCTTTTGCCTCCTGCAGAGCCGCGCGGGCACGCTGACTGTTTCCGTCTTTGCGAAACAGCAATAACGCACGGCTATACAGCCAGGTCGCGGATCGGTCATCTTCATAGGTATGCAAAAGGTTTTCGAGTTCCTGGTCCAGGGCTTCAGCAAGCAAGCAATTGGCAAGTAGATACCGAATGCCCTGATTATCATTGGGGTTGAGTCGCAGCAAATCCCGATAGTGATCCAACGCCTCCTTCCGGCTGCTAAGCAGCCACAAGCATTGCGCCAACCCGGCCCGCGCCCGCATATAGGGGCGCGTCTCCAGTATGCCCCAAAAATTGCCAACTTCATTTTTAAACATTTTTGGTCCCAAGGCGCGCTCCCCTGCCAGAACGCCTTGTTCAAAGAGATTTTTTTGTTCCTCAAGGGTCTGCGCCGCCTCTTCTGCAAGGAGTACATAGGCATCAGCACAATCGGGGCATATTTCAAGTGCCTGTCGAGCCAGTTCAACCAGTTTTTTTCCGGAAGCCTCGAATGCTTCATAAACAAGTTCCTGGGCTTTTTGCAGAGCCGTAGCGTTTTCTGCAGGCGGCAGTTCGCCGGTGGTCAGCAGGTCATGTAAAAAGGACTTCGCTTCTTCTACAGAACCAAACTGCTGCTCATTCAAAATAGCGGTCAAATCAGACAGGGCTTTTTCTGCTGCTCGCATGTCTCCAGCCCGTTTACCTTTTTTTGACCTGGTGTTTGAAGCTTTGTTTCCTTTCCTTTGGATTTTTTTAGTCTTCATATTATCACGTCCTCCCCATATCGTGCGCTTGTGCTGCGCATGTTTCCAACTTACTTTCAGCAACGTTTATGTGCGTTAATGAAAATGCCCATAACGATTGGATAAATCAATCCTTGATTACCTGACGGTTGGTGCTGGTTAATATCCCATCATGGTAATAGCATACTGCTCAAAAAGCACTAGCACAGGTGTCAATCGCAGATAATGCAGTTTAAACAGCAGCACCTGAATGCGGTGTTTTATTGCTTTAGCTCCCTGTTCTGAAGAAACGACTTATCTGATAGTTTTCTTGACAAGACTGGGGCCGGGAACTCCTTTCATTGGATTTCACCTTTTATTAAATTTTAATCCGATAGCTGACACTTCCCACACAAGCAGGCAATGACGTCCTTCTCTTTTTCCGAAATAAAGCCCTTCTTATTTCTGTTTCTTGCAATATAAAATTTCAGGATAGCGCGTATTCTTCTCTCAGTCGCTGGGAAACATCGCTTAACATCTGCAGCACCTTCAGTGCGGATTCTTCACTGAGCGACCCCATGCCGCAACTCGGGGTTATAAGGGACTGGCGGATAATTTTCTCCCGTGCAACACCGGCCGAAGAGAGTTGCTGCACTTCTTCATTCCACAGGTCTAAAAGATTCTTAAGGGTTACCCTCTCAATGACCTCTTCTGAATGGGTTGGCACAAGGCCCCAGGCAATGGTTCCTCCTCTATTAAGAAAACCAACCAGCTCCTGTTTGAATAACAACACCCGGTCAAAAAAACCATAGGCATCAAAATTTAAAACATCAATGTCACTCTTCAGCAGTATTGCCCAGTCGGTATTTTCACAGCAGTGGACGCCGGCCCACGCTGTAGCATTATGAATCAGGCTAACTACTTCGTTGAGGTCTTTGGTAATATCTTCAGCCTGAACGCCCAGATACGCGCTGGAACCGAACCCGCACAGCGACGGCTCATCCAGAAACATGAGCACGGAAACACCGAACTGCTGAAGTTTTTTTATTTGCCACAGCGCTTTCAAGCCGACATGTTTTACGATGATATCCCTTAACTGGGTGTTATAATAGGCATATTTACCGTGCTGGTCTTTAAGTCCGGTGGATAGGGTAAAAGGGCCGGTTACCTGACCTTTGACGATTGTGGCGGGCAGATGTTTTTTTTTGGCAAGGAGGTCAATAAAAGAAAAAAACCCCCGGGCCCGATTCCGTGATATGGCAAAACGCTCCAGAGATGCAGGTGAACCGCCCTCGGTAACCGCCAAATAATCCTCATAAAAGCGCAGAACAGCCGGTTCAAATTCCGCGTGTTCGGTATCAAAGTAGCTGCGCTCGGCAGTCTCATATATTTCTGGCAATCCTTCATTATACTGTTCTATCATTCCTTCACCCGGAAATTTGGGTAGCTGCACCCATGAAGGGAGCAAGGGAGCATATTTAAATATCAATGCGGTTGCTTCCTCCGGGTCAGTGAGCGGAAGGCTGCCGATAGTGGTTGCGCGCAAATCACCGTTGAACATAGCATGCACCTTTTTTTATCTTGACTATACACCGGGACTGAAAAAATGCAAAAATAAAAAACTGACAGCGGTTAGCGGTCAGCTCGAGGTTCGAAAAAGAGATACTTGTAACAGTCCTGGTACGAAAATATTTTTTAAATTATTCAACCGTCACGCTTTTTGCCAGATTCCGCGGCTGGTCCACATCGGTGCCCTTTATAACTGCCACATGGTAAGCAAAAAGTTGCAGAGGTATAACCATGAGAATGGGGGTTAACAGCGGGTTTGTTTCTGGCACAAACAGCACATGGTTGGCCTTCTGGGCTATTTCTGTGTCTCCTTCGGTAGCGACGGCAATAATACGCCCTTTGCGTGATTTTACTTCTTCAATATTGCTCATGACTTTTTCATAGTTTGCGCCCCGTGGGGCTACCACCACAATCGGCATCTCTTCGTCAATCAAGGCAATTGGACCGTGTTTCATTTCCCCTGCCGGATAGCCCTCGGCATGAATATAGGAAATTTCTTTCAGTTTCAGCGCTCCTTCCAGCGCAATGGGGTAGTTGATGCCGCGGCCAAGATATAAAAAATTTCTCGCATCAGCATATATGCGGGCAGTCTTTTCTATTTCTGTGCTAGATTCAAGAACTCGTTCCATAAGATGCGGCAACCGTACCAGATCTTGAATCAATTGACCTGCACGCTCTTCGGTAACCGTACCCTTGGCTTTGCCTAAAAACAGCGCCATGAGAAAAAGGGCGGTAACCTGGCTGGTAAATGCCTTGGTTGAGGCAACACCGATCTCCGGACCGGCATGGGTGTATAATACGCTGTCGCAATCACGGGCAAGGCTGCTCTCTACCACATTGCAGATGGCAAGCGTCCGGGCGCCTTTTGCTTTTCCTTCTCGCATGGCGGCAAGAGTATCGGCGGTTTCCCCTGACTGGGAGATTAAAATAATGAGCGTCTGATCATCCACCAGCGGGTTGCGATAGCGGAACTCTGATCCCAGATCCACTTCCACCGGGATGCGGCTCAGCTCTTCTATCATAAATTTCCCTACCAGACCAGCATAGTAAGAAGTGCCGCAGGCAATACAGCAGACGCGTCTAATGGCATGCAGGTCCGGCACCTCTGCTTCAAACCCATTTAAAAAAACTTCACCGGTATCCGATGAAATTCTCCCGCGCAGCGTATCCGTAATGGCCCGGGGCTGTTCAAAAATTTCCTTTTGCATAAAGTGCTTGAACCCGCCCTTTTCAGCCATGATGGGATCCCAGGTAATTACCTTAACGGAGCGCTCAATGGGCTCACCGGCAAGATTTTTTATTACCACTGACTCGGCATCCAGCAGCGCCAGGTCGCCATCTTCAAGGAAAATCATTTTGCGTGTATAGGGCAGGATTGCCGGGACATCTGAGGCAACAAAATTTTCACCGGACCCGAGCCCGATTACCAGCGGGCTTTCATTGCGGGCGGCCACTAATTGACCGACCGCGGCTTCGTTGAGGACCGCAATTGCGTATGACCCTCTGATGAGGGCGAGTCCCTTGCGCACTGCCTCCTCAAATGAACAACCAGCTGCACAGAAGCGCGCAAATAGGTGGGAGAGCACCTCGCTGTCTGTTTCCGATTGAAACTGGTGTCCCTCCTCTTTCAGCATGTTTTTCAACTCAAGATAATTTTCTATAATGCCGTTATGCACCACGGCTATGCCGTTATAGAAATGAGGATGGGCATTCTCTTCTGAGGGACGGCCATGTGTTGCCCAGCGGGTATGACCAATACCGGCACCGCCATTGAAGGTTGCATTGCAAAGAATATTTTCCAGATTACACAATTTTCCCTGGCAGCGGCGGACGGCAATTTTACCATCATTAAAAATTGCAATGCCAGCCGAATCATAGCCGCGATATTCCAGCCGCCGGAGTCCTTCCAGCAGCACCGGACAGGTATTTCTGCTGCCAATATAACCAACAATTCCACACATCTGTCAGTCCCTTTCTTTGCCAGAGCGGTGACGGGTTGCCCTGGTATTAAAAGTCCCGATGGCGACTTATGGCTTATTTTTTTCTGGCTCCTTGGTTTTGCGCCCCCGGCGCGACACCCTGAACCACTGTTCATAATTGGTCTGGCGGCCTCGCCCCACCGCGAGCGCGCCGGGCGGCACATCTTTGGTTATAGTTGAGCCCGCCCCGATGACCGCACCCTTTCCTACGGTTACCGGAGCCACCAGCGAGGTGTTGCTGCCAATAAACGCGCCGTCTTCGATAACGGTCGGATGCTTCGCTGTGCCGTCATAATTACAGGTAATCGTCCCCGCGCCAATATTGACGCCTTCGCCTATGGTGGTATCGCCGATATAGGTGAGATGATTAGCTTTTGAGCCTTTGCCAATCCGGGATTTTTTCACCTCTACAAAATTACCGATGCGGCCGCCCTCTTCTATGCGTGTCTGCGGACGGAGATGCGCAAAGGGCCCAATGGTGGCGTGCGCACCGATAAAGCTCTCGTCAATAACTGAAGCTGGTTTTATGTGCACGCCGTCGCCGATTACGGAATTGCTGATAATGCAATTCATATCGATGATACAGTTGCTGCCAATGACTGAAGCGCCCCGGATGCTGGTATTGGGATAGATGACAGTGTCCGGCCCAATACGCACCGCATAATCAATATAAGTTGTAGCAGGATCAATAATGCCGACCCCCTCCTGCATGTGCTGTTTGAGAATCCGCTGCATCATGACCTGTCCCGCCTCTGCCAGCTCAATCCGGTCGTTAATGCCCTTTACCTCTGTGAAATTATCGGTAAGTATCGCTGCGGCAGGTTGTTTCTCCTTCACCGCAAGGGCAATGATGTCGGTCAAATAATATTCGCCCTGGTTGTTGTCAGGAACAATTTTTTTCAATGCATAGAAAAGAAACGGCGCTTCACAGCAGTATATGCCGGTATTTATCTCCTGTATCGCTTTGGTTGCGTCATCAGCATCGCGATGCTCAACAATTGCCCGGAGGGCACCCGCTTCATTGCGCACAATTCTGCCATAACCGGACGGGTCAGCTACTATAACGGTTAGCACGCTTACCACCGCCCGCGACTCACGATGGCGCTGCAGAAAACGGTTGAGCGTTGCCGTGCTAATCAGCGGCACGTCTGCACACATTATAAGCACGGTTCCGGTAAAATTGCTCAGCACTCCTTCCGTAACAGCCACGGCATGTCCTGAACCAAGCTGTTCCTTTTGCAGTACCGTCGTAATGCCCGCAGGCTTAAGAATTGTTTCAACCGCTTTTCCTTGATGGCCTACCACTACCACCAGTTTTTCCGGCGCAAGCGCCTGGGCTGTTTGTACGGAATATAAAATCATTGGCTGACCGGCTAAGGGATGCAGGACTTTTACTATATTTGATTTCATCCTGGTGCCTTTTCCTGCAGCCAGTATAATAATAGACAGGTTATGCATGCTTATTACAATCGGTAATAGGTAATATATTGACAACAGTAGTTGTTCATGGCACTATCAGCTCAATGTTATCAATGAACTGCTTAATTTAATCATTTTTATCGAAATGAAAAACACTGTGCTCAAGCACTTTTTGTGCATCCTGCTTTTGGCCGGCGCTTATGCCTGCGCTGCCGCGCCCGATATTAAAAAACCGCAAACCGATGAAGACTACTATAATAGGGCCATGGCGTTTTTCAAAGCACGCAACTATTTTGATGCCATCCCGGCATTTCAAGAGCTTAAAGAAAAGTTCCCCTTAAGTCCCTATGCGGTGCTGGCCGAGTTGCGGCTCGGTGACTCTCATTTTTACAAGGAAGAATATGTTGAAGCTATACATATGTATGAAAATTTTCGGCGGCTGCACCCGAACAATCAAAGCGTTCCTTACAGCATTTATATGACCGGCATGTGTTACTATAATCACATATTAACCATTGACCGTGACCCCACCTTTGCCCGCCAGGCGGCAGAACAGTTTCAACAGCTCTTGGAACTGTATCCTGCCAGCCCCTATACGGGAAAAGCGCTCTTCAAGCTGAGCGAATCACGCCGCATCATCGCTGAACACGAATTTCACATTGCCGAGTTCTATCTGTTTTACAAAAATTATTCAGGAGCCATTAACCGGTTCAATACGATTCTGAAAGAATATCCGTATGCCATCCCGCGGGAGCGGGTGATTTTTTATATTGCCAAGGCATATTTCTTATCTGACCAGAAGGAACGTGGTCAGAAATTCTTGAATTATATTATACGAAAATATCCGGATAGCCCCTATGCAACACAGGCCAAGGAGCTCTTAGCCTCGGCGGCGCCCAAGGAAGAAGCGCAAAAACTGGTGCAGGAAGCACAAGACAAAGCCGCTGCGCCTGCGCCGGATACCAAAAAGAAGAAGAGTAAGAAATTCCTTATCTTTTAAGACTTAGACCCCAGCATTTCAACAATGGCAGCAACCTTTTCAAGAGCTTCATCTAGCTTTTCCGGACATTTTCCTCCCGCCTGCGCCAGCTCGTCCTTCCCGCCACCTCTGCCGTCTATAAGCGGGGCAATTTTTTCTATAATCAGCTTTGCCGAAAACTGTTTGGCGATATCTTTGGTCACCATCGTAATGACCTGAGCCGTATCTGCTGCTGCGGAACCGACCACTACGATTCCTGATCCGAGTCGGTCTTTGAGGCGATCCCCATAATCCCTGAGCGCTTTGACATCCGCCGCCTCAACCCGGGTTACCAGCACTTTCACCCCGCCAATGGTGCGCATGTTGTTCAACGCGCCACCTGATTGCTGGGTAATTAATTGTGCTTTAAGTGTGGCGACCTCTTTCTCAAGTTGTCTGAGGTCATTCACCAGCCGCTCCACCCGCGACACCACTCCCTCACGCTCTGTTTTTAAAAGCTGAGACACCTCGCGCAGCATGGACTCCTGTTTTTTCATATAGTTGAGCGCTGCGCGGCCCGTGACAGCCTCAATGCGTCTGACGCCTGCAGCAACGCTGCCCTCGCTGACTATTTTAAAAATGCCGATATCCCCAGTCCTCCCGACATGGGTCCCGCCACACAGCTCACTGCTAAACTCAGCAATGTTCACAACCCGAACCTGCTCACCGTATTTTTCGCCAAACAAAGCCGTGGCTCCCTGGGAAAGCGCTTCAGCGAGGGGGACAATGTTCACAAAAAGAGGTGTGTTCTGCTGAATCCGTTCATTAACCAGTGTCTCTATGGTTTCAAGCTCATCTGTGCTGAGTGGCGCAAAATGGGTAAAGTCAAAGCGGAGCCGTTCCGCGTTTACCAGAGAGCCTGCCTGCTTCACATGATTCCCCAGAACCTGGCGTAGAACCGCATGGAGAATGTGGGTTGCGGTATGGTTATTTGCGGTCGCCTGCCTTTTTTCCCGATCCACCCGCAGCATCACTTTGTCTCCGCACCGAATCGTTCCCGCTGTTACCTGACCCCGATGGACAATCAGATCTGGCAGCGGGCGTATGGAAGTGCTAATTTCCACGGTGACTGACTCATTGAATATGTTGCCGCAATCGCCCGCCTGTCCGCCTGCTTCACCGTAGAAGCAGGTCTTTTCTGTTATCAATTCAATCTGATCGCCTTGGGCAGCATGGCTTACAACCTCTCCATTCCAGATGATGGCGCGCACATGCGATGAACTTTCACAGCATTCGTAGCCTTCAAAAACCGTCTGAACACCATCCTGAACGAGCCGTTTATATACCGATGCGATTTCATCAGCGCCGGAGCCACGCCAGGATTCTCGGGCGCGCCTGCGCTGTTCAACCAGCGCCTGTTCAACCTCAGCCACATCTATCTGCATACCGTATTCTGAAGCAATGTCCTGAGCCAGGTCAAGAGGAAACCCGTAGGTATCATAGAGCTTAAATACAACCCCCCCGGGGATGAAGCTGCGCCCCTCCTGCTGTAAAGCTTCTATGTGCTCTTGGAGCATTTTAAGGCCTGCTTCAAGGGTTGACGAGAAATGCTCTTCCTCGTTGAGGACGACCCGTTCGATGTAGTCGCGGGATCGGCTCAGCTCGGGATAAACTGGTTGCATTTCCTGGGCCACAACTTTAATCGCAGAGCATAAAAACGGCTTGGTCAGCCCCAGTTTTTTCCCGTGACGAGCAGCACGGCGCATAATTCTGCGCAGCACATAGCCCCGGCCTTCATTTGCCGGCAATACGCCGTCGCCGATGAGAAATGCTATGGCACGGCTGTGATCAGCGATGATTCTGATCGAGATGTCATGCTCGGGATTTTTTCCATACGGCGTGCCCGCATATTCTTCGACAAAGTGGACGAGAGGAAGAAACAGATCCGTGTCATAGTTGCTGCCAACACCCTGAACGATGGCAGTAATGCGCTCCAGCCCCATGCCGGTATCTATGCTGGGGCGTGGCAGCGGAGTTATCTTTCCCTGCTGATCGCGGTTATACTGCATGAATACCAGATTCCAGAGTTCAAGATAGCGGTCGCAGTCGCATCCGACCCTGCAGTCTGATTTGCCGCAGCCACATGCCGGGCCCTGATCAATAATAATTTCGGAACAGGGACCGCAGGGACCGGTTTCTCCCATTGACCAGAAATTATCTTTTTCTCCCATGCAAACGATGCGCGCCGGATTCAACCCGATTCGCTCGCGCCAGATGACAGCCGCCTCCTCATCTTCTTCAAACACGCTTACCCAGAGTTTTTCCACCGGCAGATTAAAATGGCCGGTCAGTAATTCCCAGGCCATGCAGATTGCTTCCTCTTTAAAATAATCGCCAAAAGAAAAATTGCCCAGCATTTCAAAGAATGTATGATGGCGGGCTGTCCGGCCGACATTTTCCAGATCATTATGCTTGCCGCCGGCACGTACACACTTCTGGGAAGATGCGGCGCGCCGGTATGGGCGGGTCTCCTCTCCCAGAAACACCCCTTTAAATTGAACCATGCCGGCATTAGTGAACATCAGGGTAGGGTCGTTAGAAGGAATGAGGGAAGCGCTTGCAACCACCGTATGATTTTTGTTTCTGAAAAAATCTAAGAATTCTTTTCTGATCTCAAATGATGTCTTCATAGCCTGAAATGTGAGGGCAGAACCGGTAAAAAAAACGCGGCCATTATTTCAGCGTATTCTGCAAAACAGCACTATGCCGTCGTATCCTTTCTTACCGCTGCCATTTTCCGTTATCGATGGTGTCCGCATCCAGATTTTTGCCAATGGCATCCTGAGTAAAGCCCCGCGACTGTAAAAAGCGAACCATCTGTTCCCGCGACGGCTGGCGGCCTGTTCGGCTATAGTGTTTTTGCAGTGCGGCACGGGCGACGTCGGCTTCATCAAACGTGTGCCAGATCTGTTGCTGCACCCGATCAATCACTTCGCGCTCAATACCCTTATGCATGAGATATGCTTTGACCTTATGCCGTCCCCAACAGCGCTTTTCCACAAGCGAAAGCGCCCACTGTAAGGATGTCTGTTCATCGTTGATATATCCCAGCCGTTCGACAAGTTCAAGCACATGAGCAGCGACAGATGGGTCAAAACCCTTTTTGAGAAGCTTGGCCTTCAGCTCTTCCTGACTATGCGAGCGGCGGGCAAGAAGGCGATACGCTGCGGCGAGCGCCTGCCGGAAAACTGCCTCACTTTCCATCCCGGGGCTTGGCTTTTGGCGAGCTGTCAACAGGTTTCTGGGCAATGCCAGCACGCGTAAGAATGGTTTCTTCTATTTCATGTGCTATCTCGGGGTGTTCTTTTAAAAACCCCTTGGCATTTTCCCGGCCCTGCCCGATGCGTTCATTTTTGTAGGAAAACCAGGCGCCACTCTTTTCAATAATATTTTCCGCAACGCCCAGATCAATAATATCTCCCACCCGTGAAATTCCCTCGCCAAACACGATGTCAAATTCTACCTCCCGGAAGGGTGGCGCGATTTTATTTTTCACTACTTTTACCTTGGTCCGATGTCCGGTAACATTGTCGCCATCCTTGATCATGCCTATTTTCCTGATATCCAACCGTATTGTGGAGTAAAACTTGAGGGCGTTTCCGCCGGTCGTCGTTTCTGGGTTGCCAAACATCACCCCTATTTTCATTCGGATCTGATTAATAAAAATGACTGCTGTCATGGACTTGCTTATGGCAGCCGCCAGTTTGCGCAAAGCCTGTGACATCAGACGCGCCTGTAGCCCCATGTGCGCATCGCCCATTTCTCCTTCTATTTCTGCCCGCGGTACCAGTGCCGCCACAGAATCAATCACCAGAACGTCAATAGCACCGCTGCGCACCAGCATCTCGCTAATTTCCAATGCCTGCTCGCCATGATCCGGCTGCGAGACAAGCAGCTCATCGGTTTTAACCCCCAGCTTGCGTGCGTAGGAAATATCCAGTGCATGCTCGGCATCAATAAATGCTGCATTGCCGCCCATCTTTTGCGCCTCAGCAATAATATGCAGCGCCAGCGTGGTTTTGCCGGATGACTCGGGACCAAAAATTTCAATAACCCGTCCGCGCGGGATCCCCCCCAGCCCGAGGGCTATATCCAGGCTGATCGAGCCGGTAGGTATGACCGGCAGGTCGGGAATCAGCGCCCCCTCATCGCCCAGACGCATGATCGCCCCTTTCCCAAACTGTTTTTCAATCTGGCTTAATGCCATATCAATTGCTTTTGCCTTGTTGTGGTCTTTTGTGGGGACTTCTTTAGTCATGAAAAATATCCTCCGCTTTTGGCTGCGGCCTGGTTTTAATTAGACCTGCGACTGCACCGATCCGCTGCTGATTTAAAGGTGTATGGTTTTTAAAGAAGAATAAACCGGTCCTTCTGGAACCAAGTCACTTCTATAAAACACCAGGGTATCTGCTGTGAAACATCCCAAATGGTGATTTTTATAATTTTCTATCAGGTTTTCAATATGATGCTTTCCCCTGCGTTCTTTCACTCTGCCAAGAGTCAAATGGGGTGCATAGAGGCGCTTTTCCGGAGCAAAACCTATGGCCGCAAGAGCCTCTTCCAGTTGTTTCTGAAACTGCATAAGGGGCTGCACAGGGTCATTTATGCCAACCCAGATCACTTTCGGGTTGCGGGGATTGGGGAACGCCCCGACCCCGGCCGCATGCAGCGTAAAGGGTCTTATGCCGGTTGCGACGTCCTCAAAAATGCGGGCAATCGGTGCTACTTGAGATTCTGCAATGGCACCTAAAAATTTCAGCGTCAGATGGATATGGTCCGGCTTAACCCATCTGACGCAATCGGTCTGATTACGCAGTTCATCCTGAAGGTTTTGCAGGCTTTTTTTTAGATCTTCAGGCAAATCTAATGCAATAAACGAGCGGACTTTTGCCATCGGATACATAAGCTAATGCTATTGAACACCTATCACAGACGCACGCCATTGTCAACGCGAACCACCCTCCAATACTTTTCACCAAAAAAATAATTTTGTTGCTGTGTGCATAGCACTCAGGTTTTTTTCAATCCACCAGAATCGCTTTGAGCCTGTGGAACAGCAGGGACTTTCAAATGCTGCACAGCCTGCTCCAGTGCATTTTAGCCATAGCGAAGAATTAGGCGCCGCTGAGTTGACGCCCGCAGCTCAAGATATTGATGTGAGGGCAACTCCTTATTAAGCATCTCGTTTCTGCCGGGAGTTCCTGCAAAACTTTGCAGCAACCTCCTCGAACCAGCATCAATATCAGCGCTATACAGTCCTATGAGCAGATAATATAAATTTGCGCAAATTATTTAACGCTATTTGCGCTGACATCAGTTTAATCTGTTCACGGCTCCCAAACAAGCAATAATTGTTTACCTCAATAGTATGGGTGGAAGCTATGCCGATAAAAACTGTTCCCACAGGCTTTTCAGCAGTGCCTCCGGTAGGTCCGGCAATACCGGTCACTGATAAACCAAACGTTGTTCCCGAACGTTCCCGCACCTGTTTTGCCATAAGGCGGGCCGTTTGCTCGCTTACTGCACCATGTTCCTTGAAAACTGACTGCGGTATGCCCAGTAATTCTGATTTGGCACGATTACTGTAAACCACTACGGATCGCTCGAAATAATTAGAACTTCCGGAGATGTTAGTAATGCGGTGACTGATAAGTCCTCCGGTGCATGACTCGGCAACAGCAAGGGTTGCCCGGTTTGCGCCGAGCAGCTTTCCGACAACCGCCTCCAGAGGTTCATCATCAACAGAGTAAACAAATTCTCCAATTTTCTCATTTATAATGCCGATTATGGAGTCAAGATTCTTCTGGACTGTTTTTGGGTCAACACCGATGCCGGTTAATCTCAGCCGAACTTCAGGATACGTTGGCAGATAGGCAAGAGATACCGCCGTGTTCCCTGAAATAGCACCCTTCAAACGTTCTTGAATTGCCGATTCCCACAGGCCGAAGACCCGCAGCGTGCGGTTGATTATAACCTGCAGGCCCCCGGTTTTTTTGCGCAGATAAGGCAAGAGGAAAGATTCGGTCATAGCTTCAACTTCAGCGGGAACGCCCGGTAAGAACATAAACTCCTGCCCGCGGTTTTCGATAATAAAACCACTTGCCGTACCAACCGGGTTGGGAATTAATCGTACCCCTTCAGGCAGCAGAGCCTGCTTGCTGCTGGGAAATGGCATCTTCATATTCACGCCCTGGAATATTTTTTCAATCGCAGCCAGGGCCTCCTGGTTGAGCACCAGGCGTTTGCCAAATGTTTGTGCAGCAGCTGCTGCGGTGCAGTCATCGTCGGTTGGCCCAAGCCCTCCGGTTACGATAATGAATCGGCTTTGTGGCAAAACCGTATTCAAACATGACACTATGTCGTCTATCGCATCGCCCACCGAACTCATGCGGGATACGCTGAGGCCAATAGTAGTGAGGCTACGCGCGATAAACGCAGCATTGGTGTCAACAGTTTCGCCCGACAGCAATTCATTACCGATAGTTATAATTTCAACCGACACGTGAACAGTATCCTTCTTTATAAAAACAGCTGTAATATCTGCATAACAATGTTTGCGTACACGCCTGCCAGCACATCGTCAAGCACGATACCATATCCTCCCGCCACATGCTGATCAATCCACCTGATGGGATAGGGCTTTACAATATCCATGATCCGGAACAGGATAAACCCTGTTATGATATACCCCCACGATGGCGTAATCCCTGCCATAGCCACGAGATACCCGGCAATTTCATCTATGACAACCTGCGGCGGATCTTTTTTTTGAAATATGAGAGCAGCCCTGGCTGCCCACCAGATGGCGAAAAAAATAAAGGCAATGACGGTGGTGCAATAAAGGGGAAATAAAAGAGGGGCAAGGGCCAAAAAAAGAACCACGCCCATGAGTGAGCCGGCAGTGCCGGGAATGCCGGGGAAAAAACCGCTGTAGCAGCCTGTCGCAAGGAGCACAACCAGCCAGTTTTTTCGCACACTCATCCTGATGCCTTTTCCACCCGAATGGCAGCCCCTGCCCTGAGCTGATGAAGGACTGATAGGTCCCCAATAACGTTTCCAAAAACATTGACCGCGCTTGCCGGTCGGATTTCGGTTCCCGTGCTTGCAGGAGTTGGGCCGAAAAATATACAGAAGGCGGGGCCGTTCGGCCAGTAACCCAGATCGCCCTTCTTAACAACTTCATGCGCGGTATCATCGAGGTTTATGTGTACAGGAATGATAAAATAAATTTCATCACCCCAGGTTTGGGCAGTGCTGGTCAAGGGCAATGCATCCCAGATGGCATCAGATGTGGGACAGTCATGCAGAATGCCGATAATTTCCTGTGGGCCCGACACAATTCTAATCTTACGTTCCATCCGGTCCTCCCTCCTTTAATGCGGCAGCCAGAAGCGGAATCATAATTTCATGATGGCCCGTGAGGACAAACCCTTTGCCCCCTCTTGCCACCGGGCGGCTGGCAACATTAGTCAGCGGCCGGTAGTGTCGCAGAAAATCAAGCGTAACAGTGGTAAAATGATTGACGGTGTGGCCCAGATTTCGTGCCAGATTGACGGCCTTCAGAAACACCTCCGGAAGAACGACCGCCGAGCCAATATTGAGATACGCACCGCCTTCAAGGTGTCCTACAATTCCCGTCAGCAGGCGGAAGTCCCGATGGCTTGCTTCACCATGGTCAGATCCACTGCATGACGGATGCATGTGGATGATATCGGTTCCTATCGCCACATGGACGGTAACAGGGATGCCGCGCGCAGTTGCAGCGGCAAGGAGGCTTTCCTGAATATACGGAAAGCCGCTGTCCAGAAGCGCCTCCCCCACAGATTCTCCCAAGCCTTTGCCGCTCGCAACCCCACGCGAAACGGCAGCATTTATAAATATGGCAGGCTCCTCTGCCATGCCAAAATCGCCGCTGTCAAGTTCTGATGCCACATCTTCAGATGTCTGCCCCAGCATAGCCATTTCTACATCATGGATGACGCCGGCGCCATTTAATGCAAGGGCGGTTACAAAGCCCCGGTCCATAAGGTCGATTAGAATCAAAGAAAGTCCCACCTTGATGACATGGGCGCCGATACCCCACAGAATGACTTTATTATTTTTACGGGCGGCACTGAGACTCTGGACTATATCTTTAAAATCCCGGGCAGCCAGGATATCAGGGAGACTCTGCACAAAATCCTTTAATAGTAACGGGCTTCTGCACACGGAGCCCAATTTGTCCCGCGCAACCAGGCTTTTTCGTCGTTTAAGTGAACGAGTTCGTGCGCAGTGTAAGTCAACGGGTTTAAATCGCTTCATAGAGAGCCAGGGGTAGTTTTACGCTTTTGCCAGGAAGTGTTCTTCCACCAGAGCACAGAGAATATGTCCGGCACATAAATGTACTTCTTGAATTTTCGTAGTATCCTGCAAAAAAACGGTCAGGCACAGGTCTGTTGTCTTTGCGATCGCACCGCCATCACGCCCGGAGAACGCAATAGTCCTGAGGCCCATGGCGCGTGCTTGATTGCAAGCGTTGATTAAATTTGGCGAGGTGCCGCTGGTGGTCAAGCACCAGGAAACGTCCCCCTTGGTGCCAAGTGCCTCTATCTGGCGTGAAAATATATCGTCAAAAGAAAGGTCATTACCAATGCTGGTTAAAACCGAGCTATCGGTATTGATGGCAATGGCCGGCAACGGCTTGCGGTATGCAGCAAGCTTGTTAACCAGTTCTGCCGCGAAATGCTGTGCATGAGCCGCACTTCCCCCGTTGCCAAAAATAAGCAGTTTGCCACCCCGTTCAAAACAGGAAATGAGTTCATGAGCCATCTGCGAAATTACATCACAATTTTCTTTGCCACAGGCAAAAACAGCTTGGGAAGCTTCGGCAAACAGCCGCAAAATCTTTTCCTTCACCGAGAATATCTCCAAAATTTAATCTGGCAGTAATCTTATAAGTCGCCGGAAATAGTGTCAAGAATAATTATCCAAGCAAGCCTTTGGCCTGAAGAAAACCTCGCCGCCCGCCAAGGGAACAGAGCGTGTGATACCGCACAATTCACCAAAAAAATGATTTTTTTAGGACTCCATTTAATCTGGCCGACAGCAATGTCAGCAAGGATCAAGAAATGATGGGTATGGCAGGGTTAATTAATAATTACAACAGGGGTATGAAAACCGGCATAAAAAGAAGTCTGGTATGCTCTGTATTATTTTTTTGGATCTCCGCAAAACGATTCGGCATCAAGTTGCTCAAGAGGGCAGCTTTGTTAAGCAACACCTCCGGCAAGGCGGCCAGAGGTGTTTGGTGTCACAGTTCAGTATCTTGAGCCGTGCCCTCTTCTTCGGCAAGTCTTTTTCTGCTCTTTTCGTCAAGTCGCACCTTGCCTGCTGCAATTTCCCGTAAGGCAATGACAACTAATTTATTATCGGGAGCATTAACCAGCGGTTTTGATCCTTTGAGAAGCTGTTTGAGACGCTGGTTTGCCATGTGAACAATCACAAACCGGTTGTTAACTCTTTTGAGACAATCTTCAATAGTTATTCGTGCCATACTTTATTAAATAACCTCCAAAAAACATTTACCAAAAAACCCCAAAATACCCAATAAATTGTGTTTTTGTTCTCTTTCAACTGCACAGGGATGGAAGACAAACGACCAGGTGAAAATTAAAGAATTTATTTGCAGCATGATATAGCAATAATTAAACATTATCGCAAGCTAAATATTCTTTAGAACTTTCCCCAAAATTGTCTTATTGATGGGGAAAAAGAAGCGTCTGGGGTTTTTCTCTGCACCAACAATGTGCAAAGTGCTCATTAGTTGGTATCACGACCCCAAACTGTGTCTATCCTGCCGTGGGCAGGCAGCCAGTTGCGCCGTCGCCACCGGTGAGGTACGGGGGGGTGGGGACTGTGGTTACATTAACCAAACTGCTGAAT
>Ga0101944_10001882_pt1 | contig 38362 bp, 33 predicted proteins | sample DewCreD2012metaG_FD_75245 | JGI IMG/M metagenome (GOLD analysis project Ga0101944, IMG submission 75245) | Hot spring sediment bacterial and archeal communities from British Columbia, Canada, to study Microbial Dark Matter (Phase II) - Dewar... ... | reverse complement strand
GAAGTTCAGCGTCGGGGTCACCCAATCTCCCCGCACCAACATTTCGCGCGCAATCTCGCCGTAGCGAGCTTCGTCGGGCTCGAGCAATGGACTCGCACCAAGCGTGCACAAAAAGGCCACAACCAGGAGCAGCGCTGCTAGCAAACCGGTGCCGGTCGGCAGTCGTACGCTGGAAGGAGAGGGCGGTGTGAGGGACTCCGCCTGTTGAATGTTTCCCACGCTAGTCAACGTCTTCTCCCTGTATCGCGACGGTTCCCGCTCGCCCGGGTACGGAGCCGTTTTGCACCACAGCTCGAGGTGCATTGCGCACCTGTTCCGCGATTTCATCCAGTCGGCGCACTGCCACGCCATCGCTCAACAATTTCTCCAGCCAGCCTTGGAGAAAGGGCAAGAACGAACGCCCTTCCATCTCGGCGTGTGCGGTGTATACATTGACGCCCGGCTGGAGTTGTCGCAGATACCACCGCTGCACAGACTCGGCATCGTCCCCAACGCGTCCCCAAGTTTCGTCGAGTGTGAGCAACGTCGTGGGGATCTCGAGGGTCCGAAACGCAGTTCCGTTGGCGACCGGGTAGTAAGGCCCGCGCCCGCGTGTGTCGCTGTGGTACCCCAAGCCCAAACGGTCCTCGCACTCGAAGCTTACCGGCGTACACTGCCATCCGGGCGCCCCGAAGGCCCGCGGGCGCACCCCCGTGGCATCGAATACTGTTTCCCAAGCGCGAGCGAGTTCGCGGTCAATCTCCTCTGCGCTTAGTCGCGGCAAACAGTCCTGCCAGCGCACGTGGTTGTAGCCATGCACTGCGAGTTCGTGCCCGGTCGCTACGATTTCTCGCAACAAGCCGGCGCAGCGCCGTCCGATATGCGGGCCAGGCAACAACGTACCGTACAACATGGTCTGCCACCCGTACGTGCTCACGGCTTGAGTGCGGCGCATCTTTTCGAGAAATCCCGGCCTGAACACGCGACGGATCGCACGGCCCGAGTGGTCGGGCCCGACGGCAACGAAAAAGCTCGCGCGCACGGCCAGGCGGTCGAGCAACCGCAATAGGTTCGGCACCCCGTGACGCATTCCCGTGTACGTGCAAACGTCGACCTTCAGGCCTAGTTCCATCCGGATTCTCAAGACGCAGCTTGGCTACGAAACCACTCGATCGTGTGCCGCAATCCCTCTCGCAGTGGCGTTGTCGCTTCGACGCCTAGCACCTCGCGCATTTTCGTCACGTCCGGAACACGCCGGGGAATGTCTTCGTATCCAGGGCCGTACACTGCTTCGTAAGGAACGAATCGGATCTCGGATTTGGATCCCGAAAGTTCCACGATAAGCTGCGCCAGTTCCAGCATCGTAGTTTCCACGTCGCTCCCAATGTTAAAGATCTCTCCGTCGGTACCACTTGCGATCCCAGCGGCCACGGTGGCTCGAACACAATCGTCGATGTAGGTAAAGCAGCGCGTCTGTTGGCCGTCGCCAATGACGGTCAACGGTTCGTTGCGGAGCGCTTGGCCGAGAAAGATGGTCACAACCCGACCGACATCTAGGCGATCGAGCCGGGGCCCGTACACGTTGAAGTAACGCGTGATGGTAACCGGGAGTCCCAACCGGTGATACGCAAAGCAAAAGTGTTCGCCGACAGCTTTCGAAGTGGAATAGCACCATCGATCGATGCGCGTTGAGCCGAGCACGCGATCGTCGTCTTCGCGCCACGGCACCTTTGGGTTCCGCCCATATACTTCCGATGTGGAGCCAAACACCACTTTGCGCTGATACTTGAACGCAGCCTTCAGGACGTTTTGCGTACCGTTGACGTTCACGTGGAGCACTTCGTACGGGTCACCCACGTAATGCTCGACCCCGACTATGGCCGCGAGGTGGTAGACCAGGTCGCATTTCGCGACCAGTCCCTCGAGAATCTCCAGGTGAAACACACTGTCGCGCACAAAGTGAAATCGGCGATGGGGGATCAAATGCTTCACTTTCCGAATCGAACCTGTGTCCAGCACGTACACTTCGTCGCCGCGATGCAGGAATGCCTCCGCCAAGTGCGAGCCGACGAAGCCCGCGCCGCCAGTAATCAGCACTCTCATTGCAAGCGTTCTCCTTCCCGCACATTTCGGTGTTGCGCCCAAAGTGCACCGTCTTGCTCCGAAGCCCCTTCTTCTTGCACACGCTCCAGAACCACCCCGCCAGTTCCGCAACACACCACCAGCTCTGGCGCAGTTTGAACCACCGTTCCGGGCGAACCTTTACAGTCGCCGCCCTCCCACACTCGCGCTTTCCATACCTGCAAAACCCGGCCGCGCCAAAACGCGAAAGCGCCAGGATACGGATGCGTCACGGCCCGTACGAGATTGAAGACCTGCCGCGCGCTCACCTGCCACTCGATGCGCCCATCTTCTGGTCGCCGCCCGCCAAAATACGAGGCCTGCGTGGGATCCTGAGGAATTCGAGGAGCTGTGCCTGCACACAGCAATGGATACGTCTCGCGAAGTAGCTCCGGTGCCGCAGCAATGAGTTTCCGGTACAAGGTCAGCGCCGTGTCCGTATCGTCAATCGCGACCACGCGCTGGGCCACGATGTCGCCGGCATCGGCCTTCTCGGTCATGTAGTGCAGCGTGACGCCGGTTTGTTTTTCGTCGTGGATGAGCACCCAGTTCACGGGGCAACGTCCGCGATAGCGCGGCAGGAGCGATCCGTGCAAATTCAACGCACCGCGAGCAGGGATCTCCAGCAATGGTTTCCGCAACAGCTTGCGGTAGTAGAACGAAAACAAAAAGTCGGGCTCGGCGGCGCGCACGCGCCGAACCCACTCTTCGGTGTTCACTTCCAATGGAGCATGCACCTCGATCCCACGCTGGGCCGCTAGTTCGTATACCGATCGAAACCAAATTTGCTCCTGCGGATCGTCGGTATGCGTGATCACCAATGGAATTTCCGCCCCGAGTCGCAGGAGCTCTTCCAAACAAACGGTCCCGATTTCATGGTACGCAAACACCACGCACCGCATCGCCGTTCACCGAGACTTTGCTGCGTGCACAGCGCGGATCCGGTACGTGGGGCGCCGGCGTACCTCCAAAAAAATCCGACCCACGTACTCGCCCACGACGCCAACCGCGAAAATCAGAATTCCGAGACACACAAAGAGAATGGCAAACAGGGTGAACAGGCCTTCCGCCTCCGGGCCCACAATCAACCGGCGTACGAACAAGAAAATACCGAAGGCCACACCCCCTAATGCGACGACGACACCTGTTAGGCTCACCAACTGGATTGGCAAGAGGGAAAATCCGGTTAGCAAGTCGAAGGTCAAACGCAGCAAATTCAATATGGAGTACTTCGACGTCCCGTGCAGGCGTGCAGCGTGGGCAACGGGGATTTCCGTCGATCGCTTTGCGAGGGCCTGCGCCAAGGCGGGGATGAAACTCGAGCGTTCGTCGCACGCCACAATTTCCTCGACCACGGCCCGCCGGTACGCGCGCAACATGCATCCGTGGTCGTGGATGGGACTCCCAATCGCAAGGCGAGTCATGGTGTTCACGAGCCTCGACGCGAGCTGCCGCACCCAAGGGTCGTGCCGACCCGTTCGCCAGCCACCGACGACGTCGAAATTCCCTTGCTCGAGCGTCTCGATGAGTTTGGGGATTTCCTCGGGTGGATTCTGCAGATCAGCATCCAACGTGACCACGATGTCGCCTCGCGCCACTGAAAATCCAGCAAGGATCGCGGGGTGTTGCCCGAAGTTCCTGCTGAGTTCGACGACCTGCACGCGCGGTTCCCGCGCAGCTAGCGCTTGCAACCAGGCGAGCGAGCCGTCACTGCTTCCGTCATCCACGTAAACGACTTCCCATGTTCTCCCGAGCTTGGAGAGCACATTGGAAAGCCGTTCATGCAAGATCGGCAGGTTTTCCTCCTCGTTGTACACAGGGACAACGACCGACACCGTTGCCGCACTGGACTTCGACTGTTCACTGGGATTCGTACTTGTCGTCACGGCGGCTAGTTCCAAAGAGCCAGGAAGTGGCAGCGCGTTAGCTTCGACCAGCACGTGGCTCAAGCGCCCGGAGGCTTGCGAAGGTGACGTTTGGCACTGGGACTGACGGCGCCTTTCCATTGTACGGTTGCCTCATGTCAAGGCGCGACGGCGAGCAGCTCCCCACTGCACTGCGAGCCGGTAGAGAGCTGGCAACGCGACCAATGTCAGCAGACAGGCACTGACCGTACCGCCGACAATGACCACGGCCACCGGGCGCTGGACCTCGCTGCCGATTGCGTGACTCATTGCTGCCGGAACCAAGCCGAGTGCGGCTAAAGAAGCCGTCATCAGCACCGGCCGCAGACGCTCGAGGCACCCTGTGAGGATGGCCTGGTCTAGCGGCACACCCTCTCTTCTTTTCTCCTCCACTCGCGAGAGCACCAGCACGCCGTTCAGCGATGCTTGTCCAATCAAAGCAATAAACCCGACCGCAGCGGAAACGGATACCGGCATTCCCGCAAGCCACAAGCCAACCACTCCGCCAACGAGGGCAAACGGCGTGTTGAGAAGAACCAGCAATGCGGGGCCGAACCGCTGAAACGATTGAAACAGCAAGACGAGCGTAATCATCAAAGCAACCGGGATCACAGTCAGCAGTCGGTTCGTCGCTCGCTCCTTGCTTTCGAATTCACCTCCCCACTCGGTCGAAACGCCCGCGGGCCACTGGATTGCGGAATTGACTCTGCGTTGGGCTTCAGCCACGAATGAACCCATGTCGCGGCCACTCACGTTCATTCGGATACCGATATAACGGCGCCCGTTCTCGCGACTAATTGCAGCGCGGCCTCGTCCAACGCTCACCTTCGCAAGCATTTCCAGTGGAACGGTCGCGCCGCCCTGGACCGGAACCTGCAAGTTGCGAATCTTCTCGATATCGGCCCTTGCCGAAGCCGGGTACCGCAGCACAATATCGAAGCGCGTTTCGCCATCCCACAGCACCCCCACGGGTTGCCCGCCCAACGCCGCCTGCAGCACGTGCTGAAAGTCTTCCATACCGAGCCCATAACGCCCCAAGGAATCCCGATCGGGCTCGATCTGAATTTGTGGGATTTCGCTGCTCAAAACGAGGCCCAAGTCTGCAACTCCGGGAACGTTCGCGAGCACCGCTTTGGCTTTCTCTGCCAGTTGCTGGAGCTGCACCAGGTCATCGCCGTACAGTTTCAAAGCAATCTGTCCTTTTTGACCGGAGATGGACTCGTTCACGTTGTCGCGGATTGGTTGCGAAAAGTTGACCTCGACCCCGGGCACTTCGACCAAGCGGGCCCGGATATCCTCGATCAGATCCCCCAGGTTTCGCAGATGTCGTCGCCACTGTTCGGGAGGTTTCAGGAGAAGGAACACCTCGAGATTGTTCGCCAGCTTCGGATCGGTCCCGTCTTCTGGACGACCAAGTTGCGTCAGTATCTCCTGGATCTCCGGATGGCCATGCAACAACGCGGTAATCTTCGGCACCATACGTCGGCCTTCGGTGAGGCTCGTGTTCGCGGGCAGGGTGAATGTAAGGTAGAGGGATCCCTCGTTGAGTTCGGGCAAGAACTCGGAGCCTAAACGGGACAATAGGTGTACCGAAAAGGCCAGAGCGACGACGCTTGCCACTAGGATGAGCCTCGGCCACCGCAAAGCTGCAAGCAACGCCGGCCGGTAAGCAACTTCTGCCCAGCGCAGCAAGGGGGACTCGCGGTGGTCGACCGAGCGACGATACACCAGGGTGGCCAGCACGGGCACCAAAGTGATGGAAAACAACAACGCCCCGAGCAACGCTGCAACCACCGTGTTTGCCATCGGCGCGAAAATCCGGCCCTCCACCCGCTCCAGCAGGAAAATGGGCAAATACGCAGCAATGATGATCAGCAAAGCAAACACGGTTGGGCGAACCACACTGCGGACACCGGCTCGCACCCGCGCCTGCAACGTTTCTTGAGAAAATGGCCGACTGGGCTCTCCGCCCGCATGCAACTGCAGCAAAATACCTTCGACAATTACGACGGCACCGTCGACAATGATCCCGAAGTCGATCGCGCCCATGCTCAGTAAGTTCGCGCTCATACCCCGCAGGTGGAGGTAGACGAAGGCGGATAACAACGACAAAGGAATCACCGACGCAGCGATGACGGCCGCGCGCAGGTCGAGCAAGAAAGCGAAGAGCACAATGGTCACGAGCGTGGCGCCTTCGAGGAGATTACGGCCGACGGTGCGCAATGTTGTGTTCACCAGGTCGGTTCGATCGTAAAACGGAACTACCCGTACCCCATCGGGTAAGAGGCTCGAGTTGATTTCCTCCACCGCTTGGCGCACCCGCTTGAGCACGACGGAGGGGTTCTCGCCCCTTCGCATCAGCACGATTCCCTGCACGGCGTCGTAGGCTTCGCCGCGACTGATAACCCCTTGGCGTGGAGTCCAGCCATCCCGCACACTTGCGAGATCGCCCACGCGGACGGGAGTGCCATCGCGGCTTGCTACGTTCACTGATGCAATGTCGATCAAGCTACGGAACAAGCCCTGACTGCGAATGACAAATTGTTCTGCCCCGTGTTCCAGCACTCCCCCGCTCGCATTCACGCTCCCCTTGCGTAACACGAGCTCTAGGTCCTCCAGTGTGAGGCCGTACCCAGCAAGGCGCGCAGGTGACGGCTGAACGTGCACCTCGCGCACCAAGCCGCCGTACGAAACCACGTCGGCCACGCCGAGGACACGCAGCAAACGCGGCCGCACAACCCAGTCCTGAAGTGTGCGGAGCCGCATCGGATCGCCACCGGCACCTGCAAGCGTGTAGCGGTAAACTTCGCCGATCGGGGTCGCAAAGGGTCCGAGCTCCGGCGTGACTCCGTCTGGCAAATCGGCGCTGCGCAGGCGCTCCAGAGTCTGCGCCCGGGCGAACAACGGGTCTGCGCTGTCATCGAACGTCAGAGTCACGTAAGAGAGGCCAAACAGCGACAAGCTTCTCAGGCGAAGCAATCCGGGCGTTCCGTTCAGAGCCCGTTCGATGGGTAAACTAATTTGTCGTTCCACTTCTTCCGCGGGCTGTCCTGGGAAGAGCGTGATCACGTTCACCTGGGTATCCGTCGGGTCGGGGAATGCCTCGATGGTGAGGGAACGGAATGCATGCCAGCCAAACAATGCCCACGCCACCGTGAAAAAAAGCACTGCGCCACGATGGCGCAGAGAAAGTTCTACGATCCGCTCGAACATGCTGGCAGCGCTGGGGCAGCTCTATTCCGCCAAGTCGATGGTATTGGAAAGCAAGTTCGCCCCTCGGGCAACGAAGGTTTCTCCCGGACTGAGGCCACTGCGGATTTCAACGGAGGTCTCGTTTTGCCTTCCAATGATGACGTCGCGGCGAACGAATGTGGGCGGATCCGTACTCTTCGCCACGAACACGAAGGCTCGCTGATCATCCGTCACGACCGCACTTGCCGGCACGACGACCACCTGCCCTTCTCCCGGGTCGAAGGTAACTTGCACGAAGGCATTCGGCCGCAACAAATGATCCGGGTTCGGCACGCGTACGCGCACGTTCACCATTCGCCTCACCGGATCAACGACCTCGCTCACGTACTCAACTTCGCCGTTCCATACCCGGCCAGGGGCTGCCACGCTACGAACCTCGGCTGCACCTCCGGCGCGCAACCATGTTGCCCGATGCTCCGGCACATCCGCGGCGACAATCACTTCGCTCAAGTCGGCGATGACCAAAAGCGGCTGCGGGCGTTCAGGACCAACTTCTTCGCCCACCAAGACGTTGCGCTCCACCACAACCCCATCGCGCGGAGCCAACAACCAATACGCGCCATCGGGAGACACGACCATGGGGCGGCTGCGCAGTTTCAATTCGGCAGCTTGCCGGGCGAGGCGCACTTCTTCGAGTTTCAGCTTCGCCGCCAGTAGATCTTTCTCCGCGGCTGCACGCAACCGCACGAGGGCTTCGAGACGCTCCACGGTTTTTGCGCGCACAGCTTCACTGGCCTGTAAGACTTCGATCTCGTGCAAGAGGTCTACGGCTGCAGCGGAGCGCACCGACAAAATTCGGTCACCAGGATTGACATGTTGGCCAAGGCGCACCGTCACGGTATCCACGCGACCGGCAAGCGGAGCAACGACTGGTTCCGCTCGTGTCTCCGCTACGGCAACGCGTCCGGCGACCGGCTCGGGCTTCAAAACAGGCTGCAATGTTGCGGTGTCAAGTTTCAAGTAGCCAAGCGTTGGCGCATGGGTGTCGATTTGCACGAGGTTTCCCTGCACCCGATACGGTACTTCGATCGATACCGGGTGGGGCCGCCGCACGCCCACCGCGAGCAATATTGCCCCTCCGAGGGCAGCCGCCATTCCCAACCATACCCAGGGACGTCGCCCCGCGATGGATAGACCGGAAAACTCTCTGCTTGGAACACCATGTACCTGGTGATCATGAGGCGATGCTTCAGCCGAACTCACGGTGCACGCTCCTCCTTCGAGACTCGTGGAAACACCCCCAGTAGTTTGCGGATCGCCAACACTGCCGAAAAAGCCTCGCCATCCAGCTCGGTGCGTTCCCGCAGCAAGTCGCCGTAATTGCGGCGCGCCACCAATACCTCGATCGCCGAAATTCCTCCTGCGCGTTGGGCTTCCACTAGGGCGTCGCGCATTCCCCTAGCCTTGGCCACCGCTTGGTCCAATTGTTCCATGCGCCGGCGCGCCAACGCGAGTTGTTCTCGGGCAACTTGCAATGCCGTTGGCAGCCCTTCGGTCAGCACACGCAAGACTTCCCGCGCGCGCGTCTCTTCCGCCCGCGCCGCCATTAAATCGCTCTGCCCACGGTCGAAAGCGGGGATCGGAATCTCCAAGCCGAGCGCCAAGCTGTTGCGTTGGTTGCCGGACCTCACGAACTGATCGTAGGTGTATCCGGCACGCACGGTCACGTCGGGCACGATTCGTCGCTGAGCTAATGCTGCGCGCTGTTCCGCCGCTGCAATGGCTGCCCGAAGGGCCTGGATGTCCGGTCGTCCGCGAAGCGCATCGTCGAGCGAGACGTCGCTCTGGTCTCCAACGGAATAGCCGCGCACCAAAAAGGCGTGTGCGCTTTCCGTGGTCGGGAATGGAGGGCATGGCAGAGCAAGTAGCGCGGTGCAGTCTGACTGCGCTTGTTTCAAGTCTGCCTCCGCGGCCTCGCGCAAAGCGCGCAGGCGCGCTTGTTCCACCTCGGCCACGTCCACGTCCAGCGGAGCGATTTCCCCGCGGGTGGCACGCGCACGGTCGAGCTCGAGGAGCTCCATTCCGTCGCGAAGCTGTTCTTCGAGTACAGCAATTCGTTGTTGATCGGCGGCAATGCGCCCCACCAGGCCAAGCAACGAAAAGAAGCGGTCTCCCAAAGTCGCCAACGCTTCAGCGCGCGAGCGCTCGAGCTCATGCAGCCGGGCCGCTTGCCGGGGAGCTCGCTTGCCGATCTCGAACAACTGCGCGAGCGCTGCCGAGTAACTAGGAACCCGATCGAGTCGATCCGCCAAGCCCGGAGGGTTGGTTCTGCCGACGGGGATCGTGTTCCACGCCGCTTCGAGCGACGGGTTTGGGTAGAGCAGTGCGCGCAAGTATTCGCTTTGGGCCTGGGTTACGGCGGCGCGTGCGTCGAGGACTGCCGTGGCGCGTTCCCACAACAAAGCGGCCAAAGCTTCCTCGTTGTCGTACGGTGGCACCTCAAGCCCAGCGACCGTGCTTTGCCACAGCAGCATGCAACCCGTCGCTGCGAGCACCCTCCACCACACCCTGTGCGTTCCCATCGCTCGCCCTCTCATTGCCAACTACAACTTGGGGCTAGACGACTGTTTCGCATGGCAATTCAAAAGGAGATTCGACGCCCTCGCCGTGCCTAGCTCACGGAAACGGTGCGAACGGCAAGCGTCGGAGGCGAGGAAGCCGCCGTGGGCTCAGCCGTGCGCTTGTGACTCCAGCCAGCGTTCGGCGTCGATGGCCGCCATGCATCCGGTACCCGCAGCGGTTACGGCTTGGCGGTACGTCGGGTCCTGCACATCGCCGCACGCAAACACTCCTGGAACGCTCGTGGCGGTGCTGCGACCCTGCGTGCGGATGTACCCTGCCGCATCCATTTCCAGTTGTCCTTGGAACAGCTGCGTATTGGGCTGGTGGCCGATGGCAATGAAGACGCCTTCACAAGCAAAGTCCGACACTTCCCCAGTTTTTACGTTTCGCAAGCGCACACCGACTACCGCTTTTCCATCCGGGGTACCGTAGATTTCGTCGACAACGGAGTTCCAAATAAAGCCGATTTTCGGGTTTTTCTTTGCACGATCCTGCATGATCTTGGAGGCGCGCAGTTCGTCCCGCCGGTGGATGACCGTTACCTTCGAGGCAAACTTGGTGAGAAAAATCGCTTCTTCCATGGCTGTGTCGCCACCACCGACAACGACAACTTCCTTTCCCTTGAAAAAGAAGCCATCACAAGTGGCGCAGGCAGAAACACCGTGCCCCATCAACTTCCTTTCCGATTCCAGGCCGAGCAATTTCGCCGAAGCCCCGGTGGCAATGATCAGCGCATCACAGGTGAACTCTTCGCTGTGGGTACGCAGGAAAAATGGCCGGCGAGCAAGATTCACTTCCACCACGTCGCCGTACACGTATGTCGTACCGAATCGTTCCGCCTGTTTGCGGAAGCGCTCCATCAACTCCGGCCCCAGCAACCCTTCCGGAAATCCGGGGTAGTTTTCCACCTCGGTCGTGATCGTGAGCTGGCCTCCAGGTTGGGACCCCTCGATCACCACGGGACCAAGGTTGGCGCGCGCTGCGTAGAGAGCTGCGGTCAGACCGGCTGGCCCCGAGCCCAGGATCATGATTTTGTGGTGTGCCATGAGAAAGCGAACTCTACTGTCTTCGAAACGGGCGCGCAAGGAATCTTCGACGCTGTCGCATATCGATGCACAAGGGCGCGCCCGGATGGTGGATGTCGGCGACAAGCCAGTGACGCAACGCGAGGCACGTGCCCGCGCCGTGGTGCGCATGCAGCCGGACACCTTGCGGTGCATTCTCGAAGGGCGAGTCCCGAAGGGAGAGGTGCTATCGGTGGCTCGAATCGCCGGCATCATGGCGGCAAAGCGCACTGCCGAACTCATCCCGTTGTGCCATCCCTTGCCACTTGAAGTGGCGGAGGTGGAGCTCGAGCCCCTTGGCCCCGATCAACTGGAGATTCGCTCGTGCGTCCGCGTATCAGCCAAAACAGGCGTGGAGATGGAGGCCTTGGTTGCAGTGAGCGTGGCGGCTCTCACGGTATACGACATGTGTAAGGCCGTGGATCGGGAGATGGAAATTGGTCCCATCTATCTGGTGGAGAAGTCGGGGGGGCGAAGTGGTGTTTTCCGGCGCAAAGCGAGCCATGCATGAGCGCACGGTGGAAGATGCCCGCCCATGCCCGCACTACCCTAGATGCGTGGGCTGCCGTCTCATCGGGCTGCGTTACACGGCACAGTTGGAATGGAAACAAGTTCGCCTGAAGGAGCTGGTGCAAACGGCTTGGTCCAGCGCGTGCCCATCCGTGGGTACGATTGTCGGTTCGCCCGAGGTCTTTGGCTACCGCAACCAGGCAAAGCTGGTGCTTCGGCGCTCTCCTCGGCGTGGGTTTTTGGCGGGCTTGTACCGCCCCGGCACGCATTCCGTCGTCGACATCCGCAATTGCCCGGTGCACCATCCAAGCATCACGTCGGCGCTCCAGCACATTTTACCTGTGTTGGAAAAGAGCGGGTTGCCCACCTACGACGAGCGCAGCGCCGCCGGTACGCTCCGTTATCTGGTCGTCCGATCCAGCCGCTGGGCACGTGCGGTGCAGGTGATCTTGGTCACGGCCACAGAGTTGGACCATGCGATCCGCGGGGTCCTACGGCAAATTGCGCGCCTCCCACGGGTCCGGAGTGTCGTGCACAACTGGAACCCGAGCACCGGAAACGTAATTTTCGGCGAAACATTCACACCGATCACCTCCGAGGAAGCTCTGGTCGAACGCATCGGTGACTTCCGGTTCCGAACTCGTGCGGGCGCTTTCTTGCAAGCCAACATCTTGGTTGCACGGCGCATTTACGAGTACGTCGCCAGGATGGCGGAGGTCGAGAAAACGGATCTTGTGGCCGACCTGTACTCTGGGGCCGGGGCGTTAGCGTTCCACATCGCCAGCGGGGCGAGGATGGTGTTTGCCGCTGAAGAGTCCCCGATTGCCGCAGCCGATGCACGAGCCAACGTGCGTCTGAACGGGCTACACAACGTGCGTGTGCTTACAGCTCCGGCAGATCGCGCCGTCGCGCTGCTTCAGGAGCAAGTCGGGCACATCGACGTTGTCACTCTGAACCCACCGCGAAAAGGAGCGGACGAAGCCACGCGGCTAGGGATCGTGGGGCTGGCTCCGCGGCGCATCGTGTACGTTTCCTGTGATCCCAAAACGTTGATCCGCGACCTTCTGTGGTTCGAAAAACACCAGTATCGGTGTGAACAGATCCAGCCATTCGACATGTTCCCGCAAACGGATCACGTCGAGTGCGTCGCCACTCTTACGGCAATCAGACAGGCTTGAAGAGACCGGACGAGTTCGGCGACTTTGGGCCAAGCAGTTTCCAAAAGAGGGGGTTCCTTTCCAACGGTGACTGCGGCGTCGCTCCGCGTTCAGGAGGAAAAATCCGGAAGCTGCCGCTCCACTACTCAACTGCGGCTCTCGCCCCGCAAGAGCTGAAAGAAAGTCGGAGCCCAACCAATCCCCTGGAACCGAAGCTCCGCACAACAACTTCGCCAACGACCCCACCAGCAACCAGATTTGGACACCAACCAAATCTGGACATAACCAAATCTGGAAACCAAATCTGGACACACACCAAATTGAACCGAATTTGGAACCAAATTTGGGTGAACCAAATTTGGACACACACGATTTGGGCTCCGCAAACGGAACGGAATTTGGAGAGCCGAATTTGGACGGGCACCAAATTGACCCAAATTTCGCCAAATTTGGACACGCACCATTTGGGGAAATCAAATTTGGACACACACCATTTGCCGCGAATCACGGCTCGCAGTGAAACGCCGGTGCGTGACGGCTCCGCCACTACGCGTTCCCAACTGCGTGAACGATCGCCTTGGACAGCCGCGAACCCTGTGGTTGGCTTGTAGTCACACCGGATCATCAACACAGCGGGTAGCGCGATCCGTTTCACGATCGGCGCACGCTGTCTGAGGACCCTCCACTTCGGCTCGAACACTGGAAGGAGTCAGGTTGTGCACATATCCAGGGTGCCCTCAGCATCGATCTTGCGGTGATAGCAGGGCGGGAGGGCAACCGTTGTTTCTCAGGCTTAAATCGAGGAGGGGCTCTGGCCTGCCGGGCACAGGGGTTCCGCAGAACACCCTGCCCTCTGCGTGTGCGCCAAGCTGGTGCGTGAGTGAAAATTCACGTTGTCTTGGCGCGTACCGTTTCCCGTTCCTGGCCTCGGCGTTGTCCGCACAAACCTGTGCCCACGGTCACCTTATACCGCCAGACACAAGCCACCCGGTGGTTTCAGCTCACGGTGCCGACATATGTCACAACTTGGCACCGCCAAAAATTGTCATTTCCGGTTGCATCGGAACAGTTTAGGACCCAACGTCGCCAAGGATCCTGCTTCAGGCAGCCCCGCCTGCCCCAAATGAGGATCCGGGAGCTGCCCGACTCGTGGTGATGGATCGGGACGCGCCGTCGCGAAACTTCGTGTGTGTCCAGAATTGGGGTCTGTGTGTCCAGAATTGGGGTCCAGAATCGGGAATTTCCAGAATTGGCGAGTCTCGAGACGAGGTGTGTCCAAGTTCGTGCGTGTCTAGAATTCCATGCGTGTCCAGAATTCCAGAATTCCAATGTCCAGAATTCCAAGAATTCCACGACAGAATTCCACGAAGAATTCCAAAACGCCGCCAGATGGTGCGTGTCCAAAATCGGAGTGTCCAAAATCGGAGAGCCGTAACGGTAATGACGCGTGGTAGCCGGCGTCCGATGGGCAAGGTTTCGTACGACAACCAGCTGCAGTGCCGGGGGCGGGACTCGAACCCGCACGGGGAAATCCCCAAGGGATTTTAAGTCCCTTGTGTCTGCCGCTTCCACCACCCCGGCGTCAGGCTTCGTGTTTACCGCTCAACACCCTAGGCCTTCTTCAAGTTCAGCCAGCTTGTGTTTCGAAGTAGATGTTCCGTACTTCGCTGTACTGCTCCATCGCGTGCATTCCCAATTCACGGCCAAGCCCCGACTGTTTCATCCCCCCAAAAGGTGCTTGCAAATGCACGCTCGATGAAGAGTTCACTGACAGGACTCCTGTGCGCAACGCGCGTGCGACCCGAAGGCCTCTTTTCAGGTCGTTGGTCCACAACGAACCCGACAGGCCGTACATTGTGGCGTTGGCCAGCTCAATGGCCTCGGCTTCCGAGTCGAAAGTGAGAACGACCGCCACCGGCCCAAAAATCTCTTCCTCCACGACCCGCATGCCGGGACGTCCTCCAACTAGAATCGCTGGCCGTAGAAAGTACCCAGGCCGGTCCAGGCGCTCGCCGCCACAAATCCGGCGCGCGCCCTCTTGTTCGCCGATCGCAATGTATGTCTCGCTGGTTTCCCGCTGCTTCGCCGAGATCAACGGGCCCATTTGCGTTCGCTCGTCGAGCGGGTCACCTACGACGAGCCGCTCCGTTGCCGCCACGAGCGCGTCCAAAAAACGGTCGTGCACCGTGCGCTCGACGAGAATGCGAGACCGGGCACAACAATCCTGCCCCGCATTCGCAAACACGGAAGCCACCGCCTCGCGTGCGACAAGTTCGACGTCGACGTCGCCAAAAATCACATTAGGAGACTTGCCGCCCAATTCGAGACCCACGCGCTTTATGGTTTGTGCTGCGGTGGCCATGATGGAGCGTCCCGTCGCGGTCTCTCCGGTAAAGCTGATCTTGGCCACGTCCGGATGAGCTGCCAATGCTCGACCAATTTCAGCCCCAGGACCTGGAACGATATTCAAGACGCCCGGTGGGATTCCGGCCTCGAGTGCAAGTTCACCGAGTCGGAGTGCCGTTAAAGGGGTTAGACTTGCGGGTTTCAGCACGACCGTGTTGCCACAAGCAAGGGCCGGGGCCAACTTCCACGTGGCAATCACCATTGGGAAGTTCCACGGTACGATTAGACCTACCACCCCAAGCGGTACGTGCAGGGTGAGGTCCAATCCGCCTTTCTTCACTTCGATCGTATGGCCAAAAAACTTGTCCGCAGCTCCGGCATAGTACCGCAAGGTCTCTGCCACGTGGTTGGCTTCCCACCGTGCATCGCCAATGGGTTTCCCAACGTTACGCGCCTCCAGCAGCGCTAGCTCTTCCGCGTGCGTTCGGACCAGGTCGGAAAACCGATACAATAAGTCGGCACGCTGAACCGCTGTTAACGCGGCCCACTCCGGGAAGGCTCGCTTTGCTGTCGCCACGGCTTCATCAAGGTCGGCCGGGGACGCACAGGAAACCTCCGCAAACGGTTGCGCCGTAGCTGGCTCCACTACCGCGGTGACACCACAGCGCCCTACGGGGCGGCGATCGCCAATCAGCAGTCGTTCCATGATCTCCACCCTTTGCTCATTCCGGAGTAACGTAGGCAGCAGTGATGCCGCCATCCACGAGAAACGTCGTGCCGGTTACGTACGAAGACTCATCCGACGCTAGGAAAACGACAGCATTGGCGATTTCGTCCGCCTCGGCCAAGCGCCCCATTGGGATGTGTATCAGTCGGCGCGCCCGCCGCGCTGGATCGGCGAGTAACGACTGCAACAACGGCGTGTTGACAGGCCCCGGGCACAAGGCATTGGCCCGAATGTTCTTCCGCGCGAACTCGACGGCTATTTCCCGTGTCAGCGACAGCACGGCGCCCTTGGAAGCCGTGTAGGCACTTTGGGAGGTCGCCGCACCCATCACTGCCACAAAAGATGCGGTGTTGATGATGGACCCGCCACCCGCGCGGATCAGTGCGGGAATACCGTACTTGCAGCCAAAGAACACGCCCTTCACGTTTACAGAAAGCACCCGATCGAGAATTTCTTCCGTGGTTTCGACCACCGACCCGTCCTCGTCCGGGAAGATACCGGCGTTGTTGAACAACACGTGCAAAGCACCAAAGCGCTCTTCCGCAAATCGGATCATATTTGCGCAGTCGCTCTCGCGACTCACGTCCGCTTGAAAGCATTCCACCTGCGCGCCCGACGCCCGCAGGCTGGCGGCCAAAGTTTCTAACGCGCTGGCTTGAAAGTCGACGAGCACTACCCGCGCTCCCTCGGCACAAAATCGCCTGGCGGTAGCCCCGCCAATCCCGCCCGCGGCTCCCGTGATCAGTGCCACCTTTCCCTTAAGTCGGTCGGCCATGAGTTCTCCTCGCTCGTTGCATCGCTGCGTTGACAAAAGCTCGAAACAGTTGCCTTTGCTCCTCGCTCTCCGGATCCATCTCCGGATGCCACTGAACTCCTATGCACCAGTTGTGCTCCACATGCTCGACCGCCTCGACGAGACCATCGTCAGCCCAGGCCACCGCGCGCAGCTGTTTGCCCAGCCGATCAATGCCCTGATGGTGCCACGACAGAACCTCGATTTCATTCCGTCCGAGGATCTTTCCCAACCTGCTTTGCGGCTCGACAATAACGCGATGCCGGCAGGTTTCGCGCGGCGGGATTCGATGAGGAACGGTTTCGCCAAGACGTTCCGGCAAGTGCACGTGCAGCGAACCACCCAAAACAACGTTCAAGACTTGTAAACCGCGGCAAATGCAAAGAATTGGCAATCCCGGCTCACGAAGCGCCCCGCGGAGCAGATCGAACTCGCACTGATCACGCTCTTCGTTTACGGAATAAACCGTTTCGTGCCGCTCACCTCCGTAAGCCTCCGGAGCAACGTCGCCTCCTCCGGCGAGGATCAGTCCGTCAAGTCGCTCCAAGAGGTGGGAGCTTTCCATCGTCACTGCTGGAATCACCACCGGGACTCCGCCGGCGGACGCGACGCAATCTACGTAACCTGCTGGCAAGCTAAAGCTTGGCAGTTCCGAATGATCCCGGGCGTAGGACGTAATGCCAATCAACGGAGCGAGCATGTTCTCAAGCACGTTCCAGGTAACGTCTTCGTTCCCATGAAGTTACAGCCTCGTCGAACTTCCGTTGCTCCGTGCGGGCGAAATGAAGCAAGTGCTCCACGACTTCCTCCCCGAACGCTTCACGGAAGAGGCTCGACTGTTGGAACGCGTCGATTGCTTCAGGGAGCGTTTTTGGAACCGTGGGTAAGTTCTTCGCGCTGTACACATCGCCGCGGAACATCGCTGGCGGCTCGATACGATTTGCAATGCCATCCAGCCCGGCAGCGAGCGTGGCGGCAAAGGCCAGGTAAGGATTCGCGTCCGCCCCGGGGATGCGGCACTCGACTCGCAGGGACTTCCCGTGACCTACAACGCGGAACCCAGCGGTGCGGTTATCGTACGACCAAGCAATCCCGGTAGGGGCAAACGAACCCGCGCGGAACCTCTTGTAAGAATTCACGTACGGAGCGAACAGCAACGTGCACGCACGCGCGTGCTGCATCAAACCGCCAAGCCACCACCGAAAAAGATCCGGAGACCCGCTTAAATCTCCATCGACCGGCGGGTCGCTCGCAAACAGGGCCTGCTCGCCATCGACCGACCACAGGCTCGAGTGCAAATGCATCGAGCTGCCGGCGTGACGCTCGTCGAATTTCGCCATGAAGGTTATGGCAAGGTTTTGTTGAATCGCGACCTCTTTGGCGATCTGCTTAAACAAAACATGTCGGTCCGCCATTTCGAGAAAATCCGTGAAGCGCACGTTGATTTCGTGCTGTCCCGGGCCCCACTCACCCTTGGAAAACTCCACTGGAATTCCAGAGCTTTCAAGATGCCGGCGAATCGATCCGACCAAGCCTTCGACCTTGAATCCTTGCAACGTGTGGTAATCCTCGATGTACCACCCAAACGTTTCCAAGTTTTCGAAGTGCTTTCGTTCAGCCGACTCGTACGTTTCCCGCAAAACAAAAAATTCCAACTCCGACGCGCCCATGGCCCGTAGACCCAGCGCTGCAGCGCGCGCTACCTGCTGCTTCAAAATCGTCCGTGGTGCGACCGTTACCGGGGCTCTGCTTTCCTCGTTCACAACGTCGCAAAGCACCACCGCGGTGCGATCGAGCCAGCTTGCACGGCGAAGCGTTGCCAAATCAGGAATGCAGCGAACATCTCCGTAACCGTCTTCCCAAGAAGCAAAACGGTATCCCGGAACCGGGTCCATCTCCATGTCGCAGGCAAGCAAGTAGTCACATGCGTGCATGCCTTCGTGGAGCACTTCCTCGCAAAAGAAGGATGCGGAGATTCGCTTCCCAACCAAGCGTCCGTAAAGGTCCGGGAAAACGGTCAGGACGGTGTCAATTTCCCCGCTTTCAACGGCTCCGCGAAGCTCGGCTTCCGTCAGCATTCCGTGCACCGTACGCTCTTTCATGGCTGGCCGTCGTAGCATGACCACCGCACAAGAGGGAGTTGGATCCCTTCAAAAGTCTTCAATGACCGAGGGTCTCGTGCTCCCGTTCGCCTTCCCCCTAGGAAGGCAAGCGTCAGTTCTATGCCGCAGGATGTCCAACAGAGGCCAGGGACAAATCCGGGCTACAAGAAGAGGACACACACCAACTGACCACGAATCTGCACGAATCTGGACACGCACGAATCTCTGAAAACGAGGGGCAAATTCTGGACAGCAAATTCTGGCCACGCACAAACCTAAACCCCCCGATCTGAAGCACGGGCCAGCACTTCGATTCCAAGGTAGGCTCGAAGTCAAGTCGCGGAGCCGAGTTTGGCCAGTTCGAGGCACGAAAGCATCAGAGGACGTCTACGGGCCAGCGCCGCGGTACCAACCGGGCTAACAACAGGACAGGCGCGAATCTCTATTGACGTCGGGTGTGGACGCAGAAAAGGCGGGCGCGCCAGGGGCAAGCTCTTCCTCCAATAAACCCACGGAGAGGGACAATCGCAGGCCCCGGGGGCATCTTACGTTCTGCAGCATCGGATCGGTTTGGTACCGACTGGAACGCTGGGCTGCCGCTCTCAGCGACAACAAGCTTCCGCTTCGCGTCGGCGGATTATCGATCCGACGTCATCACGTTGATTGGCGCTCCCCGTCTCGCCGCACGGGCCCTGCCCGAGCCATCACTCGCCCTTGGCGCAGTAACGTTTGATCACCCGCCAGAGGTCTGGAATCCCCTCTCCAGTTTTTGCTGAGGAAAGCAAGACCTCGGCACTCCGCCCGGCCAGTTGTTCTTGCAACCGGCGCATCCCACGAACGCGCTCGCTTTGAGACGTTTTATCGGCTTTGGTTGCGACGAGAACGAACGGACGACCCAACGCATCAAGCCAGTCCAACAACTTCCGATCCTCTTCTTCCAGACCCCGGCGAAGATCCACCAAAACGACGACAAGTTTCAGTTGCGATCGCTGTTGAAAGTAACTCTCCACAAGCCGAGCCCACTGTCGTTGCATCGCCACGGGCACCTGAGCAAAGCCATACCCGGGCAAGTCTACAAACGTAACCCAGTTGTCGACTAAGAAAAAATTCACCTGTTGAGTTCGACCGGGGGTTTTACTGACCCGGGCCAGTTTCCTGACCCCCACCAACCGGTTGAGCAGCGAAGACTTTCCTACATTCGAGCGCCCGCAAAAAGCGACTTCCGGATACGGAAGCCGAGGGAACTGGGCAGCAGAGGATGCTCCACAGATAAAGCGAGCGTCCAGTTGCCCCTTCATCGACCTTGAGCATCAGCCGGTCTTCGCACCTGCCTGCAACATCCGTTCGATACCGCGCACAGTGTTCACGAAGGTCTCCCGCCCCGCGCTATCCAGAACAGACCGTGGGAACGGCACCGCCACTTTTTCTCTCGCTGTTGTCGTATAAACCACGCGAGTTTTCGTCCCATCCGGCGAGGGCTCCAGGCGATATTCTCCCTCGATCTCCTGCGCCTGCGACTTGAGGGTACGGAAAGTGACGCGGTGTTCTTCGGGATGAAGCGTGAACTCCATCTCGTACCGCAGCAACGGCAGGCTCAAAGCCTGAATACCTATCTCAACTCGCTTGGAATTCCCTGACGCCTCGATCAGCCGAGAAATCTTAAAATTTGGCACGAACTCTTGTAGACGTTCCACCTGCCAAAGGAGCCTTTGAACTGTCTCCACAGGCGCAGGCAAGATCGCAACAAAACGAGTGCGCGTGGTCCCGTTGTCATGCTCGATCTTTTCTTCGAGGATCTCACGGAGCGGCCCCTGCCATTGCTGCGCCTGGCGGTGCAGCCGATACTGGTATGCTGCGACCGCGACAACGGCCACTGCGAGAACACCACCGGCCAGGACCCAGTAAGTTCTCTTCATCGGAAACTTACCGTCTCGTTCTTCGCCGACGTAATGGCTGATCGTCTTCCGTAGGACTGAAGTACAGAGGCTCTTCGCCTTTCAAGATCGCGGGCGTCACCACATAATTGCCGCCGAGCGAGGGCTGCCAGACCTTCTTGGCGGTATCCAAGTCCCCTAGTGTCACGACGTAAGCCAATGACCCTGTCACGCCGCCGACACCAGCCCACGCGAGCTTTGCCGGAACATAAAACACGTTGCAAACCACCGCCAAAGTACCCCATCCCAGGTCGCTCAGGAAACTATCCTCGGCTCTTGCTGGTAAAGCTCCCAAGGTGAGTCCTGCAACGACGGCGGCAACCTTCGCCCATTTCCGCAACATCACGCTCTCCTTTCGCCAACGAACTGCCGGAGACCCTACTCCGTCCGAACCACAAATTCCGGTGGAATCTGATCTAGGAGGTGCGCAAAAGCGCGTTCCAGGTAGGACGCATCCTTCGATTCCAAGGTGACGCGCACTTGATATTCTGGGTCGTTCCACTTTGGGTAAGAGCCTAGGAGCAACGACGGGAATGCCTCGAGGGTTGCGTTTAAATACGGCACCATCGCAGTTTCGGGGACCCGCACGTACACTGCGCGCAGGAAAAACGGGGCGGACGCAAACCTTTGTCGGAGTGCCTGGAATTTCGCTCGGAACAGTTCCGGTACGCCGGGCAGGATAAAGATGTTCCGTACCTTCAGAACGGGGAACGCGAGCTCCTCGCCAAACACCAACTCTGCTCCCTCGGGTACGTCCGCCATCTTGAGACGCGCCTCGTCCGCCGAACCAGCACCGTACTGGCGAATCTGACGCTCTAGGATCGGGTGTCGAACTACGGGGACTCCGAGCCCGCGCGCAACTCCAGCAATGGTCACGTCGTCGTGTGTGGGGCCCACGCCTCCGGAGGTGAACACGAAATCAAACTTCCTCGAGAAATCGGCCACCGCTTCGGCGATCGTCTCGATGCGATCGGGAACCACCAAGATTCGTTCTAACGAGACCCCCAAGGCGCGAAGCTCACGCGCAAGGAAATTCGAGTTTGTATCAGCGATCTTGCCGGACAGGATCTCGTTTCCGATTACGATGACGGCAGCAGTTGGGTCGTTTTCATTCATCCCGAACGGTCCGAAGCTGAAGCATGTACACTCACTATATCGAGATCGCGTCTTTGCGAAACTCGCTAGAGCCGATCTTAATATTTACGACTGCAGGCTTACCCGATGCTAAGGCCCTCTCGATTGCTGGCCGAATCTCTTCCGGGCGTTCGCAGTATTCTCCGTGCCCGCCCAGAGCTTCCACGACGCGGTCGTAGCGGGTGTAATCCAGGGCCGTAGCAACGGCGCGATCCATACCGTAAAGTTGTACTTGCCCTCGGCGAATCTGCTGCCAGGCCGCATCATTACCGATGATGCCCACGACAGGGATTTTTTGCCGGACCATGGCCTCGAATTCCATTGCGTGAAGCCCGAAGGAGCCATCGCCGTAGATAATGACTACGGGATGATCGGGCTTTGCCAACTTTGCTGCCATCGCGTAGCCTGGCCCTACCCCTAATGTTCCAAGCGGGCCAGGGTCCAGCCAATGCCCTTGTTCATAAATCCGCAGGATAGAGGCTGCGGTCGCGACAAAGTCCCCTCCGTCTCCGATCGCAATTACGTCTTTACCAACGGCTTCGGCGATTTCCTTGCATGCACGCAATGGATTGATCGGAACGGCATCGGACTCGAGCTCCGGGCGCATTCGCTCCCACTTCTCCGATTCACGCTTGCGCATCTCGTCGACCCACGGCTTGAACAACGTCTTGTCGTATCGCTCGGCTTCGGCCAACTCGGTCAACTGCTCCATCACGAGGCCGGTATCGCCGACGATCCCTACTTCGATTGGCCTGTTACGACCAATCTCCGCACCGTCTAAATCGACTTGGATGACCTTGGCGGCGGGATTGAAGTGCGTTTCGCGGCCATAGCCAAGACGGAAGTCGAGAGGCGTGCCAAAGATCAACACCACATCCGCTTGACGCAGCGCGTCCTTCCGAGTCTGGGAGAAGAAGTACGGATGGTCGGGCGGCAACGATCCCCGGCCCAGGCCGTTCACGTAAACAGGCATGCCGAAGGTATCGACGAATTTTAGGTAAGCCTCGCGTCGTTTGGACCAACGGAGCTGCGATCCGACTAACATCACAGGCTTTTGTGCGCTGCGGATCAGCTCGAAGGCACGTTCGATGTATCTCGGGTCACCGGCGATGCCCGCCTCGGTACGATATTTCGACGGGAACACAATGCGATCGACATCGTACGACTGAAAGAGTTGGTCGATCGGCATTTCCAAAAAAACCGGTCCGGGAAGCCCGCTGGTGGCAATCCGAAAAGCCATCGCAACATACTCCGCGAGCCTTCTGCCTTCCGGGACTGACACCGACCACTTGGTGATGGGCCGCATCAACTCCACGTGATTCATATCTTGAAGCGAGCCCATGTCGGCGAAGGGGCGCGGCCCCTGGCCGCCAATTAGAATCATTGGAACGTTCGCGCGATGAGCACTGGCAACACCCGTAACAGCATCCGTGACCCCGGGGCCGGCAGTTACGACAGCGACCCCAGGTCGGCCTGTCACCCGGGCCCAACCGTCGGCAGCATGCGCGGCCGTTTGCTCGTGGCGAACATCGATCACCCGGATGCCTTCGTCGACGCACCCATCGTAAATTGGCATCACGTGCCCGCCACACAGAGTAAAGATGTAGGGGACATTTTCCGCTTTTAATGCCTTTGCAACGACACGCCCACCGTGGATCTCAGCCATAAAAAGGTCCGATCGCTTGTTTTGGCGGCTTATAATTGCACTGCGGAGCCGGCGCAACCAAGGGATTTGCTACATAGCTCATTCTTCACGCCCGCGTCATCCGCGACGATTGACACGTGCGACGCCGCAGCACAGTGCTTTTGGCGTTCGAACAGATTCGAGCCCGCTCTCCCCACCAAGTAATTTCAGTAATTTGAGTAATTTCAGGACACACACCACTTTGCTCTGCAAGTAATTTCAGGACACACACGACGTAATTTCAGGGGATGATTTCAGATGATTTCAGGACACACACAACTCTGGTCGGGGAACTTTGCCACACTGCGTCTCCCAGATGATCACCCCAAAAGTCGTGTCGTCCCACCGTCTCTACGGCAGACCTGCCCCGCGTTTCCAAGGCAGGCAATTTCGGGACAGGCATGATATTGACCCGAAATCTAGGCAAGGAACTTTGGAGGAACTTTGGGACAGGCCGGATATTTGGCGTGCCTGGCCGGACTGGCCGGACGGCGAGGGCAACTCCAGCACAAACGGAAGGGCGACGGCTTTGCCGCCACACGTGAGACCAGTAAGCCAGCGGCTTGGGGCAGAAACCTTGCCAAGTGAATTCAGCGCCGGCCAATCGAGGGCGGACGCATTCGCGAACGCCTGGAGCGACACGCGCATTTGGGGCCGCCTTTGAGCGCCTTTGAGGACACACAACTCTTGCTGGAACTCCAGAAAAATTTCGGGATTAGCAACGATCCTGTCAGAGATACCTTCGCAGGTTACTTAAGAGCCACGAGTTTCGTCCGAATTGCTGAGCACTCCTTTGAAACACGTCGGCCGGCTCTTGTTCTCCTATGCGTGCCCGCTCCGACGGTGGCCTCTGGCGCGACCGCTTGTTCACGGTAATGAGGCGTCTCCAGACGTTCAATGAAAACGGTATGGCCGCTTGAAGGAGTTCGAGTTCTAGAGTGGGGCGGTTTGCCTGCTGCAGTTGCGGGTCGAGTGTTGGCAGACCTAGGCGCCGAGGTCCGCGTCGTGGCACCGAAAAGCGTGGGACTCCCTAGGCATCCCGACAACTCGCACCGCCCCACACCCGCCCCCTTTGAGGCTCCCTTACGTGCATGGCTCACGGCCGATAAGACGCATGTCGAACTGGCTCTCGAACAGTCGTCCGGGCAGTTCGCGCAATTGTTTCCACGGTTATTCTCGGGGGTGCAGCTGCTGATCACGTCGCCCGCAAAGCACTTCGGCCCCCTCCAAGACAAGGCCGTCATGTCCGTTTATCAAAATGGTGGCACACCTCCCTGGATCCGACTCCAGTCGTTTCCCGGCACCTCGGACTTGATGAAGCCCGCACGAGAAACCCTGTTTGCGCGGCTTCCACGTTTGCCGCACCTCGGCTCCGCTGAAAATTTGTTTCTCGGGGTGTACGCAGCCGCTATTGGCCTCTTGGCTCTCTGCAGTGGCGTTCGCCCTTGCCAAATGCACACCATTGACCCAGGCCGGCTTCGAAGCGAGTTGCTCGAATTCATCGCGCCCGCTGGAGACGACGACTCGTATTGGGATCGAGGCTTTTGCCTACTGCCCGCCAAGGATGGGTGGGTAAGCACAACCATCCTTGGAGATTGGACTGCTTTGGCACACGGAGCAGCCGCTACGGGTGCTCCCTCCTGGCTCACAGAGTCACGGTTCGAAGACCTAGCCTGCCGCTACCGTCATGCAGAGCAGATTTTTGAAGCCCTTACGCGCTGGAGCTCGGCTTGGAAGGCGAATCAGCTAACGCGGTGGGCCCAACTCCGAAGAATTCCAACAGCAACAGTGCGAGCACCCACGAACGTGGTGCATGATCCTCAATTGAGGACACGCAAGTTTTTCAGGTCGCCGCCAAACTCGTCGGCATACGCATCAAAAAGGGCTCTTTGTCGCCCCCGGGCACCGGTCATTTTCGCTTCCGGTTCCAATCATCCATTGACTGCCAGCGGCGAGACAGTTGGCTCACGGAGGTCACCCGAGCCGTCTGCCTCTACCGTGGAAGGTACGCTCTTACGCAACGTGCGTGTCCTCGATTTCACTCACGCGCTAGCCGGCCCCTTAACGTCTTTTCTTCTCCGGCACTTTGGCGCGCAGGTTACAAAGATCGACCCACCGGGGTCGCCCCCGACACTTGTCCACCGGGATCTGTTTTCTCGCCTCCACGAAGGTAAGAAACGCGTCGCAATCACCATAACAAGCTCGAGCGACAACCGAGAGCTCCAGGATCTCATCCGGAACTGCGACGTCCTGATCGACAACTTTAGTGTTCGAGTGATGAACAATTGGGGGTTGAAATACACGAAGTTGCGAAGCATCAACCCGGGACTCGTGCAAATCAGGATGACAGGGTTCGGACTCACCGGACCTCTGCGTCACTGGGTAGCGTATGCTCCGACACTTCATGCATGGAGTGGGCATACGTGGTTGCTTGGCTTGCGTCACGGAGAGCGCCCGGTAGAGGGATGGCCTATTCCGTTCGTTGACATATTGAGTGGCCTATTCGGGTTCCTTGCTGGGCTCGCGGCCCTCTGGTTCCGCAAGCAAACAGGAAGCGGCCTTCTCGTTGATCTAAGCGAGTTTGAATGCGCGGTATTTGCCCTCACTCCCGCGTTGCTACCGGCTCTTAAGCCAGAACTCTGACCAGACGAGTTCTCGAGTAGCAGAAGCAAAAGCGAACTGTGAAAGGAGGGAAGTACCAATAAGACCCTCGACGGCCTGAGGGCAAGGTAAGCAATGTCCCCGGGAGCCGAGGCCGCGGCAACGAGTCGCGCTCCATCGCTCAATGTGGAACGTTCATCCCCACGGGCAGCCCGTTCGCTCAGCGATTCTAGACTCTCACGCGAGAGTATAATTTGATTTTGGACGAATTTGATTTTGGATTGATTTTGGACACGCACGAACTTTTCTGGTCGGCAAGGATTCACTATACCGCACAGCTCCACGCCCACCGAACGTGCCCATTTACGAATCAAATCTTATTGGTCGTACAGAGTGCGGCGCCGGTAACCTCGGACGCAAAACCTCGCAGCCCGCAAATCCCTTCGTGGTTTATCAGGCAAACGTTGGCTGGTTCGGACAAACGGAGGAAGAACGAGCCCAAAGCAGGGAGCGAGCACTCGAGGTGGCTCCTGGGCGGGTTCCTGGGCGCGCGACTACTGGGAGACGCCGGATGTGATCGCGACAGGTACTTTGCTTTTCACTTCCCGGACGGCCCTCTCAGTGGCGAACAGGGGAGCTCAACGTTTTTCTCACGCGGCCCGGGAATACAGTCGCCGCGCAGCTCGAACACCCTTGAACCAGTGCACCGAAGCCTTCCTCCGCATTAGTTCGAAACGTTCGACGGCTCCAATCATGCGGAAGAAGCCACGAGTTAGCTGTAAGAAATTCGCCACAAATTCTTTGGGCTGAAGACGCAGTTTACGCAGCAAGCCTTCCGTAGACTCAGGAAGCTGCACCTGCGCACGGCGGCAACAAACAACGGTGGCATCCAAGAGCTCGACGTAGTCCGCGAAGCAAATCGGCACTGGCGCGATAGCTTGCAACCTTTGCGGGTCTGATGCGCTCGATACGCCTACCAAAGGGCCCACCGCATCGATGAAAGGGGCCAAACCTACCGCAGGGTAGGAGCCTCTTCTGTGCCCGCACAAGCCAAGCCTCTCAAAAATAGAGGTATACTCTGCGTGAGTTAAGCGCCGCGCCAGACCTGCCCGTATGGGATTCAGATCCACATAAGCCATACAGGCGACCAACGCGGCCTCATCGAGAAGCGCCTGGCTCTTGAATCGGCCCTCCCAGAATCGCCCTGTGCAGCCGTCTTCTCGATTTGCTTGACGCGCAATTGCCTCGTTCAGGCATTTCATGAACCAACTCAGGCTTGCTAGCCGCTGACGAAACTGTTCGACCGCGGCTTTTCTCATGGCCTGAGGCTGGTGGTCGAGCCGCCGCACGCTAGCGGGGAACAAGCGGCCCCAGCGTGTTAACACTTCGTCGTCGCTCCACGTTGCCACACGTGGTTGGTCAATACCTACCACCAAGTGGTAGTGGTTCCCCATGATCGCATAAGCGTAAACCTCAATGGCAAAGCATCGCACTAACTGACCTATACGCTCAGTCAGCCATCTTTTGCGGTGTGCAAAACTTCGGCGAGCAGTACGGTCCCATCCGCACAGGTGTGCCCTACGAACGCATCGACTGATCACGTGGTAGTAGGGCGTAACTTCCAAATCTACGAGTTGCGACCGAGCAATAGCCATGGACGTTTTTTGTCCTATACTAGGTAAAAAGTCAAGTCTCTCACCGCGTCTCGGATCGGCCATTTTTCGCCGGTAGTCAACAACCCGCACGGACCGTTCGAAATACCAGAGCCGCCCTCGTTATTTTTAATGTTTTCGAACGCGCCCTGAGGTCCACGGCACTGGCTTGCAGATCGCTTGCTTCCTTGGCTGTCAGGTTTGAGCAATTGCCTCCACTGTCCGCGGGCTAGGAATCATTGCACAAATTCGCGGTTGAAGCCGTGCGTGTCCTGAAACCTGTGTGTCCTGAAACTTGCTGAAACTTGTGCCTCTGAAACTTGTGCCTGGAACTAGCTGACACCTGCTGAAGCTTGCTGACCCAAACTTCCGTAACTTGCTCAAATTTGAGTCCCTAAAGTCGTGGCTGTCCTGGGATTCGCGTCCTAGAGTCGTATCTGTCCTGGAATTCCGCTGGAATTCCGCGCGTGTCCAGGAATTCGTGTCCAGGAATTCGCTTGCTGGAATTCGGTGCGTGTCCCGGAATTCGCGGAATTTGTGGAATTCGTGCTTGAATTCATGTGTGTCCTGAAAGTTGACTGAAAGTTGATGTGCTGAAAGTTGATGTGTGTCCTGAAAGTTGGAAAGTTGATGTGTGTCCTGAAAGTTGCTTCTGAAAGTTGCTCTTCCTGAAAGTTGCTGCCGTAGAGAGTCACGCGAGGCTCGCACATCGGATCACTTGTGCGCAGTCTGGCCGAGATGCTTGCAGAGAAAAGGGCTCTGATTCATAGTCTGCCCAAGGAGGTGCCCGATGCCGCGCGAGTTTAAGACCATACTTTGCCCAGTCGATTTTTCCCCGGACAGCTACTCCGCTCTCGAGTATGCGCGGAAATTTGCCGAACTTTCGGGCGGGACCATCCTGGTCCCTCATGTAATTCATGTGCCGACGGAAGCATTGTACGACGAACACGGCCGCTGGCAGAGTTCCGAGCAACTCGAAAAGCGAGCTTGGGAGTTACTGCAAAAGGTACGCGACGAGAAGTTGGCCGGTTACCCGAACGTCGAATTGTTGGTTGTATGGGGCAACCCGGTCGAGGAACTCCTAAGCATGGCGCGTGAACGCAATGTGGATCTTCTCGTGATCTGCACCCATGGCCGCTCGGGCCTCCGACACCTTTTGATGGGTAGTGTCGCGGAAAACCTGATTCGTTACGCACCCTGCCCGGTGTTTGTCGTTCGACGCGGTGTCGCGTAGTGAACTAACGCCAGAGCCGTTTAACCAAAAGATTCAAGAACCTGGCAACGGCGCAGAGAGTTGCCTGCGAGGCTCGGCGCACCAGCGGAAAATGAACGCCTCGAACAGCGTGCGCGTGGGACTTCCGGAGGATTTCAACGTCAAATCCAGTTGGGCTAACTCCGTCACCGCGGCGTGCAGCTCCTTCAACGTCCACGTCTCGGCATCCTGTAATCGCCGAAAAAGCACAAATGGATGAACCTTGCCGAATTCATCCAACCGTGCCTTTGGAATTTGCGGCAAAACGGACTTTTGAAAAACCGAGTAGTTGGAAGGGAGACGAAAATGCCGCCCCTTCGAGCCGAGCCGCGGTTCAAGATCATACTGCAAACATTCTTTGGCTAATACCAGTTGCCGCAACTCCCGTGCTACCAGCGCCACTAATCTCGCAGCCGGCTCCCCGCGAAGGAGCAAGTCGTCTAATTTGCGCAAACAATCCGCCAGATTGCGGTGATTGAGCGCTGCACAAAAGTCGAATACCCAACTTTCTGCGAGGTCAGAAGTAGCGCTCAGCACATCGGCCACGTCAATCTGTTCCCGCTCCCCCACCCAGAGGCAAGCCTTTTCCACTTCGTTCGCCAAGATGTCCACATCGTTTCCGCCCCTGCGAGCGAGCAAGTCAAAAGCAGCCGGTGTTAGGGTCTTCCCGTAACGTCCCAGAACGATTCGCACCACCTTTTCCATTGCAGTGCGGCTCAGAGCCTGGCTACGCTCCCTCTCTACGGAAAACACCACCGCATGCCCTACCTTGTTGATCGCCTTCCACAAGAGGGACTTTTCGTCGACCGTGCCCATCGTCAAAAGAAGAATCACTCGCGGCGCCAAACCCGAGCGCAAAAGGCCAACAAGCTCGTCTTCCGCGCTTTTAAAAGCGCTGACGGAAAGCCCCAGGCTTGACGCGTATCCAACGATTTGAACAAGCTCTTTTTGTTCTTCGGACTGCAATTGGCGGCCAAAAAGGCGGACTTCCTCTTCTGGTTTGAGGACAGGTGACGTTGTCGCGTGCAAGTCTTTGTCCGACCATCCTGCCTGCGCCAACAACGCGAGCAAAGCTTCGGCCGCGGGCTTTTTGCGGTCCGCACCCCAGAGGCCCAAAATCTCTTCGAAAACCACCGCCGGAGGCCTCCGGTTTCCCGCGAGCATGCAGTCCACCACCCAAACTACCTTTGGAGAGGAGCCAAACCCGGGCGTGCGAAGGGTTTCGATGACCCTCTGCCACGCAACAGATTGGCCCTCGAAGCGCTCCAGATTCCACGTGCGGTCCTCTGGCCGGAGTACTACGTCGATTAGAGCCTTTGCGGCTTGCTGCGTAAAAAACCTTTCGCCAACAAAGGCATAAACGGGTTTTGCTTTTCCCTCCCGTGCTTGAAGGAGGATGCGATCCAACGTTTCACGCTCTCCAGCATGCGAAGTCACGCTCGGCCCTCCGCGCCTCCGTCATCATCTGGCGGTGTGTCCGCATTTTCTTCCACCAGCCAGGGGAGATTCTTGAGTAGAAAGGACCGGACCCGCAAGAGCAAGATATGATGGCTTACATTCCGCGCCCACCTTGCGAACCACGACTTCAAAGCACGACTCAGCGGTAAGGACCGTGCGCCGGTCACCACTTCTTACCATCTAATCCCCACGGCTCGAGCACCTTCGCGACCGCAGAACGTTGCCCCCTAAGCGCACTGAGCACGCGGCTCCAAGGTTTACACCCCCCATAGCCCGCATGTTTGCCGCCTGAGGATCCATCAAAATCCCTCCATGCGAGGAAGCAACTCTCGAAGCCTACCACTTGCTCTCCTTCAGTCCCGTTATCCTCCAAGGCTTACGAGCTTTGCAGAAGTTCGTCGTTTCCTCGCTCCTCGTGATCCGATGCGTGACAACGCCTACAGAGTTTTAGTGCAAGTTCCACTGCCACCCTTGGGTCAGACACTTCCTGGACGCCAGGTATCTCTCCCCAAGCAGAGAGCGCTACGACCGGACGACCCAGTACCCGTGCTAAATGTACCTCGGCTGCGGTGCCGTGAGCACCCGGTAGTGCGATGACAACGTGGCCTGCTGCCACGACCACCACATTGCGAGCATGCCCCAAACCCGTTGCAATCGCGGCGCTCAACCAGCGGTTGGCACTATCGTGATCGTATCCCGGAAGGATGCCGATGGCGTGGCCGCCGTTTTCGGTTGCTCCCCGGCTTACGGCCTCCATCACGCCCCCGAGCCCCCCACAGATTAGCCAAGCGCCACGAGCGGCGAGCTCAGCACCGACCGTGTATGCGATTTGAAAGACTTCCTCAGAACAGGTGTTACCGCCGACAACCGCAACCTGGCATCGCAGCGGACGTTTTTTCTCCATTTTCCCTCAAATCTAGGATAGCCCTTCCAATTCCACCTCTAAGCTCCCCCAAAAAAACCACGACCCTCCCTTCGTCCACCACCTGCGCTGCACCGGACCAGAGTTCTTTTGTGGCCCAGCCACTTACCGTAGCTGGTCCACCAAGCATCCGAAAAGGGCATGCGACGTCCATTTGCAACCCTCGTGCTACCGATCCAGAACTTTTTGCCTATAACTGCATCACCAGTTGCTTTGGATCGCAGTTCCACGCTTCGGATCGACCCCCACAGGCGTCTACAGAACTCGCCAAACCCGGCTTCAAGGCCGCCAACGCCGTGCTCGGCTGGGCGCTCTCGGGCCTTCGCGAACGCGACGGTGTGGCTCATCTTCGCCGCGTTGATGTTCGCGCTCGCCTACGAGAAGGCCGGGCTCGGCCGCCGCATCGCGCTGGTACTGGTCAGAACGATGGGCCGCCGCACGCTGACCGTCTCGTACGCGGTCGCGATGGGCGCGGTCGTGCTGATGGTGATCCCGCGCCTGGTAAGCTGGGACGACATCCTCGCCAACAAGCAGGCATGGAACAAGCTCGTGTGGTTCGCCACGCTGGTGGCGCTCGCCGACGGCCTGAACAAGGTCGGCTTCGTCAGGTGGTTCGCCGGTGCAATCGGTGCCCGGATCACCGGCGTGTCGCCGACGCTGGCCGTCCGCCGCAGCCTTGCACACTTCGCACCGCCGCACCCACGCGCGGCGGTGCTCTCTTTAATTACAGAGGCACAGAGGAAAGCGTCTGCTCCTTCTAGTTGTTCTCCGTGCTCCCGGTGGTGAAATCGCCGACTTCAAGGGCTGGAGGCTCGCCACCGAAAGCACCGACAGGAACGGTTTGCTCTGTGCCTCTGTGGTGAGCAGGAGTCCACCACCCGCCGCCCCACGCCCCCGACCGCCCCGTAGTTGAAATGGTTGCTACATGCATGTAGCGTCCGCTCGATGCTCACTCGGAGCCTGCTGATCCTCAGGCTCCCGTCGCGGCCGAACGCGGTGCACGTGCAGGTGTGGCGTGCGTTGAAGGCGATGGGCTGCGCGGCGCAGCGGGGCGGCGCGTATCTTCTGCCGGCACAGGCGCCGCAGGCGAAGGCGCTTGCGGCGGCCGTCGCCGACGTCGTCGAGACCAACGGCGGCACCGCGAGCCTGCTCGACGTGTGCGCGCCCGACGCGGCGCAGCAGCAGTCCTTCCGCGCGCTGTCCGACCGTAGCGAGGCCTACGCGCAGTGGCGTGGGGCGCGATCGCGCGCATCGACTTCTTTCCGGGCGCGGCCCCGGCACAGGCGAAGGACGAGGCCGTCGCGCTGCGCGGCGCCGAGCCCGACAACAGAATCGTGCGCGGCGGGCGCGGTCTCCGATGCGCTGGATGCCGGCGCGAGCGATCGCGCGGCATGTTGCCTGCACGCAGGAGCGTCACCGCCATCGTTCCGTCGTCCGCGCCGTCGTCCGCGCCGCTTTTCCCGCCAGCGGGCGGCGCCGGCTTTCCGGCGTTCGCGTTTAGGAGGCACAGCGTGGACGAACGACCGGCTGCCGTTTCCTTCGGCGCCGCCTTCCTGTACTGGCTACGGCTCGGCTTTGTGAGCTTCGGCGGGCCGGCGGGGCAGATCGCGATCATGCATCACGATCTGGTCCAGCGCCGCCGCTGGATCTCGGAGAAGCGCTTTCTGCACGCGCTGAACTACTGCATGGTGCTGCCGGGACCCGAAGCGCAGCAGCTCGCGACGTACATCGGCTGGCTGATGCACGGGACCGCCGGCGGGATCGTCGCGGGCGCGCTGTTCGTGCTGCCTTCGCTCGTCGTGCTCGTGGCGCTGTCGTGGATCTACCTGCGCTTCGGCCATGTGCCTGCGGTCGCGGGCGTGCTGTACGGGATCAAGCCCGCGGTGACGGCGATCGTGCTCGTCGCGGCGTGGCGAATCGGGACCCGCGCGTTGAAACATCCTCTGCTCGTGGCGCTCGCGGTCGCTGCGTTCGTCGCGATCTTCGCGTTCGCCGTGCCGTTTCCGGCGATCGTCGCGGGCGCCGCGGCGGCTGGCGCGATCGGCGGGCGCTTCGTCCCCACGGCGTTCGACGGCAGCGGCGGCCACGGCGGCACCCGCCAATCTTTCGGCCCGGCGCTGATCGATGACGACACGCCGGCTCCGGTGCACGCGCGCTGGTCGCTCGGGCAGGCGCTACGCGTGCTCGTCGTTTTCGTCGCGATCTGGCTCGCGGCAATGGGCGGGCTCGTCGCCTGGCAGGGCTGGCACGGCACGCCGACGCAGATGGGCTGGTTCTTTACCAAGGCGGCGCTGCTGACGTTCGGCGGTGCGTATGCGGTGCTGCCGTACGTGTTCCAGGGCGCGGTCGTGCATTACCAATGGTTGACAACCGCGCAGATGATCGACGGGCTCGCGCTCGGCGAAACCACGCCCGGGCCGCTGATCATGGTGGTGGCCTTCGTCGGCTTCGTCGGTGGCTGGAGCCAGCAGGTGCTCGGCCCCGACATGCTTTTCGCCGGCGGCCTGCTCGCCGCCGCGCTCGTGACCTTCTTCACGTTCCTGCCGTCGTTCCTGTTCATCCTGATCGGCGCACCGTTCATCGAAACGACGCACGGCGCGCTTCGCTTCACTGCGCCGCTTGCCGGCATCACCGCCGCCGTCGTCGGCGTCATCGTCAACCTGGCGGTGTTCTTCGCCGCGCACGTGTTCTGGCCGCAGGGTTTCGGCGGCCGCTTCGACCCCGCCTCGGCCGCGATTTGCGTGGCGGCGATCGTGGCGTTGTGGCGTTTCAAGGTCGGCGTCATCCCGGTCATCGCCGCATGCGCGGCCGCCGGATTCGCGCTGAGTGCGCTTTCGTAAGAGGAATGGCAATGAACGGCGAATAGGCACCGGTTGACGGCGGCGCTCGGCGAGCGTGGACCTTGGTCCACAGGCTCTGCCCACCCGCAACTTGCCATGCGCAGGCGGCTCCGGTAATGAACGCCAACCGGATAGGAGAAAACCATGACAGAGAAAGCGAACCAAGAAAGTGCCCTTGGGACCATTATCGGCTGGGGAAGCTTGGGGATTTTTGCCTTGTGGTTTGCCTACCAAGTAGGGGCACCATTACTGATCGGTGAGCAGTGGGCGGAAAAACAAAACGACGCCATTGAGCTGGTCAAGAACAGCAAGCCATTGGGAAACGAGACCCTCTATGACATGATTCGGGCCTACTCTTTGAAGGCAAAGGAAAACGACTTCTTCGTCGGCGAGTTTAGCTGGAGTGCGATCCAGAAGGACGGGCCGGAATACGAGGTAACGCTCCTCTGGACCGAAGGCGACCAGAAAAAAGTGGCGCTGTGGCGCGTGAACTTGGAAAACAAGGAAGTCCGACCCCAAGGCGACGCCGCCAGCCTTCCCCAACGTTTAGCCGCTGGTCCCCCCAAAAAGGGGACAGGAAGTTGACGTTCCCATTCTCGAGCCGGTCCCACGCTTATTAACCGTATTGTCTTCGGCTCCCTGCAAGTGTGTCGGTGCTTAACATCCCGACACCCCTGTGTGTCGTGCCACGACCGGTGGGTCGACCTGTTCAAGGAAAGACGTGCTCTGTCTAGTACGTACCAAGGCGATTCGCTCGCAATAAAGGCACCAACGACACACACGGCAACGAGTTCCGTCTGCTGCAGTCCTTAGCGCAGGTCGGCCTTCACTCGAACCGTTTGCCCTGTCTGGGGGCACAGCTCGCCGGCACGCAAGGGCGGTTCTCCCGCGCACACCTTCGCGGGCTACGCCTCCAGCGAACGCGCATTCGAGCGAGATTCCCGTTGGTAACATCGATGCTTTGGAATCCCAGCCGGGGGAACGGAGCCAGACCCTACATCCAAATTCGAGTGGGTCATTTGGGGACATGCGTCATTCGAGGAATCATATGAGGACAGAATCATATGAGGAATCATATGAGGACACGCACGAATCATTTAAGGGAAATCATTTGAGGACTTGTTTGAGGACATGCACCAACTCACGATCGATCAATTCGGGGACACGTCAATTCCGGGACACGCACCGATTAAGTGGAACGATCAATCGCCAGCCTATCGATTGCAATTCCTCGGGCTTCGAGCGTCGAAAGGCCCGTCGAAGCTCCGGCGCCACCAGCTGCGCCCCCTAAGACGACGCGGATTGTACGGGAAGCAACGCTTCGGTCCCGCCGGGGTCTACGAGCCTTTGCTCTCCGTGCCTACGTGGGAGGCTGGCAGCGATCGAGGTGCACGATGGGCAACTTTGCGCGAATCTTTTCATGCATGTCGCCAAAGCGATTTAAAGTTCCAGGGGGTGCGACCGCGTAGCAGGCAGTTTTTGGCCCACAGTGCAGGGTCGCTGAGTGTTCGCGCACGGTCCTGTGCCTCCCTACTACTCCGATCGCCTGGATTGATCGCGTAATGAAGTTGTCAAGTTTGGGCAGACCAGCACCGGTTTGTGTGTGTCCAGAAAGAGACCGCGAAGAGCGCCCGGGCCCGGGCGAATGATGCGTGTTCTCAGTTTGAACCTCATTTCGCGGTGCCTCGTGGGGCTAAGCATTCGAATGTGCGTGTCCTGAATGGGCTCTCCTAACTAGGGGCCTGAACTGGGTCCCTGCTTAGAATTTGTGTGTCCTGAATTAGGTGGGGCCAGTTTGTGGATCGACAACTGCGGGTCCCGAATCATCCCAGCAGTTGGACGGGCCCCCAGGCGTCGCGAGGTGCAAAACAGGAAACGGCCTGGCGCTCAGGCTGGGCGACTCGGCTCGATTCACCCATACCGTGTCTCAGAGTGAACAACACATTTCTGTTATCGCGCCTCCATTCGGAGGGCCCGCACGACTCCGCGTCGACGGCTTCAATCCCAAAGGAGGTGCCACCGTGCCTGTCGAGGTACTCATCAAGAGGAGCCCCTGGGCGTATCAGAGCGAGTACCGGCACGCTGTCCCCTCACTCAAAGTGAGTGCTGCAACGGGCGCGACCCTTTTCTTGTTAGGCGCCGGTGTCAACGATGGGAGTCCTCACCCGCCTGTAGAAACGACCGAAAATTCATTACTTGCCCGCTCAAGCTCATCGAGAGTTACCTCGAGCCGGCTCTACTTGAGCCCGCTGGCCTGCAGAGGTGTAGCCTCTCTGGGGAACCAGCAAACAGAACAGAGGCTGGCGCGAAGATTGCAGGTTACACGGCGCATGCACTGCGCGAAAGGAGGGCGCATTCTATGCAGGCAGACGGAACAGGAACTCCAAAGGACGGTGTGGCGCCGCAAAGCGAACGTGATCAGTTTGGAATTTCGCTGGATGCTTGGTTGGGCCATCTGGAGCGGCTCTTCGGGGGTCCCGGCGGAGATGCTCACCACTTTCCCCTGGCGCACTTCGTGCGCCCGGATCACGAACACTCAGCGGTGTTCGGAACGTCGGGGGCAGCTTGCTTCATTTCCGGGTTGGCACGTATTCTCAGACAGCCGCCCCTGGATCTTCCGTGGGTCGGGTTTTACGTGCGAGAAGGTTCCGTTCTCGTTCTCCACGAACAAGGGTGTTTACCCGAGGGGTTGGCTCCTCTGCCCCAGAATTTACCGGCCGAGTGGCCCGAGTCGAACAGCGAATCCCGAACATCACCAGAGGGTGAGGAACTTCTCTGGCTTCCCCTCGGAGACTTTGCACAGCAAAGCGCAGTGGGTTCGGTTAGCGATACGATAAGAGCCCTGCCCCTGGTGATCCTTGGGGAGTTGTTCGGGTTCGTGTGCGTCCTCGCGAGCGACGCACGTCGCATTGGCGAACTGGGGCTCTTGCCGACGATCGTCTCCCTGAGCTTGCCCCTTGCGACCTCGCTCTACACGCGCCACCAGGTGCTGGCGCGCGAATTACATTGGGTTGCGGAGGGAGCGACGCGCCACTTACACAAGGGCGTGCGATCGCTGACGCCTCAAGGCGTGTTAGCCGCCAACCCAATGTTTCCCGATCTCGTTGGGCAAAGTGCACCCTTTTTACACGCTTTGGCCCTCGCACAGCGGTGGGCAGCGGGCCGTGCCCCGGTGCTCATCACGGGCGAGACGGGCACGGGAAAAGAGCTGCTGGCGCGTGCAATCCACGCGTTGAGCGAGCGTCGCAACGGACCGTGGGTGGCAGTAAACTGCCCTGCAATTCCGCGGGAGCTAGCCGAGAGTGAACTGTTTGGTCATGAAAAGGGGGCTTTCACGGGTGCCACTGAAACCCGCCAGGGGCGCTTCGAACGGGCTGATGGCGGAGTACTGTTTCTCGATGAAGTGGGGGATCTGCCTCATTCCATCCAGGCAAAACTGCTCCGCGTCCTTCAGGAGGGCGAAATTGAGCGCGTCGGCTCGGCACGGAGCCGGAAGGTGGACGTACGCATTATCGCAGCAACAAACCGCGACCTTCAGGATGCTGTGCGCAATGGGGATTTTCGACAAGACTTGTACCACCGCTTAGCAGCCCTTCCGATTCACCTTCCACCACTACGCGACCGCACAGGCGACGTCGAGCTGCTAGCCTGGCATTTCCTGCGCAAGAGCTCCGAGCGCTACCACAAGCAGATCGACCTCATTACTCCAAGTGCCATGGAACGATTGCGGGCGTACGATTGGCCGGGAAATGTTCGGGAACTGGAGTACATGATCGAGCGAGCAGTATTATTGGCCGAAGGTCCTGCGGTCGGGCTGGAAGATCTGTCCGAGCTTTCACCCGAGCCGAGCCTCCGGTGCACGACCTTACACGCACAACTGCGTGCCGAAAAACGCCGGCGCGTCGAGAACACGCTCCGGGAAACCCTTGGGAATTGCGCTGAAGCTGCACGGTTGCTCGGTATGTCACGCGGCAACTTCTCACGGCTGCTGCGCGCCCTGCGCGTCGACCCCAACAAGTTCCGCCCGAAATGAGCATCGATCGCGATGCCAGCACATCGCTCTACGACCTCCAAGGTAGGCAGGAGTTCTCAAATCGTCCTCAGTCTTCTAATGTGATTGGCCCGTATTAAGAGAAGGCACAGACTAGGGATAAAGCAGCGGAGCGTGTGGGTAACTTGAGCGAGTCCCGGGGTTTTGTAGTGACCTCACGGAGACTTGGCAGCGATCCGTTGGCAAGAAGAATCGGTGGGTTTGCGCGAAGCGTGCTGACCGGAAGGCGCCCTTGAGACAGTGAGGAACGCTTAAAAACCCGTGCTCCAACCCATCGACCTGGGGTTTTGGGACAGTATGCCAAACAAGTGCCGGGT
>Ga0101944_10001881_pt1 | contig 38402 bp, 42 predicted proteins | sample DewCreD2012metaG_FD_75245 | JGI IMG/M metagenome (GOLD analysis project Ga0101944, IMG submission 75245) | Hot spring sediment bacterial and archeal communities from British Columbia, Canada, to study Microbial Dark Matter (Phase II) - Dewar... ... | reverse complement strand
TCTTCGGGCAAGATGCCCGAAGCACGCTGCAAGTGATGTCCGTCGGGCCAACGTGCCGTCGGCATCTTGCCGACAGGGCCGGCTGGCGTTGAGAAGGGAAAGGCGGTCTTCGGGCAGGTTACCCGAAGCACAGATGTCCGAAGCACGCTGAGCACGCGCCTGCCGTCCGCAGCCTCCGGGGTGACGAGGCGGGCCGGCCCGGCAGGTGCGCGTCGCTGACCGTGCGTGGTTCGCGATTGGGTGAGGTTGCTCATGCAAACGACAACGGAGACGATCGGCCGCGGCAGCGCGGCCTACGCCACGGCCATCAGCCTGATCGCCGCGCTGGGCGGGCTGTTGTTCGGCTACGACACGGCAGTTATCAACGGCGCGATCGGCTTCCTGGAGGAGCACTTTCACCTGACGCCCGCCCTCAAAGGCTGGGCGTCCTCGTCGGCGTTGCTGGGCTGCGTGCTCGGGGTGTCATTTGCCGGGGCGTTTAGCGACCGACTGGGGCGCAAGAAGACGCTGGTTCTGGCAGGCGCATTGTTCCTGGTCTCGTCGGTGGGAACGGCGCTGCCCCGCACGCTCACGCAACTGGTCGTGTTCCGTATCCTTGCCGGCGTGGGCGTGGGCATCGCCTCGATGGCCTCGCCGATGTACATCGCCGAGGTCAGCCCGGCGCGCTGGCGCGGGCGAATGGTGTCGGTCAACCAGTTCGCCATCGTCAGCGGCATGTTGCTGATCTACTTCGTGAACTACTTCATCGCCCGACAGGGCAGCCCGGAGTGGCAGGTGACCACCTCCTGGCGCTGGATGTTTGGCTCGGGCATCGTGCCATCGGCGCTGTTCCTGGCCCTGCTGCTGTTCGCGCCGGAAAGCCCGCGCTGGCTGGTCAAGCAGGGCCGGACCGACCGCGCGCGCGCCATTCTGGAACGCATTGACGGCGCGGAGTTCGCCGAGGCTGAAACGCGGGCCATCCAGGACACGGTAGCGCGGGAGGGCAGCTCCCTAGGGCAACTGTTTCAGCCGGGGCTGCGGCGCGTGTTGTTTCTGGGGGTGGCGCTGGCGGTGTTGCAGCAGGTGACCGGCATCAACGTGTTCCTCTACTTCGGCACAGAGATTTTCAAGGGGTTAGGCTCGAACGTGGACGCCGCGTTGCTTGAAACGGTGGTGGTGGGCGCGGTGAATCTGGGCTTCACCGTCGTGGCCATCTGGACGGTGGACAAGCTGGGGCGGCGGCCGTTGATGCTGGTGGGCGCCACCGGCATGGGACTGTGCCTGGTGGCGATGGGCCTGGCGGCCCAAGCCGGCCGGACAGCGGTGTGGACGCTGGCGTTCATCCTCGGCTACATCGCTTGCTTTGCCCTGTCGGTCGGCCCGGTGACGTGGGTGATTCTGTCGGAGATTTTCCCGACGAAGATCCGCGGCCGGGCGATGTCGCTGGCCACGCTTTGCCTCTGGAGCGCGAACTTTGTCGTGTCGCAGACGTTCCCGATGATGGATCAGCACCCCGCGCTGGTGGCGCGGTTTCACCACGCCTTTCCGTTCTACGTGTATGCGGCAATGTGTGCCGTGCTCGTGTGGGTGGTGGCTCGATGGGTGCCGGAGACCAAGGGCCGGTCGCTGGAGGAAATCGAGCAGTTCTGGGCGCGACATTAACGCTGGTCGTCGGCCCCGGTCCGGGGTGTCAGGGCGGTGGGCACGCCGCCCAGCTCCAGCACCTGAGCTTGCGTCCCCGCAACGCGCTTTGTCAGCGTGGGCCTACTGGAGTCCTACCAGACGAGTGCCCAGGCGAGCACCGCCACGGCGCAGGTGCCGACCAGAATCCAAACCCACGCCTCAGCACTTCGGGCCGCGGCAAAGTCGGCCTGAGCGCATTGGCACAGCGGTCGCAGCCGGCAGTCTCTCCTCTGGCAGTCGTGCCGGACCAGACAGAACCGGCGAATCCAGCGCCCGAGCAGCAGGTTTACCCAGCGGGGAAGCGGTCTGGGTGGGAGCCCTGCCGGGCGGGGTAAGCGGGCTGCCGAAGTGTCGCCTGACCCGCCGGCCAGGGCCGGGGCGATCGGGTTGGCCTTTTGCTCGCCGGACGACCGGTGCATCGGATTCTGGTGCATATACATGTTCTGGCCGCATTTGAACCGAGGGAAACCGTCACGCCACCTGGCGGGTCAATGACTAGCACCGGTTGCCAGAGGTTGCAAATCGGAGGCAGGCGTCGCAACTGCGTTTGGCCAGAATGGAGCTTGCGTGCCGGTCCAGGCCGAACGTCTTGCGAGCCGGACGCATTGCCCGGGCCGTAGTGGGCACGGGCTTTCTGCTGGCGGCGATCAGCAGCCGTGTCCAAGCTTGGTCCGGCGGCGCCAAGGCGGTGGGCGCGCCGCTCGGCCCAACCCTTGGCCCGGCCCCAGTGGGTCGGGCTACCAAACCCTGAGTTTGAGCGCGCCGCTGCCGGGCCGCTCCAACGGTCCGGGCGTGGGGTGCGACGGACTGCGCCGACGGCCCCAGTAGTCCCGGTCAATCTTCAGCGCTGTGCCGTCGGCGCTGACATACGGCACCTGCGCCACCCGCGCCGTGCCGAGCAGCTCGGTTGTCACCAGGGTTGTCTCCGCCTGGCGCAGCGTCGCGGGCCAGGTGAGGTGCAGAACCGTCCGCCCCTTTTCCTTGGTGAGCCGCAAGCCCGGATTGCAGTCCGAAAGCACCAGCGACCGGGTCTCGTGGGCGTAGGGTTGCGCGCCATGCAGATAAACGTTTCCGCCCGTAAACAGTGGGAACTCGCGACCGTCGTATCCCCACAGCCCGTGGCTGCTGATCCAGCGGAGCTCTTTCAGGTTGCCCTTCTGCGCGGCGGTCGGCGTCTCGCCGTTGCCGACAAAGAGATTGTTGAAAAACCGGTCGTCGCCGCCCGTGGTCCTGGCCAGCCCGGCCACGGTGGTGGCATGGGCCGGGTGATACGGGGTCTCGCGGCCCGGCTCGGGTCGGTTGGTGATCCGGCCGGCAAACAGGTTGTGCACATACGCGCCACCCTCGGACATGTCCAGCACGTTGGCCGGGGAGAGGAACAGGTTGTTGTCCACCACGAACGGGCCGTGGTTGACCTCCACAAACAGGTCTTCGCTGGCGTTCTCGTGAAAGAGGTTTTGCGACACCCGCGTCCCTTGGGCCATCCAATCCAGCCACAGCCCGCGGCAGGTGCGATAGATGTGGTTGCGACGGATAACCGTGTCAATCGCGCCGTGGAACTTGATGCCCGCCATCTCCGCGCCCGTGAACAGCCGGCGCACGTGGATGTCGTGAATGACATTGCCCTCGACCGTGCTGAACGCGCAGCCCAGGCTGCCGACGATACCGGTCTGTTCGCAGTGCGAGATGGTGTTGTTGCGAACGAGGTGCTGGCCGATGTGTTCCCGCGTCCACGGGATGCGAAAGGCGTGGGCGCGCTCGATGGTCTTGACGTAGCCCTCGGCGGTGTTGGCCGAGGTGTTGTCGAACTGGTCGCCGTGTTTGCCGAGGGCAATGCCCGAGCAAACCGAATGGCTGATCGTGTTGTTCTCGATGATCCAGCCCTTGCTCCAGTGCGTGCCGACCAGCCCGATCTGCTCGGCCGTGGGCGGTGCCCAGGGCGTGGCGGCGTGGCGCAACACAAAGCCGCGCACGGTGATGTAGTTCCGGCCCGGCTGGTCGGGATAAAAGACTGTCTGGCGCGTGTTGATCTCAACCAGGTGCTCGTTGGGATTGACGCCCTTGAACTGCGCCCAAATGGTTGTGTTTGCCCCGTCCACTTGGGCGAACCACAGCGGCGCATCCAGCGCCCGGGTCCGGGGCGACTTGAACACCAGGCACACGGTCTTGAGGCCGCCGACGGGTTTGAGCTTCGCGTGGAATGAGGCCCAGGTCTGCCAATCGCCGGTGGGCTTCACCGCACACGTGCCCAGCAGCTCGCCCTCCGGACCATCCAGCCGAACCTCGATCATCCCGCCGCCGGTGGCCGAGGCGGCGCGAAACTCGATTTGCTCGGTGCGCGCCCCGAAATCCACCCGCTCGTAGCGCGCCCAGTCGCCGTGCTCAATCCAGCCAATGCACTCGCCGCCCTCGGTGCAGGGCGCGGTTTGAACACCGTGTTGCGCCGCCAAGCCGGCCGCGGGGATGCGCGGGCCGTCGGCCGCGCCGCGCACCGGCCGCCACCAAGCCACGTTCAGCAGGTAACCGCCCGGCTCGGCGACCGTGGCCGCGCCGGGTTGCAGCACCTCGTCCAGCTTGGCCGCCTCAATCAGCCAGTCGCCGTCCAGATACACGGCGCCGGTGTGATGCACACGCCCCTTGGGGTCGAACCAGTCCCCGTGAATCACGTTGGTGTAAGGGTTGAAAGCGCCGAAGAACGCATTGGGCAAGGTCACCTTCCACACGTCCGCTTGCACTTGGACCCAGCCCTTGACCACCTCCGAGCCTTTGATTTCCACGCGCTCGCCCGGTGCGGCGCGATAGACGATGCGCTGGCGGTCGGACGTGCCGCCGCGCGGCGGGTTGACCCGCTCGCGATACACGCCGGCGTGCACGGTGATGACGTCGCCGGGCTGGGCGAGGTCGGCGGCGCGTTGGATGGTCCGCAACGGGGCTGATCGTGTGCCGGGATTGGCATCCCGACCGTGGACCGAGACATGGAACTCGGCGGCCGAGAGGGTGCAGGTGAGAGCCAGACTGGCCGCGCTGGCGAGGATGGTTGCTTTCATAATGTGCACGCAGTGGGCGTTAGTTTTCCGCATTGTAGGCAGCGCGAGGCGTGAAGCAAGGGTGCCCGCGACCGGCTGCGTTTGTCCGTCCGGCTGGCCTGCGCAAACTCTGGCCCGCAGGACGGCCTTTCGACGAGCGGGCGACACTGACGCGCTGTTTGGAGCAGGCCGTCCGACTGCCCAATGACTGCTCAGTTGGTGGCCACAGCCTCGCGCAGGTCGGCTCGAATGGCCAGGTCCACGAGTTCGCCCGGGCGCAACCGGAGGTTGGGCGGCACGGTGACCACGATGGGCAGGCCGCGCTCCTGCGCGTTGCCCATGCCACGCACGCGCAGCGGGGCAGTAAACAGCTCAACCCGCGGTCCGACATGTGTGATATGCGCCAGCCCCGCGGCCCGGTGGATGCCCCGGCTACGCACCTCGACGGCCATACCCACCGCCGGCTCGATGCGGATTGGCTGGGCGACAAAGCCCACGATGCGATCCACCACGGGGCTGGAAATGGTGAGGATGGGTTGGGCGGCTGGCACGATGCTGCCCGGATACCGCGCCACGTCACTGACCACCCCGTCAATCGGCGACGTCAGAACAATGGGCCGCAACTCGGCCTCGGCCAGCCGCAGGCGTTCCTCAGCCACGGCCAGCGCGGCTTTCACGGAGGGCGACTCGGCGCTGATGACCGCGGGGTCCATTTGCCGCAACAAATTCGCCGCGGCGTCCACGGCGGCTTGCCGCTCGACGACCAACTGCCGGGCCTGCTCGACGTCGCGCCGGGCGATGTCCAGCGCATCCTGACTGGCTACCCGCTCGCCAAACAGTTGGTTGACGCGGTCGAACTCACGCTCGGCATAGCTCAACTGGGCCTGGGCCGCCACCAGGTCGGCGCGCTCGCGCAACCAGTCGAGTTGGAGCTGACCGTAGCGAAGCTTGTCCGCCACGCGAAACCCCATGTCGGTGACGATGACGCGCATTTCAGCCTGGATGAGCCTCACGGTATTGCTGAGCACGGCCGGATCCACGGCTTCGACTTCGGCCACGGGGTCGCCGGCTTTGACCTGCTGGTAAAGGGTGACGTAAAGTTTGGCCAGTCGCCCGGCGCGCGGGGCCAGTACATCCGCCCGATTGCCCGTGGCCGTGCCCACCAGCAACGGATTGGCGAGGTTTGTTCGCCAGAGGGCGATTGCCGCCACCAATACCGCCAGAAATGCCACCAAAGGCAGTACGTGAACGCGGACCTGGCGCCACCACTGGGCGGGCGGACTCGGAATGGGCGGGAGCGGCTCGACTTTCATAGCTCGGATTCCTCCTGGGCCTGCAGGCTGGTGACACGCGAGACGCCCTCAATCTGGCGCAGCTCGTTGAGCAGGTCATCCACGCGGTCCGGATCGCGCAGCAATACCCGGTAGGACAAATCCAGCCCTTCTTGGCGGTCACTGGATCGGCGGCTGGCGCAATGGAGCGAGCGGCTGTGCCGCACCAGCACCCGCGTCAGCAGAGGCAGGTCGGCAGCCGGGCGCGCCCAGTGCAGGTTGACCACAAGGTCGTAGCGGTGGCGTGTGCCGAAGGTCGTGTACCAGAGGAAAAACATCACGGCCATCAGGGCCAGGGCGGCGATGACCGCCAGGGAAAAGCGTTGCGTGCCGCAGGCCATCCCGATGGCGATGACCGTCAGAATGTAGCTGGTGTCCAACGTGTCGCGCAGCACGTTGCGGAAGCGCACGATGGCGAACACCGCCATCAGGCCAAAGGCGGTGACGAGGTTGTTATTCAGCACCATCATCACCACCGTGACGATCATGGGAATCACCACCAGGGAGTTGACGAACGAGCGGGAGTAGGACAACCCGGCGTGCGTCGTCATGTAGGTCCACGCAATGGCCAGGCCGGCCAGAAAGGCCAGACACAGCCCCAGCAGCAGCGCTGGCACATTGAGCGGTTGGGCGGAGTAATCCGCGCTGAAAAATGCGTTCAGGACATCATTGGCAGTCATGGGCGAAGTCGTGGGGTGCTCAGCGTGACCCGGCTTGGTTTCGGAGCCGTCTGCGCCGTTCCAGGTATCGTTCCAACAGGTCCTCTCGGTTAAGCCTCAGGGTTTCCGGGGCCAGGGGCGGTGTGGACTCCAGGCCGGGATCATAGTGTTGCCGCTCCTCGATCTCCGCCACGCCATCGGCGTATTTGGCCGCGCTACACTGGGTCAAGCCGAAGGTCTCGGTCAGCGTGCGGAACCAATTGGGAAAGCGCCCCGTGAACTTGAGTTCCAGGATCACGTCCGGTTCGAACGGCATGACGGGATTCTCCATGTGAGTGGTCAGTTCGGGGGTCAGTTGGGGCACGCTGCAGATTTGCCGGTCAAGGCACACGCGCACCGCGTTGCTGTCGGGCGTGACCCAGGCCTCGCGCAGGTAGGCCACGTGGGTTTTGGGGCTGGCCCGCAGATCAAGCATGCGACGGCAGAATTCCTGAACGGCAGCCACGTGTTGAGGCTTGTTGGAGAGCATGTGCTCCGGGTCGGGCAACTGGCCGGCCAGCAGGCGGGGGATCGCCTCGCGCCGGACCGCGCAACGCTGTTTCAAGATGGCGTCGTTGACCCGGCGCTTGATTTCCGGGAACACCGGCGAGGCCGGATCGTCATCGTAGTAGCGCAACCGCAGTTTGTAGCGGTTTTTGTTGCTGTTGATCACGTCCCAATAAAGCCGCAGATCGTCGGAATCCAGGTAGAGGCTGTGAATGGGGTAGGAGTAATTCGGTTTGCCCACGCTGTATTCGTCCGGTTCGAGGTAAGCGCTGACGAAATCCCGAATCTCCAAGGCTGTCTGGGCGCTGACCCGATACTTCAGCTCGAAGCGCTGCTGTTGAACCTTGTCCTCGGCCATCGCGCCTCAGCCGGCGATTGCAGCCGACAACTGCTTGCAATTTGATCCGGTCTCAGCCCCGCTTCCGGGTGCCGTCCCTTTCGGTGCGTCTGCTGTCACGACCCTGTTCATTGCCCCGTACTTCTCGACATTGGCCCCAACCGACACATTTCTGCAACAAAAATTCGTTCACCCAAGGGTCTCTCCATGCGACTGGTACAGCCGAACAAAACAGGCAGCCAGGCAACCCACACCGGCTTGGCGGGCCGGGCGGGGGGCCGACGTCCGCCTGCACCAACGAAGTTCTGGGGCACCGGAAGTCAGGTTGTTGGCGGGCGATGACCTGGCCCGACGGAGCGCTGTGCCGGACCGCAGGACGTTGCTGCGCATGGGCCGGGCTTGTATGGAGAGGCGCTGAGTTGAGCCGCCAAACGGATGACCGTAGCGGCGGACACGGGGTGAAATTGACCGGGTTGAGTGGTCGCCTGGTGACCTTGGTGACTTGAATTCCCAGGCCCGATGAGCTGAAATCTCCGGCGGTGAAACGCAACCATTCTCGTGCTTGGACGGCCCTGGCCCTGGGCGTGATCGCGCCAGTCGCCTGCGCTGCGCAGACCCAGTCGTGGCAATCCCTCTTCAACGGCAAGGACCTTGCCGGCTGGACGGTGAAGTGCAAACCGGCGGACCGCGGGCTTACGTTCTGGAAGGTCCAAGACGGCTGCCTTGTGGCGGACTCGATGGCCACGGCCAAACATGACTACGTCTGGCTTGTCAGCGACCGGGAGTATTCTGACTTCATCCTGCGACTGAAGTTCCAAGCCTTCCGCGACAGCCCGGGCAACAGCGGCGTGCAGATTCGCAGTCGCTACGACGATGCGGCAGGGTGGCTCGACGGGCCGCAAGTGGACATTCATCCGCCCGGTGCCTGGCGGACAGGCATGATTTGGGACGAGACCCGTGGCGTGCAACGCTGGCTGTGGCCCGCCGTGCCCAAAGGCCAGTGGGTCAAGCCGGAAATGGCCAACCCCGCCCTCAGATTCTTCTTTGCCGACGACACGCCAGCTTGGAACGAGCTGGAGATCACCGCTCTGGGCACCCACTTGAAAGCGGTCTTGAACGGCGTCGAGGTGATGAACTACGAGGGGGCCGGCGTACTGGACGACGCCACACACCGAGTACGGAACGTTGGCCTGCGGGGCCACTTGGCCCTCCAAATCCACACCGGCGACCGCCTCCACATTCGGTTCAAGGAGATACAGGTGCACGAGCTGGCAAGTCCCGCGATCGGACGTTGACCGCTCGCCGCCGGGCCTTGGCCGCGGTCTTGCGACGCGCGCATCTGGGGATGACGCCCATCGGGCAACGCCGGAGTCGGATGGAGTAATCGCCTTCCTCAATTCGATGGCCCGCGCCGGGCGACGACCCGTGAGGAAGCGGGGTTGCAAACCGGCGCTTCAAATTTGCAAAAAGGTGTTGCACTCGGCCGGCCGTCTGTTAAAGTGCCCGTCCTGTTTCGCCCGGAGCAAGCGGGCGAGGCAGCCAGAATTGCGGGCCGAGAACCGATGCCTTCCAGGGCCGGGATTGATGGTCCGCAGCTCCAAGAGTTGTTGACTTGGAAAGTTTGGTTTTATGCCAGTCAAGACATTTAGACCGCTGACGCCGTCGCTGCGATACATCACGATCGCGGACTTCAGCGACATTACGAAGGCGCGGCCGGAGAAGGCGCTGGTCCAGACTCGGAAGAAGACCGGCGGCCGCAACATGTACGGGCGGGTGACGGCCCGCGGGATTGGCGGCGGGCACAAGCAGAAGATCCGGCGGGTGGATTTCCGGCGGGAGAAGCACGGGGTCGAGGCCACCGTCACGGCCATTGAGTATGATCCGTGCCGCTCGGCCCGGCTGGCGTTGCTGCAGTACGCGGATGGCGAAAAGCGCTACATCATTGCCCCGAACGGCATCCAGGTCGGCGCCAAGGTGGTGAGCGGCCCGACGGCGCCGCCGGAGCTGGGCAACAGCCTGCCGTTGCGCGCCATTCCGGTGGGCGTGCCCATTCACAATTTGGAAATCATTCCCGGTCGCGGGGCGCAGATGGTGCGCAGCGCCGGCGGTGCGGCCACGGTGATGGCCTGCGACGGCGGCTACGCCCAGGTGCGGTTACCGTCCGGCGAGATCCGGCGCATCAACGAGAACTGCTACGCCACGATCGGTCAGGTCGGGCATACCGAGCACATGAACGTGCTGTTGGGCAAAGCCGGCCGGAGTCGGCATCGGGGCATACGGCCCATCAACCGGGGTGTGTCGCGCAATCCAGTGGACCATCCCAACGGGGGCGGGGCCGGCAAGTCCAAATCCGGCGGCGGCTGGCAGCAACTGACCTCGCCCTGGGGGCTGCTGGCCAAGGGATACAAGACGCGCGACAAGCACAAGCCGTCCAGCCGCTTCATCGTGGTGCGACGGGATGGCCGGCCCATGAAGAGCAAGTGAGCGGTGTGAACACATCCGACCCCAAGGGCGATTTGAATGTGAAGAACCGGTTGTAAAACTATGGGACGTTCGATCAAGAAAGGCCCGTTTGTTGACCAGCACTTGATGGACAAGATCCTCAAGGCCAGGGAGACGCAGTCCAAGGCGCCCATCAAGACCTGGTCACGGCGCTCGATCATCACCCCGGACTTTGTGGGGCTGACGTTCAACGTGCATAACGGCAAGGTGTTCAATCCGGTGTTCGTGACCGAGAACATGGTGGGCCACCGGTTGGGCGAGTTTTCGCTGACCCGCACCTTCAAGAAGCACGGCGCGCACACGGCCAAGGCGGAGGCGAAGTAACATGCAAGTGCAGGCCATCAGCCGTAACGTGCCCATGTCCGCGCAGAAGATGCGCGAAGTGGTGCGTCAGATTCAGGGACTGCCGGCGCTGGAGGCGCGCGCAGTTCTGGAAGCCACTCCCCGCAAAGGGGCCTGGTTTGCCGCCAAGACCCTCAAGTCCGCCCTGGCCAACGCCGAGGAAATGGCGCGGCAGGGGAAGTTCGATCGCGTGCCAGCGGAGCGGTTGCGTGTGCGAGAGGCAGTGGCCCAAACCGGCGTGACCTACAAGCGCATTACCCCCAAGGCGCGCGGGTCGGCTGGCCCGATCCTCAAACGCCACTGTCACGTCAAAATTGTTTTGTCGGACGAGTAATCCGTATGGGACAGAAAACCAATCCAATCGGCCTGCGCGTGGCCGTCAACAAGGACTGGCGCTCCAAGTGGTTTGCCGACAAGCGGGACTTTGGCAAGCTGCTGACCGAGGACCGCGCGATCCGGCAGTTGCTCCGGCAGCGGCTCGAATCGGCCTCCGTCCCTCGCGTGCTCATCGAGCGGGCCACCCACCGTTGTCGGGTCACCATTTACACCGCGCGGCCCGGCGTGGTCATCGGCCGCAAGGGCGAGCAGATTGACAAGCTCAAGGAGGAACTGAGCCGCATGACCGGCAAGGAAATCTACGTGGACATCGTGGAGATCAAGCAGCCGGAGTTGGATGCACAACTGGTGGCCGAGAACGTGGCCCTTCAATTGGAGCGGCGGGTCTCCTTCCGGCGCGCCATGAAGCGAGCTGTCCAAACGGCCAAGGATTTCGGAGCCCAGGGGATCAAGATCCGTTGCGCCGGCCGGCTGGGCGGGGCCGAACTGGCTCGCGTGGAGCAATACCACTGGGGCCGCGTTCCGCTGCACACCCTGCGGGCCGCGATTGACTACGGGTTTGCCGAGGCCAGGACGCTGTACGGCACCTTGGGAGTGAAATGCTGGATTTGCAAAGGGGAAACCCGTGCCGAGCCGAAGGCCGGCTCGCAAGCCGCCGCCCCGATGGCCAGCGCCTAACATTGCGGAGGAATAAGCCATGCCCTTGATGCCCGAGCGAGTCAAGTACCGCAAAATGCACCGCGGAAGCCGTGCCGGCCTGGCCTACGCCTGCAACAGCGTGGCCTTTGGCGAATACGGCCTGCAGGCCCTGGAGCGGTGCTGGCTGGATACCAAACAGATCGAAGCTGCCCGCGTGGCCATTAACCGGTGCATGAAACGCCACGGCAAGATGTGGATTCGGGTGTTCCCCCAGAAATCCATCACCAAAAAGCCCCTGGAGACCCGCATGGGCAAGGGCAAGGGGCCGTTGGAATCCTGGGTGGCCGTGGTCCGGCCGGCCACGGTGTTGTTCGAGGTGGACGGCATCCCGGAGGCGGAGGCGCGCGAGGCCCTGCGACTGGCTGCCACCAAGCTGCCCATCGCCACCAGGTTTATCTCGCGACATCGGCGCGGCTGATGAGCCGCGGCTGACCCCGCGTGTATGAAGAAACAGGAACGTAAAAAACTCAGGGAAATGACGCTGCCAGAACTGCTGGCCAAGGGTCGGGAGCTGCGGCAGGAACTGTTCAACCTGCGTTTGCAGAAGGCCAGCGCGCAATTGGAGAAACCGGCGCGGCTGCGGACCTTGCGGCGCGACATTGCCCGCGTGGAGACGCGCCTGACCGAATTGCGGCGGCAACAGGCTTGAAACCGAAAGCTATGGGAGAAACGACACAACAACCGGAAGCCGGGCGTAACCAACGCAAGGAGCGCGTCGGCGTGGTGGTCTCCGCGCGCATGGCCAAGACCATCGTTGTGCGCGTGGAGCGGCGGTTTGCCCACCCGCGCTTCAAGAAGGTGGTCCGCGCTTACAAGAAGCTTTACGCGCACGATGAGAAGAACGACGCGCGGCCGGGCGACCGTGTGCGCGTGGTTGAAACCCGGCCGTTGTCGCGGCTGAAGCGGTGGCGACTCGAGGCGATTCTGGAGCGCGCCGCGGGCTGAGGGAGAAGGGGTTATGCTGCAAGTCCGTTCGCATCTTGACGTTGCCGACAACACCGGGGCCAAGGTGGCTTGGGCCATCGGTGTGCTGGGGCGCAACCAGCGTTACGCCCGCGTGGGCGACGTCATCAAGGTCCACATCAAAGACGCGGCGCCGGATGGCCAGGTCAAAAAAGGCGAGGTCTGCAACGCCGTCGTGGTGCGCACCCGCCAACCCATCCGCCGCAGCGACGGCTCGTATCTGCGGTTTGACCGCAACGCCGTGGTGTTGATTGACCAGGAGCGGAATCCACGCGGCACGCGCATCTTCGGTCCGGTGGCTCGCGAGTTGCGCGACAAGAAGTTCATGAAAATTGTTTCCTTGGCACCGGAGGTCATCTAGCCATGCCCAAATTGCACGTCAAACGGGGGGACGAAGTGATCGTCATCGCCGGCGCGGACCGGGGCAAGCGCGGGCGGATCATCCACGTGGACCCGCGACGGCAGCGCGTGCTGGTCGAAGGGGTGCGCATTATCAAGCGACACACCCGCAAGAGCCAGCGTCACCCCCAGGGGGGAATCGTGGAGCGCGAAGGCCCCATTCACATCTCGAACGTGATGAAAGTGGAGGATTGGGAGGCCCGGCGCGCCCGGCACGCCCCCACCAGCACCACGGCGGCCGCCCCCGCCCAACCGGCGCCCCAGCAGCCTGCCTAGGGCGACTGCTTTGTGACAACCAGGCCGATGAAAGCCAGACTTTACAAGAAATACGTGGAAGAGGTCGTGCCCGCCCTCAAGGCCAAGCACCACTACACCAACCCGCACGCCGTGCCGCGGCTGGTCAAGATTGTGGTGAACATGGGCGTGAGCGCGGAACTGGAAAAGGTGGCCCTGGAGGACGCGGCCAAGGACCTGGCGCTGATCACCGGGCGCAAACCGGCCATCAGCCGCGCCCGGCACAGCGTGGCCAATTTCAAGCTCCGCAAGGGCCAGCCCATCGGGTGCCGGGTGACGTTGCGGCGGGACGCCATGTACGAGTTCCTGGACCGGCTGGTGGCCGCCGCCTTGCCGCGGATTCGGGATTTCCGCGGCCTGTCCACGCGCTCCTTTGACGGCCGGGGCAACTATTCGCTGGGCGTGGCGGATCAGGCCATTTTCCCGGAGATTGACCTGGACAAGATCAAGCGGCACCAGGGCATGGACATCACGTTTGTCACCAACGCCCGGACCGATGCCGAAGCGCTGGACTTACTCAAGGGTTTGGGAATGCCGTTTGCCGAGAATCGTTGAACTGCTATGGCCAAGAAAGCATGGATTGAACGCAATAAACGGAAGCGGGCGACCGTTCAGAAATACGCCGCGCGACGAGCCGAGCTGAAGGCCCGGCGCGATTACGCGGCGCTGGCGCAGTTGCCCCGGGATGCCAGCCCGGTGCGGGTGGTCAACCGCTGCTCGATGACCGGCCGGCGCCACGGCTACTTGCGCAAGTTTGGTTGCTCGCGGTTGACCTTTCGCGAAGCCGCCCTCAACGGCCTGATTCCCGGCGTGGTGAAGGCCAGTTGGTAACGCCTATGGACCCAATCGCTGACATGCTGACCCGGATTCGGAACGGCGCGCGCGCCCTGCAGCCCGTGGTGGAAGTGCCGCACTCCCGCCTCAAGGAGGCCATTGCGGGTGTCCTGCGCCGGGAGGGCTACATCGCCGACTGCACCGTCGAGGGGCAGCGATGCAAAACGCTCAAGCTGCGCCTCAAATACCAGGGCAAGAAGGCAGTCATCGAGGACCTGCGCCGCGTCAGCCGACCTGGTCTGCGGCGCTACGTGGCCGCCCGGGACATCCCGCGTGTGCGCGGGGGGGTGGGGGTTGCCATCTTGTCCACCTCGGAAGGTGTCATGACCGGCGTGCAGGCCCGTCGCAAGAACCTGGGTGGCGAATTGCTCTGCGTGGTTTGGTAACTGTTTGAACTCGTATGTCGCGCATTGGAAAACAACCGATCCCGATTCCGCCCAAAGTGAAGGTGGAACTGCAGGGCCGGACCGTGCGGGTCGAAGGCCCGAAAGGCAAGCTGGCCCTGGAACTGCCGCCGCGAACCGCCTTGCGGGTCGAGGGCGACAAAATCCTCGTCACGCGCGACGGAGAGGACGCCCGCGCCCGAGCCATGCACGGTCTGGGACGTGCCCTGGTCAACAACATGGTCCGCGGGGTCACCGAGGCCTTCGTCAAAAAGCTCGAAATCCACGGCGTCGGGTTCAAAGCCGCTGTGCAGGGTAATACCGTGACGCTGAACCTGGGCTATTCGCATCCGGTCGTTTACACGCTGCCGGACCAGGTCAAAGTGACGGTCGAGGACAACACGAAACTGACCGTGGAAGGGCCGGACAAGCAGCAGGTGGGGCAGGTGGCGGCGCAGTTGCGGAGCTTTTACCCGCCCGAGCCATACAAGGGCAAGGGCATCCGCTATGCCGGCGAACGCATCATCCGCAAGGAGGGCAAGACCGTCCAATAACATGCCCGGGTCAGTCCGCGGCCGCTATGTGACGCATTGCAATGAGAGTTGAGAAAAAGCAGGAAATAGCCCAACGACGCCACTGGCGTGTGCGCCGGAAGATCTGCGGTACCGCGGCCCGGCCGCGCATGAGCGTCTGTTTCACCAACAAGAACATTCACGTTCAGTTCATTGACGACGTGAAGGGCGTGACGGTGGCGGCAGTGTCCACAACCAACAAGACATTGCGGCAAGGCGAGCGCCTGGCTGCCAATGTCAAGGGTGCTGCCGTGGTCGGCCGGCTGGCCGCTGAGGCTGCCCTGGCCAAAGGCATCAAGGAGGTCGTGTTTGACCGCGGGGCCGCCCGTTACCACTGGTCGCCCGGCAAAGGCAAGGACGGACAGCCGGTTTACGGCAAGCTGGCCACGCTGGCCAATGCCGCCCGGCAGGCAGGGCTGAAGTTTTAACAACCGGAGAATCATTGTGGCTGACACCGAGTTCAACGTTGTGGAGGAGAAGCGGCGCCCAGAAAGCGCCGGGGAGGAACCTCGGGGCGGACGGGGCCGTCGCCGGGCCATCGCCGAAGCGCCCGAGCTGAGCTTTGACGCGGAGGCCCAGCAGGAACTGAGCGAGAAAGTAGTGTTCATCAACCGCTCGGCCAAGGTGGTCAAGGGCGGCCGGCGGTTCTCGTTCAGCGCGCTGGTGGTTACCGGGGACCGGAAGGGCCGCGTGGGCATTGGTCTGGGCAAGGCCGGAGAGGTGGCCGACGCCATCCGGCGCGGCGGCGAGGCGGCCCGGGCCAACATGGTCCCGGTCGCGCTGAAAGATGCCACCATCCCGCACGAGGTGTTGAGCCGCTACGGCGGCGCCAAGGTTCTGTTGCGTCCGGCCTCGCCCGGCACCGGCATCATCGCTGGCCGGGCGGTTCGGGCCGTGCTCGAGTCGGCCGGAGTCCGCGACGTCCTGACGAAATCCCTCGGCTCGAAGAACCCCGCAAACGTTGTCAAGGCCACCATGAATGCCTTGCTGCGCCTGCGGTTGCGCGAAGATATTTACAAGAGCCGGGGGTTGGAGGTGTCCCCACCGCCACCGGCCACGCCACCCGCAGCTCCTGCCGCCCAGTCGGCCAACGGCGCTGTGGCGACCAGTTAAGAGTTTATGCGCTTACACGATTTGAAACCGCGTCCGGGGGCCAGGCATCGCCGCAAGCGCCTGGGCCAGGGTGAGGCCAGTGGCCACGGCAAGACCAGTGGCCGCGGTGGCAAAGGTCAAACCGCCCGTTCCGGCAGTTCCATTCGGCCGGGCTTTGAAGGCGGCCAAATGCCCTTGGTGCGCCGCTTGCCCAAGCGGGGCTTCAACAACGCCCGCTTTGCCACTCGTTACATTCCGGTTAATGTCGAGGCCCTCAACCGATTCGAAGACGGGACGGTTGTGGACGAGGCGGTTTTGCGTCAGGTGGGCCTGGCCAATGGCCGCGCTGACGGCATCAAAATCCTGGGTGACGGGGAGTTGACCCGGAAGCTGACCGTCCGAGCCAACGCCTTCAGCGCGTCGGCCAGGGCCAAGATCGAGGCTCGGGGCGGGACTTGTGAGGTTGTTGCGAAGAAGGTGGATGTGCCGGCGCAACCAGCAGCGCCAGCCGCCTGACTCCTGCCCATGTCCGGTCCTCGTCACCATGCCAACCGCGGTTTGCAGTCCGAGTCGCGAGCGATCACAAGCGTCGCCTAGCCTGCCATGTTAGCCGCCATCGCCAACACGTTCACCAACTGTTTCCGCATTCCGGAACTGAAGTCGCGGATCCTCTTTACGATGGGGTTGCTGGCCATCTGCCGGCTGGAGGCTTACATCCACTGTCCGGGTTTGGATGGCAACGCGTTGGCGGAGTTTTTCAGGCGAGCGGCGTCCAACGATCCCAGCGGAGGCATGTTGGGGCTTTACAGCCTGTTCACCGGCGGGGCGTTGGAAAACTGCGCGGTGGGTGCTTTGGGCATCATGCCTTACATCAGCGCCACGATCATCATTCAGTTGATGACGGCTGTGGTGCCCCACTTGAGCAAACTGGCCCGTGAGGAAGGTGGCCGGACCAAGCTCATTCAGTACGGCCGCTACCTCACCGTCCTGCTGTGTCTGGGCCAGGGCTTCGTGATGGCGTTGGGCTGGGAAAACCCGCAGAAGTTGTTCGGCGAGGGGATCGGTCGCTTGGTGCTCTATGAGGACACCCCGTTCCAAATCTGGTGGTATCGCATCCAGACGACGCTGATCCTGACCACCGGCACGATGCTGCTGATGTGGTTGGGCGAGCAAATCACCGACCGGGGCATCGGCAACGGGGTGTCACTGGTCATTACCATCGGCATCTTGGCGCGCCTGCCCGCGGCGGGGATCGCGGTCAAGGACATGTTTTTCCCGGGTGAAGGCTCGGAGGCCACGCACAACTTCGGTCACGGCGTCGCGCTGTTGGTTTTGTTGGCGGCCGTGATTGCCGGGGTCATCGCGGTGACCCAGGCCCAGCGCAAGATCCCTGTCCAATACGCCCAGCGCGCCGTGGGGCGGAAGGTGTACTCCGGGGGCACGTCGTTCATGCCCCTGCGAGTGAATTACTCGGGCGTCATGCCGATCATCTTTGCGCAGGCCATTCTGATGTTCCCCCAGAAGATTTTTTCCAGCTTGGGCGGGCTGTTTGATTTGAAACTGTTCCGGGAGTTGGCCGCGGCGCTGAACGAGGGGGCGTTCCTCTACATGTTGCTCTACGGGCTGATGATCCTGTTTTTCTCGTACTTCTGGGTGGCCACGCAGTTCAACGAACTGCAAATCGCCGATGACCTCAAGAAGAACGGCGGTTACATCCCCGGGGTGCGACCGGGGACGGCCACCAGTGACTTCCTCCACAACGCCATGCACCGCATCACGCTGGCCGGGGCGGTGTTCCTGACCATCATTGCCATCATCCCCATTTTGCTCAACCAGGAGATGAAAATCCCCTACCAGGTGGCCACGTTTTTTGGCGGGACGAGTTTGTTGATCACAGTAGGCGTGATGCTGGACACCATGCGGCAGGTGGAGTCCCATTTGCTCATGCGGCACTATGACGGCTTTTTGAAGAAGGGGCGGCTGCGCGGCCGGTTCTGACCGGCCGTGCCGTCCTGCGGTTTGCCAGCCCGGCCCGTGTGGACGCGGGCGGAGGCAACATGATCATTCTCAAGAGCGGACAAGACCTGGAAGCGATGCGGCAGGCCTGCCGCGTGGCCAGCCGGGTTTTGCGCGAAGTGGCAGCGCACGTGCGGCCCGGGCTGACAACGGGCGAACTGGATGCGTTTGCCGCCGCGCGGATCAAGCACTACGGTGGCCGCAGTGCCTTTTTGGGCTATCGGCGCTACCCGTGCCACATCTGCATCTCGGTCAACGACGAGGTGGTGCACGGCCTGGCCGGCCGGCGACTGCTGGCCTTTGGCGACATCGTCAGCCTGGACGTGGGGGTGTTGTATCGGGGGTTTGTGGGGGACAATGCCCTCACGGTGGCGGTAGGCGGTTGCAGCGTGGAAGCGCAACGGTTGATGGACGTCACCCGCGCCGCGCTGCACGAGGGGATAGCCCGTGCCAGGCCGGGCAACCGGGTGGTGGACATTTCGCGCGCCATCCAGACCTACGTCGAAGGGCACGGTTACAGCGTGGTGCGCGAGTTTGTGGGCCACGGCGTGGGCCGCTCCGTGCATGAGCAACCGGAGGTGCCCAACTTCGTGGACGGCAAACCCTCCCCGAAGTTGCGCCCCGGCATGACCCTGGCCATCGAGCCGATGGTCAACGCCGGGCGGGCCGGCGTGCGCGTGCTCAGTGATGGCTGGACAGCCGTCACGGAAGATGGTTCACTATCGGCTCACTTCGAGCACACGGTGCTGGTCACCGAGAATGAGCCGGAGATTTTGACATGCTCAGAGGCCGAGGCTGGGTGGTCGAAGCCGTGATCGAGGCCGTGCTCAAGCCTGGTGTTTACCGGGCGCGGCTGGCTAATGGCCACCGGTTGGTGGCCTTCGTGGCGGGACGCGCCAAGCGCACCGCCACGGCCCACGCGGCCGGCGACTGCGTGCGGGTGTTTGTGCCGGCCTACGACTTGTCTGCCGGTCGGATCGTGAACGGCCGGCCAGAGAACAACGAGGCCCAGGAACGGAAAGATTTATGAAAGTTCGAGCGTCGGTAAAAAAACTGTGCGAGCACTGCAAAGTAGTGCGCCGCAAGGGTGTGATTCGGGTGATTTGCTCCAACCCGCGTCACAAGCAGCGGCAAGGTTGAGTCGCCGCGTCGTGCGTGCGTGTGGCAGGCCGCACCCCGACTGTTTAACCGTCTGACACGAAACAAATCATGGCACGTATCATTGGAGTGGAGATTCCGGGCGAGAAGCCGATCGGCATCGCCCTGCGCTACATTTACGGCATCGGCCCCAGCAACGCGGTCGAAATCTGCCAGCGCGCCAACATCCCGTTGCACCTGCGGGCCAAGGACCTTACCGAACAGCAACTGTCCCAGATCGTTCACGCGATCCAGGAGGGCAAGTATGTGATCGAAGGCGACCTGCGCCGGGAGATCGGCATGAATCTCAAGCGCCTGCAGGGCATCAAGTGCTACCGGGGTATCCGCCATTTGCGGGGCCTGCCCGTGCGTGGGCAGCGCACTCAGACCAATGCCCGCACCCGCAAAGGCCCGCGCAAAACCGTCGGCGTCGTTCGCAACCCCAACGCCAAGGCCGGTATCCATTAATGCTTCGCTATGGCTGACGAAACCAAACCCCAAGCTGCTCCAAAACCGGAAGCAAAAGCTGAGGCGGCGCCTGCGGATAAACCGCCCAAGGCAGCCAAACCCGCCCGCGAACCGAAAACCCCGAAAGGTGCCGCAGCCCAAAAGCCAGCCGGCGCCCCCGCGGCGGCACAGCCAGCGCCGGCGCCAGCAGCCGAGCCGGAACAGCCCGGCGCGCCGCTCAGCGCGGCGGAACTGCTGGCAGACGAGACCGCCACCAAGAAGATTATCAAGGCCAAGGGGGCCAAGAATATTACCAGTGGCGTGGCCCACATCCTGGCCACGTTCAACAACACCCAGGTTTCCATCACCGATCACCAGGGTAACGTCATCGGCTGGTCCACCGCCGGCCGCGTCGGGTTCAAAGGCTCGCGCAAGAGCACGGCGTACGCAGCCCAGCAGGTGGCTCATGACGCTGCCCGCCGGGCCATGGCGCATGGAGTGCGCGAGGTTGAGGTGCATGTCAAGGGGCCGGGCGCCGGCCGGGAGTCGGCCATTCGGGCCTTGCAGTCCATCGGCCTGGAAATCACCCTCATCAAGGACGTGACACCCGTGCCCCACAACGGTTGCCGTCCCCGCAAGAAACGCCGCGTCTGATATTCACTGGCCCTTTTCCTCGGAGATACGATTAGAATATGGCTCGTTACACAGGTCCTCGCGTCCGCATCAGCCGCCGGTTTGGCGTGCCGGTCTTCGGGCCGTCCAAATACCTCGAGCGCCGCAGCTATGGCCCGGGTGTGCACGGTCCGAAGTCGCGTCGCAAACACACCGATTACGCGCTGGGGTTGATGGAGAAGCAGAAACTGCGCTACTACTACGGCCTGCTGGAGCGCCAGTTTCGCGGTGTTTATGAAAAGGCCCTCAAACGCCGCGGCGTCACCGGCGAGCAGATGCTGCAGATTCTGGAGACGCGGCTGGACAACGTGGTATACCACCTGGGCTTTGCCAACACTCGTCCCGCCGCCCGGCAGATGGTGACGCACGGGCACATCCGGGTCAACGGACGCAAAGTCAGCATCCCGTCTTACGCGTTGAAAGTGAACGACGTCATTGAGGTGCGCGACTCCAACGTCTCGCGGCAACTGGCCACCAAGAACCTTGAAGCTGCCGCCAGCCGGCTGGTACCGGATTGGTTGTCGCTTAACAAGGAAGCGCTGCGGGGCGTGGTCATGCGCATCCCGACGCGCGAGGAGATTCAGCCGATTGCCAACGAACAGGCCGTTGTCGAGTTTTATTCCCGCTAAACCCGAACCCGGCCCCGCGGGCGCGGGGCCACAACGCAATTATACGGGCCGAGCCGCCGACGGGAACGGTCTGGGTCGGCCAGATTAAAATTGCACGAAAGGAACCATGCCAGTACGACTGGGTCGCTTCGAAATGCCCAAGCGGTTGGTCAAGGATGACGCAACCGCCACCGACACCTACGCCAAGTTCACCGCCGAGCCGTTTGAAACCGGCTACGGCCACACCATCGGCAACTCCCTGCGCCGGGTGCTGCTTTCTTCACTGGAAGGCGCCGCGATCACCTCGGTCAAGATCGAGGGCGCCATGCACGAGTTCACCACCATCGAGGGCGTGGTCGAGGATGTCACCGACATCGTCCTGAACCTGAAGAAGATCAAATTCAAGGCTCACGTGCGCGAGCCGCAAAACTTGTTGCTGAGCGTGCACCGCGAAGGTCCGGTCACCGCCGGCGACATCCAGCTCAACCAGAATGTCGAGCTGGTCAACCCGGACCAGCTCATCTGCACCTTGGACAAGAAGAAAAAATTCGAGATGGAGCTGGAGGTCAAGGTGGGCCGGGGATTCTGCCCCGGGGACGAGAACAAGAAGCCGGGCCAGCCCATCGGCGTCATCGCCATTGACTCCCTGTTCTCCCCCGTCACGCGCGTGCGCTACGCCGTCGAGGCCGCCCGTGTGGGCCAGCGCACCGACTACGACCGGCTGATCCTGGAGATTTGGACCGACGGCCGCATTTCCCCTGACGATGCGTTGACCCAGGCGTCGGCCATTCTGCAGCATCACTTGGACGTGTTCGTCGGTTACGACAAGAACGCGGTCGAGTTCGAGGAAGTGGCTGACAAGCAGGACGAGGAGAAGCTCAAGCTCAAGAAACTCCTGAACATGAGCGTCAACGAGATCGAGCTGAGCGTGCGGGCCGCCAACTGCCTCAATAACGCCAACATCACCACCGTCGGCCAGCTTGCCATGAAGACCGAGAGCGAAATGCTCAAGTACCGCAACTTCGGCAAGAAATCGCTCAACGAAATCAAGGAAAAACTGGCGGCGTTGGGGCTGACCCTGGGTATGACCTTCGAGCCGGGCTTGTTGGAAACGCCCAAGGAAGAACCCAAGCCGTCACTCACCTGACCCGTACCGGCTTATGCGACACCGTAAACGCACGGCCAAACTGGGGCGCACCTCCGAGCACCGCAACCGGATGCTGGCCAGCCTGGTTTGCAGCCTCATCAAACACAAGCGCATCACCACTACCCTCGCCAAGGCCAAGGCAGCCCGGCCGGTGGCCGAGAAGATGGTCACCTTGGGCAAGAAGGGCACGCTGCACGCCCGCCGCCTGGCCAGCGCCAGGCTGTATGAGGACGAGGACGCCTGCCGCATCCTTTTCAAGGAAATTGCACCCACCTTCAAGACACGCCCGGGGGGCTATACGCGCATCATCCACGTGGATGAGCGACGCGGCGATGCTGCCAAGCGCGCCATCCTCGAATGGGTTGAACTCCCGGTCAGTGCCCCTCCACCGGAAGCCAAGGCCGCGGCGACAGCAAAGGCCGGAGAGCCCAAGGGCGAGGCGAAGTAACGATTCCGCCAAATCGCAAAGCCCGTCCGCAGCGGACGGGCTTTTCTTTTTCCCACAGCCAGGCCGCCCCGCAGCCGCTCGGTGGTCTCACGCGCCTCCGTGCAGCGACCCGAGCCGGCACGCTGAGGCCGCAGAGGCCGCCGTGCATTGCCTTGGGCGGTTTCGCTCAGTCCTCTGGCAGCGGCCGGCCCTTGGTTTCCGGCGCCCAGATCAGGGCGACGATCCCCACGACGTACACCGCGCACATGATGACGGCGGCCACGCGGAACGGTTCAGCCACGCCGTGGTCCTTCAACGCAAGACTGAGCTGTCCGAGCAGAATTGGCGCGGGGGCGGCCAGGTAGCGCACCGTGTTGTAACAGAACCCCACCCCAGTGCCACGCAGGCGCGTGGGAAAGATCTCCGGGAAGTAGATTGAATAGCCGGCGAACACCGCAAGTTGCGCAAAGCCCATCATCGGCAGCATCCAGTAGGCGTCCGTTGCCGAGCGCAGATTGTAAAAGACGAACGCCGTAGTGACCAAACACATCAGGAACGCCAGCAGGAAGGCCAGCCGGCGGCTCAACCACGACGCCACGAACGTAAACGCGATCATCCCCGCGAACGAGCCGATGTCCTGGAAAAAAGTCCCCCAGCCCCGGACCGTGTCCACCGTGGTTTGTGGCGCATCCTTCAGCGCCGTGCTGATCAACTCGGGCGAAAAGAAGCCGATGCCCCAAAGGCCAATCATGCCGGAGACACCCAGCAGCAGACCCACGATGCTGTTGCGGCGCCAGCGCGGGTTGGCGAACAACTCTCGGACCGAGCCTACCTGCTTGTGCGCCGCGCCGCTGCGAGCGGCAGCGCGCGCCAGCTTCCACTTCTCCGGTTCGCGCAGCACAAAGATGATTGGAACCACGAGCAGCGAGGGCAGAATGCCGACAAAGAACAACACCCGCCACCCCGACAAGTCCCCCAGCAGACCGGCGGCCCCCGGCTGAATTCGCAGGCTGATCAGCGACCCGATCATGTTGCCGCAGGCCGAGAGGGCCTGCAACGAACCCAGGGCCACCGCCCGCATCCGCCCGGGCACGCTCTCCGCCACCAGGGTCGTGGCGGCGCCAAACATGCCGCCGACCCCCAGCCCGACCAGAAACCGATAAAACGTGAAATCCACCCAGCCCTGAGCCAGCCCACACAAGCCGGTGAACCCCGAGTACACGAGCAAAGTGGCCACCATGGTTTTCACCCGCCCCCACTTGTCGCTCATCATCCCAAACAGAATCCCCCCGGTGGCCCACCCCAGAATCATCGAAGTCGTCGCGTAGCCGATGTACGTCTTCAGGGCCGCTTGAGCGGCGGCGTCATTCCCCAGCAGCTCCTTCAGCGCCGATTCCCGTGCCAACACGAACAGCCGCTGGTCCATGCAGTCGAACAACCAGCCGCACGAGGCAATGATCACCACCAGCCAGTGGTAAAGCGTGATTCGCTCCAACGGCACGCTGGAGACTTGAGAAGGGTTTTCCTGAGTCTGTCCGCCCGGTGCATCCATCGGTGTGTGCATCGCCGGCATGGTCGGCAAGGCGTTCGCGCGCGTCAAGCGGCCAAGCGCGGCCACTCCACCGCCGCGCCGCCCGGCCGCCTCCTGTTCAGACAAGTGGCGCGCCGTTTCCAGGCTGGTTCAAAGCATGGAGGCCGCCAGGCCGCGAATGAGCTCCTCCAGTGTGGTCCGGCCCTCCAGCACGGCTGTGAGGCCGTTTTGCCAGAGGGTGCGCATGCCCTGTTGCACCGCGATGTCCTCCAGGACCGAGGTGGGCACTCGCTTGAGCACGGCCTCGCGGAACGGCTCGTTGACCACCAGCAGTTCGCTGATCGGCATCCGCCCGTCATAGCCGGTGTGTTGACACTCCGGGCAACCGGTCCCGCGCCGGAACTGCGCCCGGGCCAGGCATTCCTCCGGCACAACCTTCAGTTGGCTGGCATCCGGTTCGTACGGCTGGGCGCAATGCGCGCAGTTGCGACGCACCAGCCGCAGCCCCATCACCCCCAGGACGCTGGACGCCAGCATGAACGGCTCGATTTCCATGTTGATCAGCCGTGTGAACGCCCCGGCCGACGTGCCCGAGTGGATGGTGCTGATGACCAGATGCCCGGTCAGCCCCGCTTGCACCGCAATGGCCGCCGTCTCCGGATCGCGGATTTCCCCTACCATCACCACCTGCGGGTCCTGGCGCAGGATGCTGCGCAACGCCACGGCATAGGTGAAGTCCTGGGCTGGGTTGATTTGCGTCTGGCTGACTCGGGGTAAATTGAACTCGACCGGGTCTTCCACAGTGCTGATGCTGACGGTGCTGCCGTCCCGCTGCATGATGTGGCACAGGGACGAGTACATCGTGCTGGTCTTGCCGGAACCGGTTGGCCCGGTGAACAGCAACAGCCCGCTGTTGCGCTTGAGCAGCCGTTGCAGCCCCCGCAACGTTGCCTCGTCAAACCCCAGGGCATTCAGGTCGAAACGCCGGTCCCGCGGATCGAACAGCCGCGCCACGATCTTCTCGCCGCGGGTCGTCGGGAAAATGGACACGCGCAGTTGCACCCCGTCGAATTCCGGCCCGCCCGGGATCTTGCCGTCTTGGGGCAGCTCGGTCTGGTAGGTCACCAGATTCGCCATGACCTTGAAGCGGGCGGACATCTTGTCCAACAGGTCCAGCGGCAGATGCACCAGCTCGCGGAGCACGCCGTTGATCCGAACGCGGACCGCAATGGACTCCTCCCACGGCTCGATGTGCAGGTCGCTGGCGCCAAGCCGAATGGCGTCCTGGACCAGACAATTGACCAGCGTGCTCACCTCCACCCCGTGCGCCGCCGCGTCGGATTCAAGATACTGCGTTGTGTAACTCATGGTGCGGTTCTTGGCCGCCTTGCCGTCGGGCAGTCAGCAAGCCGCGCTCCGCGGTGCCCGCCGGCACCCCGGGGAGCGGCGCCCTGCGGTCAGCTCCGCGCCACAGGTGGGCATGTCCAGGGCAAGTGGCCCCTTGGCATCTGCCGCAGGCATCCCCCCACCGCTGCAAGAGCCGGGCCTGCGCTGCGCGCTTACGGAGTCGATTTGACCTTGCGGTAAACTGCCAGCACCCGTCCTGAGTAGGCCTCGGACTTAAACTCGCTTGGCCGCGCGCCACCGTCCGCTGCGTAGCAGACTTTCAGGGTGTCGGGGCTGACCTCGTAGATGGCCCGGACCACGTCCCCACCCGAGGTCGTGACATCCATCGCCTTGGGCGACGTGCCGGCCACCAACTCGAACGTCCCCTCGCTGGCGTCCATCTTGCCCTCCACGAAGAACCGGTTGCCTTCGATGCGCACGCGCAACCCGGCCAGATCCGGTTTGGCCACCGCTTCGCCGTCCCCCGTGACGGCCTCTGCCTGCCACGTGCCCTGCAGCAGTTGCAGGTCGCTGACCGGCGCGCTGGCCGACAGCGTCTTGAGCCGGATGTCCCTGAACTGAACGGTCATCGGCTCGCCAGCGTGCAGTTGCAACGCCAGCAGGCCGGACTTGGCCGCGCGCGGCCACTCGTCGGTCAGCTCGATCGTCTGCCGCCCGTTGATGAAGTGCTGCAGGCGGTTGCCCTGGGCGATGATCGTGTAGTCATTCCAGTCGTTGGCCTTGATGGCGGCCTGGATGGCTGCCGGGTCGCCCACCGTGCCGACCACCTCTTTCTGGCCGTCGGCGCGGACCACCACCTTCTGGCCCCGTTGCGCCAGGATGCCCCGCCCGCGTTCCTCGTAGAGGATGCCGGTGTAGTTCGGACCGGCCTCAATGTCCGCTTGGTAGCCGCCCACGCCGAAGTTGGCTTCGTCCACGTAGTGACTCCGATATTGCACCCCGGAATTGGCGAAGCCTTTGGCGTTGTTCGGCGTCACGCGATACGACAGCCGCAGCTCGAAGTCCCCCACCGGCCCCCCCTCCCAAACCAGAAAGGTGTTGGCCGCTGTCGGCCGCTCCGCGGTGGTGCGCCCGGTGATGGCGCCGTCCTGAACCGACCAAAACGCCTTGTTGCCCCGCCATCCGCTCAGGTCGCGGCCGTTGAAAAGACTCCGAAAGCCGGCCTCCGCTTCCGCCGCCACCAGGGCAGTTCCCAGCAACAGCCCAATGCCAAGCCCAACCAGCCCTAACCGCCGGCGCGCCTGCGCACGCCTTCGGCTGAGGCCACCCGGCCCAACATTCGCCAGCCCAACCGACCGGCCGGCTGTCTCTACCGCCGCCGAGTCACAACCAGAGATAAGCAGCGCGTTCATGATCGCTGGCCTCAATTGCCGCCCGTGCAGCAGCCGCTGCAGGCCGCCGCGCCGCCGAGTTTCTCTTTCAGGAAGGCCAACCCCTTGACCGCAATCTCGGTGCGGGTAGGTTCGATTTTTCGCCAAATCGCCGCCGCTTTGGCGATCACCTTCACGTCCGTGGTGAACGACTCGATCACCACATCGCCGTCGTAGCCGATCTCCCGCAACGCAGCCGCGATCCCGTCCCAGTTAATGTGGTCGTTGCCCGGTGTGCCGCGGTCGCTGCCGCAGGCGTGGAAGTGGCCCAGTAACGCCCCCGCCTTGCGGATGGCTGCAGCCTGACATTTCTCCTCGATGTTCATGTGAAAGGTGTCCAGATGCAGCTTGAGTGCCGGGCTGCCCACTGCCTTGATCATCTTCAGCGCCTGCTCCGCTGTGTTGATGAAGTCGGTCTCGAAGCGGTTCAAGGGCTCCAGGCACACTTGCACGCCAGCCTGCTCCGCATGGCGGCAGAGCGTCCGGAGGTGCTGAACGACCGTTTTCCACTGCTTGCGGTACTCAGCCGCAGGCACGGCCTCCGCGCGGCCGACGGCGGAATAAACCGGGCCGACCACGGACCGTGCGCCCAGCGCCGCGGCCTGGTCCACCAGCTTCAGCAGATAGTTCAGGCCGGTCTTTTGTGCCCGCGCCGTGCCGCGCAGGTCGCGGTCCGGCCCCATGCAGGCGCAAATCGAGCAGCACGCCAGGCCGTGCTTGTCCAGCTCGCGCTTGACGTGCGCCGGGTCAATGTGAGCGGGGTCTTCGACCGGGATTTCCACGGCGTCGAACCCCCATTGCTTGAACATCCGGAACAGCTTCGTGCTCCGGTTGGTGAACGGGGAGGTGAACAAGAAGGTGTTGATTCCGTATCTCATAGGCGGTGCTTTATGGTCCGGTTGACAGCCGGAAACTACCGGGCCGGCCCGCGCCCTGTCAAAGGCTATTTTGAGGGTGGACGACCCGCGCCGGCTCAAATGCCTTGCCACGCACGCCGGGCAGCCCAGCGTGCTGTCGGCATCCTGCCGACAGGACGAGTCAGTGGTGAGTAGGGAAAGCCGGTCTTCGGGCAGGATGCCCGAAGCACGTTGCGGGTCAGCCGGCATCCTGCCGACAGTGCACGAACGGACTGTGGACCTCTTGCCGACAAGCCTCCCGCGTGTTCGGCGCGAGGGCCGAACCAGCCCTCATGCTTGTCACTCCTGTCGGGTTACGATAGCGTTCGGCCATGCGCCAACGTCAGCCTGCCAGTGTTCATCGGCCGTCGGCTTCGGTGTCTTGTCTTCTGCCTGTGATTGCGGCCTGTGTGAGTGGCAACCTGGTGCAAGCTGCCGTGTCCACTGCGCCGGGGTCGCCTGCCCAGCGGCCCAACATTCTGCTGGCCATTTCCGACGATCAATCGTTCGCGCACACCTCGGTGGCCGGTTGTCGGGCTGTTCAAACGCCGGCGTTTGACCGCGTGGCCAGGGAGGGCATCTTCTTTCGAAATGCCTTCGCCGCGTCGCCCGGCTGCAGCCCGTCGCGCGCGTCGTTGCTGACGGGCCGCCACCCCTGGCAGCTCGAAGCCGCCGGCACGCACGCCAGCCACTTCCCGACGAATTACGTCGTGTTCCCGGACCTCTTGGAGCAGGCGGGGTACTGGATCGGTTACACCGGCAAGGGTTGGGGGCCGGGCAATTGGCGGGTCAGCGGCCGCCCGCGCAACCCGGCCGGCCCGGAGTTCAGTCAGCGTGCCACAACCCCGCCGCTCCAGGGCATCAGCAAAAATGATTACGCCGCCAACTTCCAGGACTTCCTGGCCCGGCGGCCCAAGGGCAAACCGTTTTGCTTCTGGTTCGGCGCCACCGAGCCGCACCGCGGATACCAAGCCGGTGCCGGCTTGAAAACCGGCAAGAAACCGGACGACGTCCTCGTGCCGCCCTTCCTGCCGGACACCCCGGAGGTGCGCAGCGACATCCTGGATTACTGCGTCGAGATTGAGTGGTTCGACGCTCATCTGGGGCGGATGCTCAAGGCGCTGGAGGACGCCGGCGAGCTGGACAACACACTGGTCATCGTCACCAGCGACAACGGCATGCCCTTCCCGCGCGCCAAGGCCAACTGCTACGAATACGGCATCCACGTGCCCCTGGCCATCCGCTGGGGCGCGCGCGCGCCCGGCGGACGCGCCGTGGACGATGTGGTCGGCTTCGTGGACCTGACAGCGACGATTCTGGACGTGTGCGGAGCGACGCCGCCGACGGCCCATCCCATCGCCGGCCGCAGCCTGCTGAACCTTCTGCTCTCGTCCCGTCAGGGCTTTGTGGACGCCACACGCACCGCGGCGTGGTCGGCCCGCGAACGGCATTCCTCCGCCCGCTACAATAACTGGACCTATCCCCAGCGCGCCTTGCGCACGCCCCAGTTCCTTTACATCCGCAACTTCAAGCCCGAGCGCTGGCCCGCCGGCGACCCCCGCGAGCTGCGCGACGACGGCCGCCCCGGCCCGATGCACGGCGCCTACCATGACATTGACGCCAGCCCCACGTTAAAGCTGCTGACGGCGGGCCACGACGACCCGGTGCTGGGGAAGTTCCTGCAACTCGCCGTGGCCAAGCGTCCGGCCGAGGAACTCTTCGACATCATGCACGACCCGGGTTGCCTGACCAATCTGGCCGCCCAGCCGGCATTTGCCCAGACAAAGGACGCCCTGGCCCGCCGGCTCACGGCCTACCTGCAGCAGACCGGCGACCCGCGTGTTGTCGGGGACGGCGAGGTCTGGGAAACCTACCCACGCTACAGCCCGATCCGCGCCTTCCCGCCGCCAGAAACCGAACCGTGACCTCGTGCCCCCGGACTGCTGCCGGCGGCCACGGCCGGCACGCCACCATCTTGGCCGATGATGCGCTGGTGGTGAATCTGGCCCAAACGCGCCCCTTTTTCTCTTCGCCGTCGAGAGAAAGTCGTGGGCAAGAGGCTTGATTCCTCCCGGCTGAAAGCGGATGCTGGAGCGCATGAGCACAGCCACGATCGAGCAGTTTCAGAACGACCCGGTGTCCCTCCTCGCGGCAGTGGAACGCGGCGAACCGATCCTGATCTCGCGCGGCACCAAGCCGGTGGCGCGGCTGCTGCCGGTGGAGGAGGCCGAATCGCCGGGTGTCGAGCACGAGGACTGGCTGCGCGCGGCCGAGCAAAACCTCGCACGCGCCTACGGCCCGGACGAACCCGAGTACCGGCCGGACCAGATTGTGGAGGCCAACCCGCACTACCAGCCGTGAGGGAAGGCGCCGTGGTCTTACTGCCGCTGGCCCAGGCCGACGGCACGATGAAGCTCCGTCCTGCCGTGGCGCTCCGCCAGCTTCCCGGCTTTGGCGACTGGCTGGTCTGTGGCATCAGCACCCAGCTTCACCAGGCCGTGGCCGGATTTGACGAAACGATCAGCGCCGGCGACAACGACTTTGCCAACAGCGGCTTGGTGCGAAGTTCCCTCATTCGGCTGGGATTCCTTCAAGCCGTGCCGCTTCGGAAAATCATGGGCCGGATCGGGTCCATTTCGACCGACCGCCACCGCCGGCTGCTCGCCAACCTCGCGCGGCACTTGACGCCGTGAGGGCGGCGCAAGCCCGGCGCTCGTTCGCCGCCTTGCCGCGCATTACCCAAACCGGAGCGATTCGGCTGATCCCGGGTGGCACGGCAAACCTGGCCGTGGCCGGCCCTCCTGCCAGCAGGCAGGCGGCAACTTGCCGCCGACTTTCGACCTTTCACATCCTTGCCACAAAGAGGACGTTTGGTCCGCCCTCGGCACACTGGGCTGATACGCCGCCGTAAGGGCAAGTTGCCCGTTCCACCCTCTCGAAGACTGCATCGTTCCGTCAGCGCGTCCGGTCCTTTTCCGCGCCCGGTTTGAGCGGTTTCGTCTCGAACACCAGCTCGCCCTTCTTGAAGTCCACCGTCACCCGGCTGTGGTCGCGGATGTCCCCGGCCAGCAGCTTGCGCGAGAGCACGGTCTCCACGTGCCGCTGCAAGAAGCGTTTCAGCGGCCGCGCACCATAGACCGGGTCGTAACCCTCGCGGGCGATGTGCTCTTTGGCGGCGTCGGTCAGTTCCAGCTCGATGTGGCGGTCGGCCAGCCGCGCCCGCAGCAGTTTGAGCTGCAACTCCACGATCTGTTTGATCTCGGCCAGGGTCAGCGGCTTGAACAGGACGATTTCGTCCACGCGGTTGAGGAACTCGGGCCGGAAGTGAGCGCGCAGCTCGCCCAAGACTTTGCGGCGGACGCCTTCGGCGATTTCGCCCGTTTCGCTGGCGTTTTCGATGAGGTGCGGGCTGCCGATGTTGCTGGTCATGATGATGAGCGTGTTCTTGAAGTCCACCGTGCGCCCGTGGCTGTCGGTGAGCCGGCCGTCGTCGAGGATTTGCAGGAGCACGTTGAACACGTCGTGGTGCGCCTTCTCGATCTCGTCGAAGAGGATCACACAATACGGCTTGCGGCGGACGGCTTCGGTGAGTTGGCCGCCTTCTTCGTAGCCGACGTAACCGGGCGGCGCGCCGATGAGCCGGGCCACGGCGTGTTTCTCCATGTATTCGCTCATGTCAATGCGGACGATGTTGTCCTCGGTGTCGAAGAGCGACTCGGCCAGGGCGCGCGCCAGCTCGGTTTTGCCGACCCCGGTCGGGCCGAGGAAGATGAACGAGCCGATGGGGCGTTTGGGGTCTTTGAGGCCGCTGCGGGCGCGGATGACGGCGTCGGCCACGGCCTGGACGGCTTCGTCCTGGCCGATGACGCGCTGGTGGAGAATCTGATCCAGGCGCAGCAGCTTCTCCTTCTCGCCTTCGAGGAGGCGGCTGACGGGAATGCCGGTCCAACGGGAAACCACCTCGGCAATTTCGTCGGGCGTGACTTCCTCCTGTAAGAGGCGCGGGCCGCCTTTGCCGGTGGCGTCGGCTTGGGCTTCGAGTTCCTTCAACTGCTTTTCGAGGCTTGGGATGCGGCCGTATTGGAACTCGGCCACGCGGGCGAGGTCGTTCTGGCGGCGGGCCTTTTCCATTTCGTTGCGGGCCAGTTCGAGCGCCTCGCGCAGCTTCTGGATGTCGTCCACGACGCGCTTTTCGGCGTCCCACTGGGCCTTGAGCGCGTCGCGCTGGCTCTTGAGATTGCCCAGCTCTTTTTCGAGGGCCTTGAGCCGTTCCTTGCTGGCCTCGTCTTTTTCCTTCTTGAGGGCCTCGCGCTCGATTTCGAGCTGGGTGATGCGCCGCTCAAGTTGTTCCAGCTCTTCCGGCATGGACTCCATCTCGGTGCGGAGCTTGGCGGCCGCTTCGTCCACGAGGTCAATGGCCTTGTCCGGCAGGAAACGGTCCGAGATGTAGCGGTGTGAAAGCTGCGCGGCAGCCACCAGCGCGGCGTCCTGGATGCGAACCTTGTGGTGCAGCTCGTAACGCTCGCGCAGGCCGCGCAAGATGGAGATGGTGTCCTCGACGCTCGGTTCGTCCACCATGACGGGCTGGAAACGGCGTTCGAGCGCGGCGTCCTTCTCGATGTATTTGCGGTATTCGTCGAGCGTGGTCGCGCCGATGCAGTGGAGTTCGCCGCGGGCGAGCATGGGCTTGAGCATGTTGCCGGCGTCCATCGCGCCCTCGGCCTTGCCCGCGCCGACCATGGTGTGGATTTCGTCAATGAAGAGGATGATCTGGCCCTGGGCCTTGGTCACTTCCTGCAGGACGGCCTTGAGGCGTTCCTCGAATTCGCCGCGATACTTCGCGCCGGCGATGAGCGCGCCGAGGTCCAGTTGCACAAGGCGTTTGTCCTTGAGGCTGTCGGGCACGTCGCCGGCCACGATGCGGCGGGCCAGCCCTTCAACGATGGCGGTCTTGCCCACGCCCGGCTCGCCGATGAGGACGGGGTTGTTCTTGGTGCGGCGCGAGAGGACCTGGATGCAGCGGCGGATTTCGGTGTCGCGGCCGATGACCGGGTCGAGCTTGTTCTGCGCGGCCAGCTTGGTGAGGTCGCGGCCGTATTTTTCGAGCGCCTCGTAAGTGGCCTCGGGATTGGCGCTGGTGACGCGCTGGTGGCCGCGGACTTCGGTCAGCGCCTTGAGGAAATCCTCCCGCCGCACGCCCAGGTTCTTGAAAATCTTGCCGATGCCCGTGCCGGCCGGCTCGTCGAACATCGCCAGCACGAGGTGCTCGACGGAGACGTATTCGTCCTTGAGCTTCTTGGCCTGGTCCTGCGCGTGGACCAGCAGCTTGTTCAGGCGCTGCGTGACATAGACGCCCTGGCCGGTCAGGTCGTCGCCGGAGACGCGCGGGAGGCGGTTGAGTTCCTCCTCAACCTTGGCCTTGAGCAAGTCGGGGGCGACTTTGGCCTTCTCGAAGAGGCGCGGCACGAGGCCGCCTTCTTGTTCGAGCAGCGCCAGCAGGAGGTGTTCGACGTCCACCGCCTGATGCTGGTTGCGGGTGGCGATGTTTTGGGCCTCCATCAAGGCGGCCTGGGATTTCTCGGTGAATTTGCTCAGGTCCATGAATTCTCAGACAAACTTAGACCAAGGCAACCCCGGCTGCCAGCTTCAATGCGGGTGGCGGTCCCGTCAGTTCGGCTTCACGGTGGTCGTCTTTGTTGGGATCAGTTTTTGGCTCGGATAGCCTTCTACAGGCCGCCCGCGCACCCGCAAGGAATGAGCCAGGGCCGAGCGGAAATCCTCGGGAGCGGTTTGCAGGGCGTTTTGCAGGGCGCGCGTGGCGGCGGTGACGGGGATGCGTTCCAGGGCGCATCGGGCGTCCTCGCGCAGCGCCGGGTGGGCCAGCAATTGCGAGATGGGTTTGACGGCCCGGGTATCGCCGATCTCCGACAGCATCCAGAGCGCTTCGCGCTGCACAGGCTGGGGTGCGGACTGCAGCAGCGCGATCAATTCCGTCTGGACGGCCTTGCGTTCTGACGCGGCCTTGGGCCGACCGGCGTAGCGGACAATTTTCCAGAGCGCACGTTTGGCGGCCCGGGCCACCTCGAAATTCGGATGGGTCACGAGGTGGGAGACAGGTTGAATGGCTGCCGCACCAAGCGCGGCTGCCCCCTGCCATGCCTCACCGCGAACGGCGTCGTCGGTGCTTTGCAGCCCGGCGATGAGTTGGTTGATCCTGGCCGGGGAGATGGTTTGTGAATTCATGCTCAGCCCTTTCTCAGACGTTCCATGCTGGTCTTGCCTGTTGACGGAGGTAGTCGCGGGATTGGGCGAGGGCCGCGGTCATGGCGTCAGGCTCGACGTATCCGTGCATGAACGGGTTGACGAAGCCGTGATAGTCGGCTTTCGCCAGCGCTTCCAGCCACGGCTTGAAGTCGGCCGGGCCGTGACCGGGCAGTTGGCCCAGTCCCTCCCGCTTCTGCCACGCGTAAAAGAAAAACAACTGGCGGCCCGCGATGCGGATGGCGTCCTCGACGGAAGCGCCGATGGCCTGCAGATGGTACGGCGCCAGGGCCACACCCACGCGGGGATGCGGATTCAAATCCACGAACGCCTTGAAGGAATCCAGCGAATCCAAGAGCGCCTGGCCGTGGTTTTCAATGGCCAGCCAGGAGTTGTGTCGGGCTGCCAGGTCCGCCAGCGGCTTCAAGCTCTCGAAGAACGCTTTCATGTGCGCGGTCAACTCCTCAGGTTTGCACGGGGCGGCGCTGCCCAGGATCGCCACGCCGCCTCCCGCCCCGCCGAGCAGGTCGGCGTACCTGGCGTAACCGCCGACATAGACCGAGAAGCTGCAAAGCTCGAGCCGGTGTTCGGCCAGCATAGTGCGCAATCCGTCCGGCCCGAGTCGCATGGCCACGTCATCGAGGTGCGGGCACTGGTCGTAGGCGCACCAGATGTCCACGGCCTCGAAGCCCAGCCGCGCGATCCGCGCGCACGCCTGTTCAATCGGCAGGTTTTTGAAAAGGATGGAGGAAGTCGAGAGTCGGAGACGCGGGCCGCGGCCTGCGCACATGGTTGGCGAGGAACAGCCGGCCAACCCGGCGAGCGCTGTCGCTGCAGTGCCGGCCAAAAACTCGCGGCGGCTGACCGTCGTGGGCCGGGAGTCAGAGCACATATGGGTAGCGTTGGGGGCGGGCGAGCAGCCGATTCGCCGCGGGGTCACCCACCACCTCCTGTTTCTGGCCGTCCCAGACCAGCTTGCGGCCGAGGATCATCGCGAGGTTGCCCAAGTTGCAGAGCGTGGCCACGCGGTGGCCGATTTCGATGTCCACCGCGGGGCGGTGATGCCCCTCGCGGATGGACTTAAACCAATCGGCCTTGTGGTTCATGTTGAAGTCCTCGTATTCGGCGGTCCGATACACTTCCTGGCCGCCCGGGGGCAGTTTGAAGTTGACGGCTTCCGGGCTGGCCGGTTTGTAGCCGCCCTCCCATTCGAGCACCAGATGGCCGTGCTGGCCCCAGAAGACATTCCCGAATTCAAGCTGACCGACCTTGTGGCCGGGCTGGCCCCATTCCAGTGTCCAGTCGGGGTTCTTGAACTGATAGACCACGTGCATGTCAATGGCCGTGTCCCAAAGGCCCTTGGTGGGGACGGTGCCGGTGGCCTCGACGGTGAACGAGGTTTGGTGATCGGCGTTCATGCACCAGAGGATTGTGCTGAACTGGTGCGCGCCCCGGTCACGAATCTGGCCGCCACCGGATTCCATGATCCAGCGGAACGTGCCGTGGCAGTAACGCTTGTTGTAGGGGCGCCATGGCAACGGCCCGAGCCACAAGTCCCAATCCAACCACTCGGGCGGCTCGCTGTCGGGGACCGGATCGGTATCCGCCGGGCTGGCATAGTGCCAGCAGGTGACCTTGTGCACGCGGCCAATGATGCCGTTGCGAATGGCGCGGCAGGTGTACCACGCGCCCAGCGCCGTGCGGGCTTGCGCGCCGACCTGGACCGACACGTTGGCCGCCCGCGCCGCTGCCACCATGGCCTGGCCTTCGCGCACGGTGACCGACGCGGGTTTCTCGACATAGACGTGTTTGCCGCACTGGCAGGCGTGGACGGTCTGCACGGCGTGCCAATGATCCGGCGTGGCAATCAGCACCGCGTCAATGTCCTTGCGCTCGAGAATGTAGCGGTAGTCGCGATATGGCATGACGCCGCCCGCGCAGTTGGTGACGGCGGCTTCGAGCCGGTTCTCGTCCACGTCGCACACGGCGGCGATACGCACCTTTCCCTCTTTCTCGAAGCGCAGCAGGTTTTGCAGATGCGTCATGCCCATGCCGCCCGCGCCGATGAGGGCGACCGTGAGGCGGAAGTTGGCGCCGGGCCGGCCCGCAGTCGCCAACACCCCCGAGGGGAGCACCTGCAAGGCGCCCACCGCCAGCGCCGAGGTACGGAGAAAGTGGCGGCGCGAGGTGGGGGTGGGCGCAACCGTGCGGGGCAGATTGGCGGCAGAATTCGGCGCGTTCATGCGGTCTTTGTGTCATACGAGCGCGCCGGGCGACAAGGACAATCTCTCTTCTTGGGATAAACTGGGCGACTCTTGAAACCACCTGGGTGCAGCCTGGAAGTCGGGCGCCTGCCTGGCGCGCTCCGATTGGCGCAGGCGGGTATCGCAGGTGGTTAATCCGCAACCGCACGACGAACCCGGCCGCTGGCCGACTGCCAGTCGGCGGCACAGCAGGCCGCAAGCCCGCGCCGCCTGCTTGCGGCGCTCGCGTCGCGGCAAACCCGGCGGGTTGCGCTCCGGGGCGAGATTTTGTGAGGTTCCTGCTTGCCAGCGAACTGTGGCGGGCCTTTACTGCCGGTGAACAGCGGGATTTGGCCTTATGGATACGTTGATTTACGGCATTTGCTTGGTCGTAGGGCTGGCATTCACCCTGATCAGCGCGGTCCTGGGGCACTTCTTCGGCGGCGACCACGGGGGCGACGTGGGCACGGGGGGACATGCCGAGGCGGGTTTTGAAGACAGTGGTCTGCCGAGCATCTCAGCGTTTAGCCCGACGGTGCTGGCGAGTTTTGTGACAGCGTTTGGGGCATTCGGGCTGATTTTCACGCGGATTCCGGCGACGCGCAGCGTGTGGTTGAGCGCGCCGCTGGCCCTGGTGGGAGGCGTGGGGATTGCCGCGCTAACCCTGTGGCTGTTCAACACGATTTTCCACAAGACGCAAAGTTCCAGCGAATCCCGGGTGGCGACCGTGGTCGGAATGACGGCCTCGGTCATCACGCCCATCCCCGAGGGCGGGGTGGGGGAAATCGCATACGTGCAGGCCGGCACGCGCTACACGGCCCCGGCTCGGGCCGAGGGCAACCGGGCGATTGGCGCGGCCCAGCCGGTGCGGATCACGCGCGTGGTGGGAACGCTGTTTTATGTTGAGCCCGTGACGTAACCGGAGGAATTCACCGCACAAACGAACCCCGAAACGCTATGCAACTGACACCCCTGTTGGCAGCAGTCGGCAACATGCCGTGGTTTACGATCATCGGCGGCACGGTCGCCATCTTGGTCGTCGTGTTCATCTTCCTGGGCATCTGGGCCAGCCGTTATACGAAGGTCGGCCCGAACGAGGTGCTGGTCATCTCGGGTCGCAAACGCAAGGTGGTGGACCCCGACGGCACGGTGCGCGAGGTCGGCTTCCGCATCGTCAAGGGTGGCGGCGTGTTCGTCTGGCCGGTCTTCGAGAAGGTGGACATCCTGAAGCTGGAGCTGATGACCATTGATGTGGTGACGCCGGAGGTTTACACGGTTCGCGGCGTGCCGGTGAAGGTGGATGGGGTGGCCCAAATCAAGGTCAAGGGCGACGATATTTCGATTGCCACCGCGGCCGAGCAGTTCCTCAGCAAGGGCACCGAGGAGATCAAGAACATCGCAACCCAGACCCTTGAAGGGCATTTGCGGGCCATCCTCGGGACCATGACGGTCGAAGACATTTACCAAAACCGGGACGCATTCGCCGCCAAGGTCCAGGAGGTGGCTGCCGGGGACATGGCCAACATGGGCCTGGGCATCGTCAGCTTCACCATTCGCGATATCCGGGACAACCAGGGCTACCTGGACGCGCTGGGCAAGCCCCGCATCGCCCAGGTCAAGCGCGACGCCGTCATCGCCCAGGCCGAGGCGGACCGGGACGCCATGATCAAAAGTGCGCAGGCGCAACAGGCCGGGCAGGAGGCCAAGTTTGCCGCCGACACCAAGATCGCCGAGGCGCAGCGCGATTATCAGATGAACGTGGCCCAGTACCAGGCCGCGGTGAACCAGAAGAAAGCCGAGGCCGACCTGGCCTACGACCTGCAAAAGTTCAAGACCGGCCAGCTCGTCAAGGCCGAGGAAGTGCAGGTCAGCATCGTGGAGAAGCAGAAGCAGATCGAGCTGCAACAACAGGAAATCCTGCGCAAGCAGCGCGAGTTGGAAGCCACCGTGCAGAAGCCCGCCGACGCCGAACGCTACAAGGTCGAGACCCTGGCCAACGCTCGGAAGTTCCAGCTCGAAACCGAGGCCGCCGGCGCCGCTTCCGCCACCAAGGCGACCGGCTTTGCCAACGCCGACGTGGCCAAGGCCACCGGCATCGCCGAGGCCGAAGCCAACAAAGCGCGCGGCCTGGCCGAAGCGACCGTGATCGAAGCGCAGGGCAAAGCCCAGGCCGAGGCGATGAAGCTCAAAGCCGAGTCCTTCAAGCAATACAACGAGGCGGCCGTGATCGAGATGATCGTGAAGGTGCTGCCCGAAGTGGCCG
>Ga0101944_10001880_pt1 | contig 38412 bp, 26 predicted proteins | sample DewCreD2012metaG_FD_75245 | JGI IMG/M metagenome (GOLD analysis project Ga0101944, IMG submission 75245) | Hot spring sediment bacterial and archeal communities from British Columbia, Canada, to study Microbial Dark Matter (Phase II) - Dewar... ... | reverse complement strand
GCTCTTCTACGAGGCGCGCCTGCGGGCCGCGGAGCTGCTGCGCGAGTCGGGCAGGACCAGCGAGGCGATCCAGCAGGTGGAGATCGCGGCCCATGCCGCGGGCCATGACCTGGAACGCAAACTGGAGACGGCCATGGCCTTGTCCCTCATCGACGAGAAACGAGGCGATGCGGCCATGGCGGTACGTCGCCTGGAGACGCTGCGGACGAAACACCCCGACCACCTGCCGCTCACTCTGACACTGGCCCTGATCGAAGAGCGCCGGGGCGCCTGGCGGCGTGCTCTCGATCTGGTCGAGGGATTGCTCAAGAAAAAACCAGGCGCTGTCGAGCTTCTGAATTTCTGGGGGTTTGTGGCCTCGGACCACGGGCACGACCTGGCGATGGCGCGGAAACGTTTGCAAAGTGCGGCGGCCCGCGATCCGGGATCCAGTGCGATCCTCGACAGCCTGGGTTGGGTCAGTTTTCGCGCCGGCGAGTTGGATCGCGCCAGCCTTTTTCTGGAGCAGGCCATACGCCTCACGCCCGATGACCCAGAGATCCTGACCCACCTGGGCGATCTTTACAGCAAACGGGCCGAAACAGAACGGGCAGTCTTCGCCTATCGCAAGGCGATCGAGCAGAACCCCGACGAGCGTCTGCGCCGGCGTCTGGAGGAGAGTCTGTCTCGTCTGGAGTCTCATCGTGCGGCCGGCCGCTGAAAGGGACCAGGCATGAACGAAGGCTCACAGGCTGTGAAAACAAGAACGTGCCGCTCGCTCTGGTTGTTCGGGTTGTGGTTCGCGGGCTGTGCGTCCACCGTTCCGGTCCAGCGTCCCTATCCTGCCCCCACGGCCGATGAATTGATGACCGCGCTGCGGGCCCGGCAGGCTGCGGTGCGCGGGGTCAACGTCGAAGCACGCGTGACGAGTTGGATGGGCGGCGAGCGCGTGCGCGGGACCGTGCAAATGTTGGTCGACAGGGACGGCGATCTGCGCTTCGAGGCCGAGGTCTCTCTGCAGGGGGTGGTGGCGGCGCTGGCGGTCCATCAGGGGAGGTTCGTCTTCGTCGACCACCAGAAGAAAGCCTTTCGTCGAGGTCTGGCCACACCAGAAGACGTGGCATCCTTGATTCGCATGCCTCTGTCCGCCCAGATGGTGGCCGCGATCATCCTGGGCGACGCCTACGTGGCCGAGGGCAGCAGGGCCGTGGATGTGACCTGGGTCGAAGGTGCAGATGTGTTGCACATACAGAGCCCGGACGGATCGCAACAGTGGATCAGCCTGCAGCGTCCTGTGCCGCAGAAACCCGCATGGGACGTGGTGGCTGTCTCTGGCCAGATGCCGGCGACCCAAGGCCGGTGGCGGGTTTCTTTTCAGGAGTGCCAACGCTGGAACGGGCACGCCATGCCCTCTCTCATTCGTTTCGCAGAGCCGGGCCGTAGCTTCGACGATGGCGTTGAGATCAAGGTGAAAGATCGTGTGGTCAATCCGAGATTCGCACCAGAGGCCTTTGTGGTGGCACCTCCGCCAGGGTATGTGCCCTCTCCTTAGCCGAGTCTCATGCGGAATCTCGATGCCCGACAGGAGACAAACCGACGAAAGAGTGCGAGTTGGGCCAGCACCGGGTTTCGACGTATCTGACTGAGGAGCGAGAAAGCGGACAGGGCCCGCAGCAGCGACGGCGATGGGAGGATCTAGCTCGATCTTCGAGCGCTCGGCAGAGGGAAGGCGACGAAATCGCTTAGCCATTTCGTCGCCGAGGGTGGCGTGACTGGCTACAGGCGAATGGGAACGTCGAGCGGAGCGAAGGCGCGTTGCTGAAGCGGTGTCGGCTTGGTGAGGCAGTTGAAGGGCTCTGCGCCGGCGAGGCTGGGCTGGACGCGGTTGTTGACGATGGTGGCAAGGTCCTTGAGGAGGGTCTGGAAGCTGTGAACGGGTAGGCTGTCGTCGGTGAGCCTGGTGGCGGCTTTGCGTCGGGCGCGGTCGGAGACGCGCGCGGGCTTGACGATGGCGGGATAGCGATCCCAGTCGGCGAGGTCCGGCGACGTGAGCAGCTTCCATTTCGGCGTGGGAATGCCGCGCGACTCCAGGCGGCGTTTGACCCGGCCCTTGTCGTAACTGAGCGACAGCGTCTTGGACGGCGCGCCGGTGTAGGTGAACTGGAGCCTTTCCAGCGTCTTGGCCACGAGCGCTTCGCTGCGGTTGAGGCCGGGAATGCCCTCGCACCAGTTGAACACGACCACGTTCGACGGGTTGTAGGGGGAGAGCGCGGCTCGCAGGTTCGAACCGCAGACGGGCAACAGGTTCACCGAATGTCCCTGACGCCGCAAGGCGTACCCCAAACGTCGGCTCTCCCGATCGGCCTCCTTCCGCTCCGTCTCGGACCAGGAAGGATCAATGCCATAGACCAAAAGGATGGGCAATTCGGCGCGGGTCCCCACGGCAATCTTCCTCGGGTTCCGAACCAGGTTCCGCCTCGCCATCAACCTCTGCGAAGGCGTCGCCTTGCGAGTTCTCCAGCCAAAACGCACGGGGGTCTCGCTGGCAGCGTGTTCTGGCGGTTGTTCCTGAACGCTCACAGTGGATTCCCTCTGCGTGAGCTCACTCCGTAACCTCTCAAGGAAACTCGTCTTGTTGGCTTCGCCGTATTTAACCGATCTTACGCTACCCGAGGGATTAAGACAACCCGCGGCTCTCCATTCTTGGCGGTTTGTTCCTGTTATGCAAGATCGGACGCAGTCCCTGGATGCCCCAAGTCTTAACGCGGCGGCGCGATTTTTTCCAGAGGGCTGACGATCAAGGTGGTTGCCGAGGAAAGCGGGTATTTGGCGACGACGTTCGTCACGTCGTCGAGGGTGATCGCCGCCAGCGCGTCGAGGTCGGCGCGAACCGAACGATACTGGCGGCGGTGAAGCCAATCGCCGCCGACGACGAACAGGCGCCCGCGGGGCCGCTCGCCCGACAGCACGATCCGAGAACTCACCTTGTTCTTGGCCTGCTCGAGTTCGGCCTGGGCGACGCCTTCGCTTTCCACGCGGCGGTACAGGTCGAGGATGCGCTGCAAGTTGTCGGCGGCGATGCTCGGGTCGCAGCAGAGGTAGGTGATCATCAGGCCCGCCCCTTCGAACTCGTAATGGCCCATGCTGGCCGACTCCGCCAGGCCCCGATCCGTCAGCTCCCAAAACAGGCGGCTGCCGGTCTCGTCGCCCACGATCGCGGCCAGGAGCTTGGCCGCGTAGCGGTCGTCGTCGGTCGCGGTGGGACCGGCCGCCATCTGCACGGCATAGGCCTGCGTGGCCGATTCCTTCCGGAGGACGTGGAATCCGCGGCGGTGGACGGGCGGTTCGACGGTCCTTTGGGCCGGCCCGGGCTCCCAGGCCCCGCAATACCGCCGCGCGGACCGCGCCAAGAGGTCGAAATCGACCCGGCCGGCCGCGACCAGGGCGATGTTTCCCGGGACATAGCGAGCATCCAGGTACGCCCGCATCGCCTCGACCGACAGCTTGCCCACGCTCTCCAGCGAGCCGAGCACGCTCTGGCCCAAGGGGTGGGACCCCCAATGGGCCGCCCGGCACTTCTCGTCGGCCCCGAACGGCGGCTGGTCCTCGTACATGCGGATCTCTTCGAGGATCACCTGCTTCTCGGTGCGGAAGTCCTCCTCGCGCAGGGCCGGCCGGAGGATGTCGGCCAGGAGGCCCAAGACGCGGTCCTGCTGCTCCGGCAGCACGGAGGCGAAAAACACCGTGTGTTCCTCGCTGGTGCAGGCGTTGTACTGGGCGCCCATCTCGTCAAACTCGCGGTTGACGTCGTCGGCGCTCCGCCGGGCCGTGCCCTTGAAGGCCATGTGTTCGAGAAAATGGCTGACGCCGGCGAGGTCGGGGCTCTCGTCCCGCGCCCCGGTGTTGACGAAGAACCCCACCGCCGTGGAATGGGCCTCGCCGTTGCACTCGGCCACGATCTCCAGCCCGTTTTCCAAGGTGGTTCTAAGAAACTCCAATCCGCACCTCCAGCTTTTCCGGTCCCAGCGTGACCACGGTGAAATCCGACGGCGGATGTTCCCGAAGATATTGGTTGATGCTCTGGCAGGTCAATCCATCGACGAGGCGGGCGAGTTCGTCGAGGGCGCGGGCACGGCCCAAATGATAGAAGTCCCGGGCAATCGAACCGCTCCGCGCCGAGCTGGACTCCTGCTGCATGATCAAGGCGCTCTTGATCCGGGCCTTGAGGCGGGCGAGTTCTTCCTCTTCCACGCCCTGCGCGAGGCGGGTCAGTTCGGCCAGGATCACGTCCAGCGTTTCCTGGGCTCGTTCGGCGCTGGTCGCCGAATAGCAGAACACCCCGCCGTAGTCCCGCACCGTGTGATGCACGGCGTACACCGTGTAGCACAGTCCGCGCCGCTCGCGCACCTCGGTGAACAGCCGGGCGCTCATTCCGCCGCTGAGCACGCCGACCGCGCCCCAGGCTTGAAAATAGTCGGGATGCCGGTAGGGGACGCTCGGATAGGCGACGCCGATGTGCGTCTGGCTGGATTCATAGGGCAAATGGACGATCTGGCGGGCGGCGGGTTTTTCCACAATCGCCGGCGTCGGGGCCGGTTGCCAGTCGCCGAACCATTCGCCCACCGCGTCCTTCAACGCCGGCCATGAAAAGTTTCCGGCCACGCCGAGGATCGTCCCGTTCGGGTGGAAGTGGCCGGCCACGTGCCGCCGAATGTCTTCGAGGGTGATGGCCTCGACCGCCGCGACCTCGCCCTGGGGCGGACGGCCCCAAGGATCCGGATAGTGCCGCCGGCGAAGCTCGAGCATCGTCTTCTCGGAAGGCTCGTCCTCCACCGCGCGGAGGTCCTGGAGGAGGGCCAGCCGGGAGGCCTCGAGCTGATCGTCGGGCAGGTGCGGCGCGCGGACCACATCGGCGTAGATGGCCAGCGCCCGCAACAGGTTTCCCGACAAGGTCGCCCCGCTGTAGCCGATGTGGGCGTCGGTGACCGAGTCGCTCCGCTCCACGCCGAGGTGGTCCAGGTCGAGAATGAACTGGCGGCTGTCGCGCGACCCCGCCCCGCGGAGCGTCATCTCGCAGGTGAACTCGCTGAGGCCGCTGCGGTCGTCCGGTTCATGGGCGCATCCAGCCGGAGTCAGCAGGGTGAACGCCGCCGACTCCAGCCACGGCATCGGCTCCGCCAACAGCACCAATCCGTTGGCGTAGGTTTCGCAGTGGATGGTTGGATTCACGGGCAGCTCCGATCAGGGCAGGCGGCTTCCACGGTCTTGAACACGGTCTTCACCACGCGGAAGCCCGACCGCTCGTACAGCCGGATCGCGCCGTGGTTCTCGGCGGTGACCTCCAGGAACACCCGGGTAAGACCGGCCTCGCGAAAACCCCGCAAGGCCCGAAACAACAACACCCTGCCCAGCCCGCGCCCGCGGTGTTCGGGAACCACGCCCAGGTTCTGGATCGAGCCCAGCCCCGACCGATCCTGAATCCCTTGCACGGTGCCGCACGGCTCGACGGGACCGCCGTTTTCGCCCAAGCGAACCGCCAGCCAGGTGGCCTTCGGCAAGAAGCCCGGCCTGCGCACGATTTCGCTCATCAGCCGGCAACAACCGTTCAATTCGGTGAAACAGGGGAAGATGGCCGCGTCCATTTCGTCCCGGAAACTCGCGTACTTGGCCTCGGCGTGGGCTTCCAGAAGGGAATCGTCCCAGGGAAAAAGGCGATACCCCGACGGCACGCCGGGCCAAGACCAGGTATGGGCCAGGAGATTGACCTCCATCCGATAGCGTTTGAAACAGATCAGGGCCATGCGCGAGGAAGCGCTCGAACCAAGGGGCCGGGACCAGCGACGGACTCGCCCATCCCCGGCGGTCCGCCGCGCCGCTCTGGGACGGACTCCATGGTAATCTATCGGCCGCCGATGGGCCGGTCAACGTCCCGATTTGGCATGGCGGCCTCCTGTTCCATCGACCTTGTCCCGGCTCGAAGGCCAGTCTTGCCGGCATCCTTGGCACGCATGGAAAAGTCCGAACAGGACAATCCTCGCGCCCGACGGACGCCGGCCCACGCCGAGGGGCCAGCGCGGCCCCCTCCTCGCGCCACGGCGTGAATCCCCTCGGGCCGGGCGACGGATTGCCTCCGGCATGTCCTGGTCAGCCCCCGCCGTCCCCCGGGACCCGACAACAGGGCCTAGAACTTGATGGCTGGGTCGGTGAACTTCACCGCCTCGCCGGTGTGATAGGTTGACATTTCCGTAAGGATGCAGCCCTCGGGCCCGGCCTGTTGCCAGTGCTTTTCCAAGGGCTTGCGGATGCCGGCGACCTCGCCGGGACGGATCGGCGTCTCGTGCCGGGCGGTGATGAATTTTTGCTGGCACTCGTGGACCTTGACGCTCGGGTTGGCGGTCGGCTCGCCGTCGCCGTAAGCGAACGTCGAGCCGTAGCGCACGACCCAGGATTCCATCTTCGGCGCCACCTTGCCTTCTTCCGCGGCCACGTGCCAGTGTTCGGGAATCATCTGGTTGGGAAGGAGGAAGACTTCCAGGCTGGCGTAGTTGGCCTCCTTGTCGTTGGTCCACGCCAAAAAGGCCAGCCCAACCTCGGTGAATCGTCCCAAGCCGAAATCCGTGACCCCGAGGTCCTTGCGGACCTTCTCCTTGAGCGGATAGCCGAAATAGTCGCAGAGCTTGAGGTAGGCTTCCTTGGCGGCCTTTTCGTTGAACTTGCCGTCCGGGCCGTAGAAGTCGCTGTTCTTGAACGAAAGCGGGGTTTTCGCCTTTCTCGGGGGCCTGGCTGGCTTGTCCTTCGCTTTGCCGGGCTTCGACCCCTCGGCGGCCAAGCCGTGTTGGCTGGCGACCAGACTGACGCCCAGTCCCGCCAGGGCGCCGCACCATCCACGACGGGTGAGCTGCAACGGATGATTCATCGCAGGGTCCTTTCACAAATTCAATAGGTCTTGAATCCACGGGCGCGATGGGTCCGCGGGCACGGCGCGGCCTGGGAACGACTGCAAGTCGCGCGGGCGCCGCACCCTGGAACCGCGTTTCAGTCGAGCTTAATGACCGACATCGTATACGGTTTGTCAAAGGTCGTGTTCACGCCCCCCGGCACGGGGAAATCCATGTTCGAAACCATCACTTCCTTGCCGCGCACCACGACCTCGCAGGGTTGATCCAGCCGGCCCCCAGCCCCGTTGTTGTTCTCGTCCTGGGCCAAGGTCTGGACCGTTCCGTCGAGCGAGACCATCTGCACGGCGTTGGCCATGGAGTCGGCCACGTAGATTTTTTTGGTCCGGGCGTCGTACCAGATCCCGTCGCACGACTTCATGAACGGGGCTTTGGCGAAAATCTCGTTGGAAACCACCTTGCCGCCGTTGTCGAACACCAGCTTGTGCATCGTGCCGTCGGCGAAGTTGCCGATATACAGGTTGCCCTTCTCGTCGAAGGTCGCCCCGTCGGCCCCGAAGGGGATCTTCTCGTTGAACGTCTTGATCGTGGCGATGAGGTGCGGATCCTCCTTCAAGGGGGTCTTGAGTTTCACCTTCTCCTCGCCCAGCTTGAAGCGGAACACGCCGCTGATCAGGGGATTGGAGCCGGGCTCGAGAATCGTCTCGGTCACGTAGACATGGCCGTCATGGACGACCACCGCGTTGGAGACATTGAAGCCGTAGACCACTTCCACCAGATCCACGGCCTTGCCGTCCTTGACCACGACGCGGACGAGCCGCGATTTGCCGTAAAGCATCGGCTTTCCATCGGGATCGTGGAAGATCTGGTTGTCGGCCAGGTAAAGGTCGCCGCCGGGGGCCGCGCAGATGCCCATCGGCCCGGCGCGGCCGGTCTCGGGATGGCCGGGCAACTTGAAGAACTCTTCCAGCCTGTTGTCCTTCGTGATCTTCATCAACAACGGCGGGGCCTTCTTATCGTTGAAGTTGGGGACGGAAAGGATGATGTCGCCGCTGGGCAACAGGGCCATGCCGTCGGGCGTGTTGCAGGAGTCGGGAAGTTCCAGCAGCAACTCGGCCTTCTTGAGCTGGGAGGCCGCGGCCGCGCGCCGGGCCTTGCCCCGCCCGCGTTTTCCCTTCTCGGCCTCGCCCGACAACGCCTGAGCCGCCAACACGGCGGCCGCCAAGACCACCGCGATCCCAACAACCGCGACGCCACTGCGAATCTTCATCATGTCGTGATCTCCTTGCTGCGAACTACTGGAGCCGTTTCGGGGGACTATCCCCTTGGCCTGTCCCCGCCTGTGAACGGTTACGAAATCTTCTCCTCCTCCCACCGGCGGGAGTGGGGTTCCAAGTGAGGGCCTTCTCGATGCACGGGTTGCCCCTTCTTGCGATCATGGAGTCAAGTTTTCTTTACCCTGCGCGCTGCTTGCGTTGTCGGCCGAGGGCGTCGGCCGCGATCATGGCGTCAACGATGTCTTCCGAGGTCACCTTGAACGGATGGTTCTTGCAGAGCGATCCCTCGCCGGCGCAGATGTCGCCGATCGCCTTGAGCCGCTGGCGGCTCACGCCCTCGAGGTTCACATCGGCGAAGGTGACCGGCAGGCCGACGGCGATTTCAAAATCGACGATGCGGTAGATTTCCTCGGTGGCCTTCTCGTCGTCCAGACACAACTGGCTGATGACGCCGAACCCCACCTTCTCGCCGTGCATGAACTGCTTGCACTCGGGGAAGGAGGGCAGCGCGTTGGCGATCATGTGGGCGGTGGCCAGGCCGCCGCTTTCAAAGCCCAGGCCGGAGAGGAGCACGTTGGCCTCGACCACTTTTTCCACCGCCGGGGTGACGGCGTGCAGCTCGACCGCCCGTTTGGCCTCGACGCCGTGCTCCATGAGGGTGTCGAAGCAGAGCCGGGCCAGGGTCATGGCGGCCAGGGTGGGCACGCCGCCGGCGAGATTGAGGGCGCGGGTCTTGAAGGCCGCCTCCGCCTCCAACCAGGTGGCCAGCGCGTCGCCCATCCCCGCCACGAAGGCCCGCACCGGGGCGTCGGCGATCACCTGGGTGTCGACCATCACCAGGTCGGGATTGAACGGCCAGCAGTCCCAACCGATGCAATTGCCTTGTTCATCGTACCAAACCGAGGCGGCGCTGGTCGGCGAATCGTTCGAGGCGATCGTCGGCACGGTGGCCATGGCGATCTTGTTCTCCACGGCGGCCGCCTTGGCCGTGTCGAGCGTCTTGCCCCCGCCGACGCCCACCGCAATGTCGGCCCCGTGTTCCCTGCCGATCTTGGCGACGCGGGCGGCCTCGGCGCGGGTCGATTCGCCCTGAAAAGCCACGTCGATCGGCTCCAGGCCGGCGGACCGGATGCTCTCCAGCACGGTCGGGCCGACGATCCTCTTGACCGCCTCGTCCCAGAGCACCATCGGCCGCTTGCCCAACACGGCCAAATACGCGCCGATCTCCTTGAGCACCCCTCGCCCCTGCACGTATTTCCTCGGAGCAATCAACACGGCTTTCATCGCATCTTCCTTTCGCAATCGCGTTACTCCCCCTTCCCGTCCGACGGGCCAAGGGGGCTCATAGACTCGGCCGAATGCCGTTGACGATCGGCAAATCCCGCTCGCCGCGCAACATCCGTTCCAGGTGCGCGGCCATGAGTTTGGGACTGTTGCGAAACGCGTCGATCGAGCTGCCGGCCAGGTGCGGCGTCAGGGTCACATTATCCAACTGGAGCAGGGGATGATCAACGGGCAACGGCTCCACGTCGAACACGTCGAGGGCCGCGCCCATGATCCGCCGCGTTGCCAAGGCCCGCACCAGGGCCTGCTCGTCCACCAGGCCGCTTCGGGCCGTGTTCACCAGCACCGCGGTGGGTTTCATCCAGCCCAATTCCCGCTCGCCGATCAGGTGGTAGTTTTCCTCGGTCAGGCGGGCGTGGATCGAAACCACGTCCGACTCGCGCAAGAGCGTGGAAAGATCCACCATCTGGACCCCGCCCGGATCCCCCTGGAAATAAGGATCGTAGGCGATCACGCGGCTTCCCAGGGCCGCCAAATAGCCCGCCAGGAGCCTGGCCACGGCGCCGAAGCCCACGAGGCCGACGGTTTTCTCGTTCAGTTCGGGAATGGCGTCGCTGTTGGGGAACGACCGCCGCCAGTCGCCGGCCTTGAGGCAGGCGTGGGCCCTGGCCAGGTTGCGAACCTCGGACAGGATCAAGCCCAAGGCGCATTCGGCCACCGCCCTGGCGTTCCGGCCCGGCGTGTTCATCACCGCGATCCCCCGCTCGGTCGCGCAGGCGACGTCCACGTTTTCCGTCCCGCCGCGCAAGACGGCAATGACCTTCAGGCGCTTGGCCGACTCGATGAACTTGCGGTCCAGCGGGGTGAACTGGACGGCGACGATGTCGAAGTCCTCGACGCGGTCGGTCACTTCCGGCGGCAAGGGGACCGCCTCCGGCCCGCCCTTCTCAATCAACAGATTCGCTTCTTGAAGGGCGACCAGCGTGGGATGTTCCCAGCGGCGGACCTCGACTTCGACCCCCTGCCGCTTCAAGCTGGCGAATCCCTGGACCATGAATTCGGCCGGGATGTACGTATCGCTAATGGCCAACAGCTTCATGCGAGATTCCCCCATGTCGCCATGCGGCACGGGACCGCCGTTCCTTTTGGGCGAGGGCGGCGCCAGGCGCGAAGCCCGCGCCGGTCGCCGCCCGGGTCGCCGCCTTCACGCCCGACCCGCGGCGAACAACAATTCGATCTTTTCCCTGGCCGCCGCGGCGATCTGCTCCCGAATCGGCCCAAACACCTCGTAAGGGAGCGGATCCTCGCGGCGCTGGGAGCGGGCCGCCAGGTCCAACCCCCGCCGCATCGCGGTCCGGCAATCGGCATAGATGTTCATTTTGCAGATGCCATGGCGCACGGCCTCTTGCACCTGGTCGGCCGGCGTGCCCGAGCCGCCGTGCATCACCAGCGGGGCCGGGCTTGCGCGGTTCAGTTCCTTGAGCCGTTCGATGTTGAGCGTGGGCAGCGACTTGTACACGCCGTGGGAGGTGCCGATCGAGACGGCCAGCGCGTCGCAGTCCGTCTGCTCCACGAAACGCGCGACCTCGCCCGGTTCGGTCAGTACGTTCTCGGCGTGGGTGGTCGCCTCCAGGTCCGACCCGCCGACGTGCCCGAGTTCCGCCTCGACGCTCACCCCGTGGGGATGGGCAATCTCCACGGCCGCGCGCGTCAGCCGGACATTCTCGTCGAACGGAAGGTTCGATCCGTCGATCATCACCGAGGTGAACCCCAGTTCGACCGCCTTGCGGACCGACTCCAGCTCCGTCGTATGATCCAGATGCAACACGATGGGGATCTTGTGATGCGCGGCCACGGCCTTGACCAACCCCGAGAAGTAAACCCATCCGTTGCCGCGCACGTCAGGCTCCAGACACATCAAGAACACCGGGGCGCGGCACGCCTCGGCCGTCTCCAGAATCGCTCGGACAAAGACGTCTTCCACGCAATCGAACGCCGGGACAGCGTAATGCCGCAAGCGGGCGTCGGCGAGGACCTCTCGAGCCGTTGTCAGCATGTTCGTTCAGCAGTCCAAAACCAACGATCGGAAAGCAAGACGCGGATTTCGCGGCTCGTCGATCCTCGGCCGCGGGTCCACGGGGCGGGCGTGGCGACCGGGCTTGCCGGCCATTGGCCACCCTCGAACGTGTCGAGGCCTCTGGGCCTCGGGAAATGGCCCATTCTACCAGCCGGACCGAGCGCGTGGAACACCCCGGCCGCCGCCTTTGCCGCGCGAAGGCCGTTGCCCGACGCACGATCTCGCCACGCCCGCCAACGGCCCGGTTTCTCGGACGCCGGATTCATTGAGCGGCTGGGGGCGCCTCCCTATAATCACGTCTCCAGGGCCGCCCATGCGGGTGCGGCCGCGTCGATTCGGGGTTGGGGATTCCGGCCATGCGTTCCTTGTTTCGCCACGTGGCTTTGGGGTGGATCGTCGTAATCCTCGTCCTAACCTTTCCGGTCGGCCGGAGTTCAGGTCAGATCCCCCTGGCGACCGACGCCCCGCAGCCGCTGTCGCCGGAAGAGAGCGCGAAGCGATTCCAGCTTCCCAAGGGGTTTCGCATCGAGTTGGTGGCGGCCGAGCCCCTGGTGGCCGACCCGGTGGCCATGGATTTCGACGCCCGAGGCCGCGTCTTCGTGTGCGAAATCCACGGCTACAACCTCGAGGGATATCTCGACGTCCTGGAGTTGAACAAGACGGGCGTGCTCGACAAGGCCGTGCGGCGGATCCTGGCCACGCCCGAGGCCACCAAGATGGCTGCCGAGAATCAGTACGGCACGGTCAAACTGCTGGAAGACGCCGACGGCGACGGGCGCATGGACCGGATGACGGTTTGGGCCGACCGCCTGCCGCCGTGCTACGGCGTGGTCGCGGCCCGCGACGGCGTCGTCGTCCTGTGCGCGCCGGACATCCTTTTTCTGGCCGACCGGGACGGCGACGGCAAGGCGGAGGTCCGGGAAAAGCTGTTCACCGGTTTCGGCGTGTATGAGCTGTGGTCGCGGATCAGCAATCCTCGGTGGGGGCTGGACAATTGGATCTACGCGGCCAACGGGATTCAAAGCGGCGGGACGATTCGCGGCCCGGGGTTGCCCCGCGAATTGCCCCTTCCCTCGACCACGTTCCGCTTCAAGCCCGACGGCAGCGCCTTGGAGCCCACCAGCGGCTCGGCCAGCGGTTTTGGACTGGCGATCGACGATTGGGGCGATCGGTTCCTGGTGACCAACCAGCAGCACGCCCTGTTCGTCGCCCCGTTGCCCTACCGCTCGATGATCCGCAACCCCTACTATGCGGCGCCGGACGCGGTGGTGAACATTTCGACGTATGGCCACCCGGCGCGCCTGTTCCCCACCAGCCAGCCGGACCCGTGGCGATTGGCGCGGAGCAAGGACCCGGCCTGGGTCCAGTTCTACGGCGTGGCCGAGGCCACGGCCAACGGCTTCTTCACCGCGGCCAGCGGCCAGGCGATCTATCTGGGCGATCAATTCCCGGCGGAATACTACGGCAACCATTTCAGCGTCGACAACGCGCAGAACCTGATCCACCGCTGCCTGCTGGCGCCGGACGGCGTCTTGTATGCGGCGCGGCGAGCGCCGGGCGAGGAGGAAAAAGAGTTCCTCACCTCCACCGAGCAATGGTTCCGGCCGGTGAACCTGATGACCGGGCCGGACGGGGCGCTGTACGTCGTGGACATGTATCGGGCGATCATCGAGGACTACTCGGCCATCCCGAGGTGGTTGCAGCAGATCTACATCGAGTCGCTGGTCGCCGGGGCGGACAAGGGGCGGATCTGGCGGATCGTGGCCGAGACGCGCCCGGCTGCCTCGCCGAAGGAGGCTTCCGCGGCGTCAGGCCCTGGCGGGGCCGCGCCGGGACTTCCCCGAACCCCCAGGCGGCTGGATCTGACGACCGCCACGGTCGCAGAATTGGTCGCCGAGTTCTCCAGCGTCACCTGGTGGCGGCGTCGCACGGCCCAGCGGCTCCTGGTCGAGCGGGGCGACAAGGCCGCCGTGCCGCTTGCGGCGGCGGTGGCTGGCGAGGGCAAGTCGCCCCAGGCCCGGCTCCATGCCTTGTACACGCTCGAAGGCTTGCAGGCCATCGACCCGCCGCTGCTGCTGGCGGCTCTTGCCGATCCCCACTTCGCCGTGCGCATGCACGCCTTGGCGCTGGCCGAGCCGTGGCTCGACAAGGAGCCCCGCCTGTTGGAAAAGGCCGTCACGCTGGCCAGCGATCCGCACCCCCGCGTCCTGCTTCAGGCCGCCCTGACGCTGGGGACGACCAAGGACCGGCGGGCCGTCCAGGCGCTGGAACAGATCGCCGCCCGGCACGGCGCCGACCGCTGGATGCAGGCCGCCATCCTCAGCTCGGCGGCCGACTCGGCGGCCGAACTGCTGACGTCGATCCTCCGCCGTCCCTCGGAAGCGGGCCAGGGCCGCGCGCTTGTCCCCGCCTTGGCTTCGACGGTCGGGGCCCGGCATCGCGACGCCGAGCTGAGCCGCGTGCTGGAGGCCGTGGCCGCCGCGCCCGGAGAGGACGCCGCGTCGCTTCAGGTCGCCGCGCTGGCCGGTCTGCTGGAGGGGCTCAAGCGGTCGAAGTCGCAAGCGGTGGAGCTGGGCGTCGGGCAGCTTGCCTTGCGCGGGCTGTTGACCCATCCCGTTCCGAAGGTCGCCGAATTGGCCCTGGCCATTGCCGGCCGCGTCCAGCTCCGCAAGTCGGCTGAGATGCAGGCGGCGCTCGCCGCGGCGGCGAAGCTGGCCCTTGACGAGTCGCGGGACGTCGCCGAGCGGCTCGGCGCCATTGGCCTGTTGGCGGGAAGCCCTCTGGCGGAACTCGAACCCACGGCGAGGAAGCTCCTGGAGTGGCGTCAGCCGTTGGAGATTCAGCTTGCGGCCATCCGCGCCGTCGCCTCGGTCGAGGACCCCCGCGCGGCGGACCTCTTGCTGGAAATCTGGCCCAGCGGCACGCCGAAAGTCCAGGCCGCGGCGCTGGACGCCGTGTTCAGCCGCCAGAATCGCCTGCCCGCCTTGCTCGACGCCCTGGAAGCCAAGAAGCTCCCCCTGGCGGGCCTGGAGCCGATCCGCCGCGCGCAGCTTTTGGAAAACCCGAATCCGCAGATCCGGCAGCGGGCCAAGGCGATCTTAGGGGCCGCCGCGGTGGGCAACGATCGGCGGGAAGTCATGGCCCGTTACCTCGCCGCCCTGGCCAACCCGCGCAACACCGCCCATGGCAGGCAGGTTTTCGAGAAACAGTGTTCCAAGTGCCACCAGGCCGAGGGCAAGGGGTTCGCCGTCGGCCCGGACCTTTCGTCGAGCACGCGGCGATCGGACGAGATGCTGGTCTCCGACGTGCTCGAGCCGAGCAACCAGATCACGGCCGGGTACAACCAGTATTCGGTGATCACGGAGGACGGAAGGATCTTCACCGGCGTGCTGGCCGCGGAGACAGCCACGAGCGTGACGCTCCGCAAGGAAAACGCGGTGGACGACGTGATTCTCCGCAAGGACATCGAGCAAATGGCGGCCTCGCCGAACTCGATGATGCCCGAGAACCTCGAAAAGGAGGTCTCGCCGCAGGACGTCGCCGACCTGGTGGCCTACCTTCGCCAGGCGTTTGGCCCCGCCCCGCCCCCGGCCGCCGTCCTGTTCGAGGACGAAAGCGAACTCTTGGCAGCCCTCCACGAAGGCCAGGGCGCGGCCCGCCTGGAGCTGGCCGACAAGCATTCGGGCACGGCCTCGCTGCGCATGGCGCCGTTGCAACGTTCCAACGCGTCGATCCCGGGCTGGCAGTACCGCATCGCCGAAAACCCCGGCCCGAACGAGTTCCGCTACCTCCGCTTCGCCTGGAAGTCCATGGGCGGGCACGGCGTGATGATCGAGCTGGCCGCCGAGGGCCAGTGGCCCCCGGCCGAGAGGCCCCTGCGCCGCTACTACGCGGGCAAGAACACGACCGGCTGGGCCGCCGTCCAGGTCGCCCCGGAACCGCCCACGGAATGGACCACCGTTACCTGCGACCTCTGGAAGGATTTCGGCGCGTTCACCCTGACGGGCATCGCCCCGACGGCCATGGGCGGCGACGCGCTGTTCGACCGCATCGAACTTTTGCGATCGGTCGACACGCTTGCGCCCGGAAAGTGAGGACAAAAGCGCGATTCGAGCTGCTCGGTCGCCCGGCCGATTTTTTCTCCAGGTCCAAGGATCCGACGCACTTTCCCCCACAAACCCTGTAACCGTTCACGGGGACTGTCCCGATTTTCGCGGCGAAGTCCGCGAAAATGGGACTGTCCCCCTGGCGGTGAGGGGACAGGGACATTTTTCGGCTCGAGAAAAACGCGTCAGTCTCCGGCCTGTGAACGGTTACCAAGCCCTTTTACTGCTTTTGTGGAAGCTTTTTCAAAGCCGCGGCGTAGTCCTCGGGCCGGTTGAGGTTCAAGAGGCTTTCCAGTTCGGGATCGACGCCGGTGAGTTCCTCGGGCGCCACGCGGCGGGTGGGAACGTGGTCGAAAAGGAAGGCGGGCCGGACCCGACCCGAGGCGAGCAACGATTCGGCCACGGGCAGGACCCCCGTGCGGTAAACCGCCGTCAACGGGTGATCGAATCCGCCAACCCGCGGCACCGCGATTTCCCAGCCCTCGACCAACTCGATCAGGCGGCGGATGAAGGCCGGACGCAGCAGCGGCGCGTCGCAGCCGGTCACGAAAGCCACGTCGGCTTTGCCCTCCAGCCACGCCAATCCCGCGGCGATTCCCTCCAGCGGCCCCAGGCCCGGCCGGCGATCGTAAACGACGGGGAAGCCGTCGGGCAGATCGGGCAGGACTTGGGCGGGCGCGGCAACGAGGACGACGGGATGAACCGCCTGGGCGACCAGGCCCACCACGCGGTGGAGCATCGGCTCCGGCCCGAACGGCAGCAAGTGCTTGGGCCGGCCCATGCGCCGGCTGTTCCCGCCGCAAAGCACGATTCCGCCCGCTTTCATCCGGCGCTCCGCCGCCCAAGACGCGTGAGGGGACCTTTTCCTCAGAACGGTTGGTCCATCAGCTTTCCGTCGGCGCGATGGCCCAGCGATTCATAGAGGGACTTGTCGATCGCCTCGGAGAGGAAGCGGACGGAGCCGTCGACCAGGGCGAAGTTGGCGCCGCCGGGATGATAGGACCCGAAGCCGCCGACGTACAGCGGGTTGTCGGTTTGCGGCTTTTCGGCGGCGCCGCCCGCGCCGTCGGAACGAGCGGGACTCGGCGAGCCCGGTTCGACGGTCTTGTTGATCGGCGTGCCCGTGTTGCGCAACGTGGCCCGCGTCCCCGACATCCAGCCCAGGTCCGCGTCGCCGATCCGCTTTTCGCCCACCAGGAGCGTGAAGCTGGAGCCGTCGGGAACGTCGCGCGTGTTGATCCGGCTGTTCAGATACAACACGCCTTGGTTGGCGGCGTCGATAGGGGCCTCGACGTGGTGATGGCAGCCCGCATAGTTGTTCGTCCCCCGTTTGTCGCCCGTGGCGGGATAGATGCGGCCGTCCGAGGGACACACCATATAGGGCCGAAACACCTTGCGCACCGCCTCGTTTTTCGGGTCGTAAGCCCCGACGGAGAAATCGACGTGGCGGAACGTGGCCCCGTCGTCCATGTACGGCAGGATCTGGACCAGCCAGCTCATGTGATAGCCAACCGGCTCGCTGCGGATCGGCCCCTTCGCGTCCACCACGCCGGGGGGCAGCGATTCGTGCGAGCCCTCGTAGTGATGCAACGCAATGCCCAACTGCACCAGGTTGTTCAAGCATTGGCTTCGCCGGGCCGCTTCTCGGGCCGCCTGCACCGCGGGCAACAACAACGCGATGAGGATCCCGATGATGGCGATGACCACCAAGAGTTCCACGAGCGTGAATCCGCGAATGGTTCGGGCTTTCATCGACGATCTCCTTGGGAATAGGCTTGTTTTCTTGAAATCAGGTCCTTGCGGGGACGGGGGAGTCCGAACGCCTGCTCACCGAACCGCGATCGTCGCCTGCTTGCTGACGCGGACCCGCGCGGGGGCGTTTTCAGGCCAGTCGGCCCGGACCCGGACCACGCGGCGCGAGGCGTCCGCCGCCGGCGTCGCGACCTCGATCGTCACCGCCGCGCCCTCGCCCTCGTCCCTGCCGGTCAAGAGCGAGGCGGGAATCCTCCAGGTTTCGCCCTCATACTTCGGGTTCGAGGCCAGCCTGGCCGCCGCGCGCTGGAGCGCGGATTCGGCCAACCAATGGCATTGGGTCCGCTGCGATTCCCATCGCACGAGCCTCGCTTCGGCCAGGGCGCGGCGCACCGCGACCACCATGACCACCGACGCCGCCGCCACGCACGCCAAGGCGACCACCGCGATCACGCCATGGCGCGGGGCCGAAGCCGGCCGTCCGGCGCGCCGTGCGACGCGTTCCGGACAGGCCTCGCGCCGGGAACGTCTTCCGCCAGACAGCAAAGCCCATCCCAACCCCATGGCCTCCTGGACCTTCATGGCTCATTTCCCTCCCGCCTTCGCAAGCCGATGATCGCTCGCCAGGGCCGCCTCGATCCGCAGCGGCAATCCGGCGGGCTTGACGGTTGCCGGCGCGGGCGCGATCCGCAACACCGCCAGCGGCGGAGGCCCGGCCTCGAGCAGGATCGCGGCCGCGCTGCCCTCGGGCAGAAAGTACACTTCGCGGCGCAGGCTCTTTCCGGCCGCTTGTTCTTCGCGGACCAGGCGATTCCCCGCCGCGTGGTAGCGGACCTTGCGATCGCCTTGCGGCGCGTGGAACTCCCAGGCCGTGGCTTTCTGCCCGTCCACGACGGCCTCGGCGGGCGCGAGCCGCGCCGAGGCGTGGGCGTCGCCGCGGAAGTCGGCGGCCAGACGGCGGAACGTCTGCTGCGCGGCCGCCTGCTGGCGGCCTGTCCGCTCCGCCTCGAAAATGCAGTGCAACAGGCCCACGGCCAAGGCCAGGACGACCCCCGAGCCCGCGATCACCACCAGGGATTCGACCAGCGAGTAGCCACCGCGTTTAATCATCGGCATCACGCTTGCGCGCCTCGGGCAGGGCAGTCCTTCCGGCCATCGAGCGGGCCGGCCCGCGCCGCCCTAGGGGGTTCCGCGAAATCTCCAAGCCACCAACCGCAGCTCGGCCTCGGGCATTTCCGGCCGGGCGCGCCACCGCACGGCGACGGTGATTTGCCTGGCCTCCGGCTCGCCCGGGACGGGCGTCACCTGAACTGCCGCGACGCCGCCGGGGAGCGTCTGCCGGGCTTCCTCGGAAAGCGACAGGCTCGCCGCGCGCTGGGGCGAGAGTTCGTCCCACGCCAGTCCGGCAAGCCTTTCCATCAAGTTCGCCGCCTCGCACGCGGCCGTCTGGCGCCAGCGGGCCTGGCGACTCTGGGCGCTGGTGGCCGCGATCCACTTCAGGCACACGCTCATCAGCGTGGCGAGGATGATCGTGGCCACCGTCAGTTCCAGGATCGTGAAACCCCGCCGCACCATGGCGCATGCTCCGCGAGACGGCCCTTCAGGTCCACCGCGACGGCCCGGAAAGGGCCGTCCGATCGTACTCTTCCTCACACCAATTTCTGAATCAACGCCGCCAGCGGCAAGAAGTAGCCCGCCACCAAGGCCAGCACCATCAGTCCCGAACACACAATCGCCACCGGGAAGAGGACTTGAATCCACGCCTGAACCTGATAGGCCAGGCGCCGCCGGTGGCTCTCGGCGACCTCGCGCATGGCCCAGGCCAGGTTTCCCGCACGCTGGGCCGCGCGCAGCACGGCCACGTCGGCCCGTGAGATCAATCCCTGCGAGCGAAAACTCTCGATCCAATCCGCGCCGGCGGCCACCTCGACCAGCGTCACCTGGAGGCGGCGCCGGATGGAACGTCGCGGGTAGCATCGGGCGACGGCCGCCAAGGCCTTGACCAAGGGCTGGTCGCGCTCGACCGCCATGGCCAGCGATTCGAGCACGCGGCCCGCGTGCAGCTTCCGCGCCAAGCAAGCGATCAGCGGAAGCTCCCACGAAATCACGTCCAGGTATCGAAGGATCGCATAAAGGGTCAAGGCGAGAAGCAGCAGGTAGCCCAACGCCACCAGCGGCCATGCCTCCCCGAAAGTCGCCGCGATGGCGTACCGCGTGATCGCCGGCAGTTGAGCGCCGAAATCCGCGAAGATCTTCTGAAACGCCGGCATGATCTTGACGGTCAGGAAGATGATGATCCCCAAGGCGTAAACGCACAAGAAGCAGAGGTAGGCCAACTTGCCCGCCAGTTGCTGCCACACTGCTTGACACAATCCGGCGGGCGCGGTCGCCTGGCGAAGCCCCTGGGGCATCGCCCCCAATTCCTGGCCCACGTGGAGCGTCGCCAGGGCATAGTCGGGCGCCAGTCCGCCGACCGCCGCGAGGGCGTCGGGCAGGGAGACGCCGGACTTCAGCAAGCGGGCCAGGGCGAGGGTGTCATGGCGGGCGCCGCCGGAGCGCTCGTCGGCGAACGCCTCGACCACCGGCGTCAACGGAAGGGACCGCTCCGCGGCCACGGCCAACGTCCACAACAGGGCCTGCTGCCGGGCTCGCCGCAGGCGCACGAACACTAACGCCGCGACAATCAGAATGACGGCGCCGAAAAACGGAATCGCCAGCAGGCCGCAAGCCAGCAACCCCCAACCCAGGATCGAAGACTGGCGTCTGAGTCTGCGGCGACCCGGCTTGTCGCTCTCCGGAAGACGCCCGGCCGCCGCCAGGATCACGATGCCCAGCAACAGCGCCGACAGGCCCCCGATCAACAGCGCCAGTTCCTCGTATTGAGCCGACATGATCGAGTCTTCTTTTCAGGCAATGTCGCGCCCGGCGACGGGGGCCTTCAGGTCAACTTCTGAATCAGACTCACCAACGGCAGCATCAGCGCCCAAACCAACTCGGCCACGAAACCCAACACCAACACGAGCGTCAGCGGCAGGAGGATTCCGTCGGCAACCATCCCGTGGAAGCGGAGCCTCCCTTCGCACATCTCGGCCAGCCCGCGAAAGGCGTCGGCCAGGGCCGGGCTCTGATCGCCCCATCGCACCAGCGGCCCGAACGTGGCCGGAAACTCGCGACGCCGGGCCATGGCCTCGGAGAACGACCCGCCCGATTCGACCTGCGCGGCCATTTCCAGCGATGCCGCGCGCAAGTCCCCCTCGCGGAGCCCGGCGGCGGCAGCTCGCAAGGCTTGAGGCAAGGGCGCCCGAAGCTCCAGCAGCAGCCCCATCAGCCGGGAAAACTCGGCCAGGCCGCGGAATCGCCACATGGGGCCCACAATCGGCAGCCGGTACAGCAGCCGCTGCATCGTCGCCGACCGCGTCCTCGCGCTGAAGGCGACCAGCCCCGCCACGAGGGCCAGCCCAACCACGGTCCAAACCAACGCGACGGCCAGGGGAGAGCAGACGGCCATCGCCACCCGCGTCGCGACCGGAAGCTCCGCGCCGAAATCGGCGTAGATCTTGCCGAATTGCGGCGTCAAGAACATGCTGCCCGTGTAGATCACGAGAATGACCGCGACCAGGAACAAGGGATAGGCGAAGGCGATGCGAAGGCGGTGCCGGACCTCGAGCCGGGTCCGCTCCAGGGCGGTCATTTCGTCGATGACTTCGGCAAACCGGCCGCTTTGGGCCGCGGCCTGGAGCAGACAGCGAAGATGCTCCGGCACGCCTGGTCCTGCGGCCGCCAAGGCCTCGTCGAGCGACGCGCCGGCGTCGAGCTGGTCGGCCAACCGCCGGAGAAGGGCGCGGGCCCGGCCGCGGGCGAACTCTTCGGCCATCGCCCGAAGCCCAGGCCCCAGCGGCAAGGACGCCCTGGCGAGGCCGGCAATCTGATCGCCCAGGCTGACGGCCTCCGCCTCCGAGATGCGTCCCGCGTTCGGCGACGGTTCCGGATCCAATTCCAAGGCCGCGGCCTGGGGATCCAGGCCGAGCACGGCCAATTGGGCGCGCGCGTGGTCCAGGCTCGAGGCCTCGATTTGGCCGGACGCATTGCGCCCTTCGCGGTCCACCGCCGAATATCGGTAACGCGCCATAACCAGCTCGCTCAGCCGCGGGGGGAATTTTCAGGCCGTCCCGCCGGCCCCCTGGTGTCCCGAACCGCGATCAACATCCACTGCGCTTGCGCCGCTACGTTAGCGTCCTGACGATCGTGAACCAGTTGCCCAACACCAACAAGGCAAAAGCCACCGTGACGCCGCCGCCAATGACCACGGTGAGGAAGACGGGGACGAAGATCCTCATCGCCTCGAACTGATAACTCGCCCGCTGCGCGTACGTCGCCGCCGCTTGGCGCAGCGTCTGGGGCAGGGCGTCCATCGCCTGGCCGCACGACATCAGCCATCCGACCATCGGCGGGAAACGGCGGAGGGCGTCCATGCCCGGGCCCGGGGCTTCGCCGCGGCGCACGGCGTCGGCCACCTCCCGGCTCGCCTGGACGAGGCGGCGTCCGCCGGTCGCGTCGGCGGCCAGCACGATCGCCTCGGGCAAGGGAACGCGATGCTCCACGAGCATGGCCAACAGATCGGTGAAGGTTGCCGCCTGGTAGGTCCGGAGCAGACGGCCCATGCCCGGGATCCAGGCCAACAGGGCCTGGGCCGCGCTCGGATCCGCGAGCGAGGCCCTCGCCGACGCCGCCCACCACAGCCCAGCCAGGAGCACGATCACCGCCGCCCCCGCCGGCCCCCAATAGACCGCCCACCGCCCCCACTCCACGAGCATCGCGAAGAGCGGGCGGCCGGGCAGCCGAAAATCGTCGATCAAATACAAGAACGTGCGGGCCGGACCCAACGTATAAAAGACGAAGAGTCCCCAGGCGATGAGGACCACGATCAGAGGATAAATCAGACCGGCAACAATCATCCGGCGGCTCTGCGCCAATCGGCGAGCCGACCGGGCAACCGACTCGAGTGCCGACGGCAAGCGGCCGCTTGCCAACCCGGCCTGCACCACGGCACGGTAGACCGGCGGAAACAGTTCCGGGCGTTCGGCCAGGACCTGTTCCAGGGAGCGACCCTGCTGCAGGCATTGGGCCACCCACTGGGTGAGCTTCCCCGAGCGACCGGGAGTCTCCTTGGCGACTTGGGCAAGTCCTTCCTCAAGCGGCACCCCGAGCCGCACCAAAGCCCTCATTTCGTCGTTGAGGGCAATCAGTTGGTCCAGGGTGACCGACGCGGCGGCTAAACCGTGGGAAGCCGACATAACGCCCCCTCGCCACGCGCCCCAAGTGCGTTTCCCAACCCAAAAAGCGAAGCTGCCCGCCTTCCAAGATACGCTCGAACTCAGCCCTGAAACAGCCCGCCGGTCGATTTACTCGGTCCGCCGGGTTGTGTGCAAGCGAACCCACCCCGCCGCTTTGTTCCCGAAAGGGGTTCCCTGATGAGCGGCGGGACAACGCCCGCCGCACCCTGAAATGGACGGCGGCGCGCGATGATCCATGAAGCCGCGTTCAGCATAAACCCTGCGGCATCGCCTCGCAAGAGTCCCGCCAAAAAAAACGACGAGCCAAACCGTCATCCAGCCCGGAGGGGGGTTATGCGGTCAGCCGAACAAGTCGGCGGCCTTGAGGCCGTCCAAGACGAATTGAACGGCGATCGAGGTGAGTATGAGCCCGAGCACCCGGCTGAACACGTGGATGCCCGTCTTCCCCAATCCGCGATACAGCGGCTCGGCCAGCCTCAACGTTCCATAGGCGATGATTCCGGTCACGACGATGGCGGCGTAGACGACCGCGGCGTGTTGCCACGTCTCGGTTCGACTCATCAACATCGCCACGGTCGAGAGGGCCGCCGGACCGGCGAGCATGGGGATGCCCAAGGGCGTCACCGCCACGTCGTCCTTGGCCAGGCCCTCGTTGACCTCGCCGGGGCCTTCCTGAGTCGGCCGCTGGGCCCGGATCATGTCCAAAGCCACCAGAAACAGGATGATCCCTCCGGCGATGCGGAAGGCGGGCATGGTGAAGCCGAACAGCCGGAAGATGGCGTCGCCCACCGCGGCGAAGAGAACGAGCGTGCTGGTGGCGACCAGTGCCGCCTTGAGGGCCGTTTGGCGGCGGCGGCTCGCGTCGTCCGACTCGACCATCACCAGATAGGCCGGCACGGCCCCCAGCGGATCGACAACAAACAGGATCGAAGCGAAGGTCGTCAGGACGAAATCAAGCATCGGCCCCATCCCTCGAAACCACCCGCGTCGCCGTGGCGACGCCCAAGCCACGCGAACCGTCTTGCCCGTTGCCGCGCCGTCCGCGGTCTCGTCCTCGGATCATTCCACGACCACGGCCCGTCGCGGGCACACGACGCGGCACGTGTCGCAGCGCGTGCATTTCTCCTGCTCGATGCGGTGCTGGACGTACGGCGTCATGGGGATCGCGTTGACGGGACACTGCTGGGCGCACAGCGTGCAGCCGATGCACTGATCGGTGATCCGGTAATGAATCAGCTCCTTGCATCGCCCTGCCGGGCAGCGGCCTTGAAGATGGGCCTCGTATTCGTGCCGGAAGTAGCGGAGCGTGGAAAGGACCGGATTGGGAGCGGTCCGGCCCAGGCCGCAGATGCTCGCCGAGCCGACGGTGCGGGCCAACTGTTCCAGCTCGTCCAGATCGCCAGGTCTGCCCTGGCCCGTGGCGATCCGATCCAGGATGTCGAGCATGCGCCGCGTTCCGATGCGGCAGAAGGTGCACTTGCCGCAGGATTGTTCTTGGGTGAAGCGGAGGAAATATCGGGCGATGTCCACCATGCAATCCGTGTCGTCCAAGACGACGAGGCCGCCGGAGCCCATGATCGCCCCGACCTCGACGAGGGCTTCGAAATCGACCGGCGTGTCGGCCAACTCGGCGGGCACGCACCCGCCCGACGGCCCCCCCACCTGCACCGCCTTGAAGGAGCGTCCCTCGGCCACGCCGCCGCCGATCTCCTCGACGATCTGGCGGATGGTCACGCCCATCGGCACCTCGATGAGTCCGCCGCGCCGGACCTTTCCAGCCAGGGCAAAGACCTTGGTGCCCTTGCTCGTCTCGGTTCCCAAGGCGGCCAGGGCCGCGGCGCCGTGCCGGAAGATCCATGGCACGAGGCTGTAGGTCTCGACGTTGTTGACCAGCGTCGGCTCGTTCCAGAGCCCGCTTTCGGCTGGGAAGGGGGGCCGCAGGCGCGGCATGCCCCGCCGCCCTTCCAGCGACGCCAGCAGGGCCGTCTCCTCGCCGCAGACGAACGCGCCGGCACCCTCGCGGACCTCCAGCCGCAATCGAAAGTCGCTGCCCATCACCGAATCGCCGAGCCAGCCGCGCTCGGTGAGCCGTTGGATCGCCTCCCGGATCCGCCGCACGGCCAGGGGGTATTCCGCGCGGATGTAGAAAATGCCTTGCTCGGCGCCCACGGCCTTGGCGGCGATCGCCATCCCTTCGATCACGCGATAGGGAAACGATTCCAAGAGCATCCGGTCCATGAACGCGCCGGGATCGCCCTCGTCGCCGTTGCAGATGATGAACTTCCGCTCGCGCGGCGCGGCCCGAACGCGCGCCCACTTGATCCCCGTGGGAAACCCCGCCCCTCCCCGCCCGCGCAGCCCACTCGCCTTCACCTCCTCGATAATCGCCTCGGGCGTCAGCTCGTTCAAGCAGCGGCGCAGGGCGGCGAAACCCCCGTGGCGCAGGTACTCGTCGAGGTCGGTCGGGTCGATTTCGCCGCAGGACTCGGTGGCGATGCGTTTTTGTCGGCCGAGGAACGCGCAGACGGGCGGGTCGCGGACGTCGATCGCATGGCGCGCGATGGGATCGCCCGTCTCGTCAGTCAGCAACGCGTCCAGCCATCGGTTGGCCGCCTGCCGGATCCGCCGCCACAGGCCCCGAGGCTTGAAGTGCTTCAGGACGATCGCCCGCACGTCGTCGGGGTCGACCTTGGCGAAGAGGCGCGGGGAGCCGTCCAAGGGCACGATTTCCACCAACGGCGTCTGATGGCACATCCCCACGCATCCGACCCGCTTGACCACGGCCGGCGCCCCGGTTTCGGCCAACACTTCGCCAATGGCCTGATGCACCTTGCCGCTGCCCTGGGCAACGCAGCACGAACCGAGCCCAATGCGGATTTCCGCCGCTGGCCGGTCCGGCCGGGCGGCCGGTCGCGCGGCCGCGGCCTGCCCGTTGCGCTGGTGATCGAGGAAGTCGGCCAGGACCTCGGGCACTTGCTGCGGCGTCAGCCGTCCGTACGTCACCTGGTCGATCTGAACCACCGGGGCCAGGGTGCAGCACCCCAGGCAGGCGACCTTCTGCACGGTGAACAATCCGTCACGATCCGTGTCCTCGCCGTTGAGCCCCAGACGCCGCTCCAGCGCGTCCTGAATCAGACCCGCCCCTTTCACGTGGCAGGCGGTCCCGTGGCACACGCTGATGATGTGCCGTCCCACCGGCCGAAGGCGGAATTGCCCGTAGAACGTGGCCACCCCGATGATCGTTGCCGGCGTGATCTCCGTGATCTGGCATACCCGCTCCAACGCCGCTTGAGGCAGATAGCGGTAGTGCTCCTGAATCGCCTGGAGAATCCCGATCACCGCTTCCGGCCGCCGGCCCAGACGCTCCACGGTGCGGTCGACAAAGGTCAGATCGAGGTCGGTCACACGGCCATCCACAAGTTCACCCCAAGCATCCCATTCAGGGTAGCCGAGGAATCCGACGGGGAAAACCCCTCTTTCCGGGAAATGGGCAGGCGATCCAAGCAGTCGGCCCGGAAGCCGGACGGCGATTCCGGCCGTTCCCGACCCCGGGACAGGGACGGTCAACGTATCGCTCGGACGGCATGGACCCTGGAAGGGATAGGGCGAGGCCGGGAAGCGGGGCGCCGGCCGACCTTCTTCGGGGGCATCGAGCCGCGGTATAATTCCCATGGGATCGTGGCCCTTTCCGCGCCCTCGCGGCAGGTCTTCAAAGCGGAGTTCGGTCGCCTCGTGCCCGATTGTGACGAAAGGGACGCGTGAATCCGTTTTCCGAAGAGCGATCCCGGCGTCTGGCCCCGGAGCTGCTTGCCCCGGCAGGGGATCGACGCTGCGCCGAGGCCGCCGTGGCCGCGGGAGCCGACGCGGTCTATTTCGGACTGGCCACGCCGACCCATCTGAACGCCCGGGCAAAGGCGAAAAACATCTCCCTCGACGAACTCGACGACCTGATCGCCTGGCTGCACCGCCACGCGGTCCGCGCGTACGTCGCGCTGAACACGCTGGTCTTTCCCGCTGAGTTGGAGGAAGCGGAATCCATCCTGCGGCGCGTGGTCGCCTCGGGCGCGGACGCGGTGATCGTGCAGGACTTTGGTCTGGCTCGGCTCGCCCGCGCCGTCTGCCCGACGCTGCCGCTCCATGCCTCGACCCAGATGACCCTGACCAGCGCCGAGGGGATTGGCGTGGCCGAGTCCCTGGGCATCGAGCGGGTGATCCTGGCCCGAGAACTGTCGATCGACGACATCCGAAGAATCACCCAGCAGACCCGAGTGCCCGTCGAGGTCTTCGTTCATGGCGCGTTGTGCGTTTCCTATTCCGGCCAGTGCCTGGCGAGCCGGACGCTGGGCCAGCGGAGCGCCAACCGCGGCGACTGCGCCCAGCCGTGCCGGCTGCCGTATCGCGTTGTTTTCGACGCGCCGCAGCCCTGTCCCCAGGCACGGCAGGCCAGACGCTCCCCCGAGGCGGCCCCTTTCGCCGAATATCCCCTCAGCCCCATGGACCTGGCGGCCTACGACCTGCTGCCGGATTTGATCCATGCAGGCGTCGCGGCGATGAAAATCGAAGGGCGGATGAAGTCGGCACAGTACGTGTCGGTGGTGACCGGCCATTACCGCCGGGCCATCGACGCGGCCATGGCCGGCAAGGAGCCTGGCTTTTCCGAGAACGAGATCCGGCAATTGGAAGCCGTGTTCTCCCGCGGCTTCTGCCACGGCTGGCTCGAGGCCTCGGGCCGCAAACGGTTGGCGACCGGCGTCGCGCCGGCCAGTCGCACCGCGCCGGTGGAAAACACGGCGATGGGGACACGCGGGCGGGGCCGAAAGATTCCCCTGGAACTCGTGGTGGACGCCGAGGTCGGGCGGCCGTTGCGGGTCTCCGGGCGAACCGCCTTGGGAACCAGCTTCGAAGTCGAATCCTCACAACCGCTCGCCGCGGCCCATAAACACCCGCTCAGCGACGCCCTCCTCGCCGAACAGCTCGGCCGCCTCGGGGCCACGCCGTACTGTCTGGCCGGGCTGAAAGCCACGATCGTCGGCCGACCGCTTGCGCCGCTGAGCGTGTTGGGCGCGCTGCGCCGCGCGATGGTCGCCCGCCTCGAAGCCGCGCGCGCCACGCCGCCGCGGGCGACCGCCGCCGAAGGCCAGGTCGCGGCGCTGCGACAAGTCATTCGGCGCGACTTCCGATGGGACGAGGACGCGGAAAGGCCGCGTCTTCACGTCCTCTGTCGCACGCCGCGCCAGCTTCGCGCCGTTCTGGCGTGCGGCGTGCGAAGCGTGATTGCCGAGGATCGCGATCTGACCGCCTGCGGCCGCGCGGTCTCCGAGGCGAGGAAGAACGGCGTCGCGATCCGATTGGCCACGCCGCGGATTCAGAAACCAGGCGAAATGTGGGCCTTGGCGCGGATCGCCGGCTACCGGCCCGACGCCGTGCTGGCGAGAAACCTCGCCGCGCTGGACTATTTCCGCCGCGAGGGCGTGCCGACCGTGGCCGATTTCTCGCTCAACGCGGCCAACGAGCTGGCGGTCCAATGGCTTCGCGATCGCGGGGCTTGGCGCGTCACGCCGTGCCATGACCTGAACCACCGCCAGCTCGAGCAACTCCTTGACCACGCGCCGCCCGAGTGGTTCGAAATCGCCATCCACCTGCACGTTCCCATGTTTCACACGCAACTCTGTCTGTTCAGCGACGGTCCCCACGAGCTGGACGAGCTGGAAAACCCGAACGCCTGCCGCGTCGCCTGCCGACGCCTCGTGCGTCTCGAGGATCGCCGGGGAGTGCGGCATCCGGTCATCGCCGACGCCCTGTGCCGCAACACCGTGTATCAGGCGGCGCCTCAAAGCGCCGCGGAGTGGGTTCCCAGGCTGCTTGCGAAGGGGGTGAGGGATTTTCGCGTCGAACTGCTCGACGAAGCGGACGATCGCCAGATCCACGAGGTCATCGGCATCTACGCCGCCCTCCTCAACGGCAGCGTCCGGGGATGCGACGCGTGGACGCGGCTTCGGGCCCTCTATCCGGCAGGCGTGACGCGTGGAACCCTGCGGTAACCCGTTCGGACCGAAAAGGGGAAACGCCCAAGCGGCGCGTCCGTCCTATTCGCCATAGAGAAGGTCGTTGCCGATCCGAGGCTATCCGAGAGGCTCCATCGTGCCCGCTCCCCGATGTTCTCCAGGAGCGATTCGGCTGGCGCGCGGTGCGCGTGAAGGATCGTGAAACTCGGCGAAGCGCGGTTGTCCCCGGCGCTGAACAGCGGGCGGGATGCCCGCCTCAGCGTGCCGGAACGGTCAAAATCAACAGATCGTGAGGCGACCTCTAGACTTCCCAGCCCGGGCGGTAGGCGCGCCGGAGGTACTTGTCGGCCTCGGGACAATTCGTGGCCTTCAGCAGGGCGGAGTCCCACTGGAGCTTCTTGCCTACGCGGAACGCCACCGTGCCCAGCAGGTTGTGCTCGATCAGCTTGCCTGAATAGTCGAAGTTGCACAGCGTCGGCGCGCCGGTCTTGCAGCCGTGGAGCCATTCCTCGTAGTGGCCCGGAGAAGGCGGAATCGACGGCTTCATTTGGAGATTCTTGAATTTTTCCTCCGGCAGCAGGAAGCGGCGGTTGTAGTCGGCCAGGACCTGGCCGTTGTCGCCAACGAACAGCACGCCGATGCCCCATTTTGTCAGGTCATGGCCCGGCGGCGAGGCGGGCTTCTTGCCGCCGTCGTACCACGTCAGTCTCAGCGCCGGCCGTTCCGGCGTGGCCGGGTGCTCGAAGCGAGCCACCAGCCACTGAGGGTAACACTCGTCGCTGCGGTTGCACCCCTCGGCCTCGACCGCGATCGGGTCGCGGAGTTTCAAAGCCCAAAACGGCAGGTCGATCAAGTGGCTGCCCATGTCGCCGAGGCAGCCGTTGCCAAAATCCCACCATTGCTCCCAGACCGTGCACCCTCCCAAGTAACTCGGGTGATAGGGCCGCTCGGGCGCCGGGCCGAGCCAGAGATCCCAATGGAGGTGTTTGGGCACGGGCGGGGTGTCTTTGGGTCGGGTGGTGCCCGGCGCAAAGCCGACGCGATCGCACCACACATGGACTTCCCGCACCGGTCCGATGGCTCCTCCCTGAATCCACTCCACCACCCGGCGATAGTTCTCCGTGGCGTGAATCTGGGTTCCCATTTGCGTGGCCACTTTGGCCTGCTTGAAGGCGTCCTGAACCGCGCGGGCCTCGTGGACCGAGTGGGCCAGGGGCTTCTCGCAGTAGACGTGCTTGCCGCGTTTCATGGCCGCCACGCAGGCTGGCGCGTGATGGTGGTCGGGCGTGCTGATCACGACCGCGTCGAGATCCTTTTGGTCCAGCAGCTTGCGCCAGTCGACATAGCGTTTGGCCTTGGGAAACCGCTTGCTGGCCGCCTCCAGGTGGTTCTCGTTGACGTCGGCCAAGGCCGCGATGTTCTCGCCCTTCACCCCTTCCGTGTTCGCCGCCCCGCGCCCCCCCGCCCCGATGATCCCGATATTCAATTTCTCGTTGGGCGAGCGGCTTTGGCCCGGAGCCGCGCTCGAGACGACCCAAAAACCAATTCCAGCATAAGTAGAGTTTCTCAAGAAATCGCGGCGGGTGGCGTGATGCGGCATGGGCGGACTCCTTGGCGGGTTGGATACGGGCGGGAAGGACAGGTCTCGACCATTCAAGTTAGCGCCGGTTTTGCGGTATTGCAAGCCGTCAGGGGAAGAAATTCCGCCCTTCCCCGCCCGCCGGGGACTCGCGCCATCCGCGGCCCGATCCCCGGCCGCGACGATGGATTGGTCCGGGACGCCCAGGGGGTCGGGAGTCGTTTTCCATGTCGGCGGAGAAGACGGGGGATTGCCTTAAACCGCTGCCGCCGACATGGAAAACGACTCCCGACCCCTTTGGCCGCACTCAACGGCGATCCAAAGCGGGATGCTGGCAGCGCGGGACTTTGGGGCCTACAATGGCGGCCCGAAAGGGAGTCGGCTGCAATTCGGTCATGGGACGCTTCTCGGGAGGTCGAAATGCTGCCCTTTGTCTCTGCCAGGTTACTTCGTCAAGGGATGCGGGCGTCAGGCATCGTGCTTTTCGTATTGAGCGTTGCCCATCGGGCCGCGGCGCAGGAACCGCTCTTTCCGATCCAGTCGCCGGACGTCCCCGCGGCGCAGCAGGCGGCCACCTATGACCTGAAGCTCCTCGCCGACGTCCCGCTTGCCGGACCGTGGCAGCAGGGCGGGGCGGAGTTCATCCGAGAACCCGGGACCGGCAAACCGTGCTTCGTGGTGAAGGACCGCCAGGCGGGCACGCAGATCGAGAAGCCGGCGTTTCTTACCGCCGGCTCCATGGTCCGCTGGGCATGGAAAAAGGACCAAGGCAAGGTCTGCATCATCCAATTCGAGCTGGTCCACCCACAGACCAGGCAGCGCCGCTACCTGGGCTATGCGGCAGGCGAGTTGACGGAGCCGCCGTCCGCCGACCCAACCGTTGAATACTTCGTGGCCAAGGATTTGCCGCGGCAATGGACGGCCCTTGAGCGGAACCTGTATGACGACATGCACAGAGTCCTGGGCTGGGAAAGCGCTCAACTCGTCGGTTTCTTCCTCTCTCCGTGGGACGGCCAGCCGGGGCTGTTCGCCGACCTGACTGTGCATGGCGTCGCGCCCGCGGACGTGCAGGAACAAACAAAGCAGGCGGAACTGGCGGCCCTCTCGCGGATCGGCAAGGGCCGGTACGTCCCCTTGAGAATCAAACGAGCGGACGAGAAGCGCGTGGATCGGTTCGATTCGAGCTTCGAGGAGTGCGCCCCGGGCCGCAACAGCGCGGCCAACGAGTGGAGCGCGTTCGGGGCGATCGGCAACATGGATTTCAACGCCATGGGCCGGGAGCTTTGGGTGCGGTATCCGGCCTTCGAGCTGGCCTTTCGCATCGCCGACGGCGAAGGGGAGATCGAGCCCGGCCGGTTGGAAAGTTTTCGCCTGGGACTGGTCCGCAACCGTCTGCCGGCGATCTGGGGCGGGTGGCAACACGGCGGATTGCTCTACAAAGTCTCGGTCATGACCGTGCCCAGCCCGCAGTGCGGCAATTTCGACCTCTACAAACTCGAAGTGCAGAACCGCACCGCCGAGCCGCTTTCGAGCAGGCTCTTCGTCGGCGTCGATGGGCCGCCCGACATTCGATTGGAGGACGGCGTCGTGCGCGCTCTGGGCGACGCGCCCATGCTCATCGCGGACGCGCCGACTGGCCAGCGCCGCGTCCTCCGCCGCTGGGGCTGGTGCGACAAGCGGGCCAAGGGCTACGCCACCGGCGGCGGGCCCGGCAAGACCGAGCCGGCCATCGCCAGCTACCGCCTGGGGCTGGACGGCCTGCCGGTGGTCTACCGTTTTCGGGCGGAGCAGGGCAAGAAGTACACGGTTGTCTTGGTGTCCACGCCGCACATCGGCGGGCACTACGTGGAGAAGCCCCAGAAGCCCGGCGATTTGGTGTACGAGTACCGCGTCGAGGGCTGTGCCCCGCAAACCTTGGACTATATGGCGTGGATTGCGAAGAACCATCGTCCGCTGTGCGCGGTTTTGGAAGGGGCGCACGACGCCGACGGGGACGGGGCGGTGGAAGTGATGGCCGGCGTGGCCGGTGCGTCGCGGATTCGCCACACGCGTCTGAGCGCCATCTACGTCTTCCCGGCCGGGACGCCCGTCGACGACCTCGAAGGAGTCTATAGGGGGGCGATGAACGGCAAGTGCGTTTGCCACATCGATGTCGGAGCGACGCCCGAGCAGGGGCCGGCCAATCAGGAGTACGATCGCAGCGACGCGAGCTTCGCCCGGCTCCGGCTCGATTTCGGCGAAGTCGTGCCGCCCGGCCAGACCAAGACGCGCTGGCTCCGCGTGCCGCCGATCCACCGTCGCGAGCCGGTGAGCATGGGTTACATTGCCCACGCGTTCCGCGACATCCTGCCGGGCGAGGCGGTGCCGCCGTTTGGGGCCGAGCAGGTCAAGGCGCTCAAAGAACTCGATCCGCAGGCGGCGGAGCGGCAAGTGGTTGATTTCTGGGAAGGGTTCTTCAAACGGGCGGCGAAGTTCGAGGTGCCCGATGCTGTCCTGAACGATATTTACCTTTCCCGCCTGGCGACGCGGGCGATTCTCGACGTCAACCTGAACGCGGAACTATGCTTCAACCCTTGCAGCCCGTTCTTCTACTTCGACCACGCTTACCGCGACCAGGCCTACGTCGTCTATGCCCTGGACCTGGCGGGGCTGCACGACCGGGCCGAGAGGTTGCTGCGCGTGTATTGCCGCGACGCGAAGGACGTGCCGCCCGGCCCGATCGCCTTCGACGGCAAGCCGCTCCAGCTCGGCATGTTGCCCAATGGCCTGTGGAACACGCGCCCCGGCCAGTGGGACACGCAGGGGCAGAATATTTGGGCCCTGGTACAGCACTACAAGCTGAGCGGGGACCGCGGGTGGCTTGAGCAGACGGCGTATCCTTACATTCGCCGCGGGGCCCAGTGGATCATCAACTCGCGGCACAAACACAAGGCCGAGGTCAAGGACCCGAACGACCCCCGCTACGGACTGCTGGAGCCCGGCGCCATGGAGGTCATGGAGGTCGGCAAAGGGATGCACATGTACTATCTCAACGGGTTTGCGATCCTCGGGCTGCGCGAGGCGGCCGACGCCGCGGCGGCACTGGGGCGCGACGAGGACGTGCGCCTGTTAACCACCGAATGCCTCGACTTGAAGAAGTGCTTGCACCGCTCGTTCACACAGACGTTCAAGCGCACCGGGCTTTACGAGGGGCATCTCTTTTTCGGCGTGGAGCCGGAGGGCGTGGGCATGTACGGCTTCTGGGCCCACAATTGCCTGCTTTGGCCGTGCCGCTGCATCGACCCGCATGACCCGATGCTCGCCGGCACGCTGCGGCGCATGGAGCGTATGAGCAACGAGTGGGGCGGCGGAATGCACTCCGAGGGCCCAGGCGGCTTCTGGCCCTATATCGGCGTGGACCGCGCGGTCGGCAGCCTGCTGCGCGGCGAGCCGGAGCGGACGTTGGAATACTTCTGCGCCTTCACCGACACGGCCGGCGGCACGCTGAGCTGGGGAGAAGGATACGCCAACCTCCTGGCCGGAGGCGACCAGCCGCACTTCTGGGCCGACGCCCAATGGGTGAACCTCTTCCGGCAGCTCTTTGCCTTCGAGGACGGCAACTCGCTCTGGATCACCCCAGCTCTGTTTCGTCGCTGGCACGAGGGCAACAACCGCGTCGCCGTTTCCGGTCTGCCCACGCATTTTGGCGATCTTGACTTGAACATCCAGCCGAGCCCGGACGGGAGTACGGTGAACTACCGTCTGCGCCTGAGTCCCAAGGGCGATCAGGCCTCGCGCAAGCTCGACCGGATCGTGCTTTATCCTCGCGTTGCGGGCGGCCGCGGCATCCATCGGGTCATGGTCGACGGCAAGGAAATCCCCGAGTTCACCCGCGACGCCGTGATTCTCGCCAATCCGAAGCGCGCGGCCGACATTCAAATTCTCGTGGAGGCCGGGCCGTGGTAGAAGGGGGTCCAAGGTGTCCTCGCAGTTGAGCCTCGGCCTCACGGCGGCCGACTGGGTGGTTTGTTTCGGAGTCTTGGTCGGCAGCATCCTCCTCGGGCTGTATCTTGCCGTGCGGAGCCCTCAGAGGGAGACGAGCGACGAGTTCTTCCTCGCCGGACGAAAGCTCCTCTGGCCCGTGGTCGGGGCCTCGCTCTACGCGACCAACATCGGGGCAGAGCACCTGGTCGGATTGTCGGGCGACGCGTATCGCTACGGACTTAAGGCGGGCACGGTCGAGCTGACCACCGCCATCTGTCTCGGCTTCGCTTGCGCGGTGTTGTTTCCGTATTACATCCGCACCAAGGTGTTCACGATTCCCGAGTTTCTGGAACTGCGCTACAACGCGGCGGCGAGGCTTTTCTTTTCCGGCCTGATGCTGGTGATCTGCATCATGACCAAGATGGCCTTCACGCTGTTCGCCGGGGCCTTGGTGCTGCACAGCCTGATGGGCTGGCCGATCATGGACGTGGTTTGGGTCCTGGCTATTCTGTCCGCCGTGGTGACGATTATCGGCGGCTTCGCGGCCGTGGCCTACACCGACACGATCCAGGCGGCGATCATCATCGCCGGCGCCACCGTGATGACGCTCGTCGGCCTGCGCGAAGTCGGCGGATGGAGCGAGTTGGTCGCCCGGGCCCAGGGGGCGATGCACATCGCCGGGCCGGCCGACGATCCCAACTATCCGTTCTGGGGCATCATCGCCGGCGCGGTCTACGGAGGCATTTTCTATTGGGGGATCGACCAGGTGAACGTGCAGCGGGCCCTGGGGGCGCGGGACCTCGACCAGGCCCGCTGGGGCGCGATGTTCGCCGTGCTCTTGAAACTTACCCCGGTGTTCATTTTCGCCCTGCCGGGCGTGATCGCGCTGACGCTGTACCCGGGTCTAGCGGGCGAGGAGACGAAGCAGACGTTCGTCCTTCTGCTGAACAAGCTCTGTCCCGCCGGCGTGCGAGGACTCGTGCTGGCGGCCCTGCTGGCGGCCATGATCTCGTCGCTCTTGGCGATGCTCAATTCGATCGCCACGATGTCGGTCCGCGACTTTCTCCTCCGCATCCGACCGGACACCTCGGAGCGCCTCCAGGTGCTCCTGGGCCGGATGAGCATCGTCGCGGCGACCGTGCTGGGCGTGGCCGCCGCCTACCTCGTCTACAAGACTGAAGAAGGGCTCTACAAGTATTTGCAGACGATCTCAATTTACCTGGTGATGCCGATCACGCCGGCGATCGTCTTCGGCATCATGAGCCGGCGCGTCAACATGGCCGGGGCCGCCGCGTCCGTCCTGGTCGGCGTGGGCATCTCGGCGGTGTATGTGGCCGACCAGCTCATGGGTCCGGAGACCGGGGGAAGATGGTTTCCCTTCCTGCACCACACGCTCACGCTGAACTACACGTATCGCGGCCTTTGGGGGACGCTGATCGTCACGGCGGTGCTCTTTGGGGCGTCGTGGCTCACCCCCCCGCCCGGGGCTGAGAAGGTCGAGCACACGACGCTCCGCGCCGCCGACCTGGTCGAGCCCTTCCGCGGCCCGGCCGATTGGCGGCTGCAACTGGCCGCGCTCGGCGCGATCACGGTGCTGGCGTATTGGTGGCTGTGGTAGGACTGGCAAAGGGGTCAGGAGCATATACTGGGGGCTTTGGGGGAACAAGGCAAGTTACGGGCATCGCCGAGGCCCTTCGGGCGACTGCGAGGCCGAGGTGGGGATGTCAGACCGAGCGTCTTGGCTGTCCCCTCCACCCTATGAAAACCGGTGACTGTCCGTTATTTCCAGCAAGGGGCCGGGAGTCAACGCAGGGTGGGCAGTGACCGGGGAATGCGATCCCGGCCCAAATCAAGGGCCCCGTCGCCGAATCCGACGTAGCTCAGCGGACGCGGACGCCCGCGGGGCAGAGCCGGCGCAGCTCGGGCATGTCCAGCCGTTCCAAGAGGCCGGGCACGTCGGCCAGCGCGCCGTCGCCGCGTGAAACGAGGTCCTCGCGGAGGCCTGGCCGGCCGACGCGAATGTTTCCCGACGCGATCCGATCCGGCGCCGCGGCGGCTGCCAGCAAGGCCGGCCAGCCGTGCTGGTTCTCGGCGTCGATGCCAACGGATGTCGCGGCGAGTTTCTCGCGGCAGAAGCGGGCGGCCTGCGCGATGTCCATCGCCCAGAGGCCCGGCCAAGGACGCCCGGCAAACCATGCCCAGTTGCGTAGCCGCCCGTCGGCCGGCGCGATCTCGCCGGTCGCACGGAGATCGAAGGCGAGCACTCCGTGCCCGGCCTCCAGCGCGCGGCCCGCTGCCTGCTTGTCCCGCCCCGGCACGAGCGTGATCGCCGCGCCCGCCTTGCCCTTGATCCAAACCGCCGGCAGGCGAATGCCCGGCTCGGGCTCGAAGATCCAAAACTCCGCCGATTGTGCGTCCTTCTGCTCGTGCGCGATCCTCTCCGCCTTGACGTCGGGCAAGCGATCTGCCCATCCGAGCCGGCCGCGCAAGAACGCCCTGAGCCCGGCCGGATCGAACGGCTCATTCCCTCGGGGCAGCGGCTTCAACCACTGCGCGTAAATGTCGCGGAACGTGAGGTTCTTCTCCGGCAGCCCGCAGCGGAGATCCTCGAATCGCTCGACTTCCGCAGGCAACTCCTTCTCGCCCTTGCGAAATGGCGGCTTCAGCCACCGCTCGACGGCCCGGTAGAGCTGCTCGCGCTTGTCTTGCTGATAGCCGTGGGCGGTCGTCGATTCGTAGTGGGCCAGGGCGTCTTCGGCCGCAAGCAGCCGGTAGACGTGCCTGGCCCATTGGTACGATTTCTCCGCCTCTTCCAGCGGGAACTCCTGGTCGTCGGTGCCGCGGCGGCTGCTGATCACCAACAGCGGATCCGGCGCGTGCAGGGCCAAGAGCGCGCCGATGTCGGCGATGCGGCGGATGCCCGGCGGACGCTGGTGCCAGTCCCAGTTCACGTCGGTGCGGATCCAGTAGTCGAACGTGGTGACCGAGCTGACGGGCACGGCCAGCCTGACGCGCGGGTCCACGGCGGCGATCCAGTAAGTGCTATTGCCCCCGCCCGACTCGCCCGTGAACCCCAGCCGCTGAGGATCCACGTCGGGCCGGGCCGCGAGCACGTCCACCGCCCGCATCGCGTCGAGCACCTCCAGCCCGGTCGGATTCCGCCGCGAGAAGGAAAACGACGCGATGCCGTGGTCGTTGCCGCCGCCGTAGGGCTTTCCGTGCATGGGATCGGGCCCGGTGTTGCGCTCTCCGCAATCGAGATAGTCGTAGGCCAGCACGACGCAGCCGCGGCGGACCAGGTTCACGTTTCGCTGCTGGAGGAAATCGGCCGCCTTGCCCGCCCCGTACACGTGACCGGCAATCGACACGATCCCCGGCACGCGCCCGGAAATTCCCTCGGGCACGTAGAGCAGCCCTGGCACGGCCATGCCCGGGTAGCTCTCGAAGGTGATCTTCTCGATGCGGTAGCCGTTGCGGCGGAGCGTTCCCTTGTGCTTCAGGGCAAGGTCCCATCGCGGCGGCACGAGGTCGTCGATGCCCAGCACGCCGAGGATCTCGCGGCGCAGGGCCTCGCGGCGGGCCAACCACGCCTCGCGCGAGACCGGCAGCGCGATCGGCTGGAGCTGCTTTTCGAGGAAACCGCGCATCATGGCGCCGGCCTCCTCGCGCGGCAGCAGTTTGCGATCCAGCCAGGCTTCCCAGGCTTGAACCACCGATTGCGGCCGCGCCGAAAGCTTTTCGTCCCCCCATGCTCGCCGACCCGCCGCGGCCTCGTGGCCCGCCATGCCGGCCAAGAAAGCGGCCGAAGCAGAAACGACGCTCTTAACGAGCCTGCGCCTGCTGATGCCGTTCATGACTTGCTCCGATTGGCGGAGAAAACAGAAACTGGGCGACAGTCACCGGTTTTCGGAGGGCCTGTTCTCACCTGGAAACCGTTGACTGTCGCCTGTTTCTCCCACGGCGACGGTCCTTGCGCTGCGTTGAACTTGGGAAAGGAGGATCGCATGTAGGATACATCGTGAAACCTTTCGATGGAACCCTGCGGGTAATCAAGCCCGCCCGGAAGAGCCTGGCCAGCGGCCGGAAGCGAGTCTTGCGTGGTGTCGGGGTGACCCGGCCTGCGAAGCGTAGACAGCCAGTGCCGAAGCCGTGTGATAGAGCCTCGAAAGCCTAATTGCGGGAGCCTTCGTCGTGGACAGA